>Ga0134126_10004026_pt1 | contig 18395 bp, 15 predicted proteins | sample KB31752_FD_96881 | JGI IMG/M metagenome (GOLD analysis project Ga0134126, IMG submission 96881) | Terrestrial soil microbial communities with excess Nitrogen fertilizer from Kellogg Biological Station, Michigan, USA - KB3-175-2 | ecosystem: Environmental > Terrestrial > Soil > Unclassified ...
CGATCGCCTTTCTTCACCGCCATCTGCGTGGTCTCTTTGCCGTCGCGATAGAAGTGGGTCCGCTGGTCGAATTTCACATTCATCGTGTTTGAGTCATAGACGCGAACGCTCATGTGATCGCGAATTTGGTCGATGCTCTTTACGGTCCCGCCAATTAGAGAAAGTTTGCTTGGCTGCAGCGGCTTGGGCGCGAGGATGTCGCTTACGTCGCTGGGATCGACCAACCCGCCTCCGCCCAGAGTTTTCGTGACCGGCATCGGCGAACTTGAAACCAGAGAATCTCCGGCGTTGACTGTTGGCAAAGCTGTTCCCGCATCGGGCGATGGACGTGGAGCGCCGCGGACAGCGCCCGCTCCGCTTGGAGCCGTGCCGACGGTCTGTACCGTCGATTGATCCATGTGCGTGCCTGGAGCAGGAGACGCCGAGGTTCCGGACGGCTGTTGAGCAATAGCAATCGTTGAGACTAGAAGAAAGTTGAAGAATGAGAAACGCAGCATCGCCTCTCCGAGAAAGTGCAGGCAGAGCATGGCAGCAGCTCTGTTCCTTCACGAGTTGGATGCAACAGAACGGCTGGCGGTAGCCGGTGGGTCGGAGATCGCCGAAAGGTGAACTCCGAATGCGACGATACTGCCAGCAATTGCGCAGAAACGCAGCCGCAACACACGCGGCTGCCCCACTGCCTACCGGGCCGGTTCTGTCACCCTCGGTGCCAGCATTTTTCCGCAGCCTGTGAAGTCGGGGCTTCCACACATGAAATACTAAGCGTGCAACCCAAAATCCAGTGCTGCCACTCACATAACTGACTGCTCCAGCGGATGACTCTGCTCGCCTGCCGGATGCGGAGGTTATGACCCTGGTGAAAACTGTTCTATTGCGACTGCTGCTCTCATTGCTGCTGCTCACATCTGTTGTGTTTGCGGAAGAGAAGGCTTTCCGCATTAACATTCCCAAACACACGAAACCTACGCCGGTTCAGGCGCTGAATCGCGATGGCGTGAAGGCGGTGGAGAAGCATGATTATGAGCGCGCGAAGAAGCTCTTCTACAAAGCATATTTAATCGACCCCAACGATCCATTCACACTCAACAATCTTGGCTACATGTCCGAGCTTGAAGGTGATGTCGATCGCGCGCAGCGCTTTTACCAGCTTTCGCAGGAGCAGAACTCACAGGCAACAGTCGATCAATCGAGCAACGACGATCTCAAGGGCAAAACTGTCGCTGCAATCGCCGGTCATGCGCAGACCGGAGATGTCCAACTCAACGTGCTCAACGTCGAAGCCATTAGTCTTCTCAACAAAGATCGAGTCGCTGAAGCGGATGAAAGTTTGCAGAAGGCGCTGCGCCTGAATCCCCGCGATCCTTTCACGCTGAACAATATGGGATACGTGAAGGAAAAAGAGGGAGAGCTTGAATCGGCGGTCAACTACTATCGCGCGGCGGCGGAATCGAACTCCGACGAGCCGGTAGTGGTGACGGTGAACAAATCATGGCGCGGACGGGCGATCAGTAAAGTCGCCGCCGCCAACGCCAAGAAAGTTCAGTCAGCGCTGAAGAAGGAAGATTCGACGGAAGCGAAAGTCGCACGTTTGAATCAGCGCGGCGTCTCTGCGCTCAACTCCAACGACCGTAAGAAGGCTCGTGAGTACTTCGAGCAGGCTTACAAGCTCGATCCCAATGATGCCTTCGCGCTGAACAACATGGGATACGTAGCCGAACTGAACGGCGATCGCGAGTCAGCCGACTACTACTACGCAAAAGCCAAGGAAGCTGACAATCACGAGAAGCACGTAACGCTGGCGAGTCGTCCGGAAGATGAAGGCAAAAAATTGGTAGAAGTCGCCAACAAAAACGACAATAAAGCAGAAGCCAGCATAGCCGCCGAGCAGGACCTGCTGCGCCGTTCCGGCAAGAGCCCCGCTCTGATTGAGCGTGAGACCGGTCGTCCGATTGTGGTCACCCCCACAAATGACCAAAACAACAACAACCCAAACGACAATACCCATCAAAACCCGCCCGAGCCACAGTTAAAACACAGAGGCGATCAGACGCCCAGATAGGTCGCCTCTGTACCGAGCGCGCTAATCTGTCCGGAATTCTTGTCCAGGGCTTCCATGCGAGCAGGTACTCACATCTTGGTTACGGCAGCCTACGTTTTTTCATAGACTGGTTCCACAAAACATACGGCTACTTACGGTTGCCGGAATATAATGAAGGGAAGTCTCTAAGCCCCTAGGACTTACATTCCCCGCCCGAGGACATCGGTTGGCACCAGAGTTGCTAGTTCACGAGGTAGAAGCAAGCAATCGTGTAGTCTGCCTGCGCTTGCCGGACCAGCACATGACCAGGGAATCTCAACTGCGTGCCGCAGCCGTCGTGCTGGCCCTCTGTACGGTCGCCTGCGTCGTGTTCGGCGCTATCAATTTCCAGAAAGAGCGCGGGTACCTGATTCCGGATGATGGCATCTGGTGGCTCGAGACCAACGGACATCTCTACGCTCAGCGCGTAAGCGCACAAGGCCCGGGCGAGCACGCGGGCATCAAGCCGGGCGATCAGCTTTCCGACATCAATGGTCAGCCGGTACGCAATGCCGCAGCCCGCGTCCGCAATCTGTTCCAAACTGGAACCTATTCAAAGGCGACATATGGCGTAATCCGCAACGGCGTGCGCCTCGAAGCTCCGGTGATCCTTGTTCCCGCAGACAAGTCTCTGAACATCGGCCTGCGGCTGATTGCGCTGATCTATCTCGGCATTGGCCTTTATGTGCTGCTCAGGCGTTGGTCGGCACCGAAATCCACGCACTTCTTTGTCTTTTGCCTGAGCTCGTTCGTTCTTTACGCCTTCCACTACACCGGCAAGCTGAACACGTTTGATTGGATTATTTATTGGTCGAGCGTCGTCGCCAGCATGTTGCAGCCTACGTTATTCCTGCATTTCGCGCTCACCTTCCCTGAGCCCAAGAGCTGGCTAAAGCGGCATCGCTGGCTTATCCCAATGCTGTACCTTCCGGGATTGCTGGTGGTTGGCGCGTACGTGATCGCTAACACTACGCTGGCGCCGACAGAGCGGCTGCGCTGGAATCTGGATCGGCTCGACATCATCTGCCTTTCGAGTCTGTTCGTGCTCTCGGCCGCCGTGCTGGTAGATACGTATCGACGCATCACCACGCCTCTGCTGCGGCAGCAGATGAAGTGGGTCACGCGTGGAACCATCCTGGCCATCGCTCCATACACGCTGTTCTCCGTGATTCCTTATCTGATGGGAATGGAGCCGAGCGCACTGACCAAGATTTCGGTACTCTCGCTGGTATTTTTGCCGCTGACTTTTGGTTACGCCATCATTCGTTACCGCTTGATGGACGTCGATTTAATCTTCAAGCGCGGCATGTCGTACACGCTTGCGACGGCGATCATCACGCTGTTGAATCTGCTGATCATCGGAGCCGTTGCCGAAAAGGTTCACTCCTCGCTGCCCAACGCCGGCGAGTGGGGATTGATCGTTGCCGTCGTAATCACTGCCTTACTGTTTGATCCAATCAAGCGCGGCATCCAACACCGTCTCGATCGGCTGTTCTACCGCAAGCAATACGACTATCGCCGCACGCTCGTCGAGTTCGCGCGTGACTTGAACTCTGAGACTGATCTGCGCGCGATGCTCTCTGCTGTGGTGGATCGTCTCGCGCATACGTTGCGAGTGGATCGCGTTGCCGTGTTTCTCGCCAGCGAGAACGCTGAAGACCTCGAAAAATTCTTCCTGGCAAAATCATTTGGTATCGGATCGGCGGGGAATCTCGACCTAGATTTCCTCGGCCGCCTCTCCGATCAGCGCTCGCCGGCGCATCTCTTTTTCGAGAACACGCATAACGTTTTAAATGCCAGCCCTGCCGCACAAGCAGCTATCGCGAAACTGGAGCTCAATTACTACATTCCTTGTCGCGTGCAGAATCGCACGATTGCGATTCTCGGCATGGGTAAGACTGTCGACAGCGACTACCTGTCTAGCGAAGACGTCGAGCTTTTGGAGACCCTCTCTGGCTACATCGGTATCGCCATTCAGAATGCACGGCTCTATGCGTCGCTCCAGCAGCGAGCTGCTGCTTACGAGCGGCTGAAGGAGTTCAACGAGAACATCGTCGAATCGATCAGCGTGGGAGTGCTAGCGGTGGATCTGGCGGACCGCGTCGAATCTTGGAACTCGCAGATGGAAGTGATGTATGCAACGCCGCGCGCGCAAGCTCTTGGACGCTCGCTCAGCAATCTGTTTCCTACTGAGTTCGTGCAGGAGTACTACCGCATCCGCCAATCGCCCGGCATTCACAATTTCTATAAGTTCCGGCTGGATACTCCTGCCGGCGAGACTCGCGTTGCCAACATCGCCATTGCCCCCCTGGTGACGCGGCAATTCGAAGTCGTCGGGCGAATCATCATCGTGGATGACATCACCGAGCGGCTCGATCTTGAATCCCAACTCTCGCAGGCAGAAAAAATGTCGTCGATTGGCCTGCTCGCCGCCGGAGTCGCGCACGAGGTGAACACACCGCTGGCTGTGATTTCGTCTTACACTCAAATGCTCGCCAAGCATTTGCAAGGTGACGAGAAACGCTCGGCAATTCTCGAGAAGATCACGCAGCAGACTTTCCGCGCGTCAGAGATCGTCAACAGCTTGCTGAACTTCTCGCGCACCAGCGGCAGCGAATTCCAACTCATCGATCTAAACAAAGTTATCCAGGACACGCTCAATCTGCTCGAACATCAATTCAAGACAAGCCGAGTGCGTATCGAAAGCGAACTATACAGCCAGCTACCCAGCATCATGGGCAACGGCGGAAAGCTGCAACAAGTCTTCCTGAATCTATTCCTCAACGCGAAAGACGCCATGCCGAATGGAGGCACGCTGCGCGTGAGCACATCGAACGGCGATGGCGTGCGCGTGATGGTTTCAGACACCGGCACCGGCATCGCTCCCGAGCATCTGAACCGCATCTACGATCCGTTCTTCACCACGAAGACGAAAGCCGGTGAAGGCCAGCGGCGCGGAACCGGCCTCGGTCTTTCCGTCACGTACGGAATCATTCAGGAACATGCCGGCAAGATTCAGGTGAGCAGCCGCCAAGGCCAAGGCACGACGTTCGCCCTTGAATTTCCTATGATGAGAAAGGCAGTCAATGTCTGAAGCCGCCGTCTCCGCAGTCCTAGCGCGCCGACATATGCATCAGGTGGAATCCGCCAACGGATCGATTCTGATCATCGACGACGAAGCTGCGATCCGCGAATCGCTCGAAACCCTGCTCGCGATCGAAGGCTACAACGTCGAAGCCGCTCGCAGCGCCGAAGAAGGCTTGGCCATGCTCGCCGCCTCTCCGCGCGATCTTGTTCTTCTCGACTTTGCTCTTCCGGACCGAAATGGGATTGAGGTGCTCGAAGAAATCCGCGACCGCGATCCTGGCCTGCCGGTCATCATGATCACGGCCTACGGCACGGTGGAGAACGCCGTAAAAGCCATTCAGGCCGGCGCTACGAACTTCATCCAGAAACCGTGGGATAACGAGAAACTCCTTGCCGACGTGCGCGCCTCGATCTCGCGGCTGCGCATGGAAGAAGAGAACCGTCAGCTCAAGCGCGCGCTCAAACAGCGCTACAGCTTCGAGAACATTGTAGGCAAGAGCGAGCCAATGCTGAAGGTGTTCGATCTCGTCGCGCAAGTCGCGCCCAGTCGCTCGACAGTTCTCATTCAGGGCGACAGCGGTACCGGAAAGGAACTGATCGCGAAGGCGATTCACGCGAACTCGCCGCGTAAGCACGGTCCGTTTGTTCCTGTGAACACCGGCTCGATGCCCACCGAGCTTCTCGAATCCACGCTGTTCGGCCACGTGAAAGGCGCCTTCACCAGCGCCATCGCTTCCAAAAAGGGACTCTTCGAGATCGCCAATAAGGGTACCTTGTTCCTGGACGAGATAGGAACAATGGGCTTGGACACTCAAGCCAAGATCCTGCGCGTGCTGCAGGACCGCAAGTTTATGCATCTCGGCGGCGTGCAAGAGGTCCAAGTTGATGTCCGCATCATTGCCGCGACCAACGTCGATCTGAAGCAGCTCGTCAAGGAAGGGAAGTTCCGAGAGGATCTCTATTACCGCCTGAACGTCATCAGCGTGAATCTGCCGCCGCTGCGCAACCGCATGGAAGACGTTCCGTTGCTGGTGAATCACTTCCTCAGCCGCTTTTCGGAAGAGAATGGCTTGCCAACGCGCCATTTCACGGCGGAAGCGATGCGTCCGCTCCTGAACTACTCCTGGCCTGGAAATGTGCGCGAGTTGGAAAACGTAATCGAGCGTGCCGTCGTCCTCTCATCCGGTACCAATATCGGAATCGATCTGTTGCCCGAATCGATTCTTGGTGACAACTCCATGCCGGTGTTAACCGAAGACTCCGCCAACGCCTCCCTCTTTGACATCATGGAGGACTGCGAGAGACGCGTGATTGTCACCATGCTCGAAAAGTGCGGTTGGAACCAAACCGAAGCCGCCGAGCGCTTCCGCATTCCGCTTTCAACTCTGAATCAGAAAATCAAGCGGCTAAACATCGAAGTGCGAAAGCGGGGAAGAGAAGCCTAGAGAGGAACGGGTTACAGGGGACAGGGAACAGGGGGAAAGCAAAAGTCTGAGGACGAACCCCCAGTTCCCAGTTCCCGTTCCCTGTAACCTGTCCCCTGTTCCCTTTTGCCTTTCCTCCCTGTAACCTGTTCCTTCCATGTTCCGAAATTCGCCTGAGCAGGCCATTAAGGAAAGAGTTCTGGCCGTGCAGGAGTATTCGCTCCTGGCCGGTGAGGCTGTTGCCAATCTCGCCCGTCGTCCGCGCTACCTGAGCGACATCCTTCTGCAGGCCGATTTCATCGGCTTCGGGTCGCTTCCCATTGTGGGACTCACGGGTCTATCTATCGGCGCGGTACTTGCGCTTCAGACCTCTACTACTCTTCAGCAGTTCGGATCTGTTTCGCTCACCGGCCAATTGGTTTCGTTCTCGATGATCAAGGAGATCGGGCCCGTGCTCACGAGCCTGATGCTCGCGGGGCGGGCGGCCACCGGAATGGCGAGCGAGTTGGGATCGATGAAGGTGACCGAGCAGATCGATGCGATGCGCGCGCTCGGCACCGACCCGGTCAAGAAGCTGGTCACGCCGCGAGTGGTCTCGACCGTGATCATGCTCTTTTTTCTTACGATTCTCTCCGACCTGATGGGTTTGTTCGGCGGCTTCATTGTCGCGGTTGGTCGTCTGGGATTGTCCACTCAGCAATACTGGACCAGTACATATCAGCAGCTGCAATTTGCCGACGTCTTCCAAGGGCTCCTCAAGCCTTTTTTCTTCGGCTTCATCATCGCCACCGTCGGGTGCTACTACGGAGTGTCCACTAAAGGCGGTACACAGGGTGTGGGACGAGCGACTACTCAAGCAATGGTCGCCTCGTCAGTTTTGATCCTGATTGTGGACTTCTTTCTCACCCAGCTACTCATCGGGATCTTCGGCCGATGACCAAGGGTGCGCGCTGAGATGGGAGCGGTTCCGGTAACGACTGACGGTTATCCGCCGTCGACCGAAGTCGTTCTGGACTTCAACGACGTGGAACTTGGCTTCGATCGGCACTTGGTCTTACGCGGCATCTCCTTTCACCTCCATCGCGGCGAAACCAAGGTTGTCTTTGGTGTTGCTGGATCAGGCAAAAGCGTTCTGCTGAAGCTTGCCCTCGGTCTTCTCAAGCCTGACTCCGGCACGATTACTGTCTTGGGAGAGGAAATTACTTCCATGCCGGAGCAGCAACTGTTTGGACTCCGGCGCAAGATCGGCATGGTGTTCCAGGAAAGCGCGCTCTTCGATTCTCTTACCGTAGAAGAGAACGTGGCCTTTCGCTTAATGGAAGAGCATCTGCCACGCGAAGAAGTCCGCGAGCGTGTGAAAGAAGCTCTCCGTTTCGTCGAGCTCGAACACACGATTGACAAATTTCCCGCACAGCTCTCCGGCGGCATGCGGCGACGCGTCGCCATCGCGCGCGCCATTATCACGCAGCCTGAAATAATCTTTTACGACTCTCCTACGGGCGGCCTCGATCCGATCACGTCCACAACTATCGTCGAACTGTTGGTGAAGCAACGAGACGTGTATCAGACTTCGGCGCTCATGGTCACTCACCGCCTGCAAGACGGTTTCACCATGGCCACGCACCGCTTCGACCAAGAAAAAGGGCAGATGCTAAAGGTGAAGAACTCCGACGTGAACACCAACACATCATTCTTAATTTTGCGAGATGGCAAAGTGATCTTCGATGGCACCGGACGGGAACTCGCCGAAAGCAATGACGAATACATCAAGGAATATATTTCCTGATTCGGACCTCCCTGTATTCGTCTCCGATTTCTGAATCCCAACTAGGGCAGATCCGATATTTTGCCCCCATGTGGATTGAGATCAACACCTAAATCGGCCGGGCAAGACAGAGGCTCATTGACTCCCGCCACAATGTCGCCGCGATGCTTTGCCAAACAGCGGATGGCATTGCTTCCAAACGGCCATCGGCCCGCGCTACCGGTAGTGCTAGTACTCCGGTGACGTTCTCTGCTGTAACTCTTGTGCATACCATGCGTTAGGCGAATTTGCGCCCTCCCCCGTTTCACCACAACTTTCCTTCGGAGAGGGTTTATGAAACCACTCATCGGTTTTGGATTGGCGCTTGGCTTTGCGGTCACGATCGTGGCCGCGCAGAATCCGAGCGCTGTCTCGCAAGCTGCTCCCAAATCGGGAACCAGCTCGGTCTCGCATCAGATTAAGGCCATCAATTATCGCAACGGCTCGTCGTCGAAGGTTGATATGCAGGGAACGCAGCTCATGTCCACGGCGATGGGCGAAGCTAAAGTTCAGAGCCGCACGGGGCGCGTCGAAGTTGACCTCAAAATGTATGGACTCGAGCCGGCCAACAAGTTCGGCATGGAGTATTTGACCTACGTGCTGTGGGCGATCAGTCCGCAGGGTCGCGCGGTGAATATGGGCGAGCTGGTGCTCGATCATGATCAGGCGAAGCTGAAAGCTACGACGGAGCTTCAGACCTTCGGACTAGTCGTTACTGCCGAACCGTACTTTGCGGTAACGCAGCCGGGCAGCTTGGTTGTTTCCGAAAACGTACTACGCACCGACACGGCAGGATTGGCGCAGCAGATCCAGTTCAGCTACGAGTTGCTTGGACGCGACGCTTACTCTTCGACCAACGCGCGCATCAACGATGCCATTTTCGGAATCGATTCGAAGACTCCGCTGGAGCTATTTGAGGCGCGAAATGCGGTAAGAATCGCGCGCAACGCGAACGCCGATAAGTATGCACCGAGCGCGCTCGCTAGTGCCGACAAGTCACTGCAGCAAGCTGAGAACGCTTATCGCACGAAGCAGAAGTCGCAGGTTGCGACTTTCGCTCGCGATGCGGCGCAGACCGCCGAAGACGCGCGTGTGATGTCGCTCAAGAAGCAGGAAGAGGAGCGTTTGGCACGCGACGCGGCCGACCGCGAAGCGCAGGCTAAGGCGCAGGCTCAGGCCGAGGCGCTGCGTCGTCAGCAGGCGGAACAGGATCGTGCGGAAGCCGAGCGCATGCGCAAGGAAGCTGAAGTAGCCGCACAGCAGGCCGAGCAGGCGAAGGCAGAGGCCGAAGCCGCACGTCAGGCTGCGTTGCAGCAGCAGCAACAGGCCGAGGCTGCGCGCCAGGCAGCGGTCGCGCAACAGCAGCAACTCGCGGCCGAAGCGGACAAGGCTCGAGCAGCGGCGGCCGAAGCTGATCGTCTGCGTCAGCAGGCCGAAAAGGACAAAGCCGATCTGCGCGCGAAGCTCCTGCAGCAGCTCAATTCCGTGCTGGAGACGCACGATACGGCTCGCGGTCTGATCGCGAACATGGGCGATGTCCTCTTCCAGACCGGCAAGTATGAGCTGAAGCCGGAAGCGCGCGAGCGTCTGGCAAGGGTCTCGGGAATTCTGCTGGCGTACTCGAGTTTGAAGGTCGCGATCGAAGGCCACACCGATTCGACGGGAAGCGATGAGTTCAACCAGAGGCTTTCGGAACAGCGTGCGGAGGCCGTCCGTGACTACTTGGTCACTCAAGGTGTCGCTGCGAGCGGGATAACCGCGCGCGGCTTTGGCAGCATGCAACCTGTGGCTTCGAACGACACGGCTGAAGGACGCCAGCATAACCGCCGCGTTGAGTTGGTGCTCTCGGGTGACGCCATCGGGACGACCAGTGATGTAGCCACCGCCACAACTCCCTCGGCGCAGCAATAACCGTAACCCGTACTTCGTTAAAGAGGAGCGCTGTACGCGCTCCTCTCTTGTTTCGATCCTACGGGCAAAACTTTCCTGTCACATCACACAGAAAAAAATAACAGCGTAATTAACAGCGTAAAATTTTCAAAAACAGTGGATAAGGACGACGATAAATGCGCCTAACCCTCGCCAGTCGAAGCAGTTACGGGAATCGACTTTTTCTGTTGATTCCCTTCGGAGCAGCGAAAGAAAACGCGATAACAGCGTAATAACACCGAAAGCGTAAGAGTGGTTCCCAAAATGGGACTGACCTGCAGCATCCTAGAAAAATCTTGATTTTGAGTTGCGATTCGTGATAGCACCGAACTATGTTCGGTGCGCAGGCGAGCGGCGAGAAGACGCGGCCCCAAGATCATCGCTGAACCTCAATCGCCGCTGAGCGCGCGCTCGGCCACCGGACAATGTTCGTTTTCGAACAGGCTCGCCGGTTTTGGTCAGCTTGGACTCTTCGGAGTTTGCCAACAGCTTGTCTTTGCAATGCTCTACAGCTTAGGACGATCAGGTAGTCGTGGAATTATGACTGCTCATTGAACCATTGATTTGAGATTCTATGAACCTCCGCCTCGCTGTTCGCTCACTGTGGAAGAGCCCTGTATTTTCACTGATTTCGATTGCGGTCCTGGCTTTGGGCATCGGCGCCAACACGGCGATCTTTAGCGTGGTCAATGCCGTAATGTTGCGTCCGCTTCCTTATCAGAATCCGGAGCGCATCGTTTCTGTGGGGACGCTCTGGCCGAGCACCGGCCGCATCGGACAGGTTTCGCTGCCCGACTTCCTCGACTGGAGAGCTCAAGGCCATAGCTTCGAGACGCTCTCTTATTACGCCGCGTATCCGCACAGCATTTTTGCCAACAACATAGCCGCGCAAATCAACTGCGCGATCGCCGACACACATTTCTTTAATGTCTTTGCCGTACAGCCCGAGCTTGGCCGCCTGTACAACGACAACGACAAAAAAGGCGGCACGCTGGTGGCAGTGGTCAGCGATTCGTTTTATCGCCGTGTATTCCAAGGCAATCCGGACATAATCGGGAAAACGATTAAGTCGGGTGAACTTGAGTTGACCATCATCGGCGTGATGCCTGCTGGATTCGACTTCCCCGAGCGCAACGAGATCTGGATGCCGGACTACGATTTCCTGGTGCAGCCGGCGACGCAGGAGCGGTCTGCGCATAACTTTAAGGCTGTCGGTCTTCTCAAATCAGGCGTGAGCCTCGAACAGGCGCAGGCGGAGATGAAGACCATCGGAGCTCGACTCGCGCGGCAGTATCCCAAGGAAGACAAGCTGAAGAGTGTTGGCGTCACTTCTCTTCGAGATCAGCTCGTCGCGCAGGTTAGGTTGACACTCTATCTGCTGCTGTCGGCCGTGGGAGTGGTCCTGCTCATCGCTTGTGCCAACGTAGCGAATCTGATGCTGGCCAAGGTCACCGTGCGGCGACAGGAGATTGCCATCCGCACCGCTTTGGGAGCGAGCCATGGAGACATCGTTCGCCAACTTCTCAGCGAAGCGTTGGTGCTGGCGGTGGTGGCCGGAAGTTTGGGGCTGATCCTGGGCTATTGGGCCGCAAAAGCTTTGGCACACGTGACTCCCGCTACGCTAATTGCTAATACAGAGATCACGCTCGACTGGCGGGTTGCGTTTTTCACGCTGGCCGTATCGCTGTTCTGCACCTTCATATTTGGCCTCGCACCCGCCTTCCAGGCTAGCGGCGGCGATCTGCGTAGCGCGCTTTACGGCGGCAAGACTTATTCGATTGCGGGCGGCGGCGCTGGAAAGCTGCGTTCCGGGATCATGGTCGCAGAGATCGCACTATCGATGGCTCTGCTGGTTGCAGCAGGCATCCTCATCCGCAGCTTGATTGCGCTGAACGCCGTCGATCCCGGATACAGCGTGAACCACCTCACGATGATGCATCCGATGTATCCGGCCAACAATGAGGTGGATTCGCAACACGCGGCGACGTTTTACTCCACTCTGCTGGAGAACGCAGCAGCAATGCCTGGAATCAAAGAAATCGCGGCAGCAACGGCATTGCCTTCTCAACCCACTGATAGTAACGGCGGCTTCTACATTGCGGGTCACCCCGATCCTCCGCCTGGAGACTACATCACCCAATCGGCTCTATTCATGACTGTCAGCCCCAATTATTTTCAAGTTGTGGGAATCCCAGTTGTGGAAGGACGTGACTTCAACGAACACGACATCCCCGACGCCCAGCTCACGTGCATTATTAGCGAACCATTGGCGCGTAAGTTCTTTCCCGGAGAGAACCCAATCGGCCAGCAGATCCGTTTCGGCTACGACCTCGTCACATACAAGAACTATCTGACGATCGTGGGCGTAGTCGGAGGCGTACGGCAGGAGAATCTTCAGGAGCCGCCGACTGCGCAGATCTACGTTCCGTACAAGCAGCATCCCGGACGCACCGCCGACATGTATCTCATCTTTGCTGACAGTGGCGGCGGAGCAGCAGCCCTTCGCGCCGAGGCGCACCGCTTGAATCCCGAAGTGCCACTGGAACTGAAGTCGATGGCAGACGTTGCCAGCGGGTCGTTCGCTCCCTCGACTTTCCGCAGCGGTCTGCTGGCGTCGTTTGCCGGATTGGCACTGCTCCTCGCCTTAGCTGGGTTGTATGGCGTCATGTCGTATACAGTCGAGCAGCGACGCAGCGAAATTGGCGTGCGCATGGCTTTGGGCGCAAAGAAAGCTAATATCATGCAGCTCATTTTGCGACAGGGGCTTTGGCTTGTCATGCCAGGCATCCTGCTGGGAGCTTTGCTGGCACTTGCGGCAGGCAGATTGTTCGCGAGCCTAGTCTACGGCGTGAGCTCCGGGGATCCGCTCACATTCTTCGGCGTCGCCGCACTGCTGGCCATTGTGGCGTCGCTGGCGATGTACATCCCCGCTCGCCGCGCCGCGGGAGTCGAGCCTATGTCGGCGTTGAGAAGCGAATAGAGAATCGGTCTGCTTACGCGGCGTGCATCATGCTATATGCCAGAATCGCAAGCACAATCAGACTCACCAGCACGTAGAGGCGATCGCGTTCGAGATAAAAGCCGATCACTGCGAGAGCGACGCGGGCGACTGGTGTGGCAATCAACAGCACCAGTCCGAGCTGAATAATCCCATCGCTTCGCAGGTGATAGGCGGAGATGCAGATTCCGGGCAGGTTTCTCAGCTCGGGAAGTTCACTGCGGAAAGCCTGATAGTTCACGATCTCACGGCCGTGCTGCGCCAGGTAGAGTGCTCCCCCAATGGCAACCACGACCGCTGAAACCAGTACGCCAAGGCGAAGCAGATTGCCAATGAATATCTCCAGCTGCTCATCGGTCATGCCGCTAGACCTTTCCCGTAGCTCCGTTGAAAATCATTTCGATCGCCAGCAAAAAGATGATCACGCCAAAGGTCACGCGCAATGCTCGAACCGGAGCTTTCACCAACACTTTGCTTCCAAGGAATGCTCCGGCAAGCACTCCGAGAACGACCGGCATCGAAAGCCGGGGATCGATGTAACCGCGTCCCAGATAAACGCCCGCGCTCGCTGCAGCCGTCACGCCGATCATGAAGTTGCTGGTTGTGGTCGAGACTTTGAACGGAATGCGCATTGCGCGATCCATCGCAATCACCTTCACTGCGCCGGAGCCGATGCCCAGTAGTCCAGAGAGCGCGCCTGCTCCGAACATCAGGCTGAAGCCGGCGGGAACATTGCGCACGCCGTAGGCTTGCCGCTGCTCCCCAACCGGATAGTCTCCGGCAAGTCTCAGTTTGGCAGCCAGGGAGTCGGACTCTACGAGCGCACCAATATCCTGCTTCTTCCCAAAAAGGGACTGATAGGCTGCATGCAGAAGGACTAAGCCAAAAACGATCGCAATTGCATGTGTGCTCACCCGCGTCGCCAGGAAGGCTCCGAGGATTGCGCCGAGAGTTGTCGCGATCTCCAGCAGCATTCCGATGCGAATATTGGAGTAGCCCTCTTTGACATATGCAGCCGCAGCACCGGAAGAAGTTGCGATTACGCATACCAGCGAAGCACCGATCGCGTACTTAATGTCAACGTGAAATAGAAGAGCGAGAGCGGGAACAAGAACGACTCCGCCGCCCAACCCAGTGAGTGCGCCGAGAAAACCGGCCAGCATGCCGGTGGCCCACACGATGATGGTGAAGAGCAGGGCAGTCATCCGTTGCGGAACCACGCCAGAGCAAACTGGCTAGTCTAACGCGATCCCGCAAAGAGTGGCTGATGACGCATCGAATGCGTTATCAGCCCATGCTGTAGAAGAATTCTTCCTGAACGACTTTGCAGTCTTTGACGGTATACAGACCGGTTTCGTCGAGGTTCATCCGCTGGCCTGCCATTGGACCAGCTTTGGCTGTGACGTCGTACTTGAAGCGAGCGATGAAGCGGTCGCCATGCGGCCATGGACCTTCCACTTCGCGCTTGTTCACAGTGTTGTTTTTTTCAAACCACTCGCCCTTCGCCCTTATGGCGGCAATCCCTTCCTGGCGAGCCGGGCCGGACGGACCAGCCTGTGGTTCTATGCTGACGATCTTCGAGCTGTAGAGCGTATTGACAGCTTCCGATTCTTTACCTTTGCGACACAACTCGACCAGCTTCTTTCCTATTTCTAAAGCGCTGCTCATGTTTGCTCCTTACGCAAATGATCTAAACAACGCTATGAGATGAACGGGGGAATTATTCGGATTCGATTCCTTGGCTCAGGGATTTTTTGGCTTGGGACGCGCGTAATCTTCCATAGTCGCTGTCCACTGCAGGAAACGGAGCAACTCATGACGCGTCCGCCACACGAAAGTCCAGAACTCGAGAAAGCCGATTTTGTCCATCTTGATTCCTGTGTAGGTCTCGATGCGCCAACGCAGATATGGGCTGCGCCATGGCGCGAGACGATGGCCGCGGGTGGCAATCCAGATGAGGCGCAAGACTCGTTTCATGATTTCCGCTCAAGCTAAAACGACTGAGACATCGCTGCCTTTATCGGCGCCTGCAAGTCGATTCGCCGCGGCACGATTCGCAGAAATTTCCAGATAACCCATGCTGCCGAGAATTCCAAAGATCTCGCCCGGGGTCGCCTGAGCATAAGCCGATCTGATTTTCGTCACTTCCGCTTTGCCGATCACGATGCGAAATGCGGGCGGCGTGTGCTCGAAAAGCTGTGGAATATCTTTTGGCGTGATGTTGGTGATCAGATTCCCGAATTTGTCCGTCTTCAGCACAACACCTTTGAAGCTGTTCTCGCTCACCGATTTCGGCTTAGGAGCGGAGAAGCGGATGTAGTCAGTAATCTCTTCGCCAAATTTAGCGACTTCAACGCCTTTACTGAGCCAGCCCGCACAGGCAGCAAAGACATCGCGACCGTGAAAAGTCTGGCTCACCGGCTGCAGGAAATAATGTTCAGAGGTGACATGACGGACGCTCAATCGTTCCGAGCGCTCATACACCAGCGACAGCACGCCGTTATCAGGAGCGATGAAGATATGTTTCTCGTTCGCGGCCAGTATGGGACGCCGCTGCGTTCCCACTCCGGGATCGACTACTACGACGTGCACTGTATCGGAAGGGAAGTACGAAGCCGCTTGAGCAATCGCCAGCGCGCCATCGAGCACGTCGAACGATTGGACCGAATTGCAGATGTCGACCATCTGCGCCTCAGGATTGATGTTGAGAATCACACCCTTCATCGTCCCCACAAAGTGGTCGTTCAAGCCAAAATCTGTGGTCAGCGTGATCAGTCGGTTGGGCAATCGGTCGTCCTCAAGTGTGAGCTTATTCGCCGAACTTAGCGTGCAGGGAAAATGAAGTCAAGGAAGGAGTTGGCGCGTGTGAGTCATCAGTAATCAAAGCCTTCCATGAGCGCGTGCGCCTTGGCGGTTGCTCTCAATCGATGCTTGATGGTTCCATTTCGGATTCGAGGGCGGAAAGCACCTCTTCGTCGATGTCCCAGCTCTTAAGCACCTTGAAGATCGTGTTGGTCGAAAAACCTGCGCGTACAAGCATGCGAAAAACGCGCGCAGACTCGCGCTCGTTCTGTGGCTTATGCAGACGCTTGCGATTGAGAAACTGTCGGGCCAGCTTCTCTTCATTTATCTCTTCATAGGCGTTGCTCACGGCACGCTCGATTACGTCGCCATGTACGCCTTTTGCCTTGAGATCGGCGATCACTCGCCTCCGCCCAAATTTTTCGTTGCTTTGCCGGTACTGGGAATAGGCGGCGGCGTAGCGCGAGTCGTTCAGATACTTCTGCTCTTTCAGCTTTGCGATCACAGCTTCGACGGCCAGAGTGCCGTCGTCATCGTTCGACGCGCGGGCGCGCAAAAGCCTCTTCAATTCGGCAACGGTCCGCATCTTGCGACCGAGCGACGCAACAGCATAGTCATACAGCTCAACGTCGCTGAGCTTACGCTTTGCTCTTGTGCTCGAGAAGGACATTCTGACGGGTAACTAATTGCAACTGCCATCCCTCGCGCAGCCGCAAGCAAACCGGGATCTTCCATAATTGGTTTTGCTGCGCGGGAGACCTGCTTTTCCGCTCTCCGAATACAGCAGATCCCCCGCGCCGCGAACTCAGATTATTTCAGCGTTGCAATCCCTGCGGCGCAAGGGATGACAGTTTCACTGTTCAACTCACTTCAAGCGATGACCGAACCGTGTCTACTGCGGGTTCGAAGTATCTCCACTGTGCTGATGTCCCTCGCCCCGCTCGCCACGACGACTCATCATCTCCTCGAGCTTCTTCTGCTGGTCGGAGTTGAGGATGGGGCGAATCTGGCTCATCGTGTTCTCGTGAATCTGTTTCATTTTGGCACGACGGTCCTGCTGCGATCCTGACGTGCTCTGGCGAGCATCCTGCATCTGCTTCATCTGCTCTTCCAGAATCGGTTTGATCTTGGTCTTCTGGTCGTCGGTCAGGTTCAGCTCCTTGGACATGTGGTCGAGCATTTCATCGGAACTCATCATCATGCCGCGCCCATGTCCTTCGCCAGCGCCGTGACCCTGTCCGGTTCCCGATTGCGCACTCGGTTGCTGACTGCTCTGCGCATCCTGCGGCGTGCCGGCAAAAGCAGCAGCGCTGAAGATCAGCATCGCTGCAAGCGAAAGAATAAGATTCAGCTTCTTCATAGAGACTTCCTCCTTGTGTTCAGTCCGGCTGCCTGTGGCCGCTGCGGAGATGATTAGAACACTGTTTTGTCAGAAAAGTAAAAAGGCCTCGACCGAAGTCGAGGCCCTGAAGGGCTGAATCGAACGGGAGTTAGAACTTGTATCCGAAGCCGAACGAGATTACCGGGAAGAAGCGGGCGGGCGAAGCCGAACGATTGATCTTCGCCTGCTCAGAAAGGACGTTGCTCTGGAACGTCGGATCGCTGGTCACATCAGTGCAGTTCAAACCAAACGAATCGCACGCGCGTCCGGCGAAGCTCAGCGTGGTCCGCGGGACGCCTTGGTAAACCGCTCCGATGTCGAATGTCATGCCGAAGTGGCGCTCGCTGCGGCGAGCCAGGTTTCCCCAGCCAAGTAGGAACATTGGTCCGGCCTTGCTGAACGCCAGCTTCCCATTTCCGGAAAGAGGACTGCTCGGATCGCTGATGTAGTCGGTCCCGCCGAGCGAGAACGATTGCCCGCCCGGAACAGTTGCCTTGCCGCTAAGCTGATTGCCGTTATAAAGAAGCGCTCCCGGGCTGAGGTGGAATCCCCCGCCGCGCCGAACGGGAAGATGTCATAGAGAGCCTGCACAGAGTTGAGTCCGAGCTTGCCCGAGTAGCTCACGCCGTCCTTATCGAAGCCGCGGCTGTAATTGAAAGCCGAGAACCCCACCCGGACGTTCGAGCGTCGACTGACGGGCACAGCGAAATCGCCGCCGAATCCGAGAAGGGAAGTCTTGAATCCGATGCCCGGACGATGGCTGAAGCTGGGACCTTCCGGTCGTTGTGCCGAAGCAGCGGCCGATGCGCTGGTGGAGTCTGGAGCAGGCTGGCCGGAATCGCTCGACGCAAATGCGCCTGAGCACATCGCGAAGCTCGCAACGAGCAACGCCA
>Ga0134126_10004027_pt1 | contig 18378 bp, 16 predicted proteins | sample KB31752_FD_96881 | JGI IMG/M metagenome (GOLD analysis project Ga0134126, IMG submission 96881) | Terrestrial soil microbial communities with excess Nitrogen fertilizer from Kellogg Biological Station, Michigan, USA - KB3-175-2 | ecosystem: Environmental > Terrestrial > Soil > Unclassified ...
GCCTCCGGCCCGGCGACCGCCACCTGCACCGCGGTCAGCTCGCTATAGCCGCGCTCCGCAAGGGCTTCCGCGAGCGTTGGGGGTAGTTCGGAAACGTGCATGAGCGGGGACGTAGGCGAGGGCGAAGGCCCTGGCTAGCCGGTGCGGCGCCAGGACAGGCCTTCATCGATCCCGCCTGCGCATGCCGCCATCGAGCCATCGGGCCGACGCTGCTGCGGGCGCGCCGCCCAGAGCCGGACGCATCCGTAATGGCGCCGCCCGCTTCTCGGTATTGGCACCTAGTGTTTCGACGTCCGATACCGCAGCGTTATAGCGCAGTGGTTCGTTGCGGGCGTCACCCTCACGGAAGCGAGCGAAGCGCCTCGAGCCTCACTCTGCTGTCGTTCGAACGCAGAGCGGGGGCCAGTAAAGACAGCATCCAAGAGTTGTAGGCGGTCGATCGTTCGACGCGGCTCTAGAGATCTATTGTCTGAAAGCGTCCGACGATCGTCTCGCGAACACGTTCAGGGTCGGAGGAACATCATGTACGAAGGCCTGGAGCAGCGGCTCAGCGCGCTCGAACAGATCATCATCATCATTATTACTGGCGGACGAGGGGGCTGGTGGCCGCCACGGCCGAACCCGGGCGATTCATTCGCGACCGACTACTCGCGCCTCGATACGCTGCAGCGGTTCGTGAGGCCGCGAGGCGATCCGCCGCCGATCGACGTCTCCCGCCTGTCGCTGGTGGCCGCCGAGCAGGCTCTCCTGGACATCAATGCGGAGCTCACGCGCCTGCAGGGGCTCACCGGCGAAGTCGAGGCCCATATGAAGCGGCTGCGCAGCGGCAAGGCAGGCGGCTGAACAGGCCCACCAGCGCGTGAGAGACGAAATGCGCGAGCAACCTGGCGCCTCGGTGCTGCTGGTCGGCTTTCAGGACCAGGACAACCTGGGCCTGCGCTATCTGTTGTCCTCGGTGCGGAAGGCGGGCTTCGCCGCCCGCATCGAGACGTATAGCGCCGACCCCACGCGGCTGGTGCAGGTGGCCAAGCAGACCCGCCCCGACGTGATCGGTCTTTCCCTGATCTTTCAGTACATGGCGCCCGAGTTCGGCCGCGTCGTCCAGGCTTTGCGCGATCACGGCTGCACGGCGCACATCACCATAGGCGGGCACTATCCGAGCTTCGACTACGCCGAAGTGCTGCAACGCATTCCGGGCGCGGACTCAATCGTCCGGTTCGAGGGCGAAGCCACCCTCGTCGAGCTCATGCAGAGGATAGGTTGCGGCGCCGATTGGCGCGACATCGCGGGTATTGCGTGGCGACGCGGCGAGGAAATCGTCGCCAACCCGTTGCGGCCGGCGCTGGACGACCTGGACAGGCTGCCCTTCCCGGAGCGCTCGGATATCGACTACGCCGGCCAGGACCTGCCGCTCGCATCCGTGCTCGGCAGCCGCGGCTGTCCGTGGGACTGCAGTTTCTGCAGCATACGGCCCTTCTACGAGGCCCAGGGCGGCAAGCTGCGGCGCCTGCGTTCGCCCGCCCAGGTCGTCGAGGAGATGCGTCAGCTCCACCTGGAGCGCGGCGTTCGGGTGTTTCTCTTCCAGGACGATGACTTCCTCGCGACGGGCCGCCGCGCGCGCCAATGGGCCGAAGACATCGCCGAGGGGGTCATCCAAGCGGGGCTGAAGGGCAAGATCGCCTTCAAGATCAGCTGCCGCGCGGACGAAGTGCACTACGAGACCATGGCGCGTCTGGTCGAGTCAGGGCTCACGCATGTCTACATGGGCGTGGAGAATGGCGACGAGCAGGGCCTCATCAATATGAACAAGATGATGAAGCCCCATCATCCGATCGAAGCCGGCCGGATCCTGCGCTCGCTGGGCCTTTCCTTCGATTTCGGCTTCATGCTCCTGGAGCCGTACAGCACGATGGCGACCGTGCGTAGCAACATCGACTTCCTTCGCCAGTTCGTTGGCGACGGTTGGTCGGTCGCGGGCTTTTGCCGGACCCTTCCCTATGCAGGCACCGCGTTGAAGCGCCAACTCGAGAGCGAAGGCCGGCTGATGGGCTCGCCGTTCGAGCCGGACTATACGTTCCTCGATCCGAAGCTCGATGTCTTCTATGACTGGATGCTGCTGACCTTCCGTGAGCGGAACTTCACCAATACCGGCCTGTGCGAGGTATTGCGTTCCTTCATCTTCGAGGCCCGCCTGAACCTGCCTGACCAGCGCCGCTTCGCGGCTGGCGACGCTGCGCGCCTCACCAGCATTGCCGCCCAGGCCAACGGCCATGCGCTCTATGCGCTCAGCGCTGCGCTCGACTATGTGGAGGCGACGCCTCTCGGTGAGATCCGCATCAACGATGGCTTTCTGGCGGCTGTGACCGCTCACGAGCAGGCGCAAGAGCAGCGGCTGTTGAGAGAAGTGACCGAGCTCTACTGCTCCGTACGCGCCGGCGACGGGGCCGTCTCGCCGAGGGGACCGGGCGGCGTCGGCGGTTTCGAGAATTCCTGGACGGTGTCTCCCGCCGACCTGGTCTTGAGCAGTTGAGCTGCGGCGCGGGCCTGTGGGCGGGCCGGGCCGGCCTCAGACCGGCAGGTTGCTGGCGTGGCTGGTCGAGACGGTGACCTCGTTGCCGTCCGGGTCCTTGGCCTTGAAGACGTGGTGGCCGAAGAAGGTCCGGTCGGCGATCGGGTCGGGCGCGTGTCCGTGCTCGACAAGGCGGCTTCGCACGGCCTCCAGTTCCTCGCGCGTGCGCCCGGCGATCATCAGGTCGACGCTGTTGCCGCGGGCGCCGTCGAACGGGCTCTCCGCGTCATTGCCCGGCGCGCCGCGTTGGAAGAGCAGCAGGTGGGTGCCGCCGCGCAGCTCGAGGATCGCCATGGTCTCGCCGGCATTGAAGGTGCGCAGGCCGAGGTCCGCGTAGAACCTGTGGCAGGCAGCGACGTCGCCGACGGTGAGCGACAGGTGGCCGATCGCGAAGGCGGGGACGGCTTCGGCTCGAGCCTCGGGCATGGCAGGCCTCCGGGCTTGGGGGGAGGGCGCCAGCCTACTCCACCTGCTCCGCGAGGGCGAGGTACTGGGCGACGCTGACGTCCTCGGCGCGCGCCGCCGGATCGACGCCGACTGCGGCGCAGAGCGCCTCGCCGCCCAGCGGCTTCAGGCTGGAGCGCAGCATCTTGCGGCGCTGACCGAACGCGGCGGCCGTCACCCGCTGCAGCGCCTCGACCAACGCGTCTGGGGGGCGGTTGGAGCGCGGCGTCAGCCGCACCACCGCGGAGTCGACCTTCGGCGGCGGGGTGAAGGCGCGCGCCGGCAGCTCCATGACGATCTTGGCGTCGGCCAGCGCCTGGGCGAGCACCGAGAGGCGGCCGTAGTCCTTCGAGCCAGGCGCCGCGGTGATGCGCTGCGCCACCTCCTTCTGGAACATCAGCGTCATCGCGCGCGGGCGCCACGCGCCCGTCAGCCAGCCGACCAGCAGGGGCGTGGCCACATTGTAGGGCAGGTTGGCGACCACTGGCGCGCCCGCCGGGACCGCCTTCGCGTCCAGCATCAGCGCGTCGGCCCGGACGACCGTCAGTCGCCCCTCGGCGTGGGCGGCGAGGTCGTCGAGCAGCGGCACGAAGCGCGCATCCTTCTCGATCGCGATGACGCTGGCGCCCGCCTCCAGCAGCGCGCGGGTGAGGCCGCCCGGGCCCGGCCCCACCTCGACCACGGTCTCACCGTCCAGCGGGCCGGCGAGGCGGGCGATCTTGCGGGTGACGTTGAGGTCCAGCAGGAAGTGCTGGCCGAAGCTCTTGCGCGCCGCCAGCCCGGCGCTCGCCAGCGCCTCGCGCAGCGGCGGCAGGTCGTGGAGCTTCGCCGCGCCGCCGGTCACTTGCCGCCCGTCATCTTGCGGCTTGGCGGCGCGCGGCGATCTCGGCGGCGAGCCGGATGGCCGCGATCAGGCTGTCGGGGCGCGCGACGCCCTTGCCGGCGATGTCGAAGGCGGTGCCGTGGTCGGGCGATGTCCGCACGATCGGCAGGCCCAGGGTCAGGTTCACGCCGCCCCAGAAGTCCAGCATCTTCACCGGGATCAGCGCCTGGTCGTGGTAGAGGCAGAGCGCGGCGTCATAGGTCGCCCTGGCCGCCTCGTGGAACAGGCTGTCGGACGGCAGCGGCCCGCGCGCATCGATGCCGCGCGCCCTGAGCGCCGCCACCGCGGGCGCGACCACCTCGAGGTCTTCGCGGCCCAGCGCGCCGCCTTCGCCGGCGTGCGGATTGAGCCCTGCCACCGCGAGGCGCGGGGAGGCGACGCCGAAGTCGCGCGCCAGCGCTTCGGCGACGACCGTCCCGGTGCTGACGATCCGGTCCTCAGTGACCAAGGCGGGCACGCGCGCCAGCGGTTCGTGCACCGTGACGAGCGCGGCGCGCAGGTTCCCCGCGGCCAGCATCATCACCGGTCCGCGGGCGCCGGCCATCGGCGCGGCGCGGGTCAGCTCGCCGATGAACTCGGTGTGTCCGGGAAAGGCGAAGCCGGCTTCGTAGAGGCTGGCCTTGGCGATCGGCGCGGTGACGACGCCGGCCGCTGCGCCGTCGAGGGCCAGCTGCACCGCCGCCTCGATCCAGCGCACTACGAACGGCGCGGCCCCGGCGGAGGGGCGGCCAGGGATGGGGATGCGGCCCAGCGGCGCATCGAGCACCGGCAGCGCCTCTGCGAAGCGGCTGGCGGCCTCGGCGGCGGCCCCGATGACTACGACTGGCGCGCCAGCCGCCGCCAGCGTGCGGGCGTCGCCGACCGCGAAGAACGCTGGCCCGGACGCCTTCAGCGCGCGCCAGGCCGCCGCAACGATCTCCGGGCCGACGCCGGCCGGATCGCCCAGAGTCACCGCAAGCGGGGTGACGGCGAGGGGGGACACGGCGGACTCGCTTCGGCCAGCGCGCCCATCAGCTGCCTTGGGTCGTGCGCACTTCGATGCTGGCGGAGTTTCGCAGGTCGCGAAGGTAGCGCTTGTTGATCATCTGCAGCGTCTCGCCGATCATCCGGTTCTCGATCGCCTCGCGGTCGAGGCCCTGCGCCGAATTGCTGCGCTTCGAGCACACCGCCAGGATGTGCATGCCCTGGTCGCTGCGGATCGGTTCGGAGATCTGGCCGACTTTGAGCGCCATGGCGGCGTCGCGGAACGCCGGCGCGAGGTCCTTGGCGTCGGCCTCGCCGAGGTCGCCGGCGAGCACGCCTGCGGTCTTGCCGGCGATGGACTCGAAGTTGTCGCAGCCGTGCAGCTGGCTGCGCAGGCCCTCGAGCTTGACGCGCGCGGCGTCGACCTGATCCTGCGGCGCGTTGGCGGGAAGGGCGATGGCCGCCTGCTTGAGGCTGATGAGCACGGCCGAGCCGCCCGACTGCCGCTCGCGCAGGTAGATGATGTAGACGCCGTCCTTGACCGGGATCGGCGCAGACAGCGAGCCCGGCCGCAGCGTTTCGATCGCCGCGCGGACTGCCGGATCGAGCTCGCCGGCGGTGACCCAGCCGGCGTCGCCGCCGTTCGCCGCGGTCGACGAGGCCGAGAACTGCCGCGCCACGGACTGGAAGTTGGCGCCCTGGTGCAGCTGGTTGACCAGCTGGTTGGCCTCCTGCAACGCGGCATCGGGTCCGCCGGCCTTGCCGTCGTCGATGAACACCTCGGAGATCTGATACTTCGGCTTCTCGGCCTCGGCGGCCATGCGCGCCTGGAAGGCCTTGATCTGGTCTTCGCCGACGCGGATGCGCGAGCCGTAGCGGCCGCGGATCCAGTCCTGCCAGCTGGCCTGGGCGCGGACCTGCGCGCGCAGCGTTTCGGCGCCGATGCCCTGCTGGGCGAGCGACGCCATGAACTGCGCCTCGGTCATGTGGTTCTGCTTGGCGAGGTCGGAGATGATGTCGTCGACCACCGAGTCGGTGGCGACGATCGAGGCCTTCTGCTCCTTCTCCTCGCGGCGCAGCTCCTGCATCTCGAGGCGCTCGTCGACCAGGCTGGAGAGCGCGTAGCGCTGCAGCTCGGGCAGATCGTCGCGGGTGGGCTGGATGCCCGCGGTGACGACCAAAAGGCGCATGCGCTGGATGATGTCGTAGTTGGTGATCACCTCGTCGTTGACGTGGGCGACGACGTCCTCGGTCAGGGGCTCGAGCGGGGCGGCGGCGGCCGGCGGCGGCGCGGCCGGGGCGGCGGCGGCGGCCGGGGCGGCCGGTGGAGCGGCCGGCTGCGCGTGGCCCGCAACGCCGACCAGCAGCGCGGCGGTCACCCCCGCGGCCGACGCAAAGAGGGCGCGTGCGTCCAGAGAGAGCGAGCGCATGCCTGGTGTTCTCATGTCCAAAATCGGGAGGCCGCCCTCATGGCGGCACGGGTTGGGTCTCGGCTTCGGATCGGGAATAAACTGAATTGCCGAATGTGGCGAGTGAAAGGCGGAAGCCGACGCCTGACGATGGTCCGAGCACCCCGTTGTTGGTGTCGTTCCGGTTGTAGAGAATCTCCACCCGGATGCACTGGTCGCGATAGACGATCCCGAAGTCCGCCTGGCGCCAGACGCCAGACGTGAACTCGCGTGCGCCATAGGCCGAGATGCCCCAATTCTTGAGGATGAACAGCTCGCCGTGGAAGTCGATGTCCTGCACCGGCTGCCCGGTGGCGTCCTGCGCCTCCTGGATATAGCGGATCTGGCCGTCGAAGCGGGAGGTCGTCCAGTCGACGCCGGTCTCCATGTAGTTGACGGTGAAGCTGTCTGAATCGAGCCGCCAGCGGCTGAAGAAGTTGACGCCGTTGATGGGCGAGGCGTCGGCCGCCATGATCCAGTCGGACGTCGTGCCCGAGAGGCCGGTGCGCACCGGGATGAACGGATTGGGCGTGGTGCGGAAGCTGCGGCCGATCAGCGCGCTGGCATAGTAGCCTTGGTCGCTGATCACCGTCGCGCGGCCGGCGACGTTGAACTGCGGCCCCGAGTCCAGCAGGTCGTAGCCGGGCGCCTTCTGGATCTGGAACAGGTTGGTCTCGTCGAACTGGAAGTCGACGCTGTCCTCGTTCGGGATGCGCGGGTCCTGCCGGACCAGCGGCGAGAGCACCACCTGGGCGACCGGCTCCAGCACCACGGTGAGGGTGTCGACGCGCCGGAAGAACGGCCAGGTCACGTTGACGCCGGCGGTCGGCAGGCCGCGGGTGATGGTGGCGTTGCGGTCCGTCGGCGAGGGCAGCTCGGCCAGGCTGTAGACGTCGCCGCGTATGTCGACGAACGGATCGAAGCGGATGCCGTTGGGCAGGATGAAGGTCGACTGCCAGTTGGCCTCGACGGTCCCGCGCCGGCTGTCTGTGCCGGGCTGGCTCGGGTCGGTCGGGGACTCGTCGCGGGTCAGCGCCACGCCGCTGCCGGTGATCCGCAGGCGCCCGCCCAGCACAGGGACGTCGGGTTCCCAGCGCGCCTCGATCAGCGGCGCGATCAGCGGGAAAGTGGCCTGCACGTCGGTGGCGCGCAGGCCCTGCACGTCCATCGCCGCCACCGAGAGGTAGAGGTCGGGGATCTGGTAGGTCGAGTAGCCCTGCGAGATCAACCGCCGGTCGTCGGCCGAATAGAGGCCGCGCTGGATGAACGGATCGGCGACGCCGTAGCGGTCGAAGATCAGCGGATCGGAGGTGCGCTCGGCGGTGAAGCCCCAGTCCCAGTTGTCGTTGATGGCGAACTGGCCCTTGGCGAGGATGTAGCTGCGCGACGTTGCGTTGCCGAGCTTGTCGCCGTCGGAGTTGAAGTCCTGCTCGTAGGTGTAGCCGGCGCGCACGTCGATGGCGCCGTCGTAGAAGCGTTTGCGCCAGTCGACGTTCAGGAACGGATTGACCTTGGTGTTGATCTGCGGGCTGACGATCAGGTCTTCCGACGGCGAGATCACCTGCAGGTAAGGCTGCTCGTAGGAGAGGCCGCGCAGGGTGGAGATGTTCAGCTCCGGGATCAGCAGGCCGGACTTGCGCTTGACTGACGGGTCCGGGGCGCTGAGCACCGGCGTCCAGAAGATCGGCACGCCGCGCACCAGGATCTTCGCGTTGCGGAAGATGATGACCTGGCGCTTCGTGTCCCGGATGACCTTGTCGGCCTTGATCGACCAGGTCGGCGTCGGCTTCTTGGCGCACACCGGGCAGGGCGTGAAGATCGCCTGGTTGAGCTCGGTGACGGTCGGCGAGGGGTGCACGGCGCTGGCCGCGGCGATCGACACTTCCACCGGCTGCGCGGCGGCGCCGCTGGTCTGGCGGAAGGTTTCCTTGAGCCGGGTGGAGAAGGCCATGGCGACGCCGGCCGACATCTCGCGGTCGAGCACCGCCGACTGCGAGAACTCCGCCGTGCCGTCTGGATTGACGATGGTGACGTCGCCCTTGGCGGTGACCACGCCGGTCTGGGTGTCGTAGACGACGTCGTTGGCGCGCAGCGTACGGCCGTTGTAGCGCGCCTCGACCTGACCGTGCGCCTGCACGGTGTGGCCGGTCTCATCGTCGATCAGCTGGTTGGCCTCGATGTAGAAGCCGCCCGCCTCCAGCCCGTCGTCCGGCGGCGGCGTGATCACCTTCGGCGCAGGATGCGGGTTCAGCACCGGCAGCGGCGGCAGCGGGTTCTCGCGCGGGCTGGCGAGCGCCGGCGTGGGCGCGAGCACCGGCGCCAGCGCCAGCGCGCCCGCCAGCAAGGCGGCCCTCAGCGGATGCCGTTCGCAGTGGCCGGCGCGCGTCAACTCCAGGCGTCCCCCCATCACCATATCGCCGTCGCCTCAGCCGTCCTCGGTGTAGCAAAGCAGCGTGAAGCCGGCCAGCAGCGCCACCAGCGGCGGCGTCCATCCGGCGATCACCGGCGGAATCACCTCGGCGGCGCCCAACGCCCCGCATAGCCGGTCGAAGAAGAAGATCGCAAAGCCTAGCGCGACACCGGCGCCGGCGAGGCCCGCTAGGCCGCCGAGCCGCATCAGCCGCAGCGAGAAGGCCGCCGCCAGCACCGCCATGCCGGTGAACAGCAGCGGCGTCGCCAGCAGTTCCTGGTAGCGCAGGCGGTAGGGGGCCGACGAGAACCCGGCGGCCTCGGCGCGCGCGATGGTCTCGGGCAGCCGCCAGAAGCCGACCGCATCCTTCGCCGCGAACTTCTCCATCGCGGTGCGCCGATCGAGGCTCGAGGGGATCGACAGCGTCTCGGAGCGCACCGAGCCGGCGCCCGGCGTGGCCTCGCGCACGTCGCTCAGGCGCCAGAAGCCGGGATCGAGCCGCGCCTCGGCCGCCTCGATCCGACGCGTGAACTGCAGCGCGCCGCCCTGGGTGACGTTCTGCAGGAACAGCGAGACGTTCTGCAGGCGCACGACGCCGCCCTGCATGTCGTGCGACTGCGCGTGGATGACGATCTGGGTGTGCTCGTCGCCCTGGCGCAGCCACACTGCGCGCGCGCCCAGTCCTCGCGACTGGCCCTCATCGATCGCCGCCTTGGCGTCCTCGTAGCGGCCGTTGAGCTCGGCGGCGAGCGGGTTCAGCACGGTCACGTTGACCACGCCGAGCACGAAGGCCGCGCCGGCCGCCGGCAGGATGAAGCGCCAGGCCGAGACGCCGGCCGCGCGCATGGCGATCAGCTCGGAGCTGCGGTTCAGCGTCACGAAGGCGGCCATCGTGCCGAACAGCAGGATGAACGGCAGCAAGAGCAGCATGATCGCCGGCGACTGCAGCAGCATCAGCTCGACCAGCCGCAGGAAGCCGACGTCGCTGCGCCCGCCGTAAGCGCGCGACAGCTCCACGAAGACGATCAGCATCACCACCGAAGCGATCACCACGAACGCGCCGGCGAGGCCCGCCAGCGTTCGGCTCAGCACATAGATCTGCAGCCGGCCGAGCACGCCCATCAGGCCGCGCTCGGCGCCGGCTGGCCGACCAGCGGGCGCGCAGCCGGCGCGCGGCGCGGACCGCGGGCCGGGTGCTGGCGCAGCACGATCAGCATGCAGACCAGGAAGCAGATCACTGGCGGCGCGTACTGCAGGGCGTTCAGGTTGACGTTGCCGTCCGCAAACGCGCCGGCGATGAAGCCCAGCACCCGGACGCCGACGCCGGCCGCGCCGGCCGCTGCGATGCGGGCCCCGTAGCCCAGGCGGCTGAACGCGCCGCCCAGCACCGCCGCCAGCGCCACGCCCATGAAGGCGAGGTTGTAGAGCGGGCCGGCAAGCCGGCCGTTGCCCTCGGAGTAGAGCTTCTTGAGGTTGGCCCGCTCCCAGCTGCGCCGCAGGTCGGGGAAGAACAGCTCGCGCAGAAAACGGTCGGAGGGGTGGTAGAGCACCTGGCCCTCGATGGCGAGGAAGGGCCGCAGGTCCTGGATGTTCTCATCGAAGTAGAGGACGTTCAGCACGCCGGCCTTCGAGAACTGCTGGATCGAGCCGTTGCGCAGCATCATCACCGGCGCCCCGTTGCGCTTGGCGATACGCGCCTCGGCGGCCATGTAGGTGGTCGAGCCGCCGCGGCCGTTGTCCTTGTCGATGAACAGGTTCCTGAACCCGCCGTTCGCGTCCATCGACTGGGCGAAGACGGTGAGGCCGGGACCCGGATGGGTGAACTCGCCGGGGCGAATCATCGTGGTGGCGATGTCGGCCTTCACGCCTTCCAGCACGTGCCGCATCTCGCGGAAGCACAGCGGCTGGATCCACAGGTTGATGACCAGGTTCACGATCGCGATGACCGCGGCCAGCCGAATCGCCGGCGCCGCGACCCGCCAGCGGCTCATCCCGCCGGCAAAGCAGATGACGATCTCCTGCTCGGTATGCAGCCGGTTGAGGCCGACGAGACCGGCGACGCAGACCGCCAGCGGCAGGATCATCGAGACGATCTGCGGCGTCGCCAGGAGGGTGATCTGGGTGAAGATCAGCAGGCTCTGGCGGTCGTTGACCAGGATGTCCAACGCCGAGAGGCTGGCCGTCAGCACCGCCACGCCGGTCAGCGCGGCCGTGGCCACCACCGTGTGGTGGAGCAGTTGGCGGAACAGGTAGCGTTGGATGAGGCGCATCGGCCCTTTGCCAGGCACAGAGAGCGGGCGCCGGTTCGCGCCGCGGTATCCCTTACATGCGGGCCGAGCTGGGCGACAACATGGCGTGCTTGAGGCAGGCGTCTGAGTCAGAGCAGCGGCGGCGCGTCGGCAACAGGTCCGAACACGTCTGTAAAGGAGGCTTTCAGCGCAGCGTCCGCCTCGGCCATCGAGGCGCGGGCGCCGAGCGCCGCCAGGCTGGTGACGCCGTGCAGCGTGACGCCGCACGGCACGATGCCGCCGAAGTGGTCAAGGTCCGGGTCGACGTTGAGGCTGACGCCGTGGAAGCTCACCCACCGCCGCAGCTTCACCCCGATGGCGGCCACCTTGTCCTCGCGCCCGCCGGCCTGCTCCACCCAGACGCCGACTCGGCCCTCGCGCACGTCGCCGGCGACGCCGAGTCTCGCCAGCGCGCCGATCACCCAGGCCTGCAGCGCGGTGACGAACGCGCGCACGTCGCGACCGCGCTCCGTCAGGTCGAGCATCACGTAGGCGACCCGCTGACCCGGCCCATGGTAGGTGAACTGGCCGCCGCGCCCGGAACGGAAAACCGGGAAACGCTGCGGATCCAGCAGGTCGGCCGGCTTGGCGGAGACCCCGGCGGTGTAGAGCGGCGGATGCTCGAGCAGCCAGACCAGCTCGCCGGCGTCGCCGCGGGCGATCGCGTCGGCGCGCGCCTCCATCGCTCTTTCCGCCTCGAGGTAGGGGACGAGCCCGGCCGACGTCGCCCAGCCCGCTGGCAGAGCATCGGCGCGTGGCATCGAAGGGCGCGGCGGCTGGGCGAGGCTTAACGACCGATCAAGCATGTCGCGGCAAATGTGGGCGAGCCGGCGCGCGATGCAAAGCGTCGGCATGACTGCGGTCGTGCTTGGGGCAGGGGACGCGTGAGCCAGATCAAGGCCGTCAACGTCGAGATCTCGGTGGTGCTGGGGCGCTCGACGCTGCCGATGCAGCAGCTGCTGCGGATGGGCCGCGGCGCGGTGATCCCGCTCGACTGCAAGGCCACCGACGAGGTCTGGATCCTCGCCAACAACCATCCGGTCGCCCGCGGCGAGATCCAGATCAACGACGAGAAGATCTCGATCGCCGTCACCCGCGCCGCCAACGTCTACGACTATATGGCGGGCGGCAGCTAGGCGACGGCGGCGAAGCCCCGACTTCGCGCCTCCAGTCCTGATATTGACGCGCCCCGAAGGGGGACCCTCTGGCGCCGACCTGACTTTCGCTGCACGACTCCCGTTCGAACCTGGTGAGCCGAGGGGATCGTCCCGTTGTCCTTGTCGCCTGAGAAGATCACCGCCCTGGAGGCGCTGTTCCAAGACGCCAGCGTCGAGGCGCCGGGATGCGCCGTCGGCGTGATCGAAAATGGCGAGGTCTGCTTCGCCCGCGGCTATGGCCTGGCGAGCCTGGAGCACGGCGTGCCGATCACGCCGGCGACCAGGTTCTACATGGCCTCGGTGAGCAAACAGGTGGCCGCGCTGGCCGTCCTGCTGGCGGCCGAGTCGGGACGGCTGGATCTCGACGACTCGATCCGCAAGACCATGCCCGAGCTGCCGGCCTACATGGACGGCGTGAGCGTCCGACACCTGCTCGCCCACACGGGCGGCGTTCGCGACTACTTCGTGCTGGGCTTCCTCGCCGGCCTCTCGGCAGAGCACCCGTACAGCGAAGCCGACGTGCTGGACATCGTCAGCCGCCAGCGCGCGCTCAACTTCGCACCCGGCGCGGAGTTCGCCTACAGCAACAGCGGCTATGTGCTGCTCTCCATCGCGATCGCGCGCGCCACGGGCCAGCGGCTCGACGACTTCGCACGCGAGGCGATCTTCGCGCCGCTCGGCATGCGCGCCAGCCGCTTCCAGCACGACCACACGGCCATCGTGCCCGACAAGGCGTTCGGCTACGCCAGGCGCGGCGACCAATGGGGCGTGGCCAACAGCATGCTCGACGTGGTCGCCGACGGCGGCCTCTACGCCTCGCTCGAGGACATGCTCGCCTGGGCCGCGAACCTGCTCGCCCCGCGCATCGGCGCGTCGGCAATCGCGCTGATGGGGACGCCAGCCACGCTCAACAGCGGGGCGTCCACCGGCTACGGCATGGGCCTCTTCGTCACCCGCCACCGGGGCCTTGCGGTGCTCGAGCACAGCGGCGGCCACGGCGGCTACCGGACCCAGCTGCAGGTCTATCCGAGCGAGGGGTTCGGCGTGGTGGTGCTCTGCAACGACGCGGCGGGCCAGCCGCAGCAGATCGCCCGCCAGGTCGCCGAGGCCTGCCTGGAGGATCGCATGGCGCCGCCTGCCGCCAGAGCGCCGGCGCCGGCGCCGGAGGCCCTGCAAGCGCGGGCCGGCTGCTATCGCACCGCCGTGGGCGACGTCCTCGCGCTCGTCGAGCAGGAGGGCAAGCTGTTCATCCACGGCGTCCCGCTGGCGCTGCAGGCGCTCGGCGACGACAGCTTCGCGATGGCCGGTGATCCCGACATCCTGCGGCTGGCGTTCGACGCCGAGAGTGGCTTCGCCCTGACCCTGGGCAGCGCAGCGCCTCGGCGCTTCACGCGGTGCGAGCCGCCCGCCGAGGGCGATGAGGGCGCGTTCCTGGGCGAATTTCGCAGCGCCGAGATGGGCGCCGCCTGCGTCGTCCACCGAGACGGCGACTCGCTCGCCGTCTCGTTCGGCCGCGGACCGGCGGCGGCCTTGCGTCAGATCAGTCCCGGCTGCCTCTGGGCGGCGGACCTCGGTGTCACGCTCGCGTATCAGCGCAGCGGCAGCGGCGAGGTGGAGGGGTTCACCGCGGCAGGCGGACGCGTGCGAGGCGTCGCCTACCGGCGGGTCTAGATCGCTCTCCAACGCCGCCCGCACGTTGCCGGCGCGCCGGCCGCAGCGTCAGCCTGCCTCGCGAAGCTCGCGCTCGAGGATCTGGTAGAGCTCGGCGCTGGCGCGGCGTTCGAGCCAGGGCGTGTGGCCGCACGCCTTCAGCAGGATGAACTCGAAGGGGACGCGCAGCACGCGCGCCAGCGGATCCTGCACGCCGGCCGCGGGCGAGGGGTCGTAGTCGCCGTGGATCGCCAGCACCGGGCTCGCCACCCGCGCCGCCTGGCGCAGCAGCTCGCCGCTGGCGCGCAGGGTGGCCGCCTCGGGCCATATGCGGTCGAACATCGACGGGTCGGTCTCGAAGCGATCCTTCGGTTCGGGCTCGGCGTCGTAGTTCTCGGTCTTGTCGTAGAGATGGCGGTGGCGCTCGAAGAGCGCGCCCTTATCGGTCACCGCGGGGTCGGCGAGCGTCGCTTCCAGCGCGGCCATTTCGGCCGCGTCGGCCGTGCCGAGCCGCGCCAGCTGGGTCGCGCGCAGCTGTTCGGCGTACCGGTCCTCCAGCACCCCGCTGCTGATCAGCACCAGGCGAGCGACCAGCTCAGGATGGCGCGCCGCGAACAGCAGGCAGAGCCAGGCGCCCCATGAATGCCCGACCAGGATGGCCGGCGCTTGCGCGTGCGCGGCGACCTGGCCGCGCAGCTCTTCGATCAGTTCGGCGATCGAGAGCTTCGTCTGCATCGCCTCGATGAGCGGGACGCGGGGCTCCAGCGCCCGCGCCAGCGGCGACATCTCGCCGGCGCCGCCCGGGCCGCCGTGCACGAGCACGATGCGGTAGGGCGCGCGCCCATAGAGCCGCACGGCGCCGCTCATCGCCTCGCCATGGCCATCACCGCGTCGACCACCGGGCCCACGGGGATCGCCTCGATCGCCTCGCCGCCGCCGAAGTCGCTGGCCTTCAGGATCGCGTTGGCGGGCGCGACCGGCGCCCAGCGAGCCGGGTCGGTCGGCCCGAACAGGCTGACCACGGGGACGCCGGCGGCGCCGAGCAGATGCCCGACGCCGTTGTCGTTGGCGAGCAGGACGGAAAAGCGCTGGCCCTCGGCGATCAGCAGGTCGAGCCCGTCGCCCGCCGCGGCGGCCGGGTCGGCGCGCAGCACGATGGCGCCCGGCGCGGCGGCGCGGACTTGCGTCTCGACGTCGCCCTCCTGCGGGCCCAGCAGGAAGACCGGGATCACGCCGCGCGCCACCAGCGCTCGCGCCGCCTCGGCATAGTTCTCCAGCGGCCAGTTCTTGTTGGCCTGGCGGCTGCCGGGCGCGACGCCGACGTAGGTCGGGCCGCCGGGCAGCCGGCGCAGCGCCTCGGCGCGCGAGACGGCCGAGGCCTCCAGCCGCCCGGACGCGTCTGCCGGCCGGCCCGTCGCGCAGGGGACCAGCGACAGCATCCGCTCGGCGATATGGCGCGGTCGATTGCGGCCAGCGGGCGGATGGCCGTCGCACAGGATGTAGCCGGGCAGGCAGGCATAGAAGCCGCGGTGCCTCAGCCCGAACCGGGCCAGCGCCACGGTGGAGATCTTGGTGCGCGAATCGAACACCCGCTCGAACGGCGGCAGCGCGCGCAGCCGCTTCAGCAACGGCCCGGTCGGCCCGTCGAGCGCCGCATGGGTGATCACCCGCGCGACGTCCTTTTCGAACATCGGGCGGCACTCGTCCTCCATCGACGACTGGTGGGTGGCGATCCACCACACCTCGTGCTTCGGGAAAGCGCGGCGCAGGGCGCGCAGGAACGGCGCCTTCAGCATCACGTCGCCGAGCCCCTCTCGATCGACCAGCACGGCGATGGGTCTTCGATCTGTCGCTGCGCCCGCCTCAGCCACGCAGGCGATCCGCTGCGACCGCGGCGCATTGTTCCGCGTGCTTCACAAACCAAAATCCCTCTGCTAACCCCCGCGCCTCACCACGGGCGGTCGTGGCGGAATTGGTAGACGCGCAGCGTTGAGGTCGCTGTGGGGCAACCCGTGGAAGTTCGAGTCTTCTCGACCGCACCATCACCATCAGGCAAGCGCAAACGCGCGCGTGCAGAGCCCGACCAGAGCTGAGAACGTGGTCTGGCCGCGTTGATACGGGTCCGCGGTCGCCCGCGCGTTCCCGGCGCTGAAGCCGCCACTGATCGTCGCTCCTCTGGCTCCCGACTGCGACGCGAGACCCACGAACAGCCGTTGGCGGAGCATGGCATGCCTCGCCTTGAGCCTCGAAGCGGTTGAGACTATGCACGCGCCTCGGCCGTTCAGGTAGTGGCGGCCAGATCGGACCAGATCGAAGGAAACCTTCCGCGAGCTGAGGCAGGCGGCGAACCAGAGGAGAGATCCATGAGCCGGGAAACCGATCTCTCCGCCGAGGCGAAAGTCGCCGAGCGCTCGCCCGCCCCCGATCTCGAAGACCTCGCCCTCGACGAGGACTACGCGCTTACCGCCGAGTTCGTGGACATGGTGATCGACGCGGCCGACCGCGGCGACGGACCACGGCTGGCCGAGCTGGTGGCGGCGCTGCGCCCCGCCGACGTCGCCGACCTGATGGGCTTCCTCACCGAGGACTACCGCGCCGAGGTGGTGCCGCACATTCCGGCCGAGGAGCTGGCCGAGATCCTCACCGAGCTCGAGGACAACATCCGCGAGGAGGTGCTGGAGATCGTCGCCCCGGCGACGCTGGCCAAGGCGCTCGAGAACCTCGAGTCCGACGACGCCGCCGACGTCGTCGACGACCTCGACGAGAAGAAGCGCGAGCGCGTGCTGGCGGCGCTGCCGGCGCAGGAGCGCTCGGCGATCGAGGCCAGCCTCGCCTACGAGGACGAGACCGCCGGACGCCTGATGCAGCGCGAGGTGGCGCTGGCCCCGCAGTTCTGGACCGTCGGCCAGGCCATCGACCACATGCGCAGCGCCGGCGACGCGCTGCCGGAGATCTTCTTCGACCTCTACGTGGTCGATCCGGCAATGCGGCCGGTGGGGGCGGCGCCGGTCAGCCGCATCGTTCGCGCGGCGCGCGAGACGCCGCTGACCGAGATCATGGAGCCGGTCACCGAGATCCCGGTCGACATGGACCAGGAGGAGGTCGCCCGCATCTTCGACAAGTACCACCTGATCTCCGCGCCGGTGGTCGAGCCGGGCGGCCGGCTGGTGGGCCAGGTCACCGTCGACGACGTGGTCGGCGTCATCGCCGAGGAGAGCGAGGAGGACATGCTGGCGTTGGCCAACGTCTCCGACATCGGCCGCGACGCCTCGATGATCGGCATCATCCGCTCCCGCCTCCCGTGGCTGGTGATCAACCTCGTCACCGAGACGGTGGCCGTGAGCGCCATCGCCATCTTCCAGGACGAGGTGGCCAAGATCGTCGCGTTGGCGGTGCTGCTGCCGATCATCTCCTCGCTCGGCAACAACGCGAGCGTGCAGACGCTGGCGGTCGCGGTCCGCGCGCTGGCGCAGCGCGAGCTGAACGCGGCCAACACCTGGCGGGTGATCCGCCGCGAGGTGATCGCCGGCATCGCCAACGGCCTGGCGCTGTCGTTGATCATTGGCGCGGCGGTGATCGCCTTCTACCACGACGGGAAGCTGGCGCTGACCGCGGGGCTGGCGCTGATGGCCGACATCATCATCGCGGCGATCATCGGCATCCTGGCGCCGCTGGCGCTGGAGCGGATGGGCCGCGACCCGGCGGTGTCCTCGCCGATCATCGTCACCTTCACCACCGACTTCGTCGGGTTCTTTGCGCTGCTGGCGATCGCAGCGGTGATAATGGTCTGAAGCCGGCCCTCAAATTGCGGCGGCTGGTCAAGCGAATTGCCGCTTGTGCCAATGTGGGTCAGATGGGGCCATGAGACCCAGGCTTTCCGTTTCCAGATCGGCCGTCGAGCTGATCATGGCGTTCGAGGGATTCCGCGCCAAGGCCGCCCAGCTCGACGATGGGCGCTGGACGGTGGGCTATGGCCACACCGCGACCGCGCGTGAAGGCGCCGAGATCACCGAGGCCGACGCCGAGGCGCTGCTGCTCTACGACCTGATCCAGGCCGCGCACGCGGTGAACGAGCACGTCTACGCGCCGCTCAACCAGAACCAGTTCGACGCGCTGGTGTCGTTCGCCTTCAACATCGGGGCGCGCGCGTTCAAGTCGTCGCCCACCGTGCGCCGCCTGAACGAGGGGCGAATGCTGGAGGCGGCGCTCGCCATGGAGCTGTGGCGCAAGGCCGATCTCGAAGGCGAGCGCATCGTCATCGACGCTCTGGTGCGCCGGCGGGCGACCGAGAAGGCGCTTTTCCTGAAGCCGATCGACGGCTGGATCCCGGCGCCGACGCCGGTGCTGCCGCCCAAGATGGATTATGACGCGCTGGGGCTGATCCCGCTGACCGCACCGGTCGAGGCGCGCACGACTCTCGACGGCGAGCGCGCGCATGCCGAACGCGCGCCGCCCCCGCCGCCGCCGACCGACAGCGAGCCCTCCGCCAGCGAGGCGGCCGCGCAGGCGGCGATCGACCGGCTGCAGTCGCTGCTCGCCGAGCCGGCGACCGGCGCCGCGGCGGCC
>Ga0134126_10004028_pt1 | contig 18374 bp, 15 predicted proteins | sample KB31752_FD_96881 | JGI IMG/M metagenome (GOLD analysis project Ga0134126, IMG submission 96881) | Terrestrial soil microbial communities with excess Nitrogen fertilizer from Kellogg Biological Station, Michigan, USA - KB3-175-2 | ecosystem: Environmental > Terrestrial > Soil > Unclassified ...
CGACGGCACGGTCGAGGCGGTGCGCACGCTCGCCGACCCGCGCGTCGTGCTGCTCGAGCACGAGCGCAACCTCGGCGTCGGCGGCGCGATCATCACCGGCTACCTCAAGGCCCGCGACGACCGCATCGACGTCACGGCCGTGATGGCAGCCGACGCGCAGATGGACCCGGACGACCTCGAGACGCTGGCCGGCGCGGTCGCGCGCGGCGAGGTCGACTACGCCAAGGCGAACCGGCTGTTCACCGGCCAAGCCTGGGAGGTGATCCCGCGGTACCGCTACCTCGGCAACGCCGTCCTCAGCCTGCTCACCAAGATCGCGTCCGGCTACTGGCACATCGCCGACTCGCAGTCCGGCTATACGGCGATCTCGCTGCGGTACCTCGACCTGGTCGACCTCGAGCGGATCTACAAGCGCTACGGCTTCCCGAACGACCTGCTCGTGCACCTGAACGTCTGGAACGCCCGCGTGCGCGACTACCCCTCACGGCCGATCTACGGCGTCGGCGAGCGCTCGGGCATCCGGCTGCGGAAGGTCGTGCCGACGATCTCGTGGCTCCTGTTCAAGGGCTTCTTCTGGCGTATGCGCGTGAAGTACGTGATCCGCGACTTCCACCCGCTCGTCTTCTTCTACGCGCTCGGCATCGTGGCGACGCTGCTCGGCCTCGGGCTCGGGATCGCCGAGATCGTGCTCCGGATCCTGGGCAACAACATCACGCCGGCGACGATCGTGCTCGTGGCCCTGCTCCTGATCTCGGGCTCGCAGTTCACGCTCTTCGCGATGTGGTTCGACATGGAGTCGAACCGCGACCTCGGCGGCCGCGGCCGCCGGCGCACGGATAGCTAGCGGACTCGCAGCCGTTTCGTCAGGCCGGCGACGTCGCTGCCGTAGCGGTAGGTCCCGCGCGCGAGCCGCACTCGAAGCGTCGCCGTGCCCCGGTACGCCACACCTGTGCGCGCGTTCGCGCCCGGGCCGCGGAGGTGGAAGTTCGCGGTCCGAGAGCGGTCGCTGACGACGATCCGGTAGCGGCCGCTCGGCACCGACGTCGAGCCGAGGCGGACCGCCCCCGCCCGGGAGACGGAAGCGTCGAGAGTCCGGACGCGAGGTGGGGGAGGCGGGGGCGGTGGCGACTGGGCGTCGGTCACGAAGAACGAGCCGTTCATCACCTGCCAGTGCGGCTCGCAGGCGTAGGCGTACTCGGTGTCGTTCCTGAAGGTGACGGTGAAGCTCTCCTGCCCGACGAAGGCGACGTCGGTGCGGAAGTTGACGGTCGGGTCGTCGTTGCTCGCGAGATGGAAGTTGTGGATCGCGGCGCGGTCGTCCACGACGACGGTGTAGGTGCCGGGGAGCAGTCGCTGCAGCTTCTTCCCGTCAGGCCCGTTGAGCGTGATGTTGAAGCCGTCGTTCGTGCCGACGATCGCGGTCAGCACGACCGGGTCGGCGGCGCCGCGGGCCGAGCCGGAGAGCGCGCCGACGGCCACGGCGATGATCACGATCGCCCAGCGCATTTGACGCCACGGTGCCGGTGCGCGAGGCTCGGATCAACTTCTTAGCCAGAAAGAGAATCCGATCATCAGGTTCCGCTTCAGCGCCGACCCGACCGAGTCCGTCGCGTTCTCGTATTCGCCGGTGCTCGAGAGCGTCCTCAGCCTGCACGTGTTGACGGCGCCGAAGCACCATCCGCTGCAGCACCCGTGGGTGCGCCGGGCCCGAAGCATTCCTTCGAGCCTGAAGCGCGAAATCGTCGCGTTCCGCTTCGCCTACGACACGTTCGTCCCGGAGTTCCTGATGCCGCTGCCGTCGAGCCCGTTCCGCAGCTTCGACGAGGAGCTGCGCCAGCTCGTCGAGCACGACGAGGCCACGCTCGCCTTCGGGTTCCTGCGTCCCTTGTGGGACCACGGCGGCCGGCGCGACGAGCGTGCGCTTCGCGACTCGAGCGTTCGCGAGCACGTCCGCCGCAGTGTCGACGAGCTCGGCGCCGACCAAGAGCTCGCGCGCCTGATCTTCGAGTCGCCGCGCGAGCTTGCGAGCCGCTTCGCCGATCTGCTCGCGGCCTACTGGGAAGCCGCCTTCGCGGACGAGTGGCAGTCGCTCGAGCCCGCGCTCGCGGAGACCGTGGCGGAGGCGGGCCGCCGGATCGCCTCCGACGGCCTCTACTCCTGCCTCGCGGGGCTCTCGCCGCAGCTGCTGATCGACGCGTCGCGGCGCGAGCTCCGGCGCGACCTGCCGCACGAGCACACGGTCGAAGTCGGGCCGAACGCGGAGCTCGTGCTCGTGCCGAGTGCGTTCGTGTGGCCGCACGTGCGGATCAACTGCGACCCGCCGTGGCCCGCAGCGATCGTCTATCCGGCACCCTTCGCCCTCGCCGGCGGGAAGTCGCCGCTGCCTTCGGAGGACGTCGTCCATGTTCTGCGAGCGCTCGCCGACCCGACGAGGCTGCGCACGCTCAAGCTCATCGCCGCGGGCGAGCGCTCGACGCAGGAGCTGGCGCCGCTGATCGGCATCAGCGAGGCAGGTCTCTCGAAGCACCTGCGGCTGCTTGCCCGTGCCGGCCTAGTGCGAGCAAGGCGCGAGGGGTACTACGTGCTGTACAGCGTCGACCTGGACCGCGTGGCGAGCCTCTCCGACGCCGTGCTCGGGTTTCTCGTCGAGCTTCCGCACAACGCGGCGTAAGGACTTCGTAAGGCTCCGCAGAACCGTCAGGAGCGGCCTGAAACCGCCGATACCATCCTTCGAATGCCCACCGCTGTCGTGACCGGCGGGGCCGGGTTCCTCGGCTCCCACCTCTGCGAGTACCTGCTCGCGCAGGACTATCGCGTCATCTGCGTCGACAACCTCGAGACCAGCTCGCTGGAGAACCTCGAGCACCTGCGCGACGACGCGTTCGAGTTCGTCAACCACGACATGGTCTTCCACCTGGAGATCGACGAGCCGGTGGACGCCGTCTACCACCTTGCGGCGCTGGCGAGCCCGATCGACTACCTCCGCCAGCCGCTGCACTCGCTCAAGGTCGGCTCCTACGGGACACACCACGCGCTCGGGCTCGCGAAGTGGAAGCGCGCCCGGTTCCTGCTCGCGTCGACGAGCGAGGTCTACGGCGACCCGCAGGTCCATCCGCAGCCTGAGAGCTACTGGGGCAACGTCAACCCGATCGGCCCGCGCGGCGTCTACGACGAGGCGAAGCGCTACGCCGAGGCGCTGACGATGGCGTACCAGAGCCAGCAGGGCGTGGACACGGCGATCGTGCGCATCTTCAACACCTACGGGCCCCGCATGCGCTCGCACGACGGGCGCGCGATCCCGACCTTCGTCCGCCAGGCGCTCGAGGACGCGCCGATCACCGTCTTCGGCCGCGGCGAGCAGACGAGGAGCTTCTGCTACGTCGACGACCTGATCCGCGGCCTTCACCTGCTCGCCGAAAGCGGCGAGCACCTGCCCGTGAACCTGGGCAACCCGGAGGAGTTTTCGATTCTCGAACTTGCGCAAACAGTCATCCGAGTCACTTCATCCAAAAGCGAAATCGTCTTCGAGGCGCTGCCCGTAGACGATCCACAGGTTCGCCAGCCCGACATCACCCGAGCCAGGCAGGTGCTGGGCTGGGAGCCCGAGATCCAACTCGAGGAGGGGCTGCGGCGCATGTTGCCGAGCCTCGGGAGGGAGCCACTTGCGATTTAGGAAAGCCAGCATCGCCCTGATCACGATCGTCCTCTGTGCGCTCGCCGCCACGGTGTCGCCGACCAAGGCCGCCGCGGCGCGGGGGATGCTCGTGGGTATCTACGACCCCGTGCAGCCGTTCGCGTCGCCGAGCACGACGTTCCCGACGCTGGTCAAGCTGCGCGCCCAGATCATCCGCCTGAACCTCGACTGGAACGTGATCGCAGCCAAGAAGCCGACGAACCCGACCGACCCGGCCGACCCCGCGTACAACTGGGATCAGTACGACCAGGTCGTGCTCAACGCGGCCAAGAACAAGATCCAGGTGCTGTTCACGATCTACGGCACCCCGCGCTGGGCCCAGGGCTCGAAGAAGGGCGTCAACCGCGTTCCGGCCAAGATGTCGTCGCTGAAGTACTTCGCGCAGGCCGCGGCCAAGCGCTACAGCGGCACCTACAAGCTCGACGACGGCACGAAGCTGCCGGCCGTGCGCAAGTGGCTGGCGTGGAACGAGCCGAACAACCCGGTCTTCCTGCTGCCGCAGTGGCAGAAGATCGGCAAGCGCTACATCCCGGTCGCCGCGCGCAACTACGTGGGGATCTGCACTGCGATCTGGAGCGGCGTGCACGCGACGCACCTCTCGAAGGAGGTCGTCGGCTGCGGCGCCACCGACCCGCGCGGCAACAACTCCGGCCGGAACGCGCGGCCGTCCATCTCGCCGATCGCCTTCCTGGCCGACCTGAAGCACTACGGTCTGAAGGGCAGCCACTTCGACGTCTACGCGCACCATCCGTACTACGGCAGCCGCACAGAGAGCCCGACGACGATGCCGAAGGGCAAGCAGACCGTCACGCTCGCGAACCTGAGCGTGCTGACGAAGCTGCTCGGCAAGCTCTACGGCAACAAGAAGCTGTGGATCACCGAGTACGGCTACCAGACGAGCCCGCCCGATCGTTCCTTCGGTGTCTCGTGGATCAACCAGGCCCGCTACCTGACAAAGGCCTACGCAATCGCACGCAAGAACCCGCGCGTCACGATGATGCTCTGGTTCCTGCTCAAGGACGAGTCGCGTCTTGGCGGCTGGCAGTCGGGGTTCTTCACCGCCGCCGGCAAGAAGAAGCCGGCGTACGACGCGTTCCGCAAGCTGCCACACTAGGACCCGTGGCAACACGAACTTCGCAGCGGGGAAGGGGTCGCATCCCCGCCCCCGCTGCGGGGGACGACGCGCCCGTCCGGGTCGTCAGCGACATCCGCGCGGGCGCGCCGTTCCTCCTCAGGCGGGCCCAGCTGCTCGTAGCGGCGAGGCGGCTCGCGAGCATCACCGTGCTCGTGTGCCTCGACCTCGCCGGGCTCGTGCTCGGGCTCTATGCGGCGCTCGTGGCGCGGGAGCTCTACTACGGCCGCGAGCCGGTGCTGTGGGGCGTCCTCTGGCGGGTCGAGACGGACTGGCTGCCGTTCCTGACGCTGGTGACGGTGCTCGTCTTCTCGCAGGCGCACCTCTACGACGAGCGCGAGCGGCGCCCCGGCTTCGGACGCGTCCTTTCCTCGCTGATCCTGGTCGCCCTGATCACGCTCGCCTTCGCGATCGGCACCGGCCACGAGTTCTCGACCTACGGGCTCGCGCCGACCGCCGTCGTCTTCTGCACGCTCACGATCGCCGGCTTCCGCGCGAGCTACGAGCTCGTCACCAGTGAGACGCTGCGCGCGCTCGGCACCAAGCGCTACGCGCTGCTCGCCGGCTCGGGCGAGAACATCGCCCATTTGCGCAGCGCGCTCGGCTCGGGCCGCAGCGGGATCGACTACGAGTTCGTCGGCGCCGTCGCGCCCTCGCCGGACGGCGTCAACCTGCCGGTGCTGGGCAACGTGCGCGACCTGCCGGCCGTGCTCGACCGGGAGCGCGTCGACGAGCTGATCCTCACCGACTCCGACTTCCGCGACCGCGAGCTACTCGAGATCGTCGACGCGGCCCACCGCCGCGGGGTCGAGGTCCGCATCGCGCCGAAGGCGACCGAGCTCCTGACCCAGCGTGTCGAGTTCGTGCCGGGCCAGGGCATGCCGCTGTTCGAGCTGCGCCCGCCCGCGTTCGTCGGCATGGACTGGGTCGTCAAGCGCGCGTTCGACCTGGTCGTGTCGTCGCTCGTGCTCGTGGTCGGGTTGCCGCTGTGGCTTGCGATCGCGGCCGCGGTCAAGCTCAACTCGCGCGGCCCGGTCTTCTTCCGCGACCGGCGGGTCGGCCTCGGCGAGCAGGAGTTCGGGATGGTCAAGTTCCGGACGATGTACGCGGACGCAGCGGGGCTCCAGGCCGAGCTCGAGGCGTCGAACGAGGCGGACGGCCCGCTCTTCAAGATTCGCGAGGACCCGCGCGTCACGTCGGTCGGCGCATTCCTGCGGCGCTTCTCGCTCGACGAGATCCCGCAGCTCTGGAACGTCCTGCGCGGCGAGATGAGCCTGGTCGGCCCCCGCCCGCTGCCGCTGCGCGACTACGAGCAGCTCGAGCCGTGGCACCGCAAGCGTTACCTCGTGCTGCCGGGGGTCACGGGCCTCTGGCAGATCTCCGGTCGCTCGAACCTCGGCTTCGACGATCTCGTCCGGCTCGACTTCTTCTACCTCGAGAACTGGTCGGTCTGGCTCGACATCTCGATCCTGGCGAAGACCCTTCCGGCCGTCGTCACCGGCCGCGGCGCGTACTGAGGTGGCGCGCGTGCTCGTCACGGGGGCCGCGGGCTTCGTCGGCGGTCACCTGCGGGCCGAGCTGGGAGCTGCGTTCGTACCGTTCGAGGGCGACGTGCTCGAGGCCGAGGCCCTTCGTCTAGCCGTGGGGAGCGCGGACGCGGTCGTCCATCTCGCCGCGGAGTCCTCCGTCGCCGGCTCGTGGGACGACCCGCTGCGCGCGTGGCGCGTCAACGTCGACGGCACCGTGAACGTGCTCGAGGCGGTGCGAGCCGAGCAGCCAGACGCTCGCGTGCTCGTCGCCTCGACCTGTGAGGTGTACGGCCGCGCCGGGCGGATCCCGACGCCGGAGGACGAACCCGTCCGTCAGCTGTCGCCGTACGCAGCGACCAAGGCCGCCGCCGAGCTCGCCTGCTCCGTCTCCGGCCTCGACGTGGTTGTCGTGCGGCCGTCGAACCACGAGGGCCCGGGTCGTGACGAGCGCTTCGCCGTCGGCTCGTGGTCACGCCAGATCGCCCGGCTCGAGGCCGAGGGCGGCGGCTCGCTGCTCGTCGGCGACCTGAGCGCCGAGCGCGACATCGTCGACGTCCGCGACGTCTGCCGCGCCTACCGTCTGCTGCTCGACCACTCCGTCCCCGCCGGCACTTACAACGTCGGATCCGGCCGAACCGTCACGATGGCCCACGTGGTGGAGCTGCTCGTGGAGCAGGCGCGCGTTCCTGTCAAGGTCGAGCGGGACGAGAGCCGCCTCAGGCCGGCCGAAATCCCGCGTCTCGCCGGCGACCCTGCACGGCTGGAGGCGGCGACCGGCTGGCGTCCCGAGATCCCTCTCGAGCAGACGCTCGCGGACACCCTCCGCGCCGCGCGCGAGCTGGAGCCCGCTCGATGAGCGAGCGCCGCGCGTTGATCACCGGCGTCACCGGTCAGGACGGCTCCTACCTGGCGGAGCTGCTGCTCGAGAAGGGGTACGAGGTCTTCGGAATGACGCGCCGGGCCTCCACCGAGAACATCGAGCGGATCGCGCACCTGGTCGACCGGATCGAGCTGATCCAGGGCGACCTGCTCGACCCGCCGTCGCTCGACGCGGCCCTGCGCCAGGCGCAGCCGCAGGAGGTGTACAACCTCGCCGCGCAGAGCTTCGTCCCGACCTCGTGGAACCAACCCGTGCTGACGGCCGAGTTCACGGCGGTCGGCGTCACGCGCGTGCTCGAGGCGATCCGGGCCGTCGATCCGCAGATTCGCTTCTACCAGGCCTCCTCGTCGGAGATGTTCGGGAAGGTGCGGGAGATCCCGCAGACCGAAATGACGCCGTTCCACCCGCGCTCGCCCTACGGCGTGGCCAAGGTCTACGGCCACCACATCACGGTCAACTACCGCGAGTCCTACGACCTGTTCGCGGCCTCGGGGATCCTCTTCAACCACGAGTCGGCACGGCGCGGGCTGGAGTTCGTGACGCGCAAGATCACCGACGGGGTCGCCCGCATCAAGCACGGGCTGACCGAGGAGCTTCGCCTCGGCAATCTCGACGCAAAGCGCGACTGGGGCTTCGCCGGCGACTACGTCGAGGCGATGTGGCTGATGCTGCAGCAGGACGAGGCGTCCGACTACGTGGTCGCGACCGGAGAGGAGCACTCCGTCCAGGAGTTCGTCGAGATCGCGTTCGACCGTGCCGGGCTCGACCCCGAGAAGCACGTCGTCGTCGACCCACGCTTCTTGCGGCCGGCCGAGGTCGACCAGCTCGTCGGCGACGCGTCGAAGGCTCGGCGCGAGCTCGAGTGGGAGCCGCGGACGAGCTTCCGCGAGCTGGTCGAGCTGATGGTCGACGCCGACCTCGAGCGGCTCTCACCGGCCGGACGGCCATCCGAGGGCGCTCGGGCATACTAGGCAGCCGTGCGGGCCCCGAAGCTTCTCTGCGTAGTTTCAGCGATCGATCTTGACTTTCGCTACGGGTGCACGCCCGCGTGGTGGCAGATCTGGAAAGGCATGTACGAGGCCGGGGTCGACTTGATCCTGACGCCGTATCGAGGGCGCCCGATCGCCGCTCCGTGGTGGCGAACGGAGCCGAATCCTTGCCAACGCGAGGGTGAGCTCTTCGCGGGCGCAGTGCGCCTCGCCGCCGGGCTGCGTGGCGATACCCACCTCCGTCGGGTCGAGGAAAACCCGGAGGAGTCACTGGGCGAGCGTGCCTCGCGCGAACTGATCCGGCGCTACGTGACACCGCGCTGGCAGCGGCATCTCGAACGCATTCTCGAGCGTGAGCGAGACGTAGACGCTGTGGTCGTCTTCACCGTGCCGATCAGCCATCTGCGCGGCATTCCGACCGCGATCCGTGAGCGTTTTGGGATTCCGGTCGTGTACTACGACGCAGATATGCCGATGAGCTTGCCGGAGTATGGGGGCGGCGACACCGGCTTCAACATCTACCAGGGCGCCGACCCAAGCGAGTACGACCTCGTCCTCTCGAACTCCGAAGGCACGCTGGACCGTCTTCGCGAGCTCGGCGCTACGCGTGCCGAGGCATTGTTCCTGGGGGCGGACCCGGGACTCTTCGCGCCGCTTCCGGTGAAAAAGGATCACGACGTGTTCTTCTACGCGTACGGCGACAAGTTCCGCCGGAACTGGGTCGGGGAGCTGATCGGTGAGCCCAGCAGGCGGCTCGCGGACGTCGATTTCGCCCTCGGCGGGACGGACTTCCGCGGCGACGTCGGTAGAGCCCGCGAGTTGAAGTACTTTCCCCTCAACCAGCTTCCGCGCGTCATCTCTGCGAGCAGGATCAACGTCAACATCGCTCGCAGGCCGCATGCCGAGGTCTATGGATCTTCGACGAGCCGGCTGTTCGAGCTGGCTGCGGCCGGGGCTACGATCGTCTCGAATCCGTACAACGGCATAGAGCGCTGGTTCGAACCCGGGAGCGAATTGGTGATCGCGGCCGACGCGGACGAAGCAGTCGAGGCATACGAAGCTCTGCTCGACGATCCGGGAGCCGCGGCCGAGCTCGGCCGTAGGGCACGCGAACGGGTTCTCGAAGAGCACACGTTCGCCAAGCGCGCTCGGCAGCTGCTCGATCTCGTCGGCGTCGGCTCGCCGAGTACGGCACCGACGACGTGACGGCGTCCAGCGAGTTGGGCTGGCACGTTCCGCTCTCGGACATTCGCGTCGACGATGAGCTCACTGATGCCGTGGTCGAGACCGTCCGCTCGGGCTGGTGGAGCATGGGGCCTCGGGTGGAGGAGCTCGAGGGCGAGTTCGCTGCTTTTTGCGGCGCTCCGCACGCCGTCGCCGTCGCCAACGGGACCGCCTCACTTCACCTGGCCCTGTTGGCAGTGGGCTGTGGGCCTGGCGACGAGGTCGTCCTTCCTTCGCTCAACTTCGTCGCCGCGGCGAACGCGATCGTGCATACCGGAGCAGAGCCGGTTTTCTGTGACGTCATCGGTGCCGACGAGCTCAATCTCGATCCACACGACGTCGCGGCTGCCGTCACTCCACGGACGAAGGCTCTGCTGGCGTTGCACTACGCGGGTTTCCCATGCGCCATGGACGCGGTCAACGAGATCGCGGACCAGCGCGGCCTGGCGGTCGTAGAAGACGCCGCCCACGCGCCTGGCGCGAGCTTCCATGGGCGCATGTGCGGAACGCTCGGCCAGATTGGCTGCTTCAGCTTCTTCTCCAACAAGAACCTCCCTATCGGGGAGGGCGGGATGATCGTGACCGGCGACGAGGAGCTGGCGAAGCAGCTGCGGCTTCTGAGGTCGCATGGAATGACGACGCTCACCTGGGATCGCCATCGCGGCCACGCCTCCGGCTACGACGTCGTTCTTGCCGGGTTCAACTATCGCCTCGACGAGGTCCGTGCGGCGGTTGGGCTCGTTCAGTTATCGCGCCTACTCGAAGAAAACGAGGCTCGGGCCAGGATCGCCGGCCTGTACCGCGAGGCCTTGGACGGCGTCGACGGCCTGACGATGCCGTTTGGTGACGGCGATGGCACGCGGGTCTCCTCGCACCATCTGGCCGTGGTCGTACTGCCGGAAGGCGCCGATCGGGATCGAGTCCGGGCGGCGCTGAACGAGCGACGGATCCAGACGAGCGTCCACTACCCGCCGATTCATTCGTTCACGCGTTATCGCTCGCTTGGAGAGCGACGGCCGTTGCCGCAGACGAACGCTCTTGCGACCCGGATCCTCACGCTACCTCTGTACGGCCGCCTCTCCGACCAGCAGGTCGAAGATGTCGTCGAAGCGTTGCTCGGCGCCGTTCAGACGTTGTAGATCGTCGGCTTGTAGTCGCCGAGCGAGCTCGTCAGCCAGTCGATCGTCAGTTGCAAACCCTCGTCGAGGTCGGTTTCGGGAGCCCAATCGAGCAGCGCCTTGGCCTTGGCCACCCCTGCCACGAGCCGTTCGACCTCGCTGTCGGGCGGGCGAAGGCGATCGTCGTCCGTGTCCACCGGGACGTCGACCTGTACGAGCTTGAGCACGCGCTCGACGACCTCGGCGATCGATACCTCGACGCCGGTGCCGAGGTTGATCACCTCACCTTCGACTCCGTCGGCGCTTCCGACGCGCATCATCCCGGCGACCGTATCTCCGACGTAGAGGAAATCGCGCGTCGTATGCGTGGCGCCGAGCTCGATCGACTCACGGGACAAAGCCTGGGTGATGATCGTCGGGATCACCGCCCGGGCGCTTTGACGGGGCCCGTAGGTGTTGAAGGGCCGCACGATCGCGACCGGCGTTCCGAATGAGCGCTGGTACGACAGGGCAAGCTGGTCGGCGCCGACCTTCGTCGCTGCGTAGGGCGACTGCGGGTGCAGCCGGTGTTCCTCGGTGATGGGGATCTCCTGCGCGGTCCCGTAGACCTCGCTGGTCGAGGTGTGGACGATTCGCTGGACCTCGCCTCGACGCGCCGCTTCGAGCACGTTCAGCGTGCCGCTCACGTTCGCAGTTACGAACTCTCGGGGATGCAGGTAAGAGTATGGGATCGGGATCAGGGCGCCGAGATGGAAGACCACGTCGCGCCCGTCTATTGCTCCGCTGACGGCCTCCGGGTTCGCAAGATCCCCGCGGAAGATCTCGAGCTCGCGGACGACGTCCGGGTCGGCAGCTTCGAGCCAGCCGTAATCGCCGCGCGATGTGTAGCGGACGAAGGCGCGGACCGAGGCGCCGGCGCGGACCAGGGCCTCCGCGAGATGACTGCCGATGAAGCCGCCGGCGCCGGTGACGAGGACGCTGCGACCGACCCACGTTTCCGACCGCTCTGCGCTTGGTGACGGCACTCAGGCAATCTACTCAGGATGCGCTTGCTGGTGTGCGTTCCTTGGTACGCGCCCGCGCGCGGGTTCGGCGGCGGCATTTTGACCTCGTTGCTGGCGACAGTCGAGGGGGTGCTCGAAGCCGGGCACGACGTCACTATTGCGACAACGGATCTGCTGGATTCGCACTCGCGGGTCGCGCGTGATGCGCCGGGTGAGCCGGCCGGGGTGCAGGTGCTGCGCTTTCCGAACGTGTCGCAGCGGTTGGCGGCCTCCCATGCACCGTTGCCGCGCGGGCTCCGTCGCTGGCTTCGCGAGCACACGCGTGAGTTCGACGTCGTGCTCGTCCAAGACGTTTACAGCTCCTTGAGTGTTCTCGGCGCTCGAGCGGCCGTGCGCGCAGGCGTGCCGTACGTTCTGCAGGCATATGGAACGCTGCCGACATCGCCCGAGCGCGGCAGGTCGGCCATCAAGCAAGCCTTCCTCGTGTTGTGGGCGCGGCGGACCGTGCGCGAAGCCGCGGCGTGCCTGTACCTGTCCGAGTCCGAGCGTCTGGAATACCTCGCCCAAGGCGCTGATCCCGGACGTCTCCACCCCATCCCTCCCGCCCTCGACATCTCGAGCCCGGACGGCACCGCTCGCTCGAGGGAGCCCTCGGTCGTCTATCTCGGTCGACTCGACCCGATCAAGCGCATCGATGTCCTGCTCGACGCCTTCGCACGCGTACACGCAGAGCTGCCCGATGCGACGCTCGAGGTGATCGGGGCGCCGACTCCGTACGGCGAAGAGCTGCGGGCGCACGCGGGCGCGGGTGTCTCCTTCCGGGGGCTGATTCCCGAGGAGGACAAGAGTGGCGCGCTCGCTTCGGCGCGGGTCTTCGCGCTGCTCTCCGCGAGCGAGGGGCTACCGATCGCTCCACTGGAAGCGCTCGCATGCGGCACTCCGGTCGTGCTGTCGCCCGGTTGCGGTCTTCCGGAGGTCGACGGGGTTGCAGGAATCGTCTGCGACGGCAGTGCGGCCGGAGCGGCAGAAGCGCTGCTTGGCCTTCTCCGTGATCCCGAGCGGGCGCGCCGGCTCGGCGAGGCGGGACAGTCGATCGCCGCCGGCTACCGACGCGAGAGGGTCGTGCCCGAGTTGGTGGCCTTGCTCGAACGACTCGCCACCTCGTCCAGCAACGCCGCGTAGCGCGCGGCCATCTGGTCTGCGTCAAATTCTGCGAGGGCCTCGGGAGGCGGCGGAGGCGGCGGCGCGGTGAGTAGGCGCTCCACCGCTGCAGCGATCGCAGCAGGGTCGTGGGGCGCCGCCAGACCGGCGTCCTGCCCGAGTCGCTCGAGCAGCCGTGCGGTGTCGCTGCCGGGGCTCGCGATCGCAAGCACCGGACAGCCGAGCGCGAGCGCCTCGCTCAATTTGATCGGAAGCGCCATGTCGCCTCCCGTCTCGGGCGTTGTGATCACCACGGCGATGTCGGCCGCGAGCACGCGCTGAATCGAGCTCTCCCAGCTGATCGGCGCGTCGACCGTGGCGTCGATCCTCTCGGCGGCGAGCGCGTGCCGCGTGCGCGGGTCGATGACGCCGACGAGCTCGAGCCGGGCTCGACCACGGAGCTCCGGACGGGCGAGCGCCGCAACGAGTGCTTCGGCTGTGTGATCGCCGTAGAGCGCGCCAGCGAAGATCAGCCTTGCGGGCTTCGCCGGGGCTGCCGGCCTCTCGACGCGTCGCGCGAAGAGGGCGGGGTCGAACCCGTTCTTGAAAACGTGGAGTCGGGGCGCCAGCTCGGGGTGGAGCTTCAACAGGTTGTCGCGGCAGCCGTCCGTGACAGTGACTACAGCTGACGCCTGGCCTAGGGCCCGTCCTTCCAACCTCGCCAGCAATGGGCTGCCGCGGTCGTAGTAGGGATGGCCAGCCCAAAGGTCTCGCAGGTCGGCGACCATCGGAACGTCTCCGGCGACGGCGGCCGTTGCGAAAAGTGCGCTGACCGGCGGGCTCGTCGCAACGACAACGTCGGGGTGCTCCCGAGCAACCGCTGCGCGAATCAGCCGCCGGCCCGTCAGAGCCCAGGCGTTGTTCGGTGCGAAGGCCTCTGGCTTCACCCGTAGGACGCGTGCGAGCGGGTCGACGATTCGTCCGACGACGGCCATCACCTGGGCACGTTGCGCAGCCAGCCTCGCGGCGCGCTCTTCGGTGCTCATATCCCTCGTCGTTGCACCGGCCGAAGGGCTGCATTCCACCACGCGCCAGCCGTGCTGCGGGAGCACGCGGCGCAGGTGCCGCCACCGGACGCTGCCTCCTCCGCCGGCGTCGAGCGGGCGATGCGAGACGACGAGCAGCGTACGCTCCGGCACGGTTCTAGGTTATGCGTTCGCTAGTTTCGCCCTCGTGGAACGGCGGCGCGTCCTCGTGCTTGCGTACTTCTTCCCGCCGCTCGGTGGGGCCGGAGTGCAGCGAACGTTGAAGTTCGTGCGCTACCTCGACCCGCTTGGCTGGGTCGCAACGGTGGTTTCGACGAGGTCCCGTCATTACCCGGCACGCGATCCGTCTCTGCTGGACGAGGTTCCCGAGTCGGCAGAGGTTCTCCGCACACGTGCGGTCCCGCTCGCGAACTGGCTGAGCCTCGTGCCCTACCACCTGGGACTGAAGCGAGTCGCCGCCGTCCTCAATTGGCCCGACGGCGGGATCGGCTGGATGCCATTTGCGCTCGCGACTGCGCTCAGAGCGGCACGTCGCGATCGGCCCGACGTGATCTATTCGAGCTCCACGCCTCAGAGCGGCCACATTTCGGCTCTGATCGTCAGCAGAGTGATCGGAGTTCCGTGGGTCGCCGACTTCCGTGACGAGTGGGCGGCTGACGCCTTTCGCGCGGATCAGCCGCGGATCCTCGCGCGACTCGCGGCCCGCCTGGAGCGCGGTCTCGTCCGAAACGCGAGCCGGGTCGTGGTCGCCGCCGACTACTTCCGGCTCGAAGGACTCGCCGAAGACGATCCTCGCCGAATGGTGATCGTGAACGGCGTGGACGAGGCCGACCTTCCGGCTTCGGTCACGCCGCAATCGGATCGCTTCGTCCTCTCCCACGTGGGAACCGTTTACGGGATCCGCGACCCGTCGCCGGTTCTCCGTGCGCTGGGCCGACTCATTCACGACGGCCGGATCGACGGCGAACGCTTCACCGTTCGGCTCGTCGGCTCCCTGTGGCTCGAGCGCTTCGAACCGCCTCCGGGCGTTCGCGTCGAGCGAACCGGTTACGTTGGGCACGCGACCGCGGTCGAGGAGATGTGCAACGCGACGGCGCTCCTGCTCTACGTTCCGAGCTCGAGCCTCGCGCCGTCGGGGAAACTCTTTGAATATCTCGCGTCCGGGAGGCCCATTCTCTCCGTGACGGGCCCGAAGAATCTCGCGAGTCGACTAGTGAAGGGTTGGAGTGCGGGCGCCGTCGCCGATCCGAGTGATGAGGCGGCGATCGAGGAGGCGCTGCTAGCGCTCTGGCAGCGCTGGCTGGAGAATGGATTGCCCGATCAGCCGGAGGTCAGGCGGAAGACGCTCGAGCGCTACTCGCGTCGAAGGACTGCCGAGCAGCTGGCTCGTGTTCTCGATGAGGCGGCGAGTGATTGATCGTTCATCCTTGGTCGGGTGCCGGTCGAGCGATCTCAGATGTCTCCCGTACTGAATGCCTCCGGGTACTGACGGCGGAGCGCCGCTGAGCACTCCGCGCAGGCATCTCGGTGCCGGCGCGGCGCTCTCAGTGCTCGTGCAGGGCGCGCCGCTCGTCGCGGCAGGCGTCCTGAGCATCGTGATCGCGCGGACGATCGGTCCCTCGGGCAACGGTCATCTCACCTTGCTCGTGACGTTCACCGGGCTCACGTACATGGTCGTGTCGCTTGGACTGACCTCGGGAATCACCTACGAGGTCAGCCGCCGGCGCTGGGCCGTTCGCCAGGCGTTCCGGACGAGCTACTTGGCGGCGCTCGTGCTCGGTCTCGCCGGCTTCCTGGTTGGCCTCGGGTTCTTTGTCCTCGCTCACGACAGCGTCTTCAAGGGCATCTCGATCGGGCTGGCGATACTCGCGCTCAGCTCGCTCCCGCCAGTGCTCGCCTATTCGTATGCGGACGTCATCCTGCTAGCACGCGAGCGCTACGAGAGCTATGCCGGGCTCGAGCTGTCGCATTCGGCGACGCTCTTATTCATCGGCGCCGGGCTGGCGATTCCGTTCGGCCTGACCGGAGCGGTGATCGGGCTGCCCGCCGCGGCGCTCGTCGGGGCGGTGGCTGGCGCATTTCTACTCCTCCGCGAAGCTGGGCGCGACCCGGTCGTTGACAGCGGCGACTCGTTGCCCCGCGCGGTGCGCTTCGGCCTCCAGGGCTGGATCGCCAACTTGCTCCAGCAAGTCAACTACCGCTTCGACGTCCTGATTCTCGGCGGCTTCGCGACTGCCCGCGACGTCGGCGTCTATTCGATCGCCCTGACCCTGACGAGCGTCGCATGGGTGCTCCCCCAGGGACTCCAGACCGTTTTGTTCCCGCGGGTCGCGAGCCTCGACGAGTCGACCCGAACCGGCGAGGTTTCTTCGGACGAGTCGGACGCGGCGGTGGCGAAGGCTGTTCGGCACAGCGTGTTGCTGACGATCCCGTACGCAGCGCTCATCAGCGGCTTGCTGCTGCTCGCCGTACCCCTGCTGTACGGATCGGAGTTTCATCAGACGACGAAGCTCGGTTTCATCCTCCTGCCCGGCGTGCTGCTGCTCGGGATCGGGAAGGTGCTCTCGTCGGCGATCACCGGGCGGGGGTTTCCTCGCTACGCCCTCTACATCACGGCCGTCTCGATGCCGCTGACGCTCGGCCTGTACTTCCTACTCATCCCGCCGTACGACGCGTGGGGAGCCGCGGTGGCCTCCTCGGTCTCATATGCCCTGAGCGCGGTTCTCGGATTCGTGTTCTTCCGGCGCGTGACCGGGATTGGCCTTCGCAAGGCGCTGATTCCGATGTCGGAGGACATCGCGGACTACGGAGGCTTACTCCAGGTTGCGCGCGCCTGGCGGCCTGGCCGCTGGCAGGTCTAACGACCGGGCGAGACGCGGACGAGACGTAGCGGCCGATAGCGGGCGGCCGCGCGCCCGACGACCGAACTGCCTGTTCGTAGAGCCGTGGTCCGTACGGCGTAGACGGTCATCACGTTTCCCACTCCGGCCACGGCGGCCGCTAGCCGACCCGCCTCCGACGCAAGAGGCCCACGGGCCGCGATGACGCCGTCGTAGACGAGGCGGCGCGGCTCGAAGCCGGTTTTGGCCAGCAGCAGGTCGATCGTCTTCGGAGAAAAGAAGAACAGGTGGTACGGCGGCGCCATCAGGTTCCAGGTCCGCAGTCCCAACCGAGCCAGGGGTCCGGTGACGTCGCCGGTCGACAGAGCAAGCAGCGCGCCGGGCCGCATGACACGCGCGATCGCCGCGAATGCACGGAGCGGGTCGGCCATGTGCTCGATCGTGTTCCACGCTGTCACCACGTCGAACTGCTCTCCGTCGAGCATTCCGTCGGTGACGTCGCCGGTGAAGACGCGGAGGCCGAGCGTCTTGCGGGCATACGAGGAGGCGAACGGTGAGAGCTCCACGCCCGTGACCTCATAGTGCGCCGAGGCTGCCTCGAGGAAGAAGCCGGCCGCGCAGCCGACGTCGAGGAGCCTACCCGCCGGAACCAGCCGGGCCAGCGTCCGAGCAGCCGCTCGACCGGCCTCGACGCGGATGTCGCCCTCGGCCACGTAGTCGTGGAAGACCTCGCTCGAGAAGTACTCCTCGCCGTAGATCCGCTCGAGCTCGTCACGGCTCAGCACAGCGCCCACCTGGACAAGCCCGCACGATCTGCAGCGGCAGATTGGGTAACCGTCCTTCTCGAACAAGTGCTCGAGGGCGCCCGTGCACAGCGCACACTCGGATCGCTCGTTCACGCGCGGACGAGGTCTCGGTAGCAGGCTTCGATGCGGTCAAGCTCGGCGTTGCGGTCGCGCCTGCGCTCGACGAGGGCACGCGCCTCCTCGGCGATCGAGGCTCGCAGCCCAGGGTCGGACAACAGCAGCTCGATCGCGGCGGCGACCGACTCCGCGGCAGGCTTCACGACCAGCGCGTGCCGGCCGTCTTCGATCAGCTCCCGAGTCCACGGCAGGTCGGAGAGGACGGTCGCGCTGCCTGCGGCCATTGCTTCCCAGACCGACCGGGGCGAACTGTCGCTGCTCGGAATCGAGACGGTGACCTCGGCCGCACGAAAGAGGTCGACCATCTCGCCGGCTTCGAGGTAGCCGACGACCTTGACTCCCGGCGCGCCGCGCCAGCCCGGGTCCAGCAGCTCGTCGACGCCGCCGTGCTTCAGGACGAGCTGGGCATCGGGAACCTTCGCGCGTACCCGTGCGAAAGCGCTCACGACGACGGCGGGGTTGTAGATGCCCTTGAGACCGCGTGGGCTCAGGATCACGGGCCCCGGCCCGAGCCCGAGCTTGGCCTTGACCGCCGCACGCTCGGCGTCGGTCGGCACTCCGAAGGCTTCGAGGTCGACGCCCCAGTTGACGAGCATCGTCCGCATCGACTTCGGCCCAAGCTGTGTGAGCCGTTCGAGCAGATCGGCCGAGTCGGCCATCGCAACGGCAGTGCGCCGCAGCGTCATACGTATCTCTAAGCGGTGGCGGCGTCCGGCGAGGTAGACGTCAGAACCCCAGGCCTGGGCGACCAGCGGTCGAGCGCCGGCCAGCATCGCGAGCGTCGCGAAGGGCATCCAGTGAGCGTGGACGAGATCTGGCCCGAACTCACGCAGGATCCGCCGAAACGAGAGGACG
>Ga0134126_10004029_pt1 | contig 18374 bp, 15 predicted proteins | sample KB31752_FD_96881 | JGI IMG/M metagenome (GOLD analysis project Ga0134126, IMG submission 96881) | Terrestrial soil microbial communities with excess Nitrogen fertilizer from Kellogg Biological Station, Michigan, USA - KB3-175-2 | ecosystem: Environmental > Terrestrial > Soil > Unclassified ...
CGGCGCCGGCCGCTGGGCCGGAGCCGGTCACGCCGGCTGTGGCCGTAGCGCCGGCCGCCGCGGACGGGGCCGCGCCCGCCGCGGACGGGGGGCCGCGCCCGGGCTGGCGGGAGCGGCTCGGACCGGGCCGGCTCGCCCAGGCGGTGGGCACCGCGAGGCCGCGGACAGTGGCGGCGGTGGGCGCGCTCGGCGTGGCCATCATCGGCGTGATCCCGCTGGCCGCCGCGGCGGCCAGCGCCACCGCCTCGCCGATCATCGCCCAGGCACTGGACGGGTCGAGCGCCCCGCTGGACTTCCGGGCCCCGGCCTTCCAGCTCACCAACCAGCACGGCCACCTGGTCAGCCTGGCTAGCCTGCGCGGCAAGGTGGTGCTGCTCACCTTCCTCGATCCGGTGTGCACCTCGGACTGCCCGCTCATCGCCCAGGAGTTCAAGCAGGCTGACCAGCTGCTCGGCGGTCAGGCGCGTCAGGTCGAACTGGTCGCGGTGGTCACCAACCCCGTTTACCACCAGCTGGCTTACACCCAGGCCTTCGACCGGGAGGAGCGGCTGGCCGGCCTGCCGAACTGGCAGTACCTGACCGGCAGCGTGCCCCAGCTGAGGCAGGTGTGGCGGCACTACGGGATCGCCGCCCAGATCCTGCCGGCCGGCGGGATGATCGGGCATAGCGACCTGGCCTACGTCATCGACCGGTCGGGCCGGACCCGCCGGGAACTGAACTTCGACCCCGGCCCGGGCACCGCCAGCTCCCAGGCCTCGTTCGCGGACGAGCTGTCCAGCGCGGCGCAGCAGAATCTCCGGGCCTCATGAGCCCCCGCGGGCGGCTGGCCCCAGCCGCGGTCCTGTCCGCCATCGCGCTGCTGGCCGGCTGCGGCAGTGCCCGTCCGGCAGCGGCTCCCCCGGGCGGCCCACCGGTCACGCTCTCCCTGGCCACCGCGGCGGGCTATCCCGGGGGCAGCTGGGCGGTGCTGGTCATGGGCGGCTCGCAGGCGGCGCACAACGACTTCTGGCAGGTTTTCGTCCGGCCCGCCAAGAAGACGGCCTGGCAGCTGGCGACGCCGCCCGGGGTGGCCAGCAACGGCGGGATATCGGTTGCGGCCACCGGTGGCCAGTCACTGGTGGCCGCGCTGCGGCCCAGCCAGAAGCTGGCCTTCTCCCCGCTCGCCCGCAGCGCCGACAACGGAACCAGGTGGGTGCAGGACGGCCTGCTCGACACCCCGCTGGCCGCCGGGGTCAGCGCACTGGCGGCTGCCCCGGACGGCGGGCTGATCGCGCTGACCAGCGGGGATGGCGTCGAGGTCAGCGCGCATCCGGGTGCTGCCTGGACCCGGCTGGCCACTGCGGGCGCGGTGGCCGCGGCGGCCCGCAGTTGCGGGCTGACCCGGCTCACCGCCGCCGGGTACGCGCCGTCCGGGACCGTGCTGCTGGCCGGGGCCTGTGCCCGGCCGGGCCAGGCCGGCATCTTCGCCGAACAGGCCGGCCGCTGGACCCGGGTCGGCCCGCGGCTGCCCACGGCGCTGGCCCGCGGCCCGGTCACCGTGCTGCAACTGGCCCGGGCCGGCCAGGCCAGTGCCGCGCTTCTGGTGGCGGGCACCGGCCGGCGCGCGCGGCTGCTCGGCGCGTGGTCCAGCCGCGATGGCCAGCAGTGGCGGCTGTCCGCGCCGTACCCGCTCGACGGTGCCCAGCCGCGGTCAGCCGCCTGGGCCGCCAGCACGCTCGGTGTGCTGCTGGCCGACGGGCGAGCCGTCTCAGTCACCGGGCCGGGGGCCGCCTGGCAGCCGCTGCCTGCGCTGCCCGCCGAGGCCGCGGGACGGCCCGCCGGGGCCGCGACCCTGGCCGCGGCGCCGTCCGGCGGATTCCAGGCGCTGACCGCCCAGGGCGGCCGCCTGTCAGTGTGGACGCTGGCTTCCGGGACTGGTACCTGGCGCCGGTCCCAGGCGATCAGCGTCGCCATCCCCTACGGTTCGTCCGGGTGAGCGGGGCGCCGTGAGCTACTTCACCGAGCACTGGTCCTTCGACCCGTTCCTGATCATCGTGGTGGTCCTGGTGACCTGGCACGAGATCGGCCTGGCCCGGCTGGCCCGGCGGTCCAGGCCGGAGCGGACCCGGCAGCGCCGGATACGGTCACTGTTCTTCTACGCCGGGCTGGCCGTACTGCTTATCGCGGTCGAATCACCCATCGACTACTGGTCGGACGCGTATTTTTTCGTGCACATGCTGCAGCACCTGCTGCTCATGTTCGCGGCACCCACGCTGGTGGTGGCCGGCGCGCCCTGGCAGCCGCTGCTCGACGGGCTGCCCGGCCGGCTGGGCCGGAGCGCGACCGGCGCGGCGCTACGGGCAGGCTGGTCGCGGCCGCTGCGCGCCGCGGTGAGCTTCCTGCTCCGGCCGTGGGTGTCGGTGACGCTGTTCAGCGTGGTCATGGTGGGCTGGCACCTGCCGGTGCTGTACGACGTGGCCGAGCAGAAAGGGCTCGTGCACATCTGGCTGATGCACGCCAGCTTCTTCCTGGCTGGGGTGCTGTTCTGGCTCCAGTTCATTCCGTCCCCGCCGTTCCGCCGCCGGATGCCACTGGTCTCCCAGGCCGCCGCGCTGGTGCTGACCAACGTGGTCATGTGGGTGCTGGCCATGTCGATGAGCATCTTCTCGACCGCGTCCTGGTACAGCGTCTACCGGCACGTGCCAGGGGTCACCCTGCCGTCGTTCGCCGACCAGGAGATCGGCGCGGCCATCCTCTGGGTGTGCGGCGACTTCTGGGCCGTACCGTCGCTCATCTACGTACTGCGCTGCCTCATCACCGAGGACGGCAGCGTCACGGCCGCGGTGGAGCAGATACTGCACCGTGGCTCGGCGCGGGCCGGCTGGGCGTCCGCCCGCCGCCAGGTCCCGCCGGCCGGGCCCTGACCGGGGCCCGCCCCGACCGGCTCAGCCGCCGTGCTTCTCCAGGTAGTCCAGGTAGAGCGGACGCAGCGCGTCGGCGACGTCGGGATCACCGGAGCCCAGCGCATCGTCGATCAGATCGGACAGGTGGGTGACGTCCTCGGCCGTGTGGTCCGGGTGGCCGGCCACGGCCTCACCAGCCGGGATCTCCCGCAGGAGTTCCCAGAGGAACCCGACGTCGAGATGATGCACGGCCCGGCGCACGGCCCGGTCATGCAGTTCCTTGGAGGAAAGGGCTTCAAGGGCCTCCCGGTCAGTCATGCCATGACCCTACTGCCTGCCAGCCGGCCCGCAGGCCGGGTGCGGACGGTCTGGCTTGCGGATACGGTTCTTTCCTCGGCGCTCCTTCGTGCCGGGCGGCGGAGGTGGCAGGGTGACGGTCAGCGCCAGCACGCAGATCACGGATCTCGCGGTGAATGATCACGCCTGCCTGACGTACGGTGAGCTGGAAGAGCTGTTCGACCTCACAGCCGCGTTCGTGCGCGATGGGCTGTCCGGTGGGCTGAAGGTGCTCTGGCTCAGTGACGGGCCGCCCGGCCAGTCCACGGCGGAACTGGCGCGCCGCGGGGTCGACGTGGCGTCAGCGGTGGCGGCGGGGCAGCTGGCGGCGGCGGGATGCGAGGGCCGCCTGCTGTCCGGCCAGGCCTTCGCAGCTGACCACGCGATGGGATGGCTGGGCGGTCAGATGGCAGCGTGCCGGCCGGAAGGATTTCCCGGGCTGCGGGTGGCGGTGGACATGAGCTGGGCCCTGCGCCCGCTCGCCGGGATCGAGCAGCTGCCGGATTTCGAGGCGGGCATCGCGAATGCGCTGGCCGGCACCACGGTCTCGGTGCTCTGCCAGTACGACCGGGAGCGTTTCGACCCGGTGACGCTCGCCTCGGTGGCCGCCTACCACACCCGCTCGGTCGCAGCGGCGACCTACCACGCCGACGCGGTACTGCGGATCTGCCGGCAGTACGCGCCGCCCGGCATCCGGCTGGCCGGGGAGATCGACTATCAGGCCGAGGAGTCGCTGGCACTGGCCCTGGCCGAGGCCATCCGGCTGGACGGCGACCTCACCATCAACCTGGCCCACCTGGCCTTCATCGACGCGCCCTGCACCCGCCTGATCATGGACGCCGCGCGCGGCCTGGCCGCGTCCCGCCAGGTGCGCCTGGTGTGCTCGGCGGCGGTGGCCCGCCGGTTCGCCTCCTGCGGCGCGGGCGAGCTGTCGGGTATCGGCCTGGTGACCGTCGATGAGCGATGATCCCCGCCGTGGCCAGCCGCCCGGGCGCAGCCCGGCAGGCGGCGAGGCGGCCGCGGCCAGCGCCGCGGCGCCAGCCGGAGCCGGCCGCCCGCTGATCCTGGATCAGCTTTTCGCCGGGGATTCGCTGTACGCGCTGCGGGCGGCGGTGGCCGCGCACGCCACAGCGGCCGGGGTGCCGGCCGGGCAGGTCCCTGACCTGGTGATCGCAGTACACGAACTGGCCACCAACGCCATCCGGCACGGCGCGGGTCACGGGCGGCTGCGGATCTGGGCCGACGGCGGCGCCCTGCACTGTGAGGTCACCGACGACGGCCCGGCCGCGCCAGCCACCCCGGCTGAGCGGTGGCCTGCCGAACACGGGCACGGGCTGTGGCTGATCCGCCAGGTGGCCGACGAGACCAGCCTGCATTCCGGCCCGGGCGGCACCGTGGCCAGGGTCAGCTTCTCCCTGCCGGAGTAATCAGTGACGCGCTGGGCCGGGTCGCCCAGGGGATACGCCTTAACCGCTCGCGGGCATCTGGGCGTTGGGTGCCACCAGCTTGAAGTGGGCGCCGGTCGGGTCCGCGGCCTCGGCCAGGCGGCCGTACGGGGTGTCTTCGGCGGGCAGCACCACGCTGCCGCCCAGCCGGGTGACGTCGGCCAGGGAGGCATCGGCGTCGTCCGAGCCGAAGTACACCGACCAGCGCGCGGGCTCACCGGCGGGCAGGAAGCTGGTCGCGTCCATGATCCCGGCGAGCATCTCCTCGCCGTGCTTCAGCACCGTGTACCGGAATTCCGGGCTATCGCCCATCTGCTGGGTCTCCCAGCCGAAAACGTCGCGGTAGAAGTTCACGGCGCTCTGGTAGTCCCGGGTGTGCAGCTCCCACCAGCTCGGCACCCCGGCCTCGGTGATCAGCCCGGACCCGTGGAACTGCTGCGGCTGCCACATGCCGATCGGGGCGCCGCCCGGGTCGGTGACGACCGCCATCGTGCCCAGGTCGCCGACGGGCGAGGCGGGCACGGCGACCTGCCCGCCGTGCGCGGTGGCCAGGTCCAGGGTCTTCGCGGCGTCGTCGGTGGCCAGGTAGATGGACCAGCCGTCCGGGCCCATCCCGGGCTGGCTTTGCATCCCCCCGGCCACCCGGACGCCGTTCTTGGTGAAGTTGAAGTAGCCGCCGAACGCCTGGTTCGGCTCCTCGGCGGCCCAGCCGAACAGCTGGGTGTAGAAGGCCCGGCTGCGCTCGGCGTCAGAGGTCAGCAGGTCGACCCAGCAGGGCGCGCCGGCCGGGTAGCGGTCTCGTGCGGGCATGGTGGTTCCCCTCGTATCTGCGGCATGCAGGTCACTAGTGCAGACGACGCGGCGCGGCCGAACTCACCGGCCGGCCAGCGCCGGGAACCAGCCGGCGTGCTCGTGCGCCGTGGCCGGGGAAAGGTACGCGCTGTCATCGGCTCCTGACGCTAGAGGTTTCGCCGGCTGGCTGGCGGGCCGGCCGGTGCGTACCCTCGTAGCGTGTACCTGCCCCCGCACTTCACCGCGCCGCAGACCGCCGACGTGGCCGCGTTCGTGGCCGCCGTGGCCGCCGCTGACCTGGTCACCTACGACGGCACCAAGCCGGTCGCCAGCCTGATCCCGGTCATCTGGGACCAGGACATCGGCGAGTACGGCCGGCTGCTCGGCCACCTGGCGCTGGCCAACCCGCAGTGGCAGTCGGTGTCCTCCGGGAGCATCGCGCTGGCCATCGTGCACGGCCCGCAGGCGTATGTGTCGCCGTCGTGGTACCCGAGCACGGCGCGGCATGGCCGCACGGTGCCGACCTGGAACTATGTCACCGTGCACTTCACCGGGCCGCTCACCGTGCACCGCGACCCGGCGTGGTTGCGGGACGTGGTCACCCGGCTCACCGAGCGGCATGAGAAGCCGCGGCCGGCCCCGTGGGCGGTCACCGACGCACCCCCTGACTACATCAACGGCCAGCTGCGCGGCATCGTCGGCGTCGAGCTGACCATTGAGACGGTGGAGGCCAAGCACAAGCTCAGCCAGAACCGGTCCGCCGAAGACCAGGCGGCGGTGGCTGAGGCGCTGCGCGATGAGCCCGGGCCGGGCCCGGCCGCCATCGCCAGCCTGATGACCCCGGAGGGCTGACCCGGCTCGCCGCAGCGCCCGTCCCTACCAGCGATCCTGGACCTGCGCCCGGATGCGCCGGTCGTAGATGTCCTCGATAGCGCGCAGCACACCGTCGCTGAGCTGTGGCAGCTGCGCGGCGGCTGCGTTCTGCTGGACCTGGTCTGAGTCGCGCGCGCCCGGGATCACGGTGGAGACGCCCGGCTGCTGGATCACCCAGCGCAGCGCGACCTGGGCGGGCGTGACGCCGGCCGGGGCCAGGGCGGCGAACTCCCGGGCCGCGTCCACCCCGGTGTCGTAGTCGACGCCGGAGAAGGTCTCCCCGACGTCGAACGCCTCCCCATGGCGGTTGTAGCTGCGGTGGTCGCTGGCCGGGAACTTGGTGTCGTGGGTGTACCGGCCGGACAGCAGGCCGGAGGCGAGCGGGACGCGCGCGATGATGCCCACCCCGGCCGCGTGGGCCGCGGGCAGCACCTTGTCCAGCGGCTTGCGCCGGAACGCGTTGAAGATGATCTGCACGCTGGCCACGTGCGGGCGGGCGATCGCGGTCAGCGCTTCGGCGGTGGTCTCCACGCTGACCCCGTAGGCCGCGATCCGCTGCTCGGCGACCAGCATGTCCAGCGCGTCGTAGACGCTGTCCATCGAGTAGACCGCGGGTGGCGGGGTGTGCAGCTGGACCAGGTCGAGCGTGTCCACCCCCAGGTTGGCCCGGGACCGGTCGGTCCAGGCCCGGAAGTTGTCCGGGGTGTACAGCCCGGGATCGAGTGCGACCCGGCGGCCCATCTTGGTGGCCACGGTGAACTCGGCCCCCGGGTTGCTGGCCAGGAAGCGCCCGATCAGCTGCTCGCTGCGGCCGTCCCCGTATACGTCGGCGGTGTCCAGGAAGGAGATTCCGGCCGCCGCGGCCGCGTCCAGCACGGCCATCGCGTCCGCTTCGGCCACCTCGCCCCAGTCGGCGCCCAGCTGCCAGGTGCCGAGCCCGATCACCGAGACGGCCTTGCCGGTCCGGCCCAGAATGCGGTCTTCCATGGTCAATGATCCTAGTGAGCCGGGCTGATCCGGGTGAGCTGGGCCCGCGGCGGTCAGCTGGCCTCCTCCTCGGGCAGGCAGTCCCCGGTGCGGGCGCCAGGGACCGCGCCGCCGGTGGCGGCCAGCAGGGCTTCGCTGATCCCGGCCAGCTCGCTCAGCTGCTCGCTGGTGAGCGAGTCGAACAGCACGCGGCGCACCTGCTCGACATGCCCCGGGGCGGCCGCGCTCAGCGCGGCGAAACCCTGGTCGGTCAGCTGGGCGATCTGCCCCCGCCGGTCGGTCGGGCAGTCGGTGCGGCGGACCCAGCCCCGCTCTTCGAGCCGGGTCACCGCGTGCGACAGCCGGCTCTTGCTGGACGAGGACGCCTCGGCCAGCTGGGTCATCCGCAGCGCGCGCCCCGGCGCCTCGGACAGCTGGACCAGGATTTCGTAGTACGCCAGCGGCATGCCCGAGTCACGCTGCAGCTGGCTGTCGACCGCGGCGAGCAGCCCCCCCCACGCGGTCACGAAGTTGCGCCAGATGACCTGCTCCTGCGCGGTCAGCCAGCGCGGCCCTGAAGTGCTCATGCACCCAGCATACCGGGAATAGTTGAGCGCTTGACAACGTTACGACGATCGTGCTACTACTTGAGCACTCAAATATGTACGACGTCAATATGAATGGTAGGAGTATCACCATGACGACCAGCACCGCAGCGGCCACCGTCCCCGGTTATGTGGCCGGCACCTGGGAGATCGACCCGGTGCACTCCGAAGTGGGTTTCGTAGCGCGGCACATGATGGTCAGCAAGGTGCGCGGCCGGTTCACGAGCTTCTCCGGCGAGCTGGTCCTGGGCGAGGACCCGCTCCAGTCCTCGGTGACCGCGACCATCGACCTGACCTCGATCCAGACCGGCAACGAGCAGCGTGACCAGCACATCCGGTCCGCTGACTTCTTCGAGGTGGACAAGTACCAGACCATGACCTACCGGTCCACCGGCGTGCGCCCGGAGGGCGACCACTACGTCCTGGAGGGTGAGCTGACCCTCAAGGACGTGACCAAGCCAGTCGAGCTCACCCTGGAGCTGAATGGCTTCGGGCCGGACCCGTTCGGCGGCACCCGCGCCGGGTTCACCGCGTCCGGCGAGATCAACCGCCGCGACTTCGGCGTGAACTTCAGCGCGCCGATGGAGACCGGCGGCGTGGTGGTGTCCGACAAGGTCACCATCCAGCTGGAGATCGAGGCCGTCCTCAAGGCCTGACCCTGGCCAGCCGGGCCGCGGCCCGGCGCTGACCAGCCCGCACGGGCGGGGGCGAGCACGCCCCCGCCCGTGTTTTTGCGTGTGGCGCCGGGCCAACGGCGATAATGACGCGGGATCAGCCTGGCGCATCGAGGAGGCGCACGACGTGAGAGCCGCCAGCTATGACCGCACGGGTCCCGCTGCCGAGGTGCTGCGGGTGGCCGAGGTGGAGCGGCCGGAACCGGGGCCGGGCGAGGTCCGGGTCCGGGTGCACGCGTCCGGCATCAACCCCACCGACGTGAAGACCCGCGCCGGGGTGACCCCGCGCCCGATCGACGGTTTCCAGGTCCCGCACCACGACGGCGCCGGAGTGATCGACGCGGTCGGGCCCGGCGGGCCGGCCCGCCGGATCGGCGAGCGGGTCTGGGTCTGGTTCGCGGCCAACGGGCGGCGCTGGGGGACCGCGGCGGAATGGACCGTGGTGCCGGAGCGCCAGGCCGTGCCGCTGCCCGACGGAGTGTCCTTCGAGCTCGGTGCGAGCCTGGGGGTGCCCGCGATGACCGGCCACTACTGCGTACTGGCCGATGGCCCGGTGCGGGGCAGCACCGTGCTGGTGGCCGGCGGTGCGGGCGCGGTCGGGCACTTCGCCATCCAGTTCGCGGTCTGGGGCGGGGCGGAGACGGTCGTCGCCACGGCGAGCGGCCCGGCCAAGGCGCAGCTGGCCCAGGAGGCGGGCGCCGCGCACGTGGTCAGCTACCGGGAGCCGGACGCGGCCGGCCAGATCAGGGCGGCCGCGGGCGGGCCGGTAGACCGCATCATCGAGGTGGCGCTCGGCGCCAACCTCCCGCTCGACCTGGCGGTCAGCCGGGCGGGCACCACTGCCGTGTGCTACGCGGCCGAGCCGGCCGACCCGGTGCTGCCGGTGCGCGCATGCATGACGGCCAACGTCGTGCTCCGGTTCGTCCTGCTCTACGGCATCGCGGCGGCCGCCCTAGACGAGGCGGTGGTGGACATCAGCGCCGCGCTCCGCGCCGGGGCGCTGAGCGGGCTGCCAGCCCACCGGTTCAGCCTGGACGAGATAGCCGCCGCGCACGAGGCGGTCGAGCGCGGCGTGGGCGGCAAGGTACTGGTCATCCCCGGCTGAGCACCGGGCCGGCCCCGGCGGCCGGCCCGCCACGAGGGACGGGGCCGGCCGCCGGGAAGACGCCCTACCCGGACGCCCGCAGGCCGGAGAGGAAGCCGACCCCGGCCGGAGTGCCGATCCCGGTCATGTTGTCGTAGCCGGCCAGCGCCACCTGGCCGGTATACCCGAACATGTTCGGGTTCTGGTCGTCGAACGTGGTCAGCGCCTGGATGCCACAGGTCCGCGCGTCGCACGCGGTGCCTCGCCAGGCCGCCGGGCTGGCCGCGGTCAGCGGCAGCGCATCGTGCAGCGCGCTGCTGCCGGCCAGCTGGTACAGCACCGGGTTCAGCAGGCCGAACGGCGCGGCCTGGCCCTGCTGGGCCGCGGTCACCATGCCCGCCACCAGCGGCGCGGCCAGGCTGGTCCCGCCGACGTCGAACTGCCCGTAGGTCGGCGGCTTGTGCTTCTTGTTATGGAAGGTGAGCACGCCCACCGCGAACCCGGTGAACGGGTCGGCGTCGGCAGCGATATCCGGCGCAGACCGGACCGCCCCGGGCCGGTTGCCCGGGGCCTGGCTCAGCGCGGGCGGCACCACCCCGTCCTGGTAGGCCGGCTCGGCCCACAGCAGGCTGGGCCCGCCGCCTGCGGCGCCCTGCTCGCCGAGGAAGACCCACCTATGGCTGAGCAGGAAGGACACCCCAGTGGACCAGCCCGTCTCGAACAGCCGGGTGCCACCGCGGCCGATGCCCAGAGTGGTGCCGCCGACCGAGATCGCATCCGGGTCACTGGACGGGGATTCCACCCCAGAACCGTCTCCGGAGGAGAAGTACATGCCGACGCCCTCGGCCGCGGCCTGCACCAGGAACGCGTGCTCGATGCTGGTCAGCGTGGCCGGCTGATCCTCAAACCCGCTCTCCCAGGAGTTGGACGCGACCGACGCCAGCGGGTGCTGGCCGTTGCCGCCGAGCACAGCCAGGTCCGCGTTGAACAGCCCCTGCAGCCCGAAGTCACCCTGGTTGCAGCTGTCGCCGCCGACCACCAGCTCGGACGCTCCCGGGGCCATGTCGTACGCGGACTCCACGTCCAGTTGCTCTTCGACGTCGAACGGGTCACCGCAGGCGCTGCCCTGGCCCAGGGACAGCTCCCGGTACCGGCTGCCCGCCGGGGCAGGCATGCCGTTCCGCTTCGCGTAGTCCTTCAGGGTGCGGAACATGTCCCTGGTCAGCCCCAGCTCGACCAGGGCGATCGTCTGCCCGCGGCCGGTCGCGGCGAACGTGGCGCCGTACGCCTTGCGCAACTGGCTGGCCGAGTACCCGCATACCTCAGTGGGGAAATGGGTCGTGCCGAACATCCTGGGCAGCCCGGTGGCCTGATGCTGCCCGTAGTAGTGCGAGCATGGTGCCTTCCGTTGGGCCGCGGCCTGCCGGGCCGGCCTCGGCCGGCCGATGGCGCTGGCGCTGGGCCGTTCCAGCGGGAGCCGCGGCGCGGCGTTGTCCAGGCCGGTCACCCCGAGCACGCTGCTGGCCAGCGCGGCCGGGATGGACACCTGGCCATTGTTGGCCCGCAGCTGGTAGCGGCCGGCGTTGACCGCCGCGGTGGCCTGGTACCGCATCAGCCGGGTGTGAAATGCCGCGTTGATCTTCGAGGTGGCGGCGGTAGCCCGCACGTAGCCGCGCTGGCCACCGGCTCGCACGCCGGTGAACCCGGCGGAGCGCAGCCACGACTCGACCTTGGCCGCTGCGCTGGCCGGTGCGCCGAACCGGGAGGCATACGCCCGGGGGCTCAGGTAGTGCCGGAAGGAGGAGCTGCCCGGCGTGCTTACCGCGCTGGCATAGCTCTCGGCCGCGGCCACCCGGGGCCGCAGCCACACCTGGATGGTCAGCCGCTGGCCGGCGGCCACGGCCCCGATCGTCCTGGTGACCCGGGTGAAAGGAACGGTGCTGCCGGGCAGCGGCCGGACCGCCGGAGTGCTGGATGCGGCAGCTAACCCGCTGCCGCCCGCAAGCGTCATGCCCGCCACCGTCGCGGATGTAGCCAAGACAGCAGCGAATGACCTGGATCTGGACATGGTCCCCCTGTCTGAGCACGTGACCTGACCTGTCCGGGAGCCCGGTTGGCTCCCACTGGATCTATACCAACCACAACCGCCACGAAAGCCTCAGATGTCCGCCTGATCGAACTGCGGTACGGCCGCTATGGCCGCTGCGGGCCGGATACGGCCGGCGCGGGCAGGCAGCATGCACAAATAGTAGTTAAGCAATTACAGATAGGCAGAGCGCTCGCTTATGCCCGGGCCTGGATGTGTGAACGGCCGGGTGGCGGGCACTTGGCGCGCATGCCCGTCCCGGCCGCCAGCCGTCCCCGGAGCCAGCGCCGCGCCCGCCTCACGCCGCTGGTGCTGGTCACGCTGGCCACCCTGGTGTTCGCGGTGCTGCTGGTCGCGGTCCGGCTGCGCTGGGCGGCGCTGGAGTCGGTGGACCGCGGGGCGGCCGCGCACCTGAACAGCCTGATCGCCCCGCACCCGGTCCTGGTCAGCGTGGTCAAGGCGGTCACCTGGCTGGGCAGCAGCGGCGTGCTGTGGACGCTCATCGGGGTCTGCGTGATCCTGCTGGCCATCCGGCGGCGCTGGCGGCTGGCCGCCTACCTGCTGGTCACCGGGGGTGGTGCGCTGGTCCTGGACCCGGTGCTCAAGTCACTGGTCGGCCGCCTGCGCCCGGTGGTGGCGCACCCGATCGCGCACGGCAATGGGAACAGCTTCCCGAGCGGGCACTCGCTCGGCTCCATCGTCTGCTACGGGGCGATCTTCCTGGTCTTCCTGCCCGCCACCCGGGGCCGCTGGCGCACCGCGTTCACCGCGGTGATCCTCACGCTCATCGCGCTGATCGGGATCAGCCGGATCCTGCTCGGCGTGCACTACCTGTCCGACGTGATCGGCGCGTGGGCGGTCGGCATCACCTGGCTCGGCCTGACCACCACCGCCTTCGAGCTCACCCGGCAGGCCGCCGGGCAGCCGCTGACCGACCCGGTCACCGAGGGCCTGGAACCCGAGGCCCGCACCGATCTCACCCCAGCACAGCCGGAGGGCACGATGAAGAACGAGGCCAGCCGCCACCGCACCCGGGCGCTCGGCGCTGTCGCCGCCGGGGTCAGCGTCGCCTGGGTGCTCATCCTCGGCGTCGTGGTCGGCTTCGGTGAACTGGTCACCAAGTACGGCAACGGCAACTGGCTGGGCGACCACACGATCCCGCACTGGTTCGCCGCGCACCGCACGCCCACCGGCAACCACTGGAGCGAGCTGATCAGCACCGCCTGCGCCACCACCGGCATCCTGATCGTGGCCGTGGCCGCGTGCGTGGTGTTCCTCGCGGTGACCCGGCACTGGCGCCCGGTCATCTTCCTGGCCGTGGTCATGTTCGGTGAACTGGCCGCGTTCCTGGCCGCCGCGGCCGTGGTGCAGCGGCCCCGGCCGGACGTCAAGCACCTCGACCATAACCTGCCCACCTCGGCCTACCCGTCCGGGCACATGGCCGCCACCTGCTGCCTCTACGCGGCGATCGCGATCCTGGTCATCGGGCACGCCCGCGGCTGGTGGCGGTGGCTGTTCCTGGTGCCGGCCGTCGTCATGCCGGTGGCCATCGCCTGGGCCCGGATGTACGGCGGTGAGCACCACCCCACCGACATCGCCGGGAGCATCATCTTCGCCGCGCTGTGGCTGACCGCCACCACCCTGCTGATCAAGCCGAACGCGCAGCCAGCCGCGGCCGGGGAGCGGCGCCGGGGCGCGCTGCTGCCCGCCGGGCTGCGGCGCCGGCCAGCCGCCACCCCGGCCGGCCGGGGGTAGGCGGCCGCTGCCTGAATGGCCTCCTGGCTGGGGCCCAGGCTGGCTACGCTGGCGGGAACATCACCCAGCGGCCAGCGGTTGACTACCTGTGACCCTCATCGATCTGCTGCCTGGCACAGCCGAGCCCGACGCGGTCTTCGACGCGTTCGCGGGCTGGGCCAAGCAGCAGGGCCTCGCCCTCTACCCGCACCAGGAAGAGGCGCTCATCGAGGTCGTGTCCGGGGCCAACGTCATCCTGAGTACCCCCACCGGGTCGGGCAAGAGCCTGGTCGCCGCCGGGGCGCACTTCGCCGCGCTCGCGGCCGGCCAGCGCAGCTTCTACACCGCGCCGATCAAGGCCCTGGTGTCGGAGAAGTTCTTCGCGCTGTGCGCCGCGTTCGGCGCCGACCGGGTCGGCATGATGACCGGGGACGCCAGCGTGAACGCGGACGCGCCGATCATCTGCTGCACGGCCGAGGTGCTGGCCAGCATCGCGCTGCGGGACGGCGCGGACGCCGGCGTCGGCCAGGTGGTGATGGACGAGTTCCACTACTACGCCGACCCGGACCGCGGCTGGGCCTGGCAGGTGCCGATCATCGAGCTGACCGCGGCGCAGTTCATCCTGATGTCGGCGACGCTCGGCGACGTCAGCCGGTTCGAGGCCGACCTGACCCGGCGCACCGGCCGGCCCACCGCGGTGGTCCGCTCGGCCGAGCGCCCGGTGCCGCTGCTCTACTCCTACGTCATCACCCCGCTGCACGAGACGCTGGAAGAACTGCTGACCACCCACCAGGCCCCGGTCTACGTGGTGCACTTCACCCAGGCCGCGGCGATCGAGCAGGCCCAGGCGCTGATGAGCGTGAACGTGTACACGCGGGCGGAAAAGGACGAGATCGCCGCGCTGATCGGCGGCTTCCGGTTCACCGCCGGGTTCGGCAGGACCCTGTCCCGGCTGGTCCGGCACGGCATCGGCGTGCACCACGCGGGCATGCTGCCCAAGTACCGGCGGCTGGTCGAGACACTGGCCCAGGCCGGGCTGCTCAAGGTCATCTGCGGCACCGACACCCTGGGCGTGGGCATCAACGTGCCGATCCGCACCGTGGTGTTCACCGCGCTGTCCAAGTACGACGGGTCGAAGACCCGGCTGCTGCAGGCCCGCGAGTTCCACCAGATCGCCGGGCGGGCCGGCCGGGCCGGGTTCGACACCAGCGGCCGGGTCGTGGTGCAGGCCCCCGAGCACGTCGTCGAGAATGAGAAGGCGCTGGCCAAGGCGGGCGACGACGCGAAGAAGCGGCGCAAGGTGGTGCGCAAGAAGCCACCGCAGGGCTTCGTGTCCTGGGGCCAGCCCACCTTCGAGCGGCTGGTCGCGGCCGACCCGGAGCCGCTGACCTCCAGCTTCCGGGTCAGCCACGCCATGCTGCTGAACGTCATCGCCCGCCCGGGCGACGCGTTCACTGCCATGCGCCACCTGCTCACCGACAACCACGAGGACCGGGCCGCCCAGCGCCAGCACATCCACCAGGCCATCGCCATCTACCGGGCGCTGCTGGCCGGGGGAGTGGTGGAACGGCTGGCCGAGCCGGACGCCGAGGGCCGCCAGGTGCGGCTGACCGTGGACCTGCAGTTCGACTTCGCGCTGAACCAGCCGCTGTCCCCGCTCGCGCTGGCCGCCATCGACCTGCTCGACCGCGACGCGCCGGATTACCCGCTGGACGTGGTGTCGGCCATCGAGGCCACCCTGGACAACCCGCGCACCGTGCTGTCCGCCCAGCAGTTCCGGGCCCGCGGCGAGGCGGTAGCCCAGATGAAGGCGGACGGCCTCGACTACGACACCCGGATGGACCGGCTGGAGTCGGTGACCCACCCGCGGCCCCTGGCCGACCTGCTGGAGGCCGCGTACGGCATGTACCGGCGGGGCCATCCGTGGGTCGCCGACTATGAGCTGGCGCCCAAGTCCGTGGTGCGCGACATGTATGAGCGCGCCATGACTTTCGTTGAGTATGTAGGTTTTTACGGGCTGTCCCGGTCTGAGGGCCTGGTGCTCCGCTACCTGGCCGACGCGTACAAGGCGCTCAAGCAGACCGTGCCGGACGAGGCCAAGACCGAGGAACTCACCGACCTGATCGAATGGCTCGGCGAGCTGGTCCGCCAGGTGGACTCCAGCCTGCTCGATGAGTGGGAGCAGCTGCGCGATCCGTCCGGCGTGCTGGCCACCGGTGAGCCGTCCCGGCCGTCCGCGGTGACGGGCAACCCGCGGGCGTTCCGGGTGCTGGTGCGCAACGCGCTGTTCCGCCGGGTCGAGCTGGCCGCGCTCGGCCACTACGCGGAACTCGGCGAACTGGATGCCGATGCGGGCTGGGACGCCGCGGCGTGGGAGGCGGCTGTCGAGCCGTACTTCGACGTGCACGACGAGATCGGCACCGGCCCGGACGCCCGCGGCCCAGCGCTGCTGATCATCGACGAGGGCGCGCAGGCCTGGACGGTGCGGCAGATCTTCGACGACCCGGCCGGGGACCACGACTGGGGCTTCAGCGCCGAGGTCGACCTGGCAGCCTCGGCCGAGGCCGGCCAGGCGGTGCTCCGGGTCACCGAGGTCGGCCAGCTGTAGCCCGGCGACACGCGGGCGGGACCGGGGATCACCGGGAATCCCGGTTCGGTCCGGCATCATGGCGCTAAACCCACTCACCGGTCGGCCTTCCCCCTGATCGAAGCGGCGCCGCGATGCGACTGATGCACACCTCGGACTGGCATCTGGGCCGCTCCCTGCACGGTGCGGGCCTGCTCGGCTACCAGGCGGAGTTCCTGGACTGGCTGCTCGACCAGGCGGTCAGCCAGCAGGTGGACGCGGTCCTGGTGGCCGGGGACGTATACGACCGCGCGGTGCCGCCCACCGACGCCGTCCGGCTGCTGGACCGTGCGCTGCTCGGCTTCGCCCGGGCCGGCATCCCGATGGTGCTCACCAGCGGCAACCACGACTCGGCGGTCCGGCTCGGCTTCGGCGCTGGGCTCAGCGCGGCGGCCGGCATCCACCTGCGGACATCCCTGGCCAGCCTGGCCGACCCGGTGCTGCTCAGCGACGCGCACGGGCCGCTGGCCGTGTACGGCATCCCCTACCTGCTGCCCGACGCGGTCCTGGCCGAGCTGGACTGCGACCGCTCGCACGAGGCGGTGCTGACCGCGGCCACCGCGCGGATCAGGGCCGACGCAGCGGCCCGGGGCATCGGCCGCGTCGTGGTCCTGGCCCACGCGTTCGTCACCGGTGCCCAGCCCGCCGAGTCCGAACGTGACATCCGGGTCGGTGGCATCGCCGACGTCCCGGCCACGGTGTTCGGCGGGTTCAGCTACGTGGCTCTCGGCCACCTGCATGGCCAGCAGGAGATCGGCGCCGGGGCCGGCGGCCCGGTGGTCCGCTACTCCGGGTCGCCGCTGGCGTTTTCCTTCGGCGAGCGCCAGCACACCAAGTCGGTCACGCTGGCCGACATCGACGGGGCCGGCCAGGTGACGGTGAGCCGGCTGGTCACGCCGGTGCCACGACCGCTGCGCGAGGTGCGCGGGCGGCTCGGCGACCTGCTGGCCCGCGCCGACGGTGACCTGGCCGGGCTGGCCGATGCCTGGGTCAAGGTCGTGCTCACCGACCCGGTGCGCCCGGCCGCGCCGATGGAGCGGCTGCGCGAGAAGTGGCCGCACACCCTGGTGCTGGATTTCGCGCCCGAGGGCGGCCTGCCCGGCGCCGACGCCGACCTGGTGCGGCTGGCGGCGGCCACTGACCCGGTCGAGATTGCCGGGCTGTTCGTGGAATTCACCAGCGGCGGCCCGCCGGACGAGGCGCAGCGCGCCGTGCTGCGCCACGCCGTGGAAGCCGCCCAGCAGGCCGAGGCGGCGGCCTGATGCGGCTGAACCGCCTGGAGCTGCGCGCGTTCGGCCCGTACGCCTCTGCGCAGCAAATCGACTTCTCCCGGCTGGCGGCCAGTGGCCTGTTCCTGCTGGAGGGGCCGACCGGCGCGGGCAAGAGCACGATCCTGGACGCGATCACGTTCGCCCTGTACGGGGGGCTGGCCGGGGAAGAAGCCGGGGCAGACCGGCTGCGCTCGCACTTCGCTGCGCCCGACGCCGAACCGTCGGTCACCCTGGACTTCTCGGTGCGCGGCGTCCGGTACCTGCTCACCCGGGTACCCGAGCACCAGCGGCCCAAAAGGCGCGGCGACGGCGTCACCACCGAGCACGCCCAGGTGCACCTGCAGCGCCGCGAGGGCGCGCGCTGGGTCAGCCTGACGTCGAACAAAGCCGAGGCGGGCGAGCTGGTCAGCGAGCTCATCGGGCTCAACCGTGCGCAGTTCACCCAGGTCATGCTGCTGCCGCAGGGCGAGTTCGCGCATTTCCTGCGGGCCGCGGACGACGAGCGGCGGGTCCTGCTGTCCAGGCTGTTCGGCACCCAGCTCTATGACCGGGTCACCGCGTGGCTCGACCAGCAGCGCGCCGCCGCACAGGTGCGGCGCAGGCAGGCGGGCGCCGCGATCGACGCGGCGGTGTCGGCCGCGGCCGAGGCAGGCGGGCTGGACGGGGCGGCCCGCACCGAACTGCTGGCCCTGCCGCCCGCGGAGCGGGCCACCCAGCTCAAGGAGCTCGGTGCCGACCTGGCCGCGCACCGCGCGGTCACCGCCGACGGGCTGGAGGTGGCCACCGCCCGGTCCGCCGCCCTGGCCACCGCGTGCGAGCAGGCCCGGCAGCAGTCGGCCGCGATGACCGGCCTGACCACGGCCGCCGGCCGGCTGGCCGGGCACGAGAGCACCCGGGGTGAGCACGAGGACCGGGCTGCCCGGCTGGCCGCGGCCCGGCGCGCGGAACCGGTCCGGCCGCTGCTCGCCGCGCTGTCCGACGCAGACCGGGCGGTGCAGGA
>Ga0134126_10004030_pt1 | contig 18372 bp, 10 predicted proteins | sample KB31752_FD_96881 | JGI IMG/M metagenome (GOLD analysis project Ga0134126, IMG submission 96881) | Terrestrial soil microbial communities with excess Nitrogen fertilizer from Kellogg Biological Station, Michigan, USA - KB3-175-2 | ecosystem: Environmental > Terrestrial > Soil > Unclassified ...
AATCTCGTATTGACTGGGAGCTACCTCGTTATGGCGTGTCTTGACTGGGACGCCGAGTTTGAAGAGCTGTGCCTCGCAGTCGGCCATGCAAGCGATGACGCGTTCGGGAATGTGGCCGAAATACTGGTCCTCCATCTCCTGCCCCTTCGGCGGCGTAGCGCCGAACAGGGTGCGGCCGGCGTTGATGAGGTCTGGCCGAGCATAAAAGAAATTCTTGTCGATGAGGAAATATTCCTGCTCGGGGCCGACCGTGGTGAAGACCTTGCGTGCCTCGTTGTTGCCGAACAGACGCAGGATGCGCAGAGCCTGGTTGGATAGCGCTTCCATCGAGCGCAACAGTGGCGTCTTCTTGTCGAGCGCCTCGCCGGTCCAGCTGAGGAAGGCGGTGGGAATGACGAGGGTTGCGCCGTTGGGGCTTTCGAGCAGGTAGGCCGGGCTGGTCGGATCCCAGGCGGTGTAGCCGCGCGCCTCGAAGGTGGCGCGGATGCCGCCGGAAGGGAACGACGACGCATCCGGTTCGCCGCGCACCAATTCCTTGCCGGAGAACTCAAGGATGGCCTTGCCGTCGCCGGTCGGCGTGACGAAACTATCGTGCTTTTCGGCCGTCAGGCCGGTCATCGGCTGGAATTGATGCGTGAAGTGGGTGGCACCCTTTTCGATGGCCCAATCCTTCATGGCGGCGGCCACGGTGTCGGCGATGGCCGGATCGAGCGGCGCACCCTGCTTGATGGTCTTCTGCAACGCCTTGAAAACCGGCTTGGGCAGTCGTTCGCGCTGCTCGGCCTCGCTGAAGACGTTTTCGCCGAACAGATCCTTCATGCGTGTTTCTTTGAAGTTGACCTGCTGGAGCTGATACTCCGTGGAGGCGACGGCCCGCAAAGCGGCGAAACGAGGATTCGTGTGACTCATGATCGTGGGTACTCGAACAGGGAATGATGGTGGAGAGAATGCTTGGGTTCCCCTTATCCTAGTGGGAAAAGGGGGCATGGGTAGTATGCCTGCCAGCCCGCAGCGCCAGCAAGGGAATCCCTTGCTGGCGCTGCGGGCTGGTAAAGAGATTCACGGTCCAATGGCGTCGCTGCCGCGCTCGCCGGTGCGAATGCGGATGCAATCGTCCATCGGCAGGACGAAGATTTTGCCGTCGCCGACCTGCCCCGTCTCCGGCGTGCGGGCGGCATGGACGATGGACTCGACGGCTGCCTCGATGAAGGCGTCGTTGACGGCGATTTCCAGTTTCAGCTTGGGCAGCAGACGCACGGTGAACTCGGTGCCGCGATAGACCTCGGTATAACCGCGCTGCCGGCCGCAGCCGCGCACGTCAGTGACCGTCATCAAATACACATCGTGTTCGTTCAGCGCTTTCTGCACCGCCTCCAGGCGCTCGGGGCGGATAATGGCGACAATCAGTTTCATTCGTTAGGTATCCTCGGGATCGTAGGGGAGAGGTAGATTTTACCAGCCCGCAGCGCCAGCAAGGGATTCCCTGCTGGCGCTGCGGGCTGGTAAAACCAGGATGCGGGACACGCAGTTAACTTTCGACCCGCGCCTGGATCTTCTGGCCGCTTAGTCGGCTCTCGAACAGGCGCGTGAGGTAGGCGCTCATCGCGGCGGGATCGCCGCCGCGGAAGTGGAAGCGATTGCCCTTGACCGTGGTGACGAAGGGATAGACGGCACGCAACTCGGCCGGGGTGGGCCGGGTTCCCGTCTGACACAACTCGGACCAGGTGTGCATCAAGTCGGCGGGATTGGTACCGTCCACGATAATCGTGAAACGCCCCTGACCGTTGGGCGGCACCAGCGCGGGACGCGGCTCTTGCGGCGGCGTCTCGGGAACCTGCTCGTAGGCCAGACTGAGATCGAAGCCGACTTCGCCATGCTGATTGCGATCGAGTCCCTCATTCTCCGCCTGCGGCTCCAGACAGAAGCCCCAAACCATGTCGATCGCCTTGACCAGCACGAAGGAGACGGCGAAAGCGAAGACGGCGGCGACGCAAGCCGCGATCGCCTGGATCTTGAACTGTTCGAGACCGGCGTCGGCCCCCGTCTCGTTGATCGCCTTGACGCAGAAAATGCCGGTCAGCAGCGCGCCGAGGAAGCCGCCGACGCCGTGGACGCCGAAAGCATCGAGCGAATCATCGTACTTGAAGAAGGGCTTCAGGCAAACGACGGCATAGCAAACGACGCCCGCCAGCAGTCCGATGGACAGCGCGCCGAGCGGCCGGACGAAGCCGGAGGCCGGCGTCACGGCGACGAGGCCGGCGACGAGGCCGGAGGCCAGGCCGAGGGCGGTCGGTTTGCCCTTGTGAATCCATTCGGCCACCATCCAACTGAGGGCGGCGGCGGCAGCAGCGACCTGTGTGGCCGTCAGCGCGGAGCCGGCCAAAGCGTTAGCGGCCAGGGCACTGCCGCCGTTAAAGCCGAACCAGCCGAACCACAGCAGACCGGCACCCGTTAGCGTCAGCACCATACTGTTGGGGTGCATGGCGTGTTCGGGATAGCCGAACCGCTTGCGCAGCACCAAAATAGCGGCCAAGCCAGAGAAGCCGGCCGCGATGTGAACCACCGTACCGCCCGCGAAATCGAGCGCGCCCTTCGCACCCAGCCAGCCGACAGCTTTGCCGTCCGCGTTGAGCGCCCATACCCAGTGAGCCAGCGGATCGTAGACCAGGACCGACCACAGCAGGATGAACAGGCAGTAAGGACCGAACTTGATGCGTTCGGCCAGGGCACCGCTGATGAGCGCCGGCGTGATGATGGCGAACATGCCCTGATACATGCAGTGGACGAAGATGGGGATTTTCGTGCCGTAGAACAGATCGCCGGAAGCGACATCCTGCAAACCGAAGAATTTGTCGCTCCAACCGATCCATCCGCCATGCGTGTCGCCGAAGGCGAGCGCGTAGCCGAACAGCACCCATTGAATGCCGATGATGCCCAGGGCGACCATACTGTGCATCATGGTGCCGAGAATGTTCTTACGGCGAACCATGCCGCCATAGAACAAGGCCAAGCCAGGCACCATGAGCATGACAAGGCCGGTGGACATCAGCATCCAGGCGGTATCGCCTGAGTCGAGCTTGGGCGTTTCCGATGTCGAGCTGGCTGTTGCCGGTTCTGCGGGCGACTCCGCCCAGACCCGTGATCCAGCCGACAGCAAGGCCACTCCAACCACTAGCGCGAATAGCGAATGCTTCACGGACTGCACTCCTTCGACGTTACCGATACGGTGCGATGCCCACGCAACACAATCGGGGGAGAGGGATCGTCGCGAATAGGCACGGGCTAAGGCAATCGCCGTGCCAGTCAGCGATTTGCAAGTTTTTCGTGACTTAAGTCATGACAAAATAAAGACTAAAGGAACAATGCGAAAGGTGGATTCGGAGAAACCGTCCGTGCGGACTGCCCTGACTGCCGGCAATGCGTGCATGTGAATGCGGCAGTGATTTGGGCCGGGACACCCTTCGAGACAGCGCCTATAATAGTCGTTATCGTCTATCACCCATTCCCTGGGAGCGGAGTCCATGTCTCAACTTACCCCTTTGCAATCGCTGGTCGCCAGCGGTACGAAACTGTGGCTCGATTCGGTGGATCCGAAAGAAGTGAAGGCCAATCGCGCCTTGGGGGCCACGGGGGCCACCTCGAATCCGATCATCATCGGCGACCTTATCAAGACAGGCCAATTCGATGAGCTAATCACCAAGCTCATGCGCGAAGGAAAAGACGACGATCAAGCGTTGGCCTGGCATCTGACCGATCATCTGGTGAAGGAGGCCCAACAAGTTTTCCTGCCGGTGTGGGAATCCACGAAAGGCGACGATGGCTACGTCAGCTTTGAACTGGATCCGCTGCTGGAAGACAGTTCGTGCAAGCTGTCGCTGGACGAACGCAAGGCGCATTACATCGAGTTGGCCAAGAAATGGAGCCAGGGTCACAAGAACCGCATGATTAAGATACCGGCCACGCCCGCCGGATTGTCGGCACTGGAAGAAGTGGCAGCGGCCGGCACCACCATCAATGTGACGTTGATCTTCGGCGAAGACCAGTATCACACGGCGCGCGAGGCCATCTGGCGTGGTGCGCAACGGCGGTCCAGTGGTTTGGCGCACTTCAAATCCGTGTACAGCATCTTCGTCAGCCGGCTCGACGTGTATACGGAAAAGCATGTACCGTCGCTGTCACCGGCTGCTCAGGGGCAGGTTGGCATCGTCAATGCCAAGCGCATCTGGCAACTCAATCAAAAGTTCTGGGCCGACAAGCGTCTGCCCTTGAAGCAAGAGATGATCTTCGCCAGCACCGGCACCAAGAAGCCGGAAGATCCGCCGTGGAAGTACGTCGAGGCGTTCGCCGGTTCCGACATTGAAACCAATCCGCCGGCGACCAATCATAAGGTGCAGGAGAGTGGCCGAACGATCACGCGCCAGGTGGACAAAATGCCGCCCGCCGAGGTACTGGCCGAGATTGACGCCAAGGTCGATATGAAGCAGCTGGAAAAGACGCTCATGGAGGAGGGATTGAAAAAGTTCGCCGACCCGCAGAAAGCGCTGCTGAAACTGATTGCCGAGAAACGCGCCTCGCTGTCCACGGCCGCGTCACACTGACACACGTTCCCGGTAATGGTGTCCAGTTAGCGGCGCTTCGCGGAAGCGTCGTTACCCGCGAAGCGCCGCTAACCGAATCTGACAATCTCACCGGGAACATATATGGGCCGCATCCGTGCCAGGGAGGGGAAAAATGATTGAATATACGCATCTTTATCTTGACACTCGTTCATAAACTAAACTAGCATAAGAGCTAGCGGACAGAATCGGCGAACGGCCGGCGTAAGCCGGCCATTCGCCAGCCCCTACCAGCCGGCTTACGCCGGCCGTTCGCCAACATCGGGCCAGCCAACCGACTATTGCCCCTCTTGGAACCAGCCCCTGAAACCCTCTGGCGGGAAGCCCAACCGCAACGGCGCGTTATCGATTGACTGTTACCAACCATCACTTTCCTGGGAGGAATATCCGTGAAGCTGGCGAATAGACATTCATGCAGAAGAAGCCGTGCCTTCACCTTAATTGAGTTGCTGGTGGTGATTGCCATCATTGCCATCCTCATCGGCCTGCTGTTGCCCGCTGTCCAGAAGGTGCGTGAGGCCGCCGCTCGCACCCAGAGTGTCAACAACCTCAAACAGATGGGGTTGGCCATGCAGAACCACCATGACACCTTCAACACGGTGCCCACGGTGGGACAGTGGGGCCAAACGGCCCTGGCGAATGTCTCGGCACCTCGACAGTTGGGCCCGTGGACCTTCCAGATCCTGCCTTTCATCGAGCAGCAAAATGTCTTTTCCAACGCGGCTTTCGCGGGCGGCTTCGTCAACAGTCCGAACGGCTTTGGGGTGAAAAACTTCATCGAGCCTGGCCGAGGCCGTCCTCTTCTGAACTCGAATGGCCAGGCCCAGACGGACTACGCCATTAACTCCTGTCCCTGGACCAACGGCGGCGGCGCCGGCTCGTATCAGAACGTCGCGCCGGGTTCCGCCGACACAACCAACAGCATGCTGTGGGTGCCCCCCTCTTCCATAACCCTGCTGGGCATCGCGGACGGCACCTCCAACACTATCTTTGCCGGGACGAAGGCACTGGGATCGGCGGACTACAACAACCCCGACACCAGTTCGTGGGTAGTCGAAGGCAACAACACGCGAAATGGCAGCCAGAGCCAGCGCGATACCGCAGTCCCCGCCAATGGCGACCACGGCCGGCCCGGATGGGGTGCCCCCTATTCCGGCGGTTCACCTTTCGTCATGTATGACGGCAGCGTGCGCCTGCTCCAGTTTGACACGAGCGGCACCTTTCTCTATGCCCTCCTGACCTCTATGGGCGGTGACATCTACACCGGCCCGTAATTCCCCGGCAGCAAATCGGCCAGTTCGGCGAACGGCCGGCGTCAGCCGGCTGGTGTAGTCTACACCAGCCGGCTGACGCCGGCCGTTCGCCTAGAATGCCAAAATCGAGAGGGGCACCCGCAGCGGGCAGGCTGAAAAATCTGCTTGCTTCCACCTCCTCTTCCTGGTTTTAATAGGAATGTCCCACCAAGCCCGTATTGTCGCGGCGTCCGCGCCGCATCGTGAACCCTCCACGAGAAGCGTCCACCATGCGAGAGAAGATAATTCCGGCGTTCGTGTGTTTGTTGCTTGCTACGGCCTGGAACGCTCGCGTTGCGACCGCCGCTGCGCCGGCGGTGAACTACAGCCGCGACATCAAGCCGATCCTCGCCACGCATTGCTATGCTTGCCACGGACCCGATGAGGGACGCCGCAAGGCGAAACTGCGGCTCGATGTGCGCGACGTGGCCGTCAAAAAGGCCATCAAACCCGGCGATCCCGTACATAGCTCGTTAATGGAACGTATCATCAGCGACGATCCCGAAGAGGTCATGCCGCCGCCGTCGGCCAAAAAAGGGACGCTGACCACCGCACAGATTTCGCTCTTGCGGCGCTGGATCGAGCAAGGCGCGAAGTTCGACATCCACTGGGCCTACGTCAAGCCGATTCGCCCCGCGCCGCCGGCGGTTGCCAACAAAGGTTGGCCGAAGAACCCCATCGATCAATTCACCGCGTCGAAGCACGAGCGGCTCGGCTATCAACCCGCGCCGGAGGCGGATCGGATCACGCTGCTGCGCCGGCTCAACTTCGATCTCCTCGGCTTACCGCCCACTCCCGAAGAGGTGGTGGCATTCGTCAACGATAAAAGTCCCAACGCCTACGAAAAAGTGGTCGATCGCCTGCTCGGCTCGCCCCATTTCGGCGAGCGCATGGCGGTCTACTGGCTCGATCTCGTTCGCTACGCCGACACCGGCGGCTATCACAGCGACAACCATCGCGATATTGCTCTGTATCGCGACTGGGTGATTGCCGCCTTCAATCAGAACAAACGCTTCGATCAATTCACCATCGAGCAGTTGGCTGGAGATTTGCTGCCGCAGCCGACGGTGGAGCAGAAAATCGCGTCGGGTTACAATCGCTTGTTGCAGACGACGGAGGAGGGCGGCGCGCAGGCCAAAGAGTACACGGCCAAGTACGCGGCCGACCGGGTGCGCAACGCCTCGTCGGTGTGGCTGGCCACGACGCTGGGCTGCTGCGAATGCCACAATCACAAGTTCGATCCGTTCACGTCGAAGGATTTCTACAGCCTGGGAGCGTTCTTCGCCGACGTGAAAGAAGCCGCTGTCGGCCGGCAAGCGCAGACGGTCTTGCCCACACCGGAACAGAAGGCTGAACTCGCCAAACTCGATCAGGAAATCGCCGGACTGCGGGCAACAATGGCGAAGCCGACGCTGGCCGTCGTGGTTGGTCAGAATGCCTGGGAGGAGCGAACGCGGAGCAAGCCGGCCGGCTTGCCCGCTCCCGTCGCCGCCGCCCTCAAGATCGAGCCAACGAAGCGCAACGCCCAGCAGAAGGCGACGCTGACCGCTCATTACCGGACCATTGCTCCCGAGTTATCCACCCTGCGCGAGAAGATCGCCGCGACCGAGAAGCGGAAAAAGCAACTCGTGGACGCGACGCCCAAAACGCTCATCACCGAGGCGGGCAGTCCGCGCGTCATGCGTATTCTGCCGCGCGGCAACTGGCTCGACGATTCCGGGCAAGTGGTGAGTCCAGCCGTGCCCGGCACGCTGCCGCCGCTGGAGGTAGCCGGCCGGCGAGCGAACCGGCTCGATCTGGCGCGCTGGATCGTGTCGCCGGACAATCCGCTGACGGCGCGCGTGTTCGTCAACCGCTTGTGGAAACTTACCTTCGGCCAGGGCATCGTCACAAGCCTTGAAGACTTCGGTACGCAAGGCGCATTCCCCACCCATCCGCAATTGCTCGACTGGTTGGCCATCGAGTTCCAGAGCAGCGGCTGGAACGTCAAGCACATGCTGAAACTCATGGTGATGTCGAGTACCTATCGGCAATCGTCCTATGCCGATAAGGAGCTGCGCCGCCGCGATCCAGGCAATCTCTGGCTGGCGCGACAGCATCGTTTCCGGCTCGACGCCGAGATGGTGCGCGATAATGCCTTGGCTATTAGCGGTCTGTTATCTCCCAAAATCGGCGGGCCAAGCGTCAAACCCTATCAGCCGGCCGGCTATTGGAAACATCTCAATTTCCCGACACGGACGTACCAGCACGATCACGGCGCGAACGAATATCGTCGTGGACTGTACACGTATTGGCAGCGCACGTTCCTGCATCCGAGCCTGAAAGCGTTCGACGCGCCGACCCGTGAGGAATGCACCGTCGAACGCCCGCGCTCCAGCACGCCGCTGCAAGCGCTGGTGCTGCTCAACGATCCCACCTACGTCGAGGCGGCTCGCGTCTTCGCCGAGCGTATTCTCAAGGAAGGTGGCGCAACCCCGGCGCAGCGTCTCAACTGGGCGTATCGTCGGGCGGTGTCGCGCAACATCAAGCCGGAGGAAGTGGCGTTGCTGATCGATCTGCACGCGAAGCACCGGGCCGAGTTCCGCAAGGATCCACAGGCGGCGCGTAAACTGATTGCCACCGGCGAACGGCCGGTGCCGGCCGACCTCGACGCGATCGACCTGGCGGCGTGGACTTCGGTAGCGCGCGTTATCCTGAACTTGCATGAGACGATCACGCGGAATTGAGGAGGACTTGAAGAACGGGAGGAGGAACATGGATCTTTCTGAAATCGTTCTCAGGCTGAATCCATAGCGTACAACATTGGCTTTTGCTTTTGTCTTTTTTCCGTGTGTTCCGTGGTGATAGGTTTTGGATGGGACTATGAGTTTGTACTTCCCTGCGTCTGATGAACTGAGCCGCCATGCCATCTTTCCCGGCGTTCACATTCAGACCTGCGCGGCCGATACGATGATGCTGTCCGTGGTTGATCTGGAACCGCACTCCATCGTCGAGGAACACGCCCATCCGCACGAGCAAGTCGGCATGGTCTTGCAAGGTCGTGCCATTTTCTTCATCGGCGGCGAACAAAAGACCCTGCAAGCCGGCGATCTATATCGCATCCCCGGCCACGTTCCCCACAAGGTCATCGCCCTGGAGGAGCCGGTGCGCGCACTCGACATCTTCCATCCGATCCGTGAGGACTATCGTTGAGCGCCTGTCCCAGAAGCCCCCTCTCCCCCGTACTCGGGGGAGAGGGGCTTACCTGATCCCAAACGTCAGGCTTTCCAGTCTGGCGCTTGGGATCGATGACAAGGCACGTTTGCCTCATTCGCCTGGACTACTCAATTGACAGGTTCTATCCGCACAAGTTATAGTCTTAGTATGCCCTGTCGTGGGGTTGCGGAACTGTAGCCAACCAAACACGGAAGGAACCGCTCATTTCTCCGTTGGCAACAACCGACGCCCCGCGAATGCTTGCCGCAACGCGACATTTTCCGGGTGCGAGTCGTTGGACGGCTTGGGACTGGATCGCATCACTCAGGAGGGGCGGGATACTCCCGTACTGATGGTTATGTCCGATCCTCTCGGCGATCCTCCCGTGCGTGCGCTACCGCACTCGCCCCGTGGTGTGCCGTCTTCCGCCACTCCCGATGACGAGGCCGTCAATCTGCTCGATGGCTCGGTCGAACCGACCGACGATTCGCCGACCGTCATCTCGAAAACCCCTCAGCCCCATCCGCCGGCGCGAACCGATGAGAACTTCTCCGGCAGTCTGCGTGGAAGACGTTTGGCTCATTTCGAGCTTATCGAACCGATCGGCGTCGGCGGCATGGCTGCGGTGCTGCGCGCGCGCGATACGCAACTCGATCGACTGGTGGCACTGAAGATCCTGCCGCCGGAAATGGCCTCCGACCCAGAAAACATCCGTCGCTTCCATCAGGAGGCACGCAGCGCCGCCAAGCTCGATCACGAGAACATCGCGCGAGTGTTTTTCTGCGGCGAGGATCAACGGCTGCACTTTATCGCTTTCGAGTATGTCGAGGGCGAGAACCTACGGACGATTCTCGAACGGCGCGGCCGGCTGCCGGTCGGCGAGGCGCTGCACTACATGCTGCAAGTGGCCGCTGGTCTGGCACACGCCTCATGCCGCGGCGTCGTCCATCGCGACATCAAACCTTCCAACATCATCATCACGCCCAATGGTCGAGCCAAACTCGTCGATATGGGCTTGGCACGCAGCCTCGAACCGCAGTACGACATGGGACTGACCCAGTCCGGCGTAACCCTGGGTACCTTCGATTACATCTCGCCGGAGCAGGCCCTGGAGCCGCGCGAAGCCGATGTACGCAGCGACATTTATTCGTTGGGTTGCACCTTCTATCACATGCTGACCGGCCAGCCGCCCGTGCCGGAGGGAACGGCGGCCAAGAAACTGCACCATCACCAGCACGTCAAGCCGACCGACCCGCGCCAGTTCGTGCCGGAACTGCCCGACGAGGCGGCTGTCATTCTCGATCGGATGATGGCCAAGCAGCCTCGGGATCGCTATCAGACGCCGGAGCATCTGGTGCATCACCTCTATCTGGCGGCGCGAAAATTGGGTGCCTCTGAAGTGCCCGAAGGCGTGCTGGCCGTCGAGGCGGCCTTACCTAATCCGCCGGCCGGCCGCCCCCTGGTTCTCGCCGCCCTGGCCGCTATTGTCGTCGTCGCACTGATTTTCTTGCTCGATCAACCCGCCGCGCCCAAAGTCAATCTGGCTCCGAATCTGCCGCCCGTTCGCACCACCGATAACAAGGGTGGAGAGACTGCGGCGACAGCGCCAGAAGTCTTGAAGGTGGCGCAGCAAGATAAACTCCCAACGCCGCCCCTCAACCCACCCCGAACCGATGCGCTCCCTCCTCGCTTCAAGCCCGATAAGCCAACCGCCACGGAACTGGCCGACTTCTTACAGAAGAACAAGCAAGCGCGTGAGATCATCATCGAACTGGCCGACGACCTCGACTTGACGGCGCGCAACGACCGCGACCGTGCCCTTGACTTGGTCATTGCTAATCCGATCGTGACCATTCGCCCGCGTGACGCCCGGACGCAACCGACCATCCGCTATGACTATCACGCGCGGACTTCGCTGGCGCTTCAAGTGCCGTTGACGATTGAGAGCAAGGAATGCACGATCGAAGGCATTCGCTTCGTGCTGGACCAGAACGGTGCCGGGGTGCCGATGGCCGCTTTGCTGTTTCGCGGTGCCGGCGCGATGAAGGCGACGGTGCATCGCTGCCAATTCATTCAGGCCGACCCCCTGTACAGCGAACAGAAACGCATGACCTCCGTTCTCGTCGAGTCGCACGGTCCCTCAACCCTGATTCTGAGCGAATCCTGTTTTCTGGGCTTCGCCTCGCTGGGCGCGGAGAGCAACGGAGAAGGACTCCAGAAAATGGCGTTCAGCGGGGCGGCCTCGGGGGGGCAAGACGCCGTCACCCGCCGCGGTCCCACCAGCATTGAGGCGACCAACTGCATGTTCGGCCCGCACACCGCCCTCTTTCGGCTGGAAGGAACGGCCCCCGACAAGGATGGCCAGGTGTCACTCAATCATTGTTCCGTGCTGGCGGCCAACCAGTCGGCGGTCTACGACGTGAAAGAGGGAGCCGACGCGCGCATCGAGGCGAACTATTCGCTATTCTCGCGTCCAGGCGATCCCGGCATGACGGGCATCGCCGAGGGCAAGGGTGCGGTCTTACTGCGCCGCGCATCCAGTCAAGGGCACGTCACTTATCAGGGATATGAGAACCGTTATCACCAGCTGGACAGTTATTTTGCCTCCGACGAGACGCGGCAACGCCTGTTCGACCAAATCAAGAAGAGTGAGGAGTTGAACGCTTCTCCGTGGAAGGATGCTCAGCCGCTCAAATTACTGGATCAGCTATCGATCAAGGCCGCGTTCCAGGTTAATACGCTCACCCCCGAATTGCGGTTGCCGCCAGGTAAGCATCTCCTTATCGGTGTCGAGCATGCGTTGGCCTTCTCGTACCGAGAGCATCTGCCTGCTCTGAAGGACACTCCTTCGCTGACCGCGCCGCGCGTGTTGATCGTCGAGAAACGCGAAGAGACCGATTCCGTAAAACACTTATATCCCACCCTGGGGCATGCCATCCCCGATGTCCAACCTGGCGATGTCATCGTTCTCCGGCTCAACGGAGAAGTGCAATTCGATCCGCGCGCCCTCAGTGGAGCGAAGTTGTCGGACCTCACCATCCGCGCCGACAAGGACTACCATCCCATTGTCACTTTGAGCGAGACAGGCGAAGACAGTACGGTGGCCCTGTTCGACATTTGCAACGGCAAATTGCGGCTGGAGGGACTGGAGATCCGCCTGCGTCCGGGCAGCGACGATTTCGACACCCAGGCCGTCGTAGCTTTTCTGGGCGATGGCGAATGCGTGCTAAAGGATTGCTTGATTACGCTCGATCGCTCCGGGCGCAAGACGACTCTGGCCGTGGCCGTGCTGGCGGAAAAGCGCATGAAGAAGTCGGCACAGGGACCGCACTTCCGCCTGGAAAACTGTTTCGTTCGCGGACAGGGCGATCTGGTCTTTTCCCAAGGCGGCCTGCCTGCCGAGGTGATGGTCAAGAATAGTCTCGTTGCTCTGACGGGATCGCTCTTGAATATCGAGGGAACCAAGGACCTGGCAGCGCCGACAAGCGAACTCGTGCTACGACTCAAAAAGGTCACGACGTATTTAAGCGGGAACCTGATCCGCATGCGAGCTGCCAAGGATCTCAAGAGCCTGGCGAAAATCCAGTGCGAACCGGAGGACAGTCTGTTCGTGCCCGCCAGCGATCGGTCGCTGGTTCATCTCGAAGGCCCCGAAAGCGAGGAGCCTCGCCTAAGGGACAAACTCAACTGGGAAAGCAGCGGAAAGAATGCCTACGGCAGTTTTAGCACCTTGCTTGAGCGTCAGTCCATCAGCGCCATGATAAAGATGCCGTTGCCGTCCAACCTGGATGTGTGGAAGAATGATGTCAGCCACGAGACCGGCAGCGAATACAACGTGAAACTGCTTCGTTCCCCCGCGGCGGATTCCGCCGCATTCCCGTCGCTGCTCCCGGCGGCGTTCCGGACGGAGGAGAGCCTAAAAGACTACGGCGCGGATCTCGCCGTTTTGCGACAACTCCCACCTCTACGCGAGAAATCCGAAATCCGAAATCCGAAATCCGAAACGTCCGATTCGGAAGCGGATTAAGTTTCTTTCGGATTTCGGATTTCCGGCGCAGCGGGCGTTATTTTTTCTTAGCCTTCTTTTTTTTCTTCACGGCCGAGTTTTTAGCGACCGCCTTGGGCTTCTTGGCCTCATCGGTTTTCTTCTTGCCGAAGATAGCCTCGTAGCCCTCGCTGAAGTTTTTGGTTTCCGCCAAGCCGACACGAACGATGCTCACGTCAACATCCTCCCTCAATACAGTCTCATGTATGATCCCTGAGCGACGCGGGATTGCCTCCGAAACGCCTGCTCTTATCTGTCCATCCGCGCCGAGCGCGGCCCTTCCCTGCGTAGTTTAGTCTAAAGCGTTCCCCGTCTGTTGTCACGAGAAAGTGTGCAAGAACGTGAAGCGTGTTTACGTTTCGCGCGAAACGTAAACCCGCGCTCCGCTGCGCGTCGCGGCTACACGATCCATTTCAACTTCTTAACGCGGCGCCGACCAGTTGAGAATCACCTTCCCCGATTGCCCGGACATCATCACCTCGAAACCTTTCTGGAACTCGGTGTAGGGGAAGCGATGCGTGATGATCGGCCGAATGTCGAGACCGCTTTGCAGCATGACCGTCATCTTGTACCACGTCTCGTACATCTCGCGGCCATAAATGCCCTTGATGGTCAGCATGTTGAATACAACCAAGTTCCAATCAATCGCCATCTCGCGTTCGGGGATGCCGAGCATGGCGATCTTCGCTCCGTGGCACATGTTGGTCAACATATCGCGGAAGGCCGACGGATTACCGGACATCTCCAGTCCGACATCAAATCCCTCGCGCATGCCGAGTTTCTGCTGCGCCTCGGGGATGCTCATGTCTCGTATATCCACCGCGAGCGTCACGCCCATCTTGCGGGCTAGCTCCAACCGATAGGGGTTCACGTCGGTGATGACCACGTAACGCGCGCCGGCATGACGCGCCACGGCGGCGGCCATGACGCCAATCGGACCTGCTCCGGTGATGAGGACATCCTCGCCAAGCACGGGAAACGACAACGCCGTATGCACGGCATTGCCGAACGGATCGAAGATGGCGGCCACATCGAGATCGATCGATGGATCGTGATGCCAGACGTTCGTCATCGGCAAAGCGATGTACTCGGCGAAGGCGCCGGGTCGATTGACGCCGACCCCCTTGGTGTCCTTGCACAGGTGCCGCCGGCCGGCCAAACAGTTTCGACAGCGACCGCAGACGACGTGCCCCTCGCCGCTGACAATCTCGCCGGGATGGAAGTCGGCGACGTTGGAACCAACGGCCACGACCGCGCCGACGAACTCGTGGCCGACGACCATCGGCACTGGGATGGTTTTCCTCGCCCAATCATCCCACTTCCAGATATGAACATCCGTGCCGCAAATGCCGGCGCGATGCACTTGAATAAGAACATCGTTCACGCCGACTTCCGGCCGCGGCACCTCTTCCAGCCAGAGTCCCGGTTCGGCCTTGCGTTTGACGAGTGCCTTCATGCACGATCCCCAGAGGTGAATAAGCTCTCCGCAGAAATGTTCGGCGTGAGATCGCAGATTGTCCTATGATGGGCCATCGCATCGGCAAGATGAAGGACGAATGCGCTTGGCAGCGCACACCGGAGGGTGTGCGCTGCCAAGCGAACGATCACTTGCGGAACATTGGGTGCTGCGGATCGCCGCGCGATAACAGGTACGCGAGGAGATCGAGTACCTCGTTCTCGTTGAGCGTCTTGAGCAAACCATCGGGCATCACCGAAACCGGCGATGGTTTCTCTTCCTCGATGTTGCTCTTTTTCACCTCCACAATTTTGGTCGAATCCTCGGGATCGAGCAGGAGCGTCAACGCCTGCTTCGTGTTGTTGATGATGCGGCCGGTGTAGACCTTGCCGCTGTTGGTGGTGACGATCGAAGCGCGATATTGATCCGAGATCACCTTGCTTGGCTCGACGATGGATTCGCAGAGATCCTTCAAGTTGAAGCGGCCGGCGGCCTGGCTGAGATCCGGGCCGGTCGCGCCGCCCTCGCCGTTGAAACGATGACAAATCACGCAGCGCGCGGCCGCGAACATTTTCTGGCCATTCTTGAAATCGCGTCCCTTCAGTTTGGGTTCGGCCTCCTTGACCAGTTCGCCGAGTTTCCAGTCGCGTCCCGGCCCCTTGGGTTTGGGGAGTTGCTTCATCGTAAAGGGTTTGCGAAGACCGGCCGCCTCAATGGCCAGGCGTTCCATCTCGCTGGCATTCTCGAAAGCGTCTTTTTCGATGTTGTTGAGGAAACCCTGATAGCTGGCACCGCCCGAATGGGTCCGCGCATCGCTGAGCCATTTGAAGTAGAACGTGCGCTGATCCATCGTCCAACCCTCGCGGGCGTTGCGCAGCACGAACAGATAGTGCAGCTTTTGCAGGTCGGCCCCGTTGGTCAACACCTTGAAAACCGTGTCGCCGTAGCCGCGATTGCGGTTCAGCAGATCATCCATGCGCTCCGCGTTCGTCTTCTTCGATTCCTGCCGCATCAGGGCGATGGTTTTCGCGATGACGGTCGGCGATTTCAAATAGACGAGCAGCGTGGACAATTCACGATTTAGCGACTCCGTTTTGGCGGGATAGAAGGCATCAAACTTCTTGGCCACGCTCGTCGCCGTCACCGGGTCCGGCGCACCCATGCGAATGAACACGAGTTGATAGACACGCAGCAATTCCAATTGCTGGAACTCCGGCAGCTTGGCGAAGTCGAGGCGGTCGAGTACGGCGAGGAGACGCGACTGCAACGATTTTTCACCCTGGCGAGCCAGCGCTACGGCGCCGGTGATGAGCGTCTCGGTGTCCTTTTCGCCGAGCAGACGCTCTTGCCAAAGAGTCGGCTTCTGGTGTTCTAGCGCCACGCGAGCGGCGTAGCGAATGAAACGATCGCCGTGTCCGAGATGGGGATAGAGGAACTCGACCGCCTTCGCCGGATCGGCGCTGCGAGCCTGATACTTTTCAAGCTGATGGCGAAGGGCTCGCAACTCGGCGCCCTGCGTATCGTGGGCATCGGCCGGCGCAGTCGATTCCTTGCCGACGTAGGTGACACGGTACAGTTCGGATTGCGTGCCGCGACCGCCGACGGTGAAATACAGCGCACCGTCCGGCCCGACGGCCACATCGGTCAACGGTAGCGGCGTGCGGGAGAGAAACTCCTCCTTGACCGCCTTGTACGTGCTGCCGTCCGGTGTCAAATGCAGCGCGTAAATGGTGCCGAAGGTCCAGTCGAGAAGGTACAGCGCATTCTGATACTTGGCGGGGAACTTCGCGCCGTAGCCGAACGACATACCGACGGGCGAGCCGGGGCCGATGTTGACCATTTGCGGCAAACTATCGACATAGTAGGCCGGCCATTTGCCGGTACCGCTGCGCCAGCCGAACTCGCTGCCGCTGACGGCGTGCATGGCGCGCGTCGGCCGATACCACGGCATACCGAAATCCCATTCCATATCGGAATCGTAGGCGAACCGTTCGCCATCGGCGTTGAAGGCAAAACGATAGGCATTGCGGTAGCCGACACTGACTATTTCGATCTTCTTACTCTCCGGGTCGGTCTTGGCGATCCAACCGCCGGGAGCCATGCGGCCGCGCGCGTGGCCATTAGCATCCCATTGACGCGGCAGCAGCAAATCCTCGCCCCAGTTGGTCGGGATACGGCTGGCATCGATCTTTTGCGGCAGGTCGGTGTGATTGCCGCACACGAAGAAGAGGGACTTGCCATCCGGCGATAAACGCAGGCCGTGCGGGCCATGCTCGCCGCCGCCGGCCAGCGGCCGCAGTTTCACGACCTCGTCGTACTGATCATCGCCATCGGTGTCGCGGACACGGTAGAGACCGCTGCCCGGCCCGCCGTTGACGGACACATAGAGACTGTTGAAGGCATACAGCAGCCCTTGAGCGGCCGTGATTTTCACGTCGAGATGCTCGACCTTGACCGGGTCGGAACTGCCAAGGGGCGGCGGCGTGACGCGGCACAATCCCTTTTTGTCTTGATCGCTGGCGATGAGCCGGCCCTTGTTGTCGAAGGTGATGGCCACCCACGAGCCGAGCGTGGAGCGCGGCACAGTGAACAGCCGTTCGACCTGGAAGCCCGGCAGGACGTTGAAAACACCCGATGGCGTGGTGCCGCCGATGGAGGCCGCGAACACGTCCTTCCACGGCCCATCGCCGAGCTTGGCGATCTTGCGAGCCGGCTTCGCCTGCTCCGTGTCCTTCTTCTCCGACGCCTGCCAGGTCTCATCCGAGATGACGTAGCGCGTTTCCTTTTTGGGCATGGTCAGAACGAGTTTCAAGAGGAAGCCGGCGATCCCGCCCTCGTTCTCGACCTCGGCGATCAGCACGTTGGTTCCCGGCTTAATGAGCTTTTGCACGTCCTTCTCAGCGGGCGTGTGCCAGTCGTCACTTCGTGCAACCTCATGTCCGTTGAGAGAAATCTTCATACGGTTATCGCAGGTGGCCTTCAGCCGGGCCGCCGTCGATCCGCCGGTGAACTCCTTGCGGAGTACATAGCGGCGGTTGGCGTCGGCCCCCCAGATCCATAACGGGGTTGGCCCTTTCTTGAACACATCGGTTCGCGGACGCGGCTCCTTGGGCAGCGGCGAGACCGCCGGTTCACCGCGAACCTGCGCGGGAGCGATCTCCGGCTTCTGCGTGAAAATTTTCTCCTCTTCCGCGCGCAGCCGGGAAGCGGAGGCCAGGGCCGCGAGGACAACCAACGCGGCGTGACTCAGATGCTTGGTTGAGGGAATGAGCATGTGTGGCTTTTCTCACTGTGCGGGTGGGTGGACGAATATGTGACTATCCTAACATGCCGGTGGACCGTCGAAAAGGATGTACCCGTGTCCTAGAATCCTTGGAGGGACGAATTCTCCTGTCCTGGATGTCGGTGCGGGGCCGTCAACTGCGTAACACTTAATTATGATTCCCAGCCGCGAGCAACTCGAACAGTGGGACCGCGAACACGTCTGGCATCCGTTCACGCCGATGCAGGTGTACGCCGCCGAAAAACCGCTCATCATCGCCGCCGCGCGCGGCTGCTTCCTCATCGATCTCGATGGCCGCGAATATCTCGACGGCGTGTCGTCGCTGTGGTGCAACGTCCACGGTCATCGCGTACCCGAACTCGATGCCGCCCTGCGCGAACAACTCGATGCCGTGGCGCATAGCACCTTGCTCGGCATCAGCAACGTGCCGGCGATCAGGCTGGCCCGCCGACTCGTCGAATTAACGCCGCCGGGACTCAATCATG
>Ga0134126_10004032_pt1 | contig 18365 bp, 17 predicted proteins | sample KB31752_FD_96881 | JGI IMG/M metagenome (GOLD analysis project Ga0134126, IMG submission 96881) | Terrestrial soil microbial communities with excess Nitrogen fertilizer from Kellogg Biological Station, Michigan, USA - KB3-175-2 | ecosystem: Environmental > Terrestrial > Soil > Unclassified ...
GCGCGTAGATTTTGCAGGACGCGATCGGTTTGGTCTTCAATTCCGCCTGAGACCAACTGCCCGGTCGCGGGATCAATCGCTACTTGTCCAGAAGTGAATACGTAATCGCCAATGCGGATTGCCTGAGAGTAAGGGCCAATAGCCGCCGGCGCCTCGGTCGTTTGGATCGCAGTTTTCGCTTCGCTCATAATCGTTCCATTGTAGCCGCAGACTCGGCAGACTCGTCTGCCGTAAGCCATCGATGCGGGGAGGGTCCGACCGACCTTTCCCAGGTAGCTTAGGACCATAGGTCACGCTCGAAGTCTAATTGGATTGAGGTAGACGAAGTGGTGCATGCCTGGCGCAGTTGGCTGATGGTGATCGGAATTTTGATTGCTGTCTTTCCTTCTGTACAAGGATGGTCGCAGACTGGTAAGGCTCCGCAAACCAATACCGGCAAAGTTGATTGGAACGCGCCATTGCCGTCCGCGTCGGAGCTGAAGCTACGCGTGCTGGCGAATCTGAAAAAATCCGAAGCGGAGCAGGAGCGTTACGTCTGTAAAACGGTGAACGAAAGCGATGAAACGGACAAAAATGGCAACGTGAAAAAACGCCAGGTGGAAGGGCGCGACATGTTTTTTGTGAACGGTCAGGAAATCGATGAGCTGACCTCCAAAAACGGTAAGCCGCTCAATGCAGACCAGCAGAAGAAGGAAGCGGACAGAGTAAAGAAAAAAATTCAGAAAGACTCCGACATGAAATATGTCGCGAAGAAAGACGCCGAGAACGAAAAACAACTCGACATGCTGCTGCACATGTTGCGCTATACGAATGGACACCGCGTGTATCGCGGTGGTCGTTCCACCCTGGCATACGATCTAAGCGGCGATCCGAGTGTGCATCCAAAAAGCGTGGAAGAGACATTTTTGCACGACATGACGGGGACTATCGAGGTCGACGAGCAAACTGGCGAGCTGGTGGATTTGAATGCTCGCCTGGATCATGACGTAAAAGTCGGGGGTGGATTGCTGGCCAATCTTCATAAGGGATTCTGGATCCATGTGCGACAGCAAAGGTATCCGGATGGCGTGTGGCTGCCCGAATTGGTCGAGGGTAACGGAGATGCTCGCGCGGCGCTGTTCTTTCATCCTTATTTCAAATTCAGGGACACGATGAATGGGTGTGCGCTGACATCGGTTACGACCAGCCAAGGAGCATCTTCTATCGCCAAGTAGGCGGGCGAAGCAGCAAAGTTATTTTCGAGCGCTCCGCGAGCTGTTGGACTAGAGTTTTTGCTGGCGTTGGACGTCGCGAACGCCGGGAAGGCGGCGAAGTCCATTCATGAGCCGAATCAAATGGCCCACGTCGTAGGCATCGACGACGAACTCGACGATGGCTTCCGCTTCAGTGCCGGCCTTGGTTTCAACCGCGCGGATATTGGTTCCGTCGTCTGATATGACGGCGGTCATTTCACGGAGCATGCCAGCGCGGTCGTCGCAATAGACGATCATTTTGACCGGATAGGTTGCGCGTTGCGGGGTACCTTCTTCATCCTTCATGTTCGCCCACTCGACTGCGATTCTTCGATCAGACTCATAGAGAAGGTTTTGGACATTTGGGCAACTGCGCGCGTGAACCGCGACGCCTTTGCCGCGAGTGACGTAGCCGATAATTTCTTCGCCACGAATCGGATTGCAACATCGCGCGCGATAGACCAGCAGATCGTTCTGCCCTTCGACGGTGAGCGAGTCGGAGCCTTTGCCGAAGAAAACGCGCTTTACGGCATCCGACATGCCGGGAGCGGATTCGGTTTCCGGTTGCTGTGTATTCGTTGCTCCGGGTACGAGGCGATTCAACGCCTGGCGGGCAGAGAACTTCCCAAAACCGATACCTGCCAGCAAATCGACGGAGTTTGCCAAGCCGTAATCCGCTGCAGCCCTGGCGTGGTCGGCATCGGTGAGCTGGGCCAAGGAGATTTTGTATTTGCGAGCTTCGCGGTCGAGGAGTTTGCGGCCAATTTCGATGGCTCGTTCACGCTGGTGCTCGTTAAGCCAGTGTTTGATCTTGTTGCGAGCGCGCGAGCTCTTGGCAAATGTGAGCCAATCGCGGCTGGGGGTATGGCCGTTCTGAGTGAGGATTTCTACGATATCGCCGTTGCGCAGACGCGATCTTAGAGGCACCATGCGACCGTTCACTTTCGCGCCGGTGCAGGTATTCCCCACTTCGGTGTGAATGGAGTAGGCGAAATCGATGGGGGTGGCTTCTTTTGGGAGGACGACTACCTTGCCCTTGGGGGTGAAGGTGTAGACCTCTTCCGGATACAGATCGATTTTGAGAGTGGAAAGAAATTCGTTCGGGTCGGTCATGTCGCGCTGCCACTCGACAATTTGCCGGACCCAGGCGAGACGTTGCTCGTCTTTTGCGTTGACGGGCGAACCGCCGGCCTTGTATTTCCAATGTGCAGCGATGCCTTCTTCGGCGACGCGATGCATTTCTTCAGTGCGAATCTGGACTTCAAACTGATGGCCGCCCTCCGCCATCACTGTCGTATGCAGCGACTGGTAGAGATTGGGTCGAGGCATGGCGATGAAATCTTTAATACGGCCGGGGACAGGGCGCCAGATGCTATGAATCAAGCCGAAGACGGCGTAGCAATCCTGCACAGATTGGGTGATGACGCGGACGGCGAGGAGATCGTAAACCTGATCGACGGTGATGCGTTGGCGCTGCAATTTTTGATAGATGGAGTACAGCCGCTTGATGCGCCAGTCGACACGAGCGGTGATGTTGTGTTCGACAAGGCGCTCATGCAGGATGGCGTCAATGTTGCGGAGAAACTGTTCTCCCTGCTGCCGGTTTGCTTCAACAGCGGAACTGATCTGGTCATGGCCGACGGGGTCGACATAGAGAAACGACAGATCTTCAAGTTCACTGCGAAGTTTGCCCATGCCGAGGCGGTGAGCGAGGGGAGCGTAGATGTCGAGGGTCTCTCGGGCGATGGCCTGCTGGCGCTCCGGCTGCAGATGTTCCAGGGTACGCATGTTGTGAAGCCGGTCGGCGAGTTTGATGAGCACAACGCGGACATCGGACACCATGGCGAGGAGCATCTTTCGGACGTTCTCTGCCTGCCGATCCTCGCGATTGGCAAATTGAATTTTGTCGATTTTGGTGACGCCATCGACGATGTGGGCGACCTGCTCGCCGAAGGTCGCAGCAATATCGCGGCTGGTCACAGGGGTGTCTTCGACGGCATCGTGGAGAAGCCCGGCGGCGATAGCGGTGGAGTCCAGCTTCATCTCCGCTAAGACCCTGGCTACTTCAAGCGGGTGCAGCGCGAAGGGGTCGCCGGAGGCGCGTTTCTGGCCGGCGTGATGTTTCAGACAAAATTCGTAGGCCTGTTGGATGATGGCAATATCGTCGCCAGGACGATTTTGTCGCACGGTCGCAAGCAACATCTCGAAGGTGTCAGCGAGTTGTTGCTTGTCGGCATCTGGAGATGCCGCAGCGGTGTGCGCGGTGGCCATAACTGATTTTATGTTATGCGAGCGCAATTACGGCACATGAACTGAGAGCCACAAGCATGGAGTCCCGCGGAGTGTGCGAAGATGACCACTCAGGCAGGGGGAAAGTCGAGAGGGAATTATGCCGTCGAAGGCGGGTAGAGGGAAGACTGCAAATCATGCGGAGGGGCAATCGAAGATCTCCAAGACCGGCGCGAGTGACGCCGAGCAAGCTGTGATTAAGGCCGGAACGGGGCAGGAGACAATTTTGCAGCCTCTCGGCAAAATTAGCCGGCGGGCAGCGGCCCGGGTACGAGCTGGGCACCCATGGGTGTACCAATCGGACGTGGAAGAGATGGTTGCGTGTCGGGGGCAAGAGAGGTTGGGACCCGGGTCGCTGGTTACGGTAATCGATGAGAGAGGTGGCGCACTCGGCACGGCTATGTACAGCGACGCTTCTCTCATCACACTGCGAATGGTGACGCAAGAAATGATTGTTGAGCGCGGCGAATTCCTGGACTTGGTGCGCCGTCGATTGCGTCGGGCAGTCCAGATGCGTCTGGATGGGTTGCAGGAACTGATGGGTACGAATGCCTGCAGGCTGGTTTTTGGGGAAGCCGACGAACTGCCGGGGATTGTTGCGGACCGGTACGGAGATCTGATCATCGTGCAATTGCTGACGCAAGGGACGCATGTTGCCGATGTACGTGCTGTGGCTGTCGATGTATTTCGCGAAATGCTGAAGCCAGCCACGATTGTGGAACGGCCCGATGCGCGCATCCGGGAACTGGAGGAATTGTCTGCGCCGTCGATGGAGCCGCTCTATGCGCGGGACGCAGAGAATCCGATGTTGGCGGCGGTTTTCAAGTTGAATGGGCTACAGTTCCATTTCGATGCAAACGCGGGACAGAAAACTGGAGCATTTTTAGATCAGCGCGAGAATTACCTGGCAGCGGAGTCGTATGCACGGGGTCGAGCGCTAGATATTTGCACATATCAGGGTGGGTTCGCGTTGCACCTCGCTCGGCGATGCTCGCAGGTGACGGGTGTGGATGTGTCGAGGGCTGCGTTAGAAGTGGCAGAAAACAATCTGACCATCAACAGGGATCAACTGGCTGGACAGGGAAGCGGAGTGGAATGGATCGAGGCCAATGCGTTCGACCTTCTGCGGGACTGGAGCGATACCGGCGAGGAGTTCGACACGATCGTGCTGGATCCGCCGGCGTTTGCCAAATCAAAGCGCGCAGTGGAAGGCGCCTTGAGAGGCTATAAGGAGATGAACCTTCGAGCGCTGAAAATGCTGCGACCTAGAGGCAGGTTGGTGACCTGCTCTTGCTCGCATCATGTGCCGCTAGTGGAGTTTCAGGCTGCGGTCGCGGAAGCGGCGAGCGATGCGGGAAAGCGTGTGCGGCTGTTGGAGATTCGAGGCGCAGCGTTCGATCATCCAGCTATTTTGACGATCCCTGAAACGCAGTATTTGAAATGTTTGGTTTGTGAAGTGGATTAGGAGAGGCCGGCGCGTGATTGGTGGGCACGGATTGCAGCGCTGATGTCCAATGCAACGGCCAACGCGGCGCGGCCATCCTTGCCAGTAACTTCAGGGTCGGTCCGCTCTCGGACGGACCGCAGGAAAGACTCCAATTCCAGACGCAGCGGCTCGCCGGAGGAGATCTCGAGCTTGCGCATTGCGAATCCGGGTGTGGGATGAGGTGGTTCTATTGCCTGGAAGGCAATGGCAGACAAATCCTGAGCGACAGGCGGGCGCAGTTCCGGAGCTTGCTGGGCTGGGACGTCGATGCAAAGAACATCCTGACGCGCGTAATCGACAGAGACGTATTGATGTGGTTGAAAGAAGCGGATTTTCCGAACGCGCTCCGTGCTGACTCGGCTGGCGGTTAAATTGGCGACACAGCCGGATTCGAATTCGATACGAACATTCGCGATGTCGACTTTTGAGGATACTATTTCAAGGCCGACAGCGTGCAGCTCGCGAATGGGCGACTGGGTCCAGTTGAGCACGATGTCGAGGTCGTGGATCATGAGATCGAGGACGACGTCCACATCGAGCGCTCGAGGAGTAAAAATACTGAGCCGGTGCACCTCAAAAAAAAGCGGTTGATGGAGAATGGAGCGAACTGCGCGAACCGCGGGATTGAACCGTTCGAGATGGCCGACCTGAAGGATTCGGTGGTGGCGTCGTGCCAGAGCAATCAACTCATCGGCCTGCTGGAGTGTTTCGGTGAAAGGTTTTTCTACCAGGACGTCGATATCTGCCGACAGGAGTTCCGACGCGACGGCGGAGTGTTGCGAGGTGGGAACGGCAACCGAGGCTGCATCGGGACGGTCAGTCGAACTGAGTAGGTCTGAAGTTGATGTGTAGATGGGAACGCGATATTCCGCGGCGAGATGAGCCGCAACGGAGGAATCCGGTTCGACGATGGCAACGAGGCGAACTGGAGCGCCTGCGTTTTCGAGGGTTCGCCAGATGCGCAGATGATTCCGACCAAAGACGCCACTGCCAACCACCACGACTCGAGATGACGGCAGTCCGGGCAAGCGACGCAGCTACTTTCCTTCGACTGCGCGAAGACAGCGGGTATAGAGTTCCAGCAAATGGCTGACTTGGTCCTCCGTTTTTGGGCTGCCGCCGGCAACAAATCCGGCTGTCGGAGTGGTGGGACGTCCAACGCTTGCCGTGACAGCGACAAACTTCAAGAGATCTAAGGCGATGTCCTCATTACGGCGGGCACCCATGCCGACGGGGAGTTGTTCCATATGCAGTGATTCCTCCAAAAGGCGATGCTAGCAGATTCCAATGGAGAGATGAGAGCGAGCTGGCAAAATTCGAGCGGTTCAGGGGCCAATGATTGCCTTAAAACTCAGAGAGAACGTAACAAACGCGCCCAACGATGCGATCGGCGGGTTGCTCGTTGGCAGCCAAGGCGATCAGCAGGACTGGGATGTGCTGGTTTCTCGGACGAAGGACCAGGCGGTCCGCCTCATATTCCAGAAAACATAAATGCAGGGCGTCCGAGCCACGGACGGCATAAACGGTCGGGGGATGGAGACGATATGGGGCTAGCGAATTGTAATGGCGATCGATGACAACGATGAAGTGCTGACGAAGAAGCGGCTCCATTGCAGCGGCCTGAATGGAGTCTACACGGATGGCAACGAAACGTTGCCATAGATCTCGGCCCGAGAGAGGGTGCGGACGGGAAGAGTGGATGACGGAATCGGGTACCGCAATCGTGTCGATGATTTCTGGCGATTGAATGCGTGCGGAAGACGATGCCGCCGTATGGGTTACGACGGCTACAGTTTGCGTTAGCGAATCGCTTCGAGGAGGAACCGGGAGGACTGGCAGCAAATCGGGGGGAAGCAAGTCGATAACCGATAATTGCTGGGCTGCGAGTACGCGATCCAATCCTTCGAGACTGAGGGAGCGCTTTCGATTGAGGAAGTTAGAGATATGTGCCTGCTGAAAGTCTGCCGCGCGGGCTAGAGTAGAGCCGGTTAGCAGTCCGCGCTCGATCCTACGAAGAATTTCCAATCGAAGGTTCTCATGAAGCGTCTCAAACTTCATATCTGCACTATATCAGTGAGATATATTAAAAACAAATATATATCTTAAAGAAATACGATATTTTATCGTGATTTCCCATATTAGAAATCGATCCATATCTCTAAGAAACTTTTATGTTGACATCCTCCGTCAGCAATAGTATTACAAACAGACTCTATCATCCATAGAGATTTACACACTGTTGACCTCCCATTCTCCCAAATCCAGGTCATCACGATGAAGTGCTTCCCGGCTCTCCTTCTGCCCTAGTAGAAGGCGGCTGAGGTTCACTTCAAAGCAGCCAATTGAGCTGCGCTCTGCGTTGAAACGGCGAAGCAATTTCGTCCGCCGGGATCGACGCACTTTCGGGAACAAGGATTGTTCTGATTGCCAGCTTTGGGAGTGCACTTCAAAAAAGCCAGTGTCGTTCACGCAGAAGACGTGCCTGTTGGGCTAATGCTGAACCGAAGAGTTCTGCGGCCAAGCAGTCTTCGCAGCCGCTCCTTTTGGACGAAGGAACACCGGAGTCTATATGGGAGCATTGAAATTTTTGCCTTGGAGATCATTACGTCATGAGTCAATCTTGCTTACACCTGAAAATCTGTGAAGGTTGTGGCCGTCTTTGGTTGCGCAATCACACAGTGAGTGAAGTTTACTGCCGTCAATGTACAGTTCACTTTTCGGACTTCCCGGCACCGCGCAGCCGTAGAGCGAAAGGTCGCCCGCGCAAGGGTGGGCACCTTGCAACGATGCATGCAATCGAAGGGGGGGTGCGATGAGTGCGGCATTCCCTTTATATGATCTGCAGGCCTCGGAGCAAGTTCGACTTGTCCCGACACAAGTTCGATCAACGCAAAGATGTGAGGGAAAAAAAAGCAGAATAGAGCCCAAACCTGAATTGGCGTTCTACCGGAAGTACACAGAAGCGATGTTACGAAGATATGTGCGGCTTTCTTTGACGGTCGGGAGAATGCCTGCGTTGCTGGGTCATGATGCATTTCGAGGAAAGATGAGTACTTATCGGGTGACGAGCTTTGAAGATTCTGTAATTTTTGTGTATGACGTGGAGAAATGCCTGAAAAAGCTGGATGGGTTTTCGCAAGAACTAATCCGGCGGATTGCGCTCCAGGAATATACACAAGGCGAAGCAGCGGGTTTGTTACGGGTGAGTTTGAGGACGATAGTACGAAGATATGGAGAAGCGATCGATGGGCTGACCCGGATTTTCCTGGAGAACCGACTACTCAATGTAGATCCGATGGGAGAGTCAAGTAAACCGCGATGACGGCCTTACCAACTTAGTGATAAGAAGGTAGATAGCCAGGAAGTACGATGGCGTGCTATTGTGCTTCACTCTGTTAGCCTTAAGTCACGGTGAAAGAAGAATACGAGATGGTGGATTGCCGAGATCAGCACGGCTGATTTGGCGATTGCCATTCGAGAGCTAACAGACAACGTTTTAGGTTGAAATTGACACGAAGAAGATAAAGGGGCGACCAGCGATGGCAGTCTCTTTATCTTTTTCGCGTTTGGACAGGTGGAATGGCGTGTCGAAGGAAAGGTCGAGCCGACGGGCTCCCATCAGAAAGCAAGCAACCCGGAAAAGAGAGCGAACCCGAGTTGACGGACAGAATGCCGAAACGAAGTTAATTGGCCAGACACAGGAAGGATATCGGGAACTTGCCCGGTCCGAGGTTCTTGCTGCGTGGCCACAGATTCTGGAAGGGCTGATCGAAAAGGCGATGGGTGGGGGATATCAGCACGCAAAACTGCTGCTTGACCTATGTGAATTGGCCGGAAAAGAGCCGCATAAGTCCGACAAGCGTCCTAGCGAACAGCTTTGCGATGCGTTGCTCAATAACTTACAGTTGCGGCCACCCGAATGAACAAAATGCCGCGGCGCCATACATCGAGTTGTCAACTGAGAGGGCAAAGATGAAAGAGACAATGAAGCGACGAGAGCGATCCATAAGAGCGGGGCTAAGACACTTGCCAGCAAGTTCGTTATGGCAGCTCGCCGGCATGGCTCTGTTCATCGCGGTGGTTGTGTTCCCCGGCAATGCGCAAGTAACGACGACGGCTGTACAGGATACGGTATACCACGCCGACGGAACGACTGCGACAGGAACGATTTTAGTGACCTGGCCAGCGTTCGTAACAGCGGGCGGGAAAACAGTGGCCGCGGGGAAGACAACCGCGAATATTGGATTGGGTGGACAGGTCTCCCTCAGCCTTGCGCCAAATGTGGGAGCGACACCCGCAGGGTCTTATTACACCGCGGTTTATCATCTTGACGACGGCACCGTGAGCAAGGAATATTGGTCGGTTCCGAATGTTCCCTCCACGACAGTTGCCGCGATACGCAGCCTCGTCATGCCCGCGAGTGTTGCGGTACAGACCGTCTCGACGTCTCAGATCAATTCTTTGCTTGGAAGCTACTTGCCACTAAAAGGTGGGAAGCTGCAAGGCGCGCTGCAGCTACAAGCTGATCCTGCGACCTCGATGGAAGCGGCAACGAAGAATTACGTAGATAGTACGGTTGCTCCTATCGCGGCGGAAGCCATGAATGTTATCTCGTCAGTTCCGAGGGCGACTCAAGCTGTCCAGCAGCCGGCTGGTTCTAACCTGGCGGTGAATATCTTCCAAGGCAGTTATTATGCGAGCCAGTTTCAGACAGGCAGTATGAACAATGGTATCTCCAACCTGATGAACAGCACGAATTGCTCGACCAGCTCACCGAATGGACAAAGTGGATGCACGGTGTATGTGGATCCGACCTACGAAAACAACGAGAAACCACAAGGCTATGGAGCGTATATCTTCGGCGACAATACCCAGAATATGCCCTGGCCGATGGATACTCATGCGCACGACACACGGAATGGAGTGACGGCTGACTATTACGAAAACCCCTTCTCTAAGGTTCCACCTCAATCTGCTGGACAGACGATCACCTCTGCGATCTCGTTGGACTATCAGAAGTGGCCTTCGTATAACGGCAATGCGGCTGGCTCTGAGTATGTTCAAACGACAGATTATGCAGGTGGGTATAACTTCGATAACTACTTCGGCTACGGTCAACCCGAATACTTCTTTAAGACGTACTACGACAACCTGTATTTAGCGTCAACAAATTACACATCCGGTCAGCAGGAGGCATTTCAGAACCTGGTCAACTGTCACGGTGTGGGCGACTGCCTTGCGATGACTACGCAGGTGACTTGCGACGGGGGAGTAAACACAGCAAACGATGAGGGATGCCACGGTGGAGACTTCACGGTAAGAGAAGACCCAGCCCTCTATAGAGGGACTGTTACCGCCGCAGCCGCAGTTGGAACGACCGTCGTCGCAACAAATGGAACGGCGGGACAAGGCACCGAAGGCCAAGACAGGCAGCTCCTGGATACTAACCCAGCGGTTGTTATCACGGGGACCTCGATCACTGGCTATGGTGGGTCTTCGGCCACGGGGCCCAGTGGGAACAGCGCTGTAAATCCCGACTCGGCAACCGATAGCAATGCCAATTTTCCCGTGTCGACCATGGTTCAACTTTGTTATGCGGGTTCGAACAATGGAGTTGGCGGCGCCGCAGGATGCACAGCCGGGAATCAACCCACTGGATTCATTCCATCGGCTCCCAACATGATCAACCCTGCTTCGTCTGTTGTGACCAATGTCGTAGCATCCTATACTGCCACGTCACCACAAACTGGGCTACCGGCTGGGTTCTGCACTCCGACTACGCTGCAGTCTTCCAATCCGGCAGGATCATGCTATCTTCCTCCTACCGGTACGGCTTGCATTACCGACCAGGAAGAGTATGAAACAGTCAACTACACATACGATTCATCGTCGCAGCAGGTGACCCTGCTGAATCTTCGATTCCCGCATATGAATGGCCTGTATTTCGCACATGGCGGCCTGTGCGGCTATGGGGTAGAGAGCCAAGCGGACGTCTTCAGCGGCGACAGCAACAATAACGGGATCAGTCAGGTGTTTCCTGTTGAAGGATCCCCAAATTCCACGACCTTCTACTATGTGAGCCAGCGCACCAATCTGGGTTATACACAGCCGGTACTCGGCATTAGTAATGAAATAAATGGAGGCAGCACAGAAGGCGGCGGAGAGTGTTTTTCTCTAAACATATCGCTCACTCAACTCCAGAGCGATAACCATACGGTTCTGGTAGCGTCGAATCTACCTTTCAATTCGGGGGAGGACCTGTCACCCATCAATGGAATGACACTAACCATTAATACTCCCAACGCAACCTACAACGGAAAATATGTGGTACGTTGGGGAGTCGTAAATGCAAATGCCAACGAGTTCTCCTACTACCTGCCAACCACACCGACAGGAACGGCGCCGAGTTCCGGCACAGCATCCTTCTGCAATACAAATTACAAGCTGTACCCAGCGGTTCGGGTGAATAGCGTGCTTAACACGGCCACTAACAGGGTCGACGGTACGATGACGACCATGCCGTTGCCAATTGCATTTGCAAGCGGCGATACAGTGATGGAGGCTCATTATCCGTGGATTATTACTGCCCATGATTCGGGTCGAGGAGTAAATCAGTTTCTTCCGCGTATGTACAACGGCGGAGCCCTTTACGGCATGAGTTATAACTATCTACTTAGCGGCAGGCCTTTTGTCGGGTTTCAGATTAACAATAACACGGACCAGGACCGATATCTTGGTTATGGCGGGACGCATATACAGCCCGGGGTTGGATACGATCTTGGAGGTGATTGGTACGACTCCTTCGTTGCGAATCAAGCTCCAGAGGAAGCCGTAATCAAGGTTGGCAGCTGTAAGCCGGGACCCATCGGGTGCAACAATGCCAACAGCAATATCAATGTACTCATGATGCCGGACAATCAGGTACTCAATTATGATCCAAAACTAACTACCTGGACGTTTGGCACCCACTATGCGGAAGTCAATAACCCACCCGTCGGTCACACCGGAACAGTGCAGGCTTACAATCTGAATGCCTTCAATAATGTCACGGGCGCCAAAGTCGGTGTAGGGGGAGCCTACCTATTCAACGTGGGCGGGGCGATCGGAATCACCACCACTCCGGGCAATCCAACTTTTAGCAGTTGGTTCGCGAATTATGCATACGGGTTTGGAGCGCAGAACACAAGCATCATCGATGGGTACTTGTATCGGGGAGCGACGGTAAACTCGATCGATTGCGGAACGGGCACGGGCGATACAAGCTGCACCTTCACCCTGGGGGTGCTGAATGCGGGAAGTTCGGTGAACTCGCCGTCGGTTGTGGCCTCGGCATCGGTCACAACACCGACCCTCAATGTGGGATCGGGATCTACAGTGTCGCGCATGGGCTATTTCACAACCGGGACAGTTACTCCATCGGCGGTGCCGGGCCAGTCCTGCAACGATCAGACATTTACCGTCAGCGGAATTAGTGCGACAGACAATCTAGGATCGATCCGTCCGCCGGCATCCCTGGGCAACCTGAGTATGAATGGGTATGCAAGCGCGGCGAATACGATCTTATTGCATTTCTGCAATGCGGCGACGTCCAGTGTGGCGCCGCCAGCCGGGGCGTATACATTTCTCGCGATGCATTGATGCAGCGCCATCTTTAGGGCGATTGAAGCGCAGCACCCAATAACACGCACAGCAGGGTAGACGTGAAGCATTCAAGTGCGTTCGCGAAAGGCTGGTGCTGCGTCGATGTGGATGTTGCGAACTCAAGATGTTGTGAATCACGAAGACAACCGGGAGTCGTCATGGGATTGGTTGAGAGTTTGAATGCTATCAGCTCGCAAGTGTGGGCAGTTGTTTTGATTCTGATGGGAATTGCGACGTTTGGGATGGCGTGCCTCTGCAGTCCTGCCGATGTTCGAGCTGCCCTGATGAGTTCTGGGACGGGAATGATTGGCGGTGGTATTGCCATGTTTCAGCACCAGCCGAAGAGTTCACAAATCAGTAGCGAAACCACCCCTATGGGGAATTAGGAGAAGAGGCATGGCCACAAATCCGGTAAAAGTTACACCAGCGAAGCAGAATGGGTTTGAGAGTTTTCTATCAGCCGCAGCAAAGGACATTGAAAAGGTACTGAATGTCGGGATCAATCTGGCGACGGCCGAGCAGCCGCTAATCAATCAACTTCTACCGCCGCAGTTTGCGACTGCTGAGAATGCTGCAATGGCATTGATCAAGAACGTGATGCTGACGACTGAAGCGAAGTATCAGGCTTTGGGAGCCACTGTATCGTACCCGCAAAAAGTTGCGGAAGTCGTGGCAATTACGGGTGTCGCTTTGATCCAGATTCTTGCGGGTATTGGAGTCACGGCTGGGCAAACCGAGTTGACTGCATTAGTTGCCGGAGCTACTAGCTTCAGCGTGCTGCCGACTGCTGGATTAACAATACTGAATGCTGGATCGAAGGTCGAAGCGAACTAGCCTGAGCCGTCCATACGGGAGGAAACGATGTCACATTTGTACGATTTCTTCGACGATCACCTGGAAGCCGTGGGGGCGCTGTTTTTCGGATTGCTGACCGTTGGAGCGTGCATTGCTATTGCTGCTGCACTCAACGGTTCCATGTAGCCCGGCGGACCGGATTCACAATCGATACAAAATAGAGAGCAATCACACGGACTGCGATGTCAGCGAATAAATGCCTTTGGAATATAGAGCAGTCAGCTATTGAAAGGCAACAAACTGACCTGGAAGGGCTGTGTGCGGGCCGCAAACAATCGGGCATTTCTGAGCAATGCAGGCACGGCTTGTACTTCAACCTGGTTCGCGGGCGTCTGGAGATGGACGAGCAGTCACTTCAGGAGGAAGCATGGCGATACACATCGATAATGTGGAGAGTTCGAGCATCCGTCAGGTAGATAAGACTGAGTTTTATGAACAACTGGAATGGGGCGACCTGATTTTCTGTTGTGGTCAGGAGCGGATCAGTAAAGGGATCGAGACCATCACACGATCGCCGTTTTCGCATGTTCTGATGGCTTGGCTTCCGGATGGAGCGACACAATGGTTGACGTTAGAGTCCACCTTTCATCGAGGCGTACACGTCGGGAAATTATCCGACTATGTGGATGGTTATGATGGGGATCTAGTCATGACGCGGCGCCAGGTACTGACGGCTGCTGAAAAGATGTCGACGCTGAACGTCGGGCTGGGTGTGCTGGAGGACGCGTATGACTGGCAGCAGGAACTATCGATCACAGCGCACAGGCTGATTCATGCATTGCCTATCGAGAGACCGCAGAAGGAATTTTATTGTTCGGGTCTGCAATATTTCATGAGCCTGGCCACGCCGTATCCGCTTCGAAGGCCGGAAGCAAATTATCCGACCCCGGAGGATCTTTGGATGGATCCAACGGTGATTCCGATTTGTGCGTTACCCAATCCTCGTGAATGCCGCAAGGCTGCTGGGGATGAGGCCCAAGTTGCATGAAGCTCTTTGCAGGGGCTGGAGCTACCGGGGCATAGCGAACTCTGCTTGCAACCCGCACCTACAGTTTGGAAATCGAATGAAGAATTCAGAGGAGTGGCAAGAGGAGATAGACGTTTGTTCATCGGGAAGAAGCGATCTGGAGCGCTTGTTGTGGCTGGGGCAACGATTGGATTTTCGCTGCGTTGAACTCGGGGGAAATGGTTTGTCGATGGGACTGGCGCGAGCGCTGCTGCGGGTTCGGGATCGACACGGAGAGATTGTTCCCCTGGAGGCGAATCGGGCGCAACAGGCCTATGAAGAGCGAAGAGGTCGTCAGAACATCGTTTTGAAGGCGCGGCAGATGGGCATCAGCACATGGATTGCCGGACGTTTTTTTCTGAAGACAATTACGCAGCCTGGAACTTTAACTGTGGAAGTAGCGCATAATCGGGAGTCGGCGGAACAAATTTTTCGTATCGTACACCGATTTTATGAGCAGTTGCCAGCGGGATTGCGCCAAGGGGTGTTGCGGACGTCGAAAGCGAACACGAGACAAATATTATTTCCGGAGTTGGACAGCGAATATCGAGTGGAGAGCGCTGCGGACGGAAATGCCGGTCGTGGAATGACGATTCAGAACCTTCACTGCTCCGAGATTGCACGGTGGAACAGGGACGCCAACGAAACCATGGCAAGTCTGAGTGCGGCTTTGGTGCCTGACGGTGAGCTTGTGCTGGAATCTACCCCGAACGGCGCACACGGCTATTTCTACGATCAGTGGCAACGGGCAGAAGAGACAGGAATGGTCCGTCACTTTTTTCCGTGGTGGATGGAGAACGCGTACACGGGAACGCCGGTTGCCGAATGTGAATGGACAGAAGAAGAACGCGCGCTAGCGGAGACGAATCGTTTGGGACCGGAGCAGATTGGATTTCGGAGGCAGCTCAATGCCCGGTTCCGAAAGATGGCGGCGCAGGAGTATGCGGAGAACGCAGACGCGTGTTTTCTGGCGAGCGGCGACTGTGTCTTCGATCTGGAATGCGTCGCGAGACGGGCGCTAGAGGTGCACGAACCGCCCGAGCAGCGCTGCAATGGTCAACTGTGGATCTGGTATCCGCCGCAACCGGGGCGCAAATACTTGTTAGGAATCGATCCGGCTGGAGGGGGCACAGACGGCGATTATGCTGTGGCTCAGGTGATTGAGCAACATTCTGGATTGCAGTGCGCAGAACTGCGAGGACATCTGACACCCAGGGAATTGGCAAAACACTGTGCAGAGCTGGCAAGAGAATACAACCAGGCATTGCTGGCGGTCGAACGCAACAATCACGGGATGGCAGTCCTGGCATACTTGAGCGCGGTTGAACGGTATGCTCATATTTATGAAGAGCGCGGCCAAGCCGGATGGCTGACCACTGCGATCACACGGCCGGCGATGATCGCGCTGCTGGGCGCCGCTCTGACAACCGGACCCGAAATATTTTCCAGTTCCAGGCTGTTGGCGGAATGTCGAACATTTGTGAGGCAGAGCGACGGTCGCACCGCGGCGGCTGCAGGCGTGCATGATGATTGTGTGATGGCTATGGCGATTGCGTTGCAGGTGCGCGCGGATATAGCCGAGCCCTCGCGGACGCTACGATAGCAAATGGGCGGGATCGGGACCATGCAAACACCGGCGAGGCCGGAGCTCATCTGATTCACTGGTGGCTGCGATCATGGGTAGTCCAGTTCTCAACGGGGTACAATTCGGGTGCGGGCGCCTTCTGATTGGGCTCAGATAATCATTGAAGGAGCAAAGCTTCGGGTGGCAGTGACAGCGGTGCAGCAGATCCGGCGGATGCGTGGCGGTGCACAGAGTCATCTGATGCTGGGCTCGGATGGGCACCTCTATGTAGTGAAGTTTCAGAATAATCCGCAACATCTGCGAGTGCTGGCGAATGAGTTGCTAGCAACTCGGCTTGCGGAAGCTGTCGGACTTTCGGTGCCCGCGACTGAAATTGTGGAAGTGAGCGAGTGGCTGGTTGAAAACACGCCGGAGCTTTACATGGATACAGGTCACCAGCAGGAACGCTGCGCTGCTGGATTGCAATTTGGATCTCGATACGTCGGAGGCCTGATGCCGGGTCAGGTGGTCGATTATCTGCCGGAGGAGCAGCTGGCCCAGGTACGAAACCTGACGGAGTTTGCCGGCATGTTAGTCGTGGATAAATGGACGTGCAATAGCAATGGCAGACAGGCTGTGTTCCACCGAAAGCGGAGAGAGAAGCGATATGCCGCGAATTTTGTGGACCAGGGATATTGTTTTCATGCCGGGGAGTGGAGCTTTCCTGACGCGCCGCTGCGGGGAGTGTATGGCCGGAATCGGGTGTACGCTGACGTGACCGGATGGGACAGCTTTGAACCGTGGCTAAGTCGCGTAGAACGACTCGCGCCGGACGCTGTGTGGCAGATTGCGGAAACTGTTCCTCCAAACTGGTATGGCGGGGACTTGAGGGAGATGGAACGACTGACCGTGTCCCTGCTGGCCCGTCGAGAACGCGTGCGGGAATTGATTGTGCAGTTTCGGGAGAGTTCGAGGATGCCATTTCCGAAATGGATTGGGATGGAGTGCGAGGGTGGAGAAGGGCAGTTCCGGGAGCAGAAAAGGTTAGAGAATTAGGGAAGCTGAACGGGATGGGTTGGTTGGCGATTGAGTCCGCCAACGGAAGGAACGCGAAGCATACGTGAACAGCGAGCGCATCCAGTGCGAGTTTTTTCTGGTCCGGTACGTTCCGGACCCAGTGAAAAGCGAGTTCGTCAATATCGGCGTGGTGCTGCGTGAGGCGGGGCGGCCGGAAACGGCAACCGTCCGATTTACGCGGGATTGGGCCCGGGTGCGTTGTGTAGATCCGGAAGCCGATACGGGAATGCTGGAAGCTTTGGAGTACGAAGTTCGAGAGCGCCTGTCAGGCGGAGCCGCTGAGACTACGTTGATGATGAAGGCGCTGGAAGACAGCTTTTCAAACATGCTGCAGATCACTGGGCCGAAGGCGTGTCTGGCGGATTCGATTCCGGCGGAGATAGAACAGTTGAGCCGGATGTATATCGAGGGCAGGAAACATCGCGATGTAAAGCGGTCCAGTGGGCGGCAGGCCATCTCGACTTCCATCCGCAGGCAATTTGAGGCGGTGGGAGTGTGGAATGTGATGCGCAAACGCATCCAGGCGGCGATGTACACCCAACCTGGAGATCCGCTGCGGATCGACTGTGGCTATCGACCGAACGGCGTGATCCGCATGTTCCATGCGGTCTCGCTGGAAGGCGACCTGGAGGCGGCGAAGGTGCTTGCCTTCAGCGCTCCACAGATTGCGCAGGGGGTGAACCGAGTGGAGAACGCAATGCTGGAACTGACAGCAATTGTTGAGCCCTTGCGCGGTCTCCTTGGCGAGAACTCGGAGGAGATTCTGGCGAGTGGAGCTGAACAAGATCGGGTGGAGCAGTACCGATTCGGCGTAGAGACCATGGAACGGAACCAGATTCGGGTGATGACTGTGGCAGATCTACCCCGCATCGCGGAGCGGGCCCGGGAAGAATTGCGAATGTAGGAGTACAGACGGGGTTTTTGTTGCAAATGGGAAGCGTGGCCTGAGGCCACGCTTTTTTATTTGCAATGAAAGCCCAGACGGAAGCCATTTGCATCATCAAGCGAGTGACAGAACAGAGAGGCGGAGACAGTGAGCTGGAAAACAATGCTCGAAGGGATTTGGAACGACCAAGCGGCGCGCGGCGGCGCCCAACCAGCCGCCGAATCTGAAACCGACATAGCGGCTGCGCGTGTCGACGGAACTCAGCGCAAAACCGTGCCGCTTCCCTCTATTTTGGGACCGGTACGACCGCCGAACGCCTTGTTACCGAA
>Ga0134126_10004035_pt1 | contig 18358 bp, 15 predicted proteins | sample KB31752_FD_96881 | JGI IMG/M metagenome (GOLD analysis project Ga0134126, IMG submission 96881) | Terrestrial soil microbial communities with excess Nitrogen fertilizer from Kellogg Biological Station, Michigan, USA - KB3-175-2 | ecosystem: Environmental > Terrestrial > Soil > Unclassified ...
GCCCAGGCCGCGAGCGAGCGCCAGGCGACCGCGCTGAGCCGGCTCAGCGGCCACTTCGCTGATCGTCTGCGCGGTATCACGACGCTCAAGCTCTTTGGCCGCGAGGGCGCCGAAGCGGAGGGGGTCGAGCGTGCGAGCGAAGCACTTCGGATCCGAACGATGCGCGTGATGCGCATCGCGTTCCTGAGCTCGGCGGTGCTGGAGTTCTTTGCCGCGCTGGGGGTAGCCGGGGTGGCGCTTTATGTCGGCCTGACCTTCCTGCACCTCGTCAACCTGCGCACGACGCCGCTTTCACTGGAAGCCGGGCTGTTCTGCCTGCTGATGGCCCCCGAGGTCTTCGCGCCGCTGCGCACGCTGGCGGCCCACTACCACGACCAGGCGGCGGCAAAGGCGGCCGCGGCGGAACTGGAGAAGATGTTCGGCGAACTGCCGGTCCTTGACCCGAAGATCACGCCACAGGCCATGTCGGATCGGAGTGACGAGGTCGTCCCGTCTGCCGTCACCCTGTCGGCAGTGCGCATCGCCTCGCCAACCGGCGTTGCGATCATCCACGATCTCGATCTGAGCGTGAAGCGGGGCGAGCACGTCGCGATCCTTGGTCCGAGCGGATCGGGAAAATCCACGCTCCTCTCGGCGATCGCGGGGCTTACCCCTTACGAAGGATCGATCCGCCTCGATGGCCGGGAGGTGCGCGAGATCGCCCAGCAGGCCCTCCGGCGCAGCATCGCAGCGCTCGGGCAACGGCCGACGATCTTGGCGACGACGATGGCCGATAACATCCGGCTGGGACGCCCGCAGGCATGCTCCACATCGGTGCGAAGGGCTGCGGATCGAGCACAGGTGACGGCGTTCGCCGCGGCGCTGCCGCAGGGTCTCGAGACGACGCTCGGCGAAGGTGGCGTCGGATTGTCGGGGGGCGAGCTGCAGCGCGTCGCCCTGGCACGGATCTATCTGCTCGACCGCGGACTGCTGCTGCTCGACGAGCCGACGTCGCATCTCGACACCGTCACCGAAACGCGCGTTCTGGATGGACTGTGCGAGTTCTCGCGCGGGCGCACGATGCTCGTCTTTACCCACTCGCTCGCTGTGGCTGCCCGCATGGACCGCTGCTACCGGCTCACGCAGGGTCGGCTGCTGGCGACACCGCGGCCCGCCGTGGATCGACCGGCGCAACGAGGTGCCGCGTGAGAGCGCTCGCCTACGTGCTGCCGCTGCTCGGGCAGTTGCGCGGTTCGCTGCTGCTGACTCTAGGACTCTCCCTGATCACGCTGGCAGCGGGGATAGCGCTGCTCGGCGTCTCCGGATGGTTCCTGACGGCCGCGGCCATCACGACCGCCGGAGTGACGTTCAACCTGTTCGCGCCCTCCGCTGGGGTGCGCGGCCTATCCTTTGTGCGCATCCTGTCGCGCTACGGCGAGAAGGTCACAGGACATGACGCGACCTTGCGGCTCCTGTCGGAACTGCGGCGGTCGACTTTCGCGGGCCTCTTCCGGCTCGTTCCAATCAACCAGCTGTTCGGCCGCGGCGATCTCGTGAGCCGGCTGGTCGCCGATCTCGACGCGCTCGATGCGATCTTCCTCGTCGGGCTCGGCCCCATTGCAACGGCGGTGGTGGCCGGAACCGGCATGACGGTTCTGCTCGCATTCACCTTGCCGGAAGCGGCCGCCGTCTATGCAGCCGGGTTCGCGGTCGCGACCGTCGGCGTGCCGGCATTGCTGGTCGTGGCCTCCCGCGCCGTCGGCACGGAGATCGTCACCGCGTCGGCGGCGCTGAGATCCGCTGTCCTCGACGGCATCGATGGTCACCAGGATCTCGTCCTGTTCGACGCCGTTGACCGCGCGCGGGAGCGTGCCGAGCAATGCGCCGGCCGCCTGTCGACCGCGAGGGGGCAACTGGCCCGGATCACGGGGTGGGCCTCTGCGGGAGTACAGGCTCTCTCGGCGGTGGTTCTCGTGACCACGCTCGCCTGCGGCCTGAACGCGGTCAGCGCCAGGACGATCGACGGCCCGTTGATGGTTGGGCTCGTTCTCGCCGTCGTTGCCAGCTTTGAGGCGTCCGCGGTCGTGGTGCGTGCGGCGCGCGGTATCGCTGCAGCGGCCGCCGCCGCAGACCGCTTGTCGACGTTGTCCACGATGCCGGCGGCGATCGTCGAGGCGGTCGACCCAAGGCCGCTTCCAACAGGCGGCACCGTCGATTTCGAGGATGTCCGTTTCTCATATCGCGATGGTGCAATGGTGCTCGACGGCGTGGATTTGCACGTTGGCGACGGCGAATGCGTGGCCATCAGGGGCCCGAGCGGAGCCGGCAAGTCGACCATCGCGCAGCTGCTGGTGCGGTTCATCGACCCGGTTGCAGGGCGGGTGATGATCAACGGCGTCGACCTGCGTGAGGTCAGCAGCGCGGCGCTGCGCGAGCGTGTCGCGCTGATGACTCAGGATGCGCCGGTGTTCAACGACACAGTGCGCAACAACCTCCTGGTCGGATGGCCCGATGCCTCGGACGAGGCGCTTTCGGCCGTTCTCGATCGCGTCGGGATGGCCGATGTTGTCTCGGGCCTGCCGGCGGGGCTCGACACCGTGCTCGGCGAGGGCGGCCGGTCGCTGTCGGCCGGCCAGGCCCGGCGCATCTGCCTCGCCCGCACCCTGCTATCGCCCGCGTCGATCATCGTCCTCGACGAGCCGACCGCCGGACTCGATGTGGAGACGGAGCAGGCGATCCTGCGGGACGTGCCGAAAGCAGCGGCGGGGCGCACCGTGATCGCCATCACCCATGCCGAGGTTCCGTCGGCCTTCGGCCGACTGACCGAACTCAGGGCCGGCCGTATGCTCACGGACCGTGTGCCCCGGGTTTGATCGTCCTCAATGCCGGCTTTGTCCGGAGCTGCAATGCCGTCCTCAGCAATTGTGGAGGCAGACATGAACGACGGTGTCGTCAAGCAGAACATCATCGACGAACTCGAGTTCGAGCCGAGCATAGATGCGGCCGGTATCGGAGTCGCCGTGCGATCCGGCATCGTCACTCTCACCGGCTCGGTCGGCAGCTATGCCCAGAAGGTTGCGGCGGAGCAGGCCGTGATGCGCGTCAAAGGCGTCAAAGCCATCGCCGAGGAGCTGACGGTCCGCGCAAACGGCGCCGGAGCTGTGGATGACGGTCTGATCGCCGAACGGATCGTCAATGCCCTCAAATGGAGCACGCTGGTGCCCGACGGGCGAGTGGTGGTGACGGTCGAGAACGGCAGGGTGACGCTGAGCGGCAGCCTCGACTGGGCTTACCAGAAGCGCGGCGCGCTCGATGTTGTGCGCACGCTCAAGGGGGTGACGGACATCGAGGACAATATCGAGCTCAGGGCGCGGCTCGCGACGGGCGACGTGCGCACGGCCATCGAACATGCCTTGCGGCGCAAGGCTGAGGTCGGTGACCGTGTCGTAGAGGTTATCGTCAAGGGCAACGAGGTCACGCTCACCGGGCGCGTGCGCTCCTTTGCGGAACGCCACGTGGTCGAGGATGCGGCGTGGTCCGTTGTGGGGGTGACCAAGGTCGTCGACCACCTGGTCGTGGGTTGAGCGTTGCGGGTTGATAGCGGCACCGCTCGCCCTTTGCGGCACCAGAGGAGGGCACGGCACCTCCGGCCGGTTTGACGGCTGCGGTGGGCTTCCGGTGGCGCATCGTCGGCTGAGCTACATCAAAGCAGCCGGCCGCAGTCACCGCTAAGAATTTCGACATCGCTTGCAAAAGGTGGTTCTTATGGAAATCCGCAACATCCTTGTCTCGCTCGACCCGAGAGATCCGGCGACGGCTGTCCTCGGCTCGGCCGTCGAGCTCGCAGAGCGCTTCGGCGCACGCGTATCGGCCGCCGCGGCGGCACAGCCGCTGGTGGAAACCTTCGGCGCAGAACTGGGAACCGCGGCCGCGCTTCAGAGTTACCAGCGCCAGCGCGGCGAGATCGATGAAGGGCTGGGCCTGCTGCAGGAGAAGTTCCAATCCACGGTCCCCGGGAACATGCGGGGTACCTTCCATAGCCTTGTCCAGCAGCCGACGGGATTCCTTGTCGACGAGTCGATCGCCGCCGATCTGGTGCTGCTGCCAACGCGCATCTCGCCCGAGCGGAGCAACGCGGTCGACGCCGGCGAAGTGATCGTTTCCGCCGGACGACCCGTCCTGCTCGTTCCTGAGGGAACAAAGTCGATCAATACAAGCAACGTCGTGATCGCCTGGACGGACCGCCGCGAGGCGCGCCGCGCCGTCGCCGACGCGCTACCCTTTCTGAAGACAGCCAAGGACGTCTACGTGGTCTCGGTGGAGCAGGGTGATTATCCCGATGAGCACGAAAGCTTCAAGGCGATCCTCGCCTGGCTCGATCGCCATGGCATCAAGGCAACCGGCGACATCGTTCCGCTGCAGGACACGGTGGGCAGAACGATCGAGGCGGCGGCGGGCGAGCGGAAGGCTGAGTTCATCGTCGCCGGTGGGTATGGCCATACGCGCTTTCGCGAGTGGCTCTTCGGGGGTGTCACCAGGGATCTCGTAGAGTCGCTGAGCCGTTGCAGGTTCTTCTCGAACTGAGCGGGGTGACGCGGTGACAAGGATCAGCACGCCAGCCGAAGCCTGGGTTCTCGTCTGCGACGGCAGCAAGGCGATCTTCTACCGGAACGTGAGCAGCATACGACATGTCCGTCTGATCGCCAGGCACATGCTCGAGGAGCATCATCCGCCCACACGCGACCTCGGCAGCGATCGGCCGGGCCGCAGCTACGATTCCCATGACAGCTCGCGGAGCGCCGTCGCCTCTCCGGACTGGCACCAGGAGGCGGAGACGAAGTTCCTCAAGGCGGTCGCCACGAAACTCGAGGAGATCGTCAACACGGAAGGCGGCAGTGCGCTTCTGATCCTAGCAGCCCCGCGTGCACTGGGGGTTCTTCGCGACAACCTCGGCCCGACGAGCCGGCAGCTCCTGAAAGCCGAACTGGCGCGGGACTTGGTGAAGATGCCCAAGCACAAGGTCGAGGCATACCTCGAAAAAATAGCCGAGCTGGCCTGAGCTCCAGGGTCGACTGAGAGCAGGGCGCGCCACCGACAGGCCATAGCCTCAGCGAACCAAGGCCATCGAGGCCGGCGAGTTTGACCTCGTCGTTGCGAGCCGGGCCGGCTCAGAACGCAATTTCACCGGCGACAAGCCCGCTTGACCTCGGTCAAGGCAAACCGCCGGCGAACGGCGCACCTATTCGGCAAGGGCGCAATCAACGAACGCTTTCCCATCGGAGGTTTCCATGTCGAACACTGTTCATAAGGACACCGGTCTGCGTCGGACCGGAACCTACTCTGCCGTCGCCGCGCTCCTTGCCGGCGTCATGGCCACTACGAGCTTCGTGCCGGCTGCAAATGCCGCCGGTCTCACGGCGACCTCGTTCACCGCCGACTTTTCGGCGATGGCGGCACTTAAAGACCTGGCGGGCAAGGTCAAGGGCAAGATCGCCGTGCTCCTGCCCGAGACCACTACGTCGGCCCGCTACACCTCGTTCGACGAGCCCTATCTCAAGAAGGCGTTCGCCGCCGCCGGCCTCACGGCCGACCAGTTCATCATCACCAATGCGCAGGGCAGCGAGTCGACCGAGCTGACGCAGGCGCAGTCGGCGATCTCTCAGGGTGCGTCGGTACTTGTCGTCGATCCGATCTCGTCGGGCGTGGGCGCATCCATCGAGACCTATGCCAAGCAGCACGGCGTGCCGGTGATCGATTACGATCGCCTGACCCTGGGCGGAGCGCGCGACTACTATGTCAGCTTCGACAATGTCGGCGTCGGAACGCTCATCGGCAAAGGCATGGAACAGTGCCTCGTCGACTGGAAGGTGCAGAAGCCGCAGATCCTGGTGATGCGCGGCGCGCCGACCGACAACAATGCGACGCTGTTCGCGCAGGGCTATATGGGCGTGCTGAAGGCAGGCTTCGATTCCGGCAAGTACACCAATGTTGCCGAGCCGGCCGGCACCTGGGACCCGGCGACGGCGCGCACGACGTTTGAGCAGCAGTACACGGCGCATTCCAACATCAATGCGGCCGTGGTCCCCAACGACGACAACGCCAACGCGGTGATCTCGTACCTCAAGACGCTGAAGGTGCCGGCGAAGACCTTCCCGACCACAGGGCAGGACGCCACGCTGACCGGCCTGCAGAATGTGCTCGCAGGATACCAGTGCGGCACCGTCTACAAGGCGATCTACCTCGAGGCGCAGGCCTCCGCGGCCCTCGCCATCTACCTCGCCTCGGGAACGCAACCCCCTGCCGCTCTGATCAACGGCAAGACGCCGGACTCGCAGGCCAAGATCGATGTCCCCTCGGTGTTGCTGACGCCGCTCTGGGTGACTTCGGCGACCATGGCCAAGACGGTGGTCAAGGACGGCTTCGTCGATGCCAAGAAGCTCTGCGCCGGCGCCCTCGCAAAGGCATGCGCCGCCGCCGACATCAAGCCGTAAGCACGGCGCGGGATCGGGGGCTGAGATGGCGGAGCCGGAGAGCGACGCGCCGCTGTTGAGCGTGCGTGCCATTGCCAAGCACTTCGGCGCCGTGCACGCGCTGAACGACGTCAGCCTCGATTTTCCACGGGGGCAGGTCACCGCCCTCGTCGGCGATAACGGCGCGGGAAAATCAGTGCTCATCAAATGCATCGCCGGCATCCATGAACCGGACGCCGGCGAGATCATTTGGGAGGGCAACCCCGTTCGCATCCGCAATCCGAGGGAAGCGGCGGCCCTCGGGATCGAGGTCGTCTATCAGGACCTGGCGCTGTGCGACAATCTCGACGTTGTCGAGAACATGTTCCTCGGCCGGGAACGCCTCATCAACGGAGTCGCCCTGGATGAGGACGACATGGAAAAGGCCGCATCCCAAACGTTGGGCGACCTTAGCGTCACGACACTGCAGTCGGTGCGGGAGCCAGTCTCGTCGCTCTCGGGCGGCCAGCGGCAGTCGGTCGCCGTCGCCAAGGCGGTGATGTGGAACTCGAAGCTGGTGATCCTCGACGAGCCGACCGCGGCCCTCGGCGTGGCGCAGACGCGCCAGGTGCTCGACCTCGTGCGTCGGCTTGCCGACCGTGGACTGGCCGTCATCATCATCTCCCACAACCTCAACGACGTCTTCTCGGTCGCAGATCGCTTCGCTGTGCTACGGCTCGGCCGGCTGGTCGCGAGCGGGCCGGCGGCCGACTTCGACCCGCGGATGGTCGTGGAGCTCATGACGCTCGGACAGTCGGGCCGAACCGCCGAACGGTCGCGAGAGGTTCCGGCACGGGGCGCCTATGTCGGCGAGCGACCCAAGGAGATCGACGGACTTGACGAGAAAGCGGCACCGGTGGCGATGGCGGCTGCTCCGAAAGCCGGGATCGGCCTGCAGGCCTTCATCGGTGGGCAGTTAGCGAGGATAATGGCCGGCCAGTCCGGCGTGCTGCCGGTTGTCGTCGGCGCGCTTGCGATTGCATTGGTATTCCAGTCGCAGAATCCAAACTTCCTGACAGCAGGCAACCTCGTCAATCTCCTCGTGCAGGCGGCCGTCTTCATGATCATCGGCATGGGAGAGGCGTTCGTGCTGATCCTTGCCGAGACCGACCTGTCGCTCGGCTTTGTCGGTGGCATTGCGGGCACGGCGGTGACGCTGCTCGTGCAGCCGGAAATCGGCTGGCCGTGGTGGATCGCCATACCGGTCGCACTCGTCATCGCCACGTTTCTCGGCCTCGTACAGGGCACCCTGGTCAGCCGGTTCCGCCTGCCGTCGTTCGTGGTGACACTTGCGGGCCTGCTCGGCTTCCAGGGCCTGATGATCCAGTTCCTGGGCGCCGGCGGCACCGTGCCGATCCCGGACGACACGATCAACAACCTAGCCAACGGGACGCTCTCAGCGAGTGGCGGATGGATCGCGACAGTCTGCGTCCTCGCCGTTTATTCCGCGAACGTGCTTTGGCGCGACTGGCAGCGCCGTCGGGCAAACCTTGTCGTTCCTCCAACAACGCTCACGCTATTGAAGCTGGTGTTGGCGACCGCAGCCGGCATTTCGATCGTGCTGCTGACCAACGTCGACCGCGGTGTTCCGGCATTTCCGGTCAATGGCATGCCCTGGGTCGTGCCCATCGTCTTTACGATCCTGGTGGCCTGGTCGCTGCTGCTGACCCGCACGCGGTTCGGCCGCTACGTCTATGCGATCGGCGGGAATCCGGAAGCCGCGCGCCGCGCCGGCATCAACCTGGCGCGGATTCGGACGCTTGCCTTCATGTTGGCCGCGTTCACGGCGGGCATCGGGGGCATCGTCTACGCGTCGCGGCTCCGCTCGATGTCGACCAGCTTCGACGGTGGCACCATCGTGCTCTACGTCGTCGCCAGTGCGGTGATCGGCGGCACCAGCATGTTCGGTGGCCGCGGTCATCCGCTGCATCCCGTGCTCGGAGGCATTGTGATCGCGGGCATCGTCAACGGCATGGCGCTCCTGGGGCTACCGGCCGCCATTCAGTTGATGGCGACCGCGGTGGTTCTGATCGTGTCGATCCTCGTAGATGTGCTGATCCGGCGACGCGCCGAGACCTCGCGCTGATCACGGAAGGCGTTACCCGCAGGCGGCCGGCCGATCCGCAACATCATGCATGACGGAAAGAAGCCGCCTACCGGAAGCTCGGGGTGGTTGGGGGCGGGCGAGCATCAGGCAGGCGGCGAGGTCGACTGTCGATGGCATGGGAACGGCGGGGGAGGTCGCATCCCGCATCGACGCAAGAACCTGGCATGCCCGGCCGGGAGGACTCTTGATCCCGGTCAAGCAGCGCGGATCGCAGTGAGGCCGCTAGCCGGCCTGTCCTGCCGGAGCCGCCGGTTTGGAGGCGAGGGCGGGGAAGTGCGCGGGCGTGATGGTCCGCGTGAGGCGAGGATGTGACCGAGCGATAGCTGAACCAGGCCTGGAAAGGCGAGCAGCAGCAGGGCTGCACCGACATACCAGAGATTGTACTGGTGTTTCCTGGGGATCGGGTTGGCCCTCAGAGCTCAGCCCCGGCCGGCAGGCGCTCAGGTGTCCGTTCCGGAATTTCGGTCATTGTGGCTTCGGTGAGAAGCAGAATGCTGGCGACGCTCACGGCGTTTTCGAGAGCCAAGCGGACGACCTTGGTCGGATCGATAATGCCGGCCTCGATCATGTCGACGTAAGCTTTCTTGGCAGCATCGTAACCGACATTGCCCTGGCCGCCCAGCATCTGGGCGACAACCACGCCGCCATCGACTGCAGAGTTCTCCGCAATCTGCCGCGCCGGCACCTCGATGGCACGGCGAAGGATCAGGATTCCAGTGCGCTCGTCGCCCTCGCTCTTATTCGCCTCGTCATCGAGTGCTGCCGCGCAGCGGATGAGGGCGAGACCGCCACCTGGGACGATCCCCTCGGCAACCGCCGCCTTGGTGGCGCTGATGGCGTCGTCGAGCGCATCCTTGCGCGCTTTCATCTCGGCCTCCGTCGGCGCGCCGACACGGACGACAGCAACGCCGCCGGCAAGCTTGGCAAGGCGCTCCTGCAGCTTCTCTTTGTCATAATCCGAGGTGGTCTTGGTGATCTCGCGGCGAAGCTGTTCGACGCGCCCGCTGATCGCGGTCTTCGTGCCCGCCCCGCCGACGATTGTGGTACTTTCCTTGTCGACCACCACGCGCTTGGCCTTGCCGAGCATATCGAGCGTCACATTCTCGAGCTTCATGCCGAGATCGTGCGAGACGACCCGGCCGCCGGCCAGCGTTGCGATGTCCTCGAGCATGGCCTTGCGCCGGTCGCCGAAGCCGGGGGCCTTGACGGCGCAGTTGCGGAAGGTCGCGCGCAGATTGTTGACGATCAGCGTGGCCAGGGCCTCGCCCTCGATGTCTTCGGCTATCACCAGCAGCGGCGCGCCGGATTTGGCGACGGCTTCCAGCAGATTGAGCATGTCGTTCAGCACGCTCACCTTGCCATCGACGATCAGGATGAGGGCATCTTCCAGCACCGCTTCCATGCGTTCGGGGTTCGTTACGAAATAGGGTGAGATGAAGCCGCGATCGAACTGCATGCCCTCGACGACCTCGAGGGTGGTCTCGATGGTCTTGGCTTCTTCCACCGTGATGACGCCATCGTCGCCGACCTTGTCCATGGCGTCGGCAATCATAATGCCGATATCCGGATCATTGTGCGCCGAGATGGTTGCGACCTGCTCCTTTTCCTTGCGGCTCGCCACGGGACGCGAAAGCTGTTTGAGCGCGGCCACCGCGCGCCGCGTCCCGCGATCGAGTCCGCGTTTGATGTCGATGGCGCTCGCACCGGCAACGACGTTGCGCACACCGTCGGCAAAGATGGCGTGTGCCAGTACCGTCGCGGTACTGGTCCCGTCGCCCACGGCCTCGGACGTCTTCTCTGCCGCCTGCCGCAGCATGTGGGCGCCAAGATTCTCCTCAGCATCCTTGAGGTCGAATTCCTTGGCGATGGTCACGCCGTCATTGCAGACGAGTGGCGAGCCCCACTTCTTCTCGATCAGCACGGATTTCGACCGCGGGCCGAGCGTCACGCGCACGGCGTCGGCGAGTTGACTCGCGCCGCGCAGCACCTTGTCGCGCGCTTCGGACCGGAAAAGGACCTGCTTGTGGGCCATGGTGGCATCCCCGTGAAAAGTGCTGAACAAACGACCAGGACAACCCCGGCCGTTCCGCTTGAGGACGGCAGAGTAGGCCAGCCGTGCCGGCAGCATTTGAGCGCGGTCAAAGTTGCACCTTGGCCGCGTTGACCCAGGTCAAGCGTGGTGACGCGCCGATCGACTAAGCAACAGACATTCCTGACGGGGTGCGACCATGCTCAAGCGACTCGACGTTGCCGAAGTTCTTGCGTCCGAAGACCGCCGCAGCCGGACGCGGCGTTTCGTCCGCTGGGCGGCCGTCGGTGTGGTCGTCGTCGCCGCGGCCGCGGGTATCTTCTGGGGCTGGCGAACCTGGCAGGCGAGTGCGGTGCCGACTTATGCGACTGACACCGCGACGCGTGGCGACCTCACGGTTTCGCTGGTCGCCACCGGAACCGTCGAACCGACTCATTCGATCGGTGTATCGAGCCTGATCAACGGCACGATCCTGTCGGTCGACGTGAACTACAACGACACGGTGAGGGTCGGGCAGCCGCTCGCGCACATCGACCCCGTCGACTACGAGGCCAAGCGCAAGCATGCACTGGCGACGGTCGATGCTCAGGCGGCAAACCGTGATGCCGCCGAAACAGCGGTAACCGATGCCGAAGCTGCGTTGCGGCGCGCACAGCACCTTCCTGTGGGCGAGGTGGTGACGAACAAGGACCTCGAACTCGCAACGACAGGGCTCGACCGGGCGCGCGCGAATCTGATGGCAGCGAATGCGGAGCTCAGGATGGCTGAGGCCGATCTTTCCGGGGCCGTAAGTGACTACCAGAAGACCACGATCGTTTCGCCGATCGATGGAACGGTGCTGGACGTCAATGCCCAGCCCGGACAGACGGTCAGCACGGTACTTGTCACCACGCCGCTGTTCTACCTGGCGACCGATCTCAAATCGGTCGAGGTCGACGTCGATGTGGACGAAGCCGACGTTACCCAGGTCAAGCTTGGTGACAGTGCCAGGTTCACCGTCGAGTCGGCGCCCGACAAGTCGATCGCAGGGACGGTCTCACAGGTGCGTCAATCCCCGAAGGTGAGCGATGGCGTCACCAGCTACACGGCAGTCATCGCGGTGGACAATTCGACTGGTGCATTGCGCCCGGGCATGACAGCGACGGCGAGCATCGAGACCGACCATGCGACCGGCGTCCTTACGGTGGCTAACGCAGCCCTGCGATTCTTGCCGAAGGGGGAGGCTGCCGCGCCCCAGGGTCAGCAGCGGGTCTTCGTCCTGCGCGATGGCGTTACGCGTCCGGTGGCGGTCCTGACCGGCCTCACCGACGGGACTCGTACCGTGATCGTCTCCGGCGATCTCAAGGCCGGCGAGGCCGTGGTGACAGGGGTCAAGGACCACTGACCATGGAAACGCCGCTGATCGAACTCGAGGGAATTACCAAGGTCTACGGCAAAGGCGAGGCCGAAGTCCGTGCGCTCGACGGCCTGGATCTCAGGATCGAGCACGGTGAGTTCGTTGCGGTGATGGGCCCCAGTGGGTCCGGCAAGTCGACCGCAATGAACATCGTAGGCTATCTCGATACCCCAACCGAGGGGCGATACGGGTTCGATGGAGTTCCCGTGGAGAAGGCCTCGCGCCAGCAGCGTACACTCCTGAGGCGCAACTTCGTCGGCTTCGTGTTCCAGGGCTACAATCTGCTGCCTCAGAGCAGCGCACTCGAAAACGTCGAGCTGCCAATGATCTATCGCGGTATCGCTCCCACCGAGAGGCGCCGGCTGGCCCGCACCGCCCTTGGCCGCGTTGGAATGGCGGGCCGCGAGCATCATCTTCCATCCGAGCTGTCGGGAGGGCAGCAGCAGCGCGTGGCCATCGCGCGCGCCATCGTCACCAACCCATTGCTGCTCCTGGCCGACGAGCCCACGGGCAATCTCGACACCGAACGGGCCAATGAGGTGATGAAGCTGCTCGTCGATCTCAACGGCAACGACGGTATCACCATCGTCATGGTGACGCACGAACCGGACATGGCCGCCTTTTGCTCGAGGCGGATCCGGATCGTCGACGGCCGGGCCGTGAGCGAACCGGCACGAGCGGCCAATGCTGCTTGAAACTCTAAAGCTGGCCTTGGAAACGATCTGGCGGAACGCCATGCGTTCCGTCCTGACCTTGCTCGGCGTCACGATCGGCGTCGCGGCAGTGATTGCCCTCGTGACGCTGGGGCAAGGCACGACCTCGCAGGTCAGCAGCTCAATCTCCAGCTTGGGGAGCAACCTGCTGGTGCTTCGCCCCGGTCAGCTTTCGCAAGGGCCAAACGGACTGCTGGCGCCGAACTTCCATAGCGCCGACGCAGAAGCGATCAGCCGCCAGATCGCATCGATCGACGTCGTGGCCCCGCTTGCTGCAACGTCGATGACGGCCGTGGTAGGCTCGACCAAGCACTACACAGAGGTCTACGGCGTCGACAACAACTTCTTCGTCGCCCGGCAGTGGCCGGTGGCCGAGGGACGGACGTTCCGCGACGCAGAACTGGTGTCCGGTGCAGCGACCTGCATTGTCGGCAAGGCGGTGGCTGACGATCTGTTCGGCACCGGTGATCCGCTGGACCGAACCTTGCGGCTGAAGTCGCTCGTCTGCAAGGTGGTTGGCGTGCTGGCCGAGAAAGGCACAGGCAGCTTTGGAAGCAACCAGGACGATGCGATTTTCCTTCCCCTCCACACCGTGCAGAACCGCATCCAGGGCAACGATAACGTCACCGTCATCTATATCGCGGCTCAGAACGAGAGCGTCATCGGGCAGGTGCAACAGGATCTGACCTCGCTGATGCGGCAGCGGCGGCATCTCAGCACCAACGAAGACGACGACTTCATGGTCATGGACATGCGCCAGATCTCGTCGATGCTCGGGAGCGTCATGGGCGCCTTGACCGGGCTGCTCGCGGCAATCGCCGGCATCAGCCTGCTGGTCGGCGGCATCGGCATCATGAACATCATGCTGGTCTCCGTCACCGAGCGGACTCGAGAGATCGGGATCCGCCTCGCGATCGGCGCGCGCGAGTCGCAAGTGCTTTCGCAGTTTCTAATCGAAGCGATCGCCTTGTCGATGTTCGGCGGCGTGGCCGGCATCGTGCTTGGGTTGCTGGTGTCGTTTGTGGCGACACGAGCCCTCGGGGTGCCGTTCATCGTCGACTGGACCTCGGTTCTGCTGGCCTTCGGGTTCTCGGCCTTCGTGGGGGTTGCGTTCGGCTACTTCCCGGCGCGCGGTGCGGCACGGCTCGATCCGATACAGGCGCTACGGCACGAATGAGGTTGGCCGCTCATCGGGCGGCGCCGGCGACATCGCAGGCGAAACGTCATTGGCACGCGAACGTTCGAGCTGGGCACCAGCTCGAACGTCGGACCTTTCCAGAGGAACTGCCGGTTTAGGCGGCCAGGTGGACCTTGGCCTGAGGGTGTCCGGTCCAGGGGCGGACCTGATCGAGGTCGAACGACTGCCAGAATGCGGCGGTGTCGTTCCGACGGATGCCGGCCTTCTTCTTGAGCGTCGTCACAGCCTCGATCAGGCCCTCGAAACCAGGTTGGGCGACCGTCTCGAAGGCATTGGAAGCAGGCATTCGGGCGACACGCAAAGTGCCGGCATTTGGCATTGTCGTGCCCGCGGGGACGGGCATCGCGATGTCGAGCGTGACCGTCTGCGGCCGAAGATTGCGGTAGATGACGACCAGCGTGGTGGGGGCCATCTTCTGCTCCGCGAAGTGCGTCGCGAGCCGGCCGATGGCCTGGCGGATCGCGGCGGAAGTCGAGGTCTCGTCGGCGGCGCAGAAGCGACGGACATAAAGCATGTCGCCGGCTTTCGCCGACGGTGTGGCCACCGTCTCGTCCGCACCGATGTCGAGGTGATCCACAACGGACATGACACCTTTGAGCGCGCGGACTGCGGCAACAAGGTCGCGCCTGTGTGTTTCCGAGGGCAGGGTCCCGGTGAGGGCAACCACGCCCCCGTCCCGCACCTCGACGGCCACAGGGGAGCAACCTTGCCCCAGAACCGTCCAGATCGCCACCTCGACCGCTTCGTGGAGGTTGTCCTCGACGGTCTCGTTGCCGACGAAGGGCGTCTGCTGTGGGTCGATCTTGGCCTTGGGCCTCGGGAGGGTCCGGGATGATGTATCCGAAGACATCTGGAACTCCATTGTCGTCAATCCGTCAGGCTGCGAAGGGCGTCGTAGTCCACGACGTCGATGCGGTCGACCGAGTCTACGCGGACGATGCCCCTATCCTTGAGCACGCGCAGCACGCGCGAAACCGTCTCGAACGTCAACCCGAGATAGTCGGCGATATCGGCACGCTGCATCGGAAGGTGGACGACATCGTCGGAATCCTGACGGTCGAGCAGATCGCACAGGAAGCTCGCTATCTTCTCATTGGCGCTGAGGCGGCCAAGGAGCACCAGATGCGACTGCATGCGGGCGAAGCGCCGGAGGGCGATACTGAGCAGCTTCTGCGCGAAGCCCACCGCATTGGCGGGGCGAAGCACGCGAATGCCGGCGCCGTCGACGCTCTCGGCATAGAATTCGTGCTCACTGCCCGGCTCCAGGCCGAACACATCTCCAGCGTAGCAGAAACTCGTGATCTGGCGACGGCCGTCGGCGGTCATCTGGCAGATGCGGACGGTTCCAAATTCGACGAGATACAGCGGACCGGCTTCATCACCCTGTGCGTAAATGGTGGCGTCGACCGGATAGAAGGTCATGGCACCCGGCTGGCTCTGGGTGAGCAGTCCGCGGACGTCGGGGTCCTGTGACGAGCCCGAGATCGCCGCGATTGGAAAGGTCGTTTGCGTGAGCATTCTGTGTACCTCGTTGAAGTGAGGCGACACTGCTGCAGATCGTCCGCCGGCGAAATTCCGGTCGGGGGACTAGGGGGACTACGTAGTGGCGGCCCGGTGCCCGATCGCGTCATGGATGGCGTCGGTCAGAGCCGCGCCGAGCAGCGGCTTCATCACCGTACGATAAGCGAAGGGGGACAGGGGGTGCGGCACGAGGTTGGCGAGCAGGATAACCGGCCTGAATATTCTGCAGAAATCAGCTGCAAAACGCTGGTTGTTACCCAGGGCATGATGGTCCACGATCGTGCAGTCGTAGCGTGGCCGCTCCCGGGCGCCGATGCTCGCGCAGGAGGTGACGTCGTAGCCCTCCGCCTGGAGTGCAAATTCTACGGATTTCCGGAGATCAGAGTCGGGCGCAACGAGCAGAACGTGGGTCATGGGATCCGGGGAGAGCGCCTTCAAGTGAGCGTCCAGCAGCAATAGCGCATTCTTCCACCGCGGTGCCTTGCGCCAAATCAAGCCTTAAGCAGTTGGCCCGGCGAGACCATCCAGATCGATGCCGATGATCATACGGACCAGGTCCGCAAGGCTCTTGACCTGCATCTTGCTCATCAGGCCCGAGCGGTAGACTTCCACCGTCCGCGGGCTCAGGCCGAGCTCATAGGCGATGACCTTGTTTGGCTGGCCCTGCACAACGCCCTTGAGCACCTGGAGCTCGCGCTCGCTGAGGGTCGCCAGCCGTTCCCGCGTGCGCCTCTGGGAGTCCTCGTTTTCCGCGGCTGTCGCGACGCGCTCGACCGCATGGCGGATGGAGTCGAGCAGCACATCGTCGCTGAAGGGCTTTTCGATGAAGTCCATCGCACCATTCTTCATGGCCTCGACGGCCATCTGCACGTCGCCATGACCCGTAACGACGATCGCGGGAAGCATTTCTCCGGCCACACCAAGGCGTCGCAGCAGTTCGACGCCGTCGATGTCGGGCATGCGCAGGTCAGTGATCAGGCAGCCGTTCTTGATCGTGGACGCGATCTTGAGAAACGCCGCTGCCGAGGCATGAGTTCGCACCGCGTATCCGTTCGCCCCAAGCAGGAAGGCCAGCGAGGTGCGCACTGGCTCTTCGTCGTCAACGACGTGCACGACGATGTCTGCATTAGCCATTGGAAATCTCCTCGGCGATTGGCAGGCTGAAGCTGAACGTGGCGCCGCCACGTTCATTTCGCCGGTATACCAAATCGCTACCATGCGACTGAATGATGCGACGGGAAATTGATAAACCGATGCCCATCCCGCCGGCTTTGGTCGTCACGAAGGGCTGGAACAGACGGCTCGCGACTTCATCAGAAATTCCGGCCCCGGTGTCGGAAACCTCGACCGAGATCGCATGGTCCGGAACGTGCCGCGTGCGGACGAGCAACTCGCGCGTCTCGGCGCTCTGCATCGCCTCGACGGCGTTGCGCATCAAATTGATAAGAACTTGTTGGATCTGCACTCGGTCTGCGAGCACATTGCTGTCCACCGGGTCGAAGTCGAACTCCGTTCGAACGCCGTGCTCGCGCGACCCGACAAGCGCGAGGGCGCCGGCCTCCTCGATGAGTTTCTTGACGTCTTCGGGCGTCTTGTCGGTCGCTCCACGAGTCGTGAACTCCCTCAGATGCCGGATGATGTCGCCCGCGCGCAGTGATTGCTTCGCTGTCTCCTGCAGGGCGCTGCGCATCAGGTCGGCCGGGTGCTCCGGCACCTGGGCGAGCAGTTTAATGCATCCCTGGACGTAGTTGGCGATGGCGGAGAGAGGTTGATTGAGCTCATGGGCAAGTGTGGATGCCATTTCTCCGAGCTCGTTGAGCCGGGCGAGACGCGCAAGCTCGCCTTGCGCTTCCTCGAGGCGGGCAGCGCTCTCCTGCCGCTCGGTGAGGTCGCGGACGAACCCCGTGAACGAGACCTTGTCATCCGTACGGGTTTCGCCGACAGCAAGCGTCATAGGAAATGTCGAGCCGTCCTTGCGACGACCGACGACGACGCGGTCGATGCCGATAATGCGCTTCTCGCCGGTCGCTAGGTAACGGGCGAGATAGCCATCGTGCTGCTCGCGGTAGGGCGTCGGCATCAGCATCTTGACATTCTTGCCGATGGCCTCCTCGGGCTGGTACCCGAACTGACGTACCGCCGCCCGATTGAAGGACGTTATGATCCCGCGGGAGTCGATCACGATTGTCGCATCGGGGATCGTATCGAGCACGGACTCGAGGTGTGCTTCCCGGCTCAGGAGCGCCGCCCGTGCTTCTGCCCAATCGGTACGCGCCCGATGCCAAAGGTCGCCGAGCCAGGCGACAGTCGCGCCGACCACCAGAAAGAGAACGACGTTGAAGGCGGCTGTGCCGAGCGGGTCGGTTCTGGCGACGACGAAGTAGTAGACGGCGGGCGCCCCCACTGCGGTGGCGAAAAGTCCCGGAATCAAGCCGCCGAGCATCGCCGCCACAAGGATAGCCGGTGTGAACAGCAATCCGACCGCAGAACTGGGCAGCAGGTCGCGGATGAGGTATCGCAGGAGCGTGATGATGCACACCAGCACAAATCCCGCCACATAAGCGGTCCAAGGCCGGCGAAGCAGCGTTGCTGGATTCATTGCTCGATGATCTTCGAGTTACTGGGCCGGATTGTAGGTGTGGCGGCAGCGGCCGGCAAGCGACGAAGGCCGGGGCCGAGGCCAACCGTCGACGGCCGCAACGAAGATCCAGAGGTTGATGGCCATCACGCCTGTTCGCCCGCTTTGCGTCAACGCACTAATCGGATCGTGCGGGTGACTGCATCCGGCGAATGAGGCTGCACCGGCGATCACGGCGGCGCCACAGCTTGGCGGTGCAAGCACGCCCGCCGTCGGGCCAAAGAACTTCGCCAGCCGCATCGGGCTCAATGCCCGAAATGGACGCCGA
>Ga0134126_10004036_pt1 | contig 18357 bp, 13 predicted proteins | sample KB31752_FD_96881 | JGI IMG/M metagenome (GOLD analysis project Ga0134126, IMG submission 96881) | Terrestrial soil microbial communities with excess Nitrogen fertilizer from Kellogg Biological Station, Michigan, USA - KB3-175-2 | ecosystem: Environmental > Terrestrial > Soil > Unclassified ...
ATCTGCGCCGACGAGTATCTGCTGCATCCGACTCCCTATCCGAGCCGCAGCGCGTGGTGCGCTGCGCGGATTGCTGCGACCGAGGCGCGGCTGGCGGCGCTGCCCGAGGCCTGCGAGACCGTGCTCATCAGCCATTATCCGCTACGCCGTGTCGATGCACGCCTGCCCCGCATCCCGCGCTTCTCGCCCTGGTGCGGCACACGCGCGACCGAGAGCTGGCCGCAGCGCTTTCGCGCCCGCGCCGTGATCTACGGTCATTTGCACATCCGCCGGCAGTTCGACGACGACGGCGTGCGCTATCACGAAGTATCGCTGGGCTATCCCTGGCAATGGGACCAGACCCGGCCGGTCGCCTCCTATGTGCAGACGATCCTGTAACGAGGATCGCGAGCACGCTCCGGAAGAGCATGGTGGCGCGAGTTATCCCCGATCTGGGGATAAGCGGTCGCGTCCGGACCGCGCGATGGGCATTGGCCCCCGAATCGCCCCCTGATTTTCCTGCCGAAAAATCCGAGCCAATGCCCGTAATAGGTACGCGACGCGCGCAGCGGTAAACTCCCGGCCGTTCGAATTGCATACCGGGAGTTCACTCATGTCCGACGAAACCTTCGGCGATTTTTCGCCATGGCGCGAGGCGCCATTGATCCTGACTGCGCTCTCCACCAGCCGGTGAGGCCACCGTTTTCGCGCCGTTTTCCACCGTTTATCGCGCGGCGCGACAGCCGGAAAGTGCCGTCGCGCGGGCTTTTGGCGGATCGACCGTCAGAAACGCCGCTTAAAAACGGCGAAAACGGTCAAAACGGGCAACAGCGCCGTCGCTGCGGGAGCACTGAAGCGCCGTGCTCCTGGAAAGGACGATCGTGCCTCTAGCTGCTCTCCGCATGCATGATCTCGCCGAACAGATCCCAGCTGTCCTTCTTGAAGCGGGAAAGCTGCACGGCCTGGATCGGATAGAAGTCGGTCGCGCTGGTGTTGACGGTGATCCCCGGCAGAAGCATGGGAACCCGGAACTTCTGGAAGCTCGACGCCTGCTTCATGAGGTTGGCGCGCGTGAGGTTGTCGCCACACCGCTTCAGGGTCTCGTGCATCAAGGTCGAGGCGGCGTAGCCGTAGACGTGGTTGGCGTCGGCCTTGTTGGCACCCGGCATGTTCTTGTCCATCCAGGCGCTCCAGGTCTTCATCTCCTCGTCGTTGTCCCATTGATGGTCGGTCGCGTCCTTGAGGTACGACGCCGTGATGATGCCCTGGGAGTTGTCGAAGCCGGCGGGCTTCATGACCGCCGCGACCGACACCGAGACGTTCACCAGATAGTGGGCGGGCTTCCAGCCGATGTCGGCGGCCTTGCGGATCGCCTGGGCGGCCTGCTTCGGCGCGGTGATGTTGAAGAAGACGTTGGCGCCCGAATCCTTGAGCTGGATGATCTGCGAATCGACCGTGGGATCCGTCACCTCGTACGTGACCTGCTTGATGATCCGGTTGGCTTCCTTGCCGAGACCCTCCTTGAAGCCGTCGAGGTAGTCGCGGCCGAAGTCGTCGTTCTGCATCAGGATGCCGACCTTCGCGTCCTTGACGTTCGCCAGGACGTGCTTGGCATAGATCACGGCCTCGGTGTGGTAGTCGGGCTGGAAGCCCATGGTCCACGGGAAGTGCTTGGGGTCGCCCCACTTCGAGGCACCGGTGGCGACATAGAGCTGCGGCACCTTCTTGGTGTTCATGTACTTGTGGATCGCCGTGTTGCACGGCGTGCCGAGCGACTGGAACAGCGCGAAGATCTTCTCCTGCTCGACCAGCTGGCGCACGACCTCGACCGTCTTCGGCGGGCTGTAGCCGTCATCCAAGCTGATGAAGTTGATCTTGCGGCCGTTGATGCCGCCCGCCGCGTTGACGGCCTTCCAGTAGGCGTCGATCGTTTTGCCGATCGCTCCGTAGGAAGAAGCGGGACCACTATAGGGATTGGTGTTGCCGAGCTTGATCTCGGTGTCGCTGGCACCGTCGTCGTATTTCTTCTGACCGGATGCGACCGAGCCCGAAAATGCCGCCGCAGCCGACCCCGCCGCGACGAACGTACGCCTACCTATCTTCATTTTGCTTTAACCTCCCTTTTACGGTTTCCAATTCTCCATCCAAAACAGAGCAAAGGAAACCGGGACGGCGAGGCGCCGGGCTGGCGCCACAACAACACGAGACGGGGCGGCCCACAGGGGCTGCGTGAAGAGTTGGCGCTATGGAAAGGGAAATGGTGCCCAGGGGCGGGGTCGAACCACCGACACTGCGATTTTAAGATGCAGTGTTTTTATAATGGAAACAATAGGTTAGATTACTGTCCAAGCGTCTAAACGACCCGGTTTCGATGGCACCTGTCTAACCTGCGACAGTCGGTAGCAGGGTCAAATCCCGGGGCAGAGGTCGTGAGTTCGAATCATTCCCATCTTTCAGCCGTTGCCCTTTGGGGAAGCGACGGGGAAGCAGCAGGATTACTCTCCCAGAGCGGCCAGCATTCCTGTTGGGCCCCCCGACGATGATCGATCAAACGCTCGCCGAGATCGACGAAGGAGAGGATCATCTCTAGGCGCACAACAGCGCAGCCACCGGCCATCGTGACAGGCAGAGCTTGTGCTTCGTCGTGCGTGACGTGGGTCGACAAGGAGCATCTCGGTCGCGGTTACGGGTGTAGATGACCGTCGCAACGGCATTGGCGGTGTCGTGGAAGCCGTGACGAACTCGAAGCCCAATGCCAGCAGCAACGCAGCAAGCAAAAGGAAGACCATCCCAATCCCGACCGGGCTGCCAAAAAGCGATACGTAGCGCACGGCTCATCGAAGTTTGAAGGATGTCTGGGGGGCGATCCCAGTCTCAACGGTGAATCGGGCCGCGCTCGCACTGGCTGGGAGAGGATATCAGTCAGGACATGGCGGCAACGCCAGATCACCCCAGCAGCTTGACGGACACGACATCGTTACTTTTGATGCGTCGTCGGTGAAGCGCGTCCGCTCGGCATTGAGTTCGCCTTGTTGAATGCCAAATTGAATTGCAGCGGCAGCCGCAGCTATAGCGAACAACAGCGCAGTGGCCAGCAGCGAAACAGCTACCAAAAGCAATACTATGGCGGCTGGAAATCCAAAGAAAGTGCCTGTCGCAACAGCAGCGCCGGCCAGAGCCGCAAGGCCTGCTGTCAATAGTGCCCCGGCAATGATCGCCAGGATGTCGCGTCTGCCTTTTGTCGCCTCAACCTGAGCACATTTGCTCAGGACTCGGTTTCTATCCGTTGCGACCGCGGCCAAAGCGGACTGACATTGAGACGAATCGCAGGACGGCATCGGAACTTTGGGAGGGCTTCCAGGACCCGTTGGGCCAGTGTCTGCCATGAGCGCCCCTCGAAGTAGCATGGACAATGCTCGGCGCCAGACTACCGCACAACAGCTCTTGGTTGCAATCTTAAGGCGCGTACTTCTTCGCTGTTCCCGCCACAACCACCACGCCGATCACGGCACTGAGCTCGTACCGGTGTCTTCCGAGAGACTTCACTTCGTGCTGGCCGGTCAGGTCGATTGGTGCTCGGGTCGTTCGGTCCCACAGGGGAACTCGCTCCCGTCGTGGATACAAGTCGGGGCGGACGCGAACGTGTCGATGCTGAGCAACCGAAGCCGAGTCTGATCAAGAAACGGGTGTAGCCGTCAACGACGTGGGTCGCCTCGAGCGTCGGATGAGTCTCCGATTGCCCTGATCGCTGGGTTCATGGTCGCGCGACCAACAATACAGACGACTGGAATTTTGTTTCGTCAACTTCATGGGGAGATATTCCTGTCGTTGCACGAGTATTTGGGTGCTAGCGTGCCTTGAGCTTCATTCGGGCAAGACGCTCGCCCAGTACTTGCATTCTGTGATCTCGAGGATGTCATCAAGGCGCGGCTGACCGCCGCTCCCGTGAGTTCGTCTGCGAGGACCAAATGCCCGGTCACTTCACGCACATCTACACGGCACGACGCGTCGCCGATCACCTCATCACCGGCAAGTTCCCCGACTGGCCGAAGGTCGGCCCAGGGCTCAAGGCTCGCGATCCTGTCGCTTGTGGCCAAGCCATGAAGAAGTGGGAGAAGTTTACAGCGATCGGCGCCGTCGGGCCCGACATCTTCTATTTCTGCCAGGACTGGAACAACGAGATCCTCGGCCCGCTCAGCGACGAGCTGATGTTGGCGCTCGCCACTTACTACTTCATCGATACCTCAAAAGAGAATGATTGGGAGCCATTGCTCGTCATCTTGGAGGAGGCCAACTCGCAGTTGGCAGATTTCCTGCGCTTTCTCATTAAGCTGCAGAAAATCTGGGATGACTTCGTGGCCGGCTGGAACGCCACCGTCGGCCCCATCGTGGCTGATATCGACAATCTGATCGACGGCCTCACCGGCGGAGTGCTGAGCCAGTTCGGAGTAGTGCTCGACGAGTTGAAGCTCGCGCTGAAGACGGTTGCCGAGGAGGAGCTGACGACCTTCGCCGACATCTTCAGCGGTTTCGACACTTGCGTGCAAAAAGGCTTTGGCGAAAAGCTCTTCCTGTGGAGCGACATGAGCCACTACCGTCGTCCCTCGGCGCTGTGCCAGGCCTTCATACGCCAGGTGGATGCGCTCGCAGCCCAAGGCAGGAAGGATGAGTCCGAGCAGTTCCTCGCCTTCACCCTGGGTTACATGACCCATCTCGGCACCGACACGGTGGCGCACTCCTTCGTCAACGAGCAATGCGGTGGCCCCTATCGCAACCATCCGCAACGTCATCACTTGATCGAGAATCATGTCGATTCGTTCAACTACGTCCAGACCATGCCCGGCGGGCGGCTCACGCCCGACCCCTGGGGTTTCACCGACGAATACGCCAGCGTGTCGATGTCGGCGCTGTGGTTCGCCATCCAGCTCACGCCCGACAACCCCCAAGGCGTGCAGCGCCCGCCCGGTCCGTTCGCTGATGACTCCGAGCGCGACGCCGCGCTCGACGTCGACGGCGAGATGCCGGACTGGATGGCGAACTCGATCGTGCTTGCCATGATGGATTGTTTTCAGGATCCCGAGGAGCATCCGCAGATCCTGCAGGGCGACGCCTTCCAGCAGTCAATAGACGCGGGCCTGCTGACCAAGATCTTTCATTTGCTGACCGGCAGTGGGCTCGACCGGCCGTTTAACGATCTCTTGAACGCCATCGCGCCGGCACCGCCATTCTCGGTACGCAAGGGTTTCCCACTGCCGTGGGAGATCAAGACGATCTACAAGCTCATGTATTCCTTCTATCGCCTGAGCTACAACGGCAGCTGGGAGCTGCAGAAGCCGAAGAAGCCGGACTTCGTCATCTTCCCGCCCGCCTCCGACATCGAGAACCTGTTTCAGCCGCCTGATTTGAGCGGCGTCGATTCTTCCAATCCGGTCGTCGACATCTGCGAATTGATTATCGCCCTGTTCGAATGGGCGGTGAAGGAGATCGAGGCGGCCATCCAGCTCGTCGGCGACCTCATCAAGATGCTCACCAGCCCCCTCACCTATCCCATTCGGCTGGCGCTCTACGAGCTCGCGATGCTGATCTGGGACATCGTCACCAAGACGCACGAGATAATGGCGCACACGGGCTTCTTCTCGCCGCACCCCGAGGCCTTCTATCCTGACGGCGAGCTCAGGCTGCCCAACGAGGTCGATCTGCCGCTGATCACGCTCGGCGGCACGGTGGACTCGGCATTCCTCGCCGCCCTTACCGACGCTATCGATCCGTTCGGCAACCTCGACACCAATCCCAACGTGATCGGCACCGGCCATTCGGTGAAAGACGGCAACTATCCCTACTATCCGGTGCTTCGCTACCACACTGACGGCACGACCGAAGGCTGGGAGTTCCGCCGGCCTTGGGCGTGGCCAAATCTGAGCCCGGTCCAGGTCGCCAACGCGTCCGACACGCTCAAGGTCACGCCGACCGAGACCTACAATCCGCACCGCTCGTTCAACCAGGGGCCCGACGTCGCGTTCAAGCCGCTAAGCGCCGGCCCCTACCCCATCGGGACTCAGCCCGACGTGTTCTTCCGACTGAATGCGCCCGTCGATGCCCAAGTCCGGCAGGCCTACGAGCAGGCGCAGACACCATGGGATACCGACACCCTCAATATGACGCAGCTCGCCCGTCGCGACCTGCGCTTCAGCCCGCTCGGCGATCCGATCCCCTTCTCTTGCCATCTGATCGCGCAGCTCGCCAACGACACCGGTTACTCAACCCAGTTCAATCTCGATAGCGACCGAGGCTTCGCCTATCTGACATGGGATTGGATTCGAAGCGACAAAACCGAGCATGGCGTGCTGGGCCTAAACTACCACCCGCCTGAAGTCCCGCCCGAGAACGAGCCGGGCTGGGCGCAGGGAACCGATGCGCTCCTGCTCCAATACAAGGACCCGCCCAACAAGCCGGAACCGCCGCCGCCTCCACCGCCGCCTCGCTAGGCGCGGTCCGCAACCGAAGCCGTTGGCTGGAGACTCTCCGTGAACACACGAGACAAGAAGCCCGCCTCTCTCGCCACTCCATCCCGCGCGGCCGTAGCGGCTGCGCCGCCACCCAAGCCCGAGCCAATGTCCCCTCCCGAGCGCGATTGCGACGCGCCGCGCGGCCGCGATTGTCGTCCCCGCAAGTCTCGGCGACCGACCCGGCTGATCGAGCGCACTTGGTATTTCGACTGCGACGACGAGCGCGATTGCGATGACCGGCGCGACTGCGACGACCGGGGGCGCGACTGCGACGATTCCCGCAAGCCGGATGGTGGGTGGCCGGGACGGCCAACCCGCCCGCCCGGCAGCGACAGTGGCGGGCTGTACCCGGGCGTCGGCATGACGCCGGGCAACATCAACAACCCCAACGGACCCGGCGTGTTCGTGGGCCCGCGTGCGCAGCTCGATCTGCCCTATCTCTTCATGCGCGCCAATCCGGCCGATCTCGGCGCGCGGCCGGTCGTCGGACCGTTCTGGGAAAGCCCGGATATCTTCCTGCTGGCGGGCATTGATCCCGCCGTGGCGCCGCCTAAGCCGCCGGCGCTGGGGCAAGTCGCCCTGGCCGGGCAACCCAATACGATCTACGCCCACGTCTGGAACTTCGGCAACGCCGCGGCCAACGAGGTGATCGTCGAGTTCTACTGGGTCAATCCGGCACTCGGCATTTCCAGCGCCTCGGTGAACCTGATCGCCCAGACCTTCACCGCTCTCGGCGCCAAGGGCAGCGGCAACTCGCATCGCGTCGTGAAGTGCCCGGTCGCCTGGGTGCCGACCTACATCAATGGCGGGCACGAATGTCTGCTGGTGCGAATATGGGACAACCCGTCGGATCTTCCCGGCCAACCCACTTTCGACGCTTCCTGGAATCGCCACGTCGCGCAGCGCAACATCCACGTCAACGCACCGGCCAAGGGTGCTGGCGCGATGCCGGTGCTGCGCGTCGGCGGGCCTGCGTTGCAGCAGCCGATCCTGATCAAGGTCGGACCTCTCTTTGGCGCGCCGGCGACGGTACAGGTGCAGCGTGTCGCCCCGACCACTATACCCTGGCTACAACTGCACACCGGCCAACGCGGCGTCTTCCCTGTCATGGCTGCGCCGACCGGCGTGCCGACGCTGTCGCCGCCGACGACGACAGCGGGCGGCTTCCCCACCGCCGGCGGTGCCGCGACCCAGCAGGTGCACGGCGACGACCAGCACGTGGCCTTCACCACAACCGACACCACGCCCGGCCCGGGCGAGGCGCACACCTATCGTGTCACCGCGAGCCAGGGCGGCCAAGTGTTTGGCGGTTATACTGTCGTGCTGTTGGGCCCGCCGGAATGAGCGCGCTGATCCCTGCCACCGTGCTCACCGGTTTCCTTGGCGCCGGCAAGTCCACCCTGCTGCGCCGCGTGCTGACCGAGCCGCACGGCCGCAAGATCGCGGTGATCGAGAACGAGTTCGGCGAAGAGAACATCGACAGCGAGATCATCGTTTCCGGAGGCGACGAGGAAATCATCCAGCTTACCAACGGCTGCTTGTGCTGCGGCATCCGCGACGACCTGCGCGCCACCCTGTCCGACCTCGCGAAACGGCGGGCCGCGGGCGAAATCGCCTTCAATCAGATGATAATCGAGACCAGCGGGCTCGCCGATCCAGGCCCTATTGCGCAGACCTTCTTCCTCGATCCCGAGATCGCCTCCAGCTACCGGCCCGATTCGGTGCTCACTCTGGTTGACGCCAAGCACGCGATGCGCCAGCTCGACACACGCGGCGAAGCCCGCCGCCAGGTAGGATTTGCCGATCGGCTGTTCATCAGCAAGGCTGACCTCGTGGACGAGGGGGAGCTCGTCGCGCTGTCCGAGCGTCTGTGGCGCATGAATCCGCGCGCGCCGCAGAGCATGGTCGCCTTCGGCGACGTGCCGTTGGCGGAGGTGTTCGATGTCGGCGGCTTCAATCTTAGCCCCGACCTCGAGCTCGATCCCAAGTTACCGTGCGCCAACCACGATCACCACGACCACACCCACCATCATCATCACGACGACGACGTCAAAAGCTTCGTCTTCCGTTCGGAGCGGCCGCTTCATGGTGCGCGCTTTGCGCAGTTCATGAATGCCATTGTCAAGGGCTATGGCCCTGCGCTTCTGCGCTACAAGGGTGTGCTCAACATGGCTGGCGAGGACCGCAAGGTGATCTTCCAGGGCGTGCACCAGCTGATGAGCCATCACGCCGGCGCCTCATGGGCCCCCGGTGATGCGCGGCAAAGCCGACTAGTTTTCATCGGCCTCGATCTTCCGCAGGAGCTGATGATGCGCAGCCTTCAGCAGTGCCTCGTATGACCATTCGCAAACTCGGGATACGCTTCGACCTAAGGAAGGTCTGAGCAAGTCGGAGTGACGTCCGTTTTCCGGTTCGTTGCTCACCTTCCCTGATCCAGAGCGGCGAGGCACCCACGAGGAATTTCAATCCTAGTGACAAAGGAACGAAGGAGAGCAGGACGTAGAGCACGGTCGGTGACATCCTCAATCAGCTCTCAATCTCCGCAAACGATTCCATCGAAAACGTTTGCCTTTGGGGTTCTGTTGTCAGCTTCGAAGTCGTTGACGATCTAGGCGTCGGAACGCAGCGCGCAAAGAGTTCATCTGCCGCAACCGCCAAGCGCCGACTAGGTCAATGAGGCGCCAGCAGGAGCAAGTGGCCGTCTGGATCTCGCGCAATGACGTGCGAGGGGAGTTCCTTGTCCATTCGAGAGCCTGGCACGACGGGAAGTCGCTGTCGCGCGCACGGCGCCGCGAACTCCGCGGCCTCATGTGCCGCAAACACGAGGCGAGTGGCAGCGATATCGTTGGGTGCGAGCGGGATCGATACCGGGTGCGGGTCACGATAGCATAGCAATTCGATATGCGGCGTGGGCGAAACCGGCGCGACGAGTGCGGTGACCTCTACCTCGACGGCTGTCATACCGTCTAGCCTGTCCTGCTCGGGGCCGACGTTTTGCGAGCGGTGCTGGACCGCAAACCCGAGACCTTTGTAAAAGGCGACGCTGCGTGCGGTATCGGCAACCGAGAGGGCTGAATGGTCGATGCCAAGAAACAGGCACGCCGAACGGCTTCGCCACTGAGGCGGAGCGGAGCCGTCGGGAAAGGCCAGCAATTCGAGCGGATGGCCCTCGGGGTCGCGGAACTTGAAAGCCGTCACGCCACCCGATGCCGGGGGAAGCCGCTGCGGGCCGTCGCTGGAGATGGCCGTCCAGCCACCTTGCGTCAGGAGCTGTCTGTAAACTGACGGCATGTCGGCAACGACTATTGCGAAATGCTGAAACAGCAAGTTCGCACCGGACACGCCGTCGGGATAGGGGTGGCCGTGCGGCCGGACCTCGGTCAAGTCGATCGACTGATTGCCCAGGCGCAGGGTGACGACACGGCCCGCGTCGATCTCGCCCTCGCCGATGCGCTCGAAGCCCAACGTGGCCTGGTAGAACCGCGCCGTCGTCGACAAATCGGCGCAGACAAGCCGGATGCGGGAAATGGCGTGAACTCTCACGGCGTCTGCGCTCCCCGGCAATTGAGGAAGATGGAGTAGAGCGTGCCCGAGCCCGCAATGAACAGGCGGTTTTTGGCGGGACCGCCGAAGGTGAGGTTCGAGACGCGATGCGGCACGCGAACCTTGCCCAACAGCTTGCCGTCCCTATCGAGGCAGTGGACGCCGTCGGCGGCGCTGCTCCAGACGTTGCCGTGCTGGTCGACGCGCATGCCGTCGCAATAGCCAGGATCGATCTTGTGGAACAGCTTGCCGCCTGACAGGGTCCGCCCGTTGCTCGCGACGTCGAACACACGGATGTACTGGCGCGGGTGGTCGTCGGTTTGATCGCCGGTCTCCGCGACGTAGAGCCGGTGTTCGTCGGGCGAGAAGGCAAGCCCATTCGGCCCGTCGAAGTCGTCGGCGGCGATAGCGATCTCGCCGCTGCCGGGGTCGAAACGATAGACCGCCGGCCGCTGCTCCGACTCCTGGCGGCCACCTTCATAGTCGGTGGAGATGCCGTAAACGGGGTCGGTGAACCAGATCGAGCCGTCCGACTTCACGATCACGTCGTTCGGCGCATTAAGGCGCTTGCCGGCGTGGCGATCGACCAAGGTCGTCACCCTGCCGTCGTATTCCGTTCGGTACAGGCAGCGGCTGCGATGCGAGCAGGCGATCAATCGGCCCTGCCGGTCGCGTGTCTGCCCGTTGGCGTAGTTCGAGGGCGAGCGATAGACCGACACGCCATGCGTCTCGGACCAGCGCATGGTGGCATTGCGCGGCAAGTCCTGGAACAGAAGACAATCGGCGTCGCCCATCCAGACCGGTCCCTCGATCCATCGGAAGCCCGATGCAAGCTGTTCGAGCGAGGCGTTGGCGAGGACGAGCGTCTTGAAGCGCGGGTCGCGGATCTCAATTCCTTCCATGCCGTTACCGGAAGCGACAAGCCGATGCGATGGCCGGCGGCGCATCGAATTGCACGATCATGAGGATCACGGGTTCGTCGCCCAAAGTGCCCGATCGGTGGCCGCGCTTGCCGTCAACGGCGCACGTTTTCTGATCTTCGCCGAAGGAGAGCTCGCCCGGTCCCATCTCGACTCGCTGGCCGTCCATCGCCTCGACGAACCATCGGCCCGACAGGGGAATGATCCACTGTGGCTTGGGGTTCTCATGCCATTCCCCGACCCAGCCTGCCGGCAGCACGGTCGCGAATACCGTGGTACCCTCACGGGTCTTGGCCCCGATCCACTGCGCCGCCGCTCTCGGCTGGATCGAAGCCTTGTCGAACGCCGTCATCGTGCAGCGGGTCTGATGGCTGATGCCGTCCCGATCGGTCCAGAGATGCCAATAGGGAACGATCGGGCTCGACTCGGCGGTCATGGCTGCCTCTTCATCTGCGCGTGGTGATAAGGATGGGACGAAGCGAAAGGCGCGGCAAAGAACTGACCGGCTGCCGAACCGTCCTGGCCGAAGGTGATCAGCAGGAAGCCGGCGCCAAGGGCGAAGTTCTTCAGGAAGTCCCAGAATAACGTGCGGCCCTTGCCCGTGCTCGAGGCCCAGAAGTCGCCAGGCTTCCAGAACTGCTTCCACAAGAGCGCCGTCAGGCCGCAATAGACCGCGAGCACAAAGGCGCAGGCGCGGTCGGCGATCCCCGTAACGACGCCCAGCGACATGAACACCTCGATACAGATGCCGCCCAGGATCAGGACAATCGCAAGCGGGCGGCTGGACGCCACTTCGCTCGCCTGGCCGATGGCGCCGCGGAAGTTCAGAACCTTGTCCAGCGCACTGAAAGGAAAGAAAAGCAGTACCAGGACGATACGGACTGCCAGCCCAAGGCCCGCCGAGAGCATCGACATCGATTTCCATCCTAGCGCCGAAAAATTTCGTTGTGGTCGGGCCGTCAGGCGGCGCGGAACGTTGTGTTGGACGTGCCGGATCTCCGCCTGGCGTCGATCCACTCTGTCAACGTCGAGGACTGCCCAAGGTGCCGTTCATGAACGAGAGACACTACGACGCAATCATTGTTGGCGCGGGACCGGGCGGCGGGGCGATGGCGTGGCGCCTGGCCGGGACCGGCAAGCGCATCCTGCTTCTGGAACGTGGCGGCTACCTGCCACGCGAGCGCGAGAACTGGGACGCCCAGGCGGTGTTCATCGATGCCCGCTACCAGACGTCGGAGCTTTGGTACAACTCCCAGGGTGAAAGCTTCCATCCCGGCCTGCACTACTTCGTCGGCGGCAACAGCAAGGTCTATGGCGGCGTCCTACTACGGCTGCGCGAGCGGGATTTCGAGGAAATCCGACATCCCGACGGCCTCTCGCCGGGCTGGCCGGTCAAGTATGACGTGTTCGAGCCCTACTATCAGGCAGCAGAGGAGCTGTTCCATGTACACGGCTTGCGCGGTGAGGACCCGACCGAGCCACCGTCACGTAAGCCCTATGCCTATCCGCCGCTCACCCACGAGCCGCGCATCCAGCAACTCTTCGACGCCCTGAAGCGCGAGGGCCATCATCCCTTCCATCTGCCGGTGGCGATCCTGCTCGACGAGAAGGACAACGTGGCGCTGCCGCACTCGGCCTGCATCCGGTGCGACGCCTTCGACGGCTATCCCTGCCTGACCAACGGCAAAGCCGATGCCCAGGTGGTCTGTGTCGATCCGGCGCTCGCCGCGCATGCCAACCTGACGCTAATGACGCACGCCTATGTCGATCGGCTCGCCACCGACTCGCGGGGTAAGCATATCTCGGGCGTCGAAGTGGTCCGGGGCGACGAGAGGACGACCTACACGGCCGATATCGTGATCGTCGCTTGCGGCGCGCTCTCCTCGGCGCTGCTGATGATGCGGTCGGCCAGCGATGATCACCCACGAGGCCTCGCCAACGCATCTGGCCTCGTCGGTCGCAACTACATGCGCCACAACAATTCGGTGTTGATGGCGATCTCACGCGAGAAGAACCCGACGCGGTTCCAGAAGACGCTGGGCCTCAACGATTTTTACTTCCGCGCCGACGACTGGGAATTCCCGCTCGGCCACATCCAGATGGTCGGCAAGTCGAATGGCGTGCAGATGCGCGGCGAGGGACTGCCTGAGTTCCTGCAATGGCTGCCGGAGATGCCGTTCGACGCCATCGCGGCCCACTCGCTCGACTTCTGGCTCACGTCGGAGGACCTGCCGCGGCCCGAGAACCGGATCTTCTATCGGGACGGCCGTGTCGTGCTCGATCTCACGCCGACCAACGTGGAGGCCCATCATCGACTCCGCGACAAGCTGCAGGGACTGGCCGGCACGCTCGACTTCCACCCCCACCTGTTCGATCGCAAGCTCTATCTCGGCAAGCATGTGCCCATCGGCGGCACTGCCCACCAGGCCGGCACGCTGCGATTCGGCACCGATCCGGCGACGTCAGTGCTTGATCCCGACTGCAAGGCGCACGGTATCGACAATCTCTACATCACTGACGCGAGCTTCTTTCCCTCCATCGGCGCGGTGAATCCCACACTCACCATCGTCGCCAATGCTCTACGTGTCGGTGACCATATCGCCGTTCGTCTGAAGTAAACTGGGATTCCGGTTTCCAACAGGTGTCCTCTGGCAACACCTTGCATGCCCTTGGCCGGATCAAACACTTGAAAATTTCGCGGCGCCGAATCGCTCGGTGACTGGGAGTTCGGGGGATTCTCAGCAAGGGCCGCGGCGGACAATGTGCTCGAATCTGACCTCGAATATGTCGGCGAAATCACAACGGAGAGCAGCTCGAGACTGAAATGGGCCTTCGTATGTCCGTAATAGGTCAGCGCGAGATATTCGCGCATCCCCCGCCGATTTGCCGATCGACCACCAAACCAATCGTATGCGCAGCGATCGGCCCCTCCTCTGTTACCAGGCTGCAATTGGCGAGGCAAATTCGCGCAGTAGAGGACGTCGTCGTTTCGCTACTGAGCAGGTCCCATGGCCCCGCAGTTGGCGCGGATGGTCCAAAGCTGACGAGGCGGGTATCGAAAAAGTAGAGGCCCTTGGTGCTCGGACGTTTGATCTGGCCATCCGGTTCGCTCACGAGCACCGTGTGTCCCTGATGGATCGCGAGGTGCGGTGGACCGACTTCGATTTCCAGAGACATCCTCGGCCTTCCGCAGCTCGCCGAGCGATCCAGCGCATTCTCATCGTTGTCCTGAGGCGAATGAGCAGCAATGGGATCACCCCCTGCCTCAAAGCGAGTGACCGACGACGGCTGCGCCGCCTATGATTGCGAGGAGCGCACACGCGGCCCCGACTCGCAGCCAGATCGGATTGAACCCAATCACCGTGCGCGTGGCGCGATCGTCGAAACGTCCATGGGCGCCGGGATCACCGGCTACGGGTTGAAACAGGTTGTCCGGGCGGTCGGGACGCGACGGTTCCGTCGTCATTTGACCGGAATAACCCTCGCTCGCGAGGATCCGATCGCCCAATCGTGGCAAGAGCATAGTTCCAATGATTGCCTTCAGCGCAGGTCGGCCGATCCAAAGTTCTCGCGGTGCATCGCGCGCTGCCCGAACGATTTCGCGGGCGATCGCCTCCGGTTGATAGATTGGCGGCACCGGCTGGAGACACTTCGGCAGACGGTTGCGCGCCCAGTCGAATTGCGGTGTGTTGACGGCCGGCAGCTGCACCATAGTCAAGCGTATGCCACTGCTGTCGTGCTTCAACTCGCTGCGCAACGCGTCTGTAAAGCCGCGAATTGCAAACTTGGCTCCGCAATAGGCTGACTGCAATGGTATGGCTCGGTAGCTCAACGCCGATCCGACCTGAACGATGGTGCCGGCATTGCGTCGCCGCATGTGCTTGAGCGCGGCCATCGTCCCATAGACCTGCCCCAGGTAGGTTACTTCGGTTACACGGCGGAACTCCTCCGGCGTGATCTCATGGACGGGCGAGAAGATCGTCGCCATCGCATCGTTGACCCAGACGTCAATGTTGCCCCATTCGCCGGCTATCCGGTCGGCAGCACGGAAGACCTCGTCCGGATCGGCAACGTCGGCCGGCAAAACGAGCGCATGACCGCCTGCGGATTCGACATCCCGCCGGGCGCCGTCGAGCCCGTCGCGGCCGCGGGCGATCAATCCCACATTGTATCCGCTCTGGGCGAAAGCCACCGCAGTCGCGCGTCCAACACCAGCGGACGCACCGGTAACGACCACGACCGGCGGGGCCCGTTCTGGCATGTTCGAAGCCTCTTCTTCTTATGAAAGCGGTCAGTTCCATTGTTAAACGGCAGGCACCTTCTATCGTTCCAGTGGCGTCCCTACACGGCGGTTAAATTCGCTGTAATGTTGGAACGGAGTTAGCGACAGGTCATGCCGGCGCTAATGGTCTCCGTGCCGACAGCAGCAGTTCCGTGGCAGACGACGCCCTCGCACCATTCCAAGACGGCGCGGATCAGGGCCTAATTCTCGGGCGGGATGTGCTCCAGCCCTTGCAGAAATCCGGCCGTCGTCCTTCGTCGCGACGCGGGCCGTTTCAGTAAATTGCTTGTCCGGGACGGCGCCGTTAGCTTCTTTAATTGGCTTTAGTCTTTCGCGCTCGTGGCAAAGAACGCGCATTGTGCTCGTTGTCGCACCCGCAACCGCTAGACGGTGGGGCCCATTTACCTTGTTGAGTGCGCGACCTGTTGAGTCCGACGCACCATTGAGGATCGATGAGGATTGCCCAGATCGCTCCGCTTATGGAAAGTATGCCACCGCGCCGATACGGCGGCACCACCGCGCGATTCTGCGGTCTACAGAGCTCTTGCGCGAAAGCATCGTGGTTGTCTCTGGCGGATTCAAACCGGGTTGTCATAACGCCGCCTTTCTGCGTTCCCGACGGCACCGTGGCCAGACTTGCGACCGTCTAAGGGCGGCGGGCGTCCTGCCCGCAAGCGACTCAGTGCACAGCACTTTTGTACTGAGTATATTTTTGGCGCGAGGAGCGGCTCCCGACTGTGGTCTAAAATACCGCCATCACCGCCTTCCCTTGTTCATAAGAGATGGCAGGCGGCGAAATGGCCGGGGGCCACTTCGCGGTAGGGCACGGGCTCGGCGCAGACCGGTTGGGCGAGCGGGCAGCGCGTCCGCAGGCGGCAGCCGCAGGGAATGTCGATCGGGCTCGGGATCTCGCCGGAGAGTGTGAAGGAATCGCGCTTGGCCTCCGGATCGGGTTCCGGCACGGCGGCGAGCAGGGCGCGGGTGTAGGGATGGGCCGGCCGGTCGAACAGCTCGGCGGCCTCCGCTTCCTCGACGATGACGCCGAGATACATGACCGCCACGCGCGAGGCGAGGTAGCGCACCGTCGCGAGATCGTGGCTGATGAAGAGATACGAGAGGCCGTGGCGCTGGCGCAGCTCCTCAAGCAACAGGATCACGCGCGCGCGCAGCGACACGTCGAGCGCCGAGGTCGGCTCGTCGAGCACGATCAGGCGCGGGTTGGTGACCAGGGCGCGCGCGATGTTCACCCGCTGGCACTGGCCCCCCGACAGCTCGTGCGGATAGCGGTCGGCGAGCTCGCGGCCGAGGCCCACCTCCTCCAGCACCGCCTCAGCGCGCGCGCGGCGCTCGGCCGCATCGAGCTTGGTGTGCAGCCTGAGCGGCTCCTCGACCATGCGCCGCACGGGCAGGCGCGGGTTGAGCGAGGCGGCCGGGTCCTGGAACACCATCTGCAGGTGCGGGCGGACCCCGTTGTAGGCCTCGTCGCTGAGGCCCGTGAGCTCGGCGCCGTCGAAGATGATCCGGCCGCCGGTCGGCTGCGCCAGCCGCACCAGCGCGCGCGCCACCGTTGACTTGCCGCAGCCCGATTCGCCCACCAGCCCCAGCGTCTCGCCGGCATCGACATGGAACGACACGCCGTCGACAGCCCGCACGACCGAGGGATGGCCGTCCTTCAGCATGCGCAGCCACGCCGCAGCTCCGCGCAGCGGGAAATGGACCTCGAGGCCGTCGAGCTCACAAAGATGCGGCACGTCCGTCCTCCACGGCGAAGCAGGCGACGAAATGATCGGGCGCGGTCTCCGTCATGCCGGGCTTCTCGCGCCGGCAGCGGTCCTCGACCCACGGGCAGCGGCCGGCGTAGCGGCAGCCCGTCGCGACATTGAGCAGCGACGGCACGGCACCCGGGATGGGCTCCATCGCGATGGCGCGATCGGTGCGCGGGATCGAATGCACCAGCGCGCGGGTATAGGGATGGGCAGGATGGGCGAACAGCGCCCGCACCGGCGCCACCTCGACCACCTGCCCGGCATGCATGACGGCGACGCGATGGCAGGTCTGGGCGACGACGCCGAGATCATGGGTGATCAGCAGGATCGAGGCGCCTGTCCTGGCCCCGAGCTCGCGCAGCAAGTCAAGAATTCGCGCCGCGGTCGAGACGTCGAGGCCGGTCGTCGGCTCGTCGGCGATCAGCAGCCGCGGCGAGGCGGCGAGCGCCATGGCGATCATCACGCGCTGGCACATGCCGCCCGAGAACTGGTGCGCGTACTGGCGGGCGCGCCGTTCGGGCTCGGGGATGCCGACCAGCGCCAGCATCTCTATCGCGCGCCGCCACGCCTCTGCCTTGCCGAGGCCGGCGTGGATCGTGAACAGCCGCGCCACCTGCCGGCCGACGGTGATCAGCGGGTTGAGCGCGGTGCGCGGCGTCTGGGAGATCATCGCGACCTCGACGCCGCGGATTTTCTGTAGCTCCTCCTGGCCGAGCGCCGTGAGCTCGCGCCCGGCCAGCACGATGCTGCCATGGGCCAGCCGGCCGGGGCGGCGGATCAAGCCCAAAATCGCCGTCGCGGTCACCGACTTGCCGGAGCCGGATTCGCCCACCAGCCCGAGGATCTCGCCCGCGCGCACGGCGAAGCTCGCGCCATCGACCGCGTGCACGTCTCCGTGGTCGGTGGCAAAGCGCACCGAGACGTCGCGGACGGAGAGGATGGGAGCCGGCGCGGTCATCGCACCCCGCGCATGCGCGGATCGAGGAAGTCGCGCAGGCTGTCGCCGATCAGGTTGAAGGCCAGAACCATCAGCACGATGGCGAGGCCCGGGAACAGGAACAGCCACCATTCGCCGGTCACGATGTACTGCGCGCCTTCGGCGGTCATCGAGCCCCATTCGCTTTGCGGCGGCTGGATGCCGAGCCCGATGAACGACAGGGCTGCCATGGTGAGTAGTGCATAGCCCATGGCCAGCGTCGCCTGCACGATGATGGGTGGTAGCGCGTTGGGCAGCAGGTGGATGAACATGATGCGCCAGGCCGGGTTGCCGACCACGCGCGCGGCAGCGGCATACTCCGTCTCGCGAATGCGGAAGATCTCGCCGCGGATCAGGCGCAAGTAGGTCGGAATCTGCGTGATCG
>Ga0134126_10004037_pt1 | contig 18356 bp, 15 predicted proteins | sample KB31752_FD_96881 | JGI IMG/M metagenome (GOLD analysis project Ga0134126, IMG submission 96881) | Terrestrial soil microbial communities with excess Nitrogen fertilizer from Kellogg Biological Station, Michigan, USA - KB3-175-2 | ecosystem: Environmental > Terrestrial > Soil > Unclassified ...
CAAACTCGCGCGCTTACGGGGTGCGCTTGCAAGACCCTTGGAGGGGAATCCATGTCTGAAAACACCGCTGTCTCACGCGCCGCGACGAACGGCTCGCATCCACCGGACCCGCTGTCCGCGCCGAACCCGAAGCGGTGGCTGGCGCTGATCGTCGTGTCCATCGCGCAGCTGATGGTGGTCGTCGACGGGACCATCGTGAACATCGCGATGCCCTCAGCGCAGCTGGCGCTGCACATCGACGACGCAAACCGCCAGTGGATCGTCACCGCGTACACGCTGGCCTTCGGCGGCCTGCTGTTGCTCGGCGGCCGGATCGCCGACTACGTCGGGCGCAAGCGGATATTCATGATCGGCCTTATCGGTTTCGCCGGCGCTTCGGCGCTCGGGGGCGCGGCCCAAAACGAGGCGATGCTGTTCTCGGCCCGCGCGCTGCAGGGCGTCTTCGGAGCGCTGCTCGCTCCGGCGGCACTGTCTATCATCACGGTCACATTCACCGACGTGAAGGACCGGGCCAAGGCGTTCGGCGTCTTCGGCGCCGTCGCCGGAGTGGGTGCGGCGATCGGGCTGCTGCTCGGCGGCGTGCTCACGCAGTACACCTCGTGGCGCTGGTGCTTGTTCGTGAACATCTTTATCGCCGCCATCGCGCTGGCACTTGCCGCGCCGATCGTGCGGGAGAGCAAGGCCGAGGGCAACACCCGGTACGACGTGCCCGGAACGGTGCTCTCCAGCATCGGCATCGGCGCCCTGGTCTACGGCTTCACCGAGGCCGCCAAGCAGAACAGCTGGACCACGACCTCCGTGCTGGTCTCCTTCACCATCGCCGCGGTGCTGCTGGTGGGCTTCGTGGTCCTGGAGTCGCGCATCGCCAACCCGCTGCTTCCGCTGCGGGTGGTCTGGCACCGCAACCGGGGCGGGTCGTTCCTGACCTCGATCATCCTGGGCGCGGGCATGCTCGGCATGTTCCTGTTCATGACCTACTACTTCCAGCAGATCCAGCACTACTCGCCGCTCAAGACCGGTGTTTCTTATCTGCCGTTCTCCGGAGCACTGATCGTGACGGCAGGCGTGGCCAGCTCGCTGGTGCCGCGGCTCGGCCCGCGCGTAGTTATGACCTTCGGCGGCCTGATGGCCACTGGCGGCATGCTCTGGCTGACCCAGCTACGGGTGGACTCGTCCTACCCGGCGATGATTCTGCCCGCCTTCATCGTCATGGCGATCGGCATGGGCAGCGTGTTCGTCCCGCTGAGCAACACCTCGCTCACCGGCGTGGCCCCGCACGACGCGGGCGTGGCCAGCGCGATGGTGAACACTACTCAGCAGGTCGGCGGCTCGCTCGGTGTAGCGCTGCTGAACACCGTGTTCACCACGACGCTGCTCAACTACGCGACCAACCACCACAGCTCGCCACTGGCACCGGCGGCTCAGGTGCACAGCTACAACGTCGCGTTCATGATCAGCGCAATCCTGCTCGGTTTGTCCACGCTGGTCACCTTCCTGCTGATTCGCAAGGACCCGGGCCAGACCGTCGAGGGCGACAGCGAGGGCTTGGGCGCCGAGGCACCGGCCGCGGTCGTGCACGCCGGCTGACGTAGCGGCGAGCGCCGCGCTCACGCGCAAGCACAAGGCGCTTGAGGCGGCAACTCTTAAAGCAGCAGCCTTAGGTCGACAGTGACGTTGGGGCCTTCCTCCACTTGAGTGGAGGAAGGCCCCAACGCTCTTTGTGGGTGGAGCGGATCGCTCGGTGGGTCAAGGAGCAGGTGCCGTTCGAGAAGCTCTAGGCCTTCGAAGCGAACACCGGGTAGTAGCCGCTGGCCTGGCCGGCCGCGGTCGGATGGTAGGAGTCGCCGAAGTTGCCCCAGTCCACCGAGTTGAGCCAGCTGCTGCTGTCGCAGATCTCGTGTCCGGAGAAGGAGCCGCGCACATCGCCGAAGACCGCGCCGTGCCGGGCCGCCGCCTGCTGGACCAGCGAGTCGAGCAGGTTGATGCCTTCGTCGATCTTGGCCCGGCTGGTGCCGCTGAGCCCGATGCAGCCGGAGGAGGAATTGAGGTCGTAGAAGTCCGGGTAGTCCAGGAAGACGATCCGGGCGTTCGGCGCCTTGGCCTTGATGGAGTTCAGCACGTTGTCGAAGGCCGCGGGCAACGTCGACTGCGCCTGGCTTTCCGCGCTGTTGACCGCGCTCACGCAGGAGCTGGTGCCCCAGATCACGCAGGTCTCCATGACGCTGCTGAAGCCCACGTCGTTGCCGCCGATGGTGAAGGAGACCAGCGTGGTGCCGCTGCCCAACGCGGACAGCTGGCTGCTGAGCAGGTCGCTCGTGGTCGCCCCGGAACAGGCGGCGAAGGTGAAGGACGACGGGCCGTTGGCGTTCGCCCACAACTGTGGGTAGGCACCCGCGCTGCGGTCACAGGACCCGCTGTTGCCGTAGTTGCCGGCGCCGAGGCCGGAGGAGTAGGAGTCGCCGAGCGCGACGTAGCTGGCCGTCGCCGCGTTCGCGGGTAAGGCGGTGAGCAGGGTGGCGGCCCCTGTGGCAGCCGCGGCGGTGAGCGCGACAAGGGTATGGCGCGGACGCAAGGTTCCCTCCGGGATGTGGAGTGGAGTGTGGTGCAGCTAACACTTCTGTAACTCCGATACAGCCCCCCGGAAAGGCCGTTTACGCACTATGCGAAGTTTTTGCCGTTTAGCACATTCGACGTTTATGCAGGTAAACCGACTAGTCTGGCCCGGAACCTGAGTTAGGGTTCATATTCCGCGGCTCAGACCTCGTAGACGACCCGTCCGCCGGCGATCGTCAGCACCGCGCGCGCGGCGCCGATCTGTGTCGGCGGTGCGGCAAGAATGTCGCGGTCCAGCACCGCCAGATCTGCTCGCTTGCCGAGCTCCAGTGATCCCGCGTAGCTCTCGGCGTGACAGACGCGCGCCGAACCCGCGGTGTACGCGACCAGGGCGTCGGCAAGCGTGAGTGCCTGATCGGGCAGGAAGGGCGGCGTACCGGTTGGCGCTTCCGGGGTGGTCCGATTGACCGCGACGTGCATCGCCTGGAGCGGATCTGGAGTCGAAACCGGCCAGTCGCTTCCCGCCGCGAGCGTCGCGCCGTCCCGCAGTAGCGCGCCGAATGGATACTGCTGCGCGTAGCGTTCCGCACCGAGCACCGGTTCATTCAGCGCACGCATCTGTGCGTCCTCGGCGGCCCACAACGCCTGAATGTTCGCGGTGACACCCAGTTGCCGGAAGCGCGGGATGTCCTGCGGGTGAATGACCTGGATATGCGCGATGTGATGCCGGTTGTCGGTAACGCCATTGACGGCCCGCGCCTGCTCGAACGCGTCAAGCGCCTCCCGCACGCCACGGTCTCCGATCGCGTGGACGTGGACTTGAAAGCCGCGCGCGTCAAGCCGCGTGACAGCTTGGGCAAGCAACGCCGCGTCGAGGTAACTGTGCCCCGCGTTGTCAGTGACGTTCCCTGCGCTGTCGTAGTAAGGGTCGAGCATCGCGGCGGTCAGGTTCTCGCAGATGCCGTCCTGCATGATCTTGACGGTCGCTGCCTTGAATCCGCCCGCGCCCTGCGGCGCCGCCGCGTCGAGTCCCGCCGCCTCGGCGCGTCGCTCGATGAGATCCGCGATCTGCTCCAGGCCGCGGTTGCGGTCCCACCACAGCGCGCCGGTCACGTGCCCGGTCAGCCGCCCTTCTCGGGCCGCGCGCAGGTAGGCGGGCAGGATGTCGTCATAACCCAGATATCCGCCGACGATCGCGTCCTGCCAGCCAGTGACACCGAAGGAGTGCAGATATCGCTGCCCTTCCAGTAGGGCGTTCAGATAATCGTCCTCAGTGAGCCGTGGTGCGTGCCGGCCGACGAGATTCGCCGCCTCCTCATGCAGGGCGCCGGCCGGAGAACCATCGGGTTCGCGCGCGATCCGGCCGCCGATCGGATCCGGCGTGGCACGGTCCACTCCGGCGATGCGCAACGCGGCGCAGTTCGCCCATGCGTCGTGATGATCTCGGTTTAGCAGGAAGACGGGTCGGTCGGGCACCACCGCGTCGAGCAGTGAACGGCTTGGTGCGCCGCCGGGGAACTGGTCCATCGACCAGCCACCGCCGACGATCCACGGCAGGTCCGGATTCGCGTCGGCATACGCGGCCACCCGCGCCACCGCTTCGCGTGCGTCCTGTGTCCCAGTCAGATCGCAGCGCAGTCGTTCCGCGCCACCGAAGACCGGATGCACGTGCGCATCGATGAAGCCGGGGAGCGCGAGCCTCCCATCCAGCTCCACGACGCGAGTGCGCGGGCCGATCGCCGAGCGCGCTTCCCGCTCACCGAGCGCCGCGATAACGCCGTCGCGCACCGCGATGCCCGAGGTCCGGGGGCGGGCGGCGTCGGCGGTAAAGCACGGACCACCCACCAGCACAAGATCGGCGGGAGAGCCTGTGGGGAGCCCGGTCATGAGCAGGAGCATTACACGTGCCGCGAGGACGCTCCTACCTACAGAATGTAAGACATGAGGATCTTCGAGCTGGCCGTCGGCGCCGGCGTGGTGGCCGCGTCCTGGCTCTCGGTGGTGGCCAGCCTGGTCATGCCGCGCGGGCTGCGGTCGAGCTACACCCGGCTGGTGCACGGCGTGGTGCGCTGGCCGTTCCAGTTCCTGGCCGACCGGTGCCGCACCTACGACGCGAAGGACCGGGTGTTGGCCTGGTCGGCGCCGCTGGCCATCCTGATCACGCTCATCAGCTGGCTGGGGCTGTTCCTCATCGGCTTCGGGCTGCTGCTCGCCGGAGCCAGCGGACTCGGCTTCAACGCCGCGTTCCGGGAGGCGGGCTCCTCGCTGTTCACCCTCGGGTTCGCCTCCAGTGCGCGCGACCGGCTCACCTTCCTGGATTTCTGCGCCGCGGCTTCGGGTCCGGTCGCCATCGCGCTGCAGATCGGATACCTGCCCGCGCTCTACACCGCGTATTCGCGTCGCGAAGCGGAAGTAACGCTGCTTCAGTCGCGGGCCGGGGTGCCCGCCTGGGGTCCGGAAATCCTTTACCGGCACGTCCAGGTCACCGGCCTGTTGGAGAACCTGCCCGATCTTTACCGGGGCTGGGAGCGCTGGGCGGCGGAGATCTCAGAGAGCCACACCAACTACCCGGCGCTGATCCATTTCCGCTCCCCGCAGCCGAACCGCAACTGGTTGATCGCGCTGCTCGCCGTGATGGACGCGGCGGCACTCGAACTCGCCCTCAACCCAGTGACCCCGAACAGCGGCGCGATGCGTATCGGGCTGCGCGGGGGGTTCAACTGCCTACGGGATATCGCACACATGGAACGAATTGCGTACGATCCCGATCCCGACCCGGACAGCGACATCCAGCTGACGTACGCAGAGTTCTCTCAGGGCATCGACATGTTGCGTTACGGCAACTACCCGATGAAGCGCACTCCAGAAGAAGCGTGGCCGCATTTCCGCGGCTGGAGGGTCAATTACGAGGCGATCGCGTACGCGCTCGCGTACCGCATCGACGCCGTGCCGGCCCCGTGGTCCGGTCCGCGTCGTACGCCGGGTCAAATTGTCAGGGTCCGCTCACCGCGGGATCGGCAACCTACCAAGGGCGTACCGGCTAGCGCCGGGGCACCGGCGGACACGAAAACCGGCCAGAACGGGACCTCCGCGAGCTGACGGCCGGTCAGCTCTATTGACGGTCATCAGTTAACGCACGGAATGCCCGGCGGCGCACTGACGACCGGAGCGGCGACGGTCGGCACAGCGCTGGGCGCTGCGGTATGGCCGCTGGACCGGTTACCGCTTGCCGCGCTGCGCGTCGCATGATGCGTTCCCGGCGCGGCTGCCACCTCAGCTGCCGCTTGCGGGATCGCGGGACCGGCCGCAGCGGTCGGCGTACTCGAATCGGACACGTCAGGGCTCCGCCCGGCCAGCAACCGCTGGGCCACCTCGCGGACCTGGATCGGGTCGATGAGGTTGACCGACTCACCGTCCTCGGTCGCGAAACCCTTGATCGGTAGGGTGTAGAAGGTGACGTTTCCCGACGTCACCGCACCGGCTTGCTGGACGAACGAAAGCAGGTCGAAGCCGGAGTCGACGACCACGTCCTTGCGCGCCACATCGAGGAGCGCGCCGATCTTGGTCAAGTCGTCGAAGACCCCGGCGTGCTGCAGCTTGTTCACGGCCGAGGCGAGGAACGCCTGCTGCCGGTGCGTGCGGTCCAGGTCCCCGTTGGCCAGACCGTGCCGCTGGCGCACGAACGCGAGTGACTGCGCACCGTCGAGGGTCTGCGTTCCCGCCGGGAAGTTCGCTCCCGAATACCCGTCGTGCACCGGCTCGCGCAGGCACACCGTGACGCCGCCGAGTGCGTTGGCCAGGTCGTAGAACCCCGCGAGATTGATCTCGGCGAAATGGTCGACGGTCACGCCGAGCAGTTGCTGCACGGCGTCGATGGCCGCGTGCCGTCCCGCTTCCCGGCCGAGTTGCTCGAGCGCGGCGCGGTCGCTCGTGCCGGTCGACTGCGCGGCGGTCTCGGCGTTGGCCTTGGCCCGGCCGTACGCTTCCTTGATCTTGTGCTGCCCCAGCCCTTCGGGCAGGTCCACGTAGTCGTCGCGCGGAACGGAAAGTGCCACCGCGCGCGAGCCATCCGCCGGGACGTGCAGCAGGATCAGCGTGTTCGTGTTGTATCCGCCGACATCGCTGGAGCTGCCCGCGTGCAGCTGGGAGAGGATTGCCGGGGGCAGGTCGTTACCCTGGTTGTCCCGCCGCGAGTCGAGACCCATCAGCAGGATATTGAGGTCGCCGCCGCCGCGCTGCGCGGAACCGAGGCCGACCAGCGCGTGCGAGCTGGCCAGACCGCCCAGCACGGAGGAATGGAAGTACCATCCGACCGCGGCCGCCACCAGGACGAGCGCGGAGGCGCTGCCGAACAGCAGACGCAGGATCACGCGGGCGCGGCGGGTCAGTCGCAGCCGCGTCGGCACCGGGCGACCCGATTGAGATCGACCGGATTGGCTCTGACCAGGCTGCGGACGGCCCGACTGGGACCGCGTCTGCGTCCGCCCGTTCGGTGGTGAATACGGCCGCGAACCCTGCTGAGCCGGGCGGGGACCCGGCGGGCGGGTCGGCCCGCCGCCTTGCCCATAGCCAACGCGCCGGTCCACCGCGTCTCCTGTGTGTACGCACCCGAGGATCCTGGTGCTTTGATCCTAGGAAGGGGGCGCGTGCTGCTTCGTACGCCACGACGTCGCCTCACTCTTTCGGCGCAGCACACATTGCGCCGTGGCGTTGCTAACGTGCCAAGAGTGACGAGTTCTCACCCGGCAGCACCGTATCCGCAGGCATCCCGCGACGAGATCACCGAGATGATCCACGGTCTGACGATCAGCGATCCTTATCGCTGGCTCGAAGACCCGGCCGCCCCACAGACCAAGTCGTGGAGCGCCGCTCAGGACGAGTTGTTCGAGAAAACACGCGCCGGGTGGGAAGGGCACCGCAGGCTGCGCGCCCGGATCGCGGAACTGTCCGCCACCGGGGCGATCGACCCACCGGTCTGGCGCGGCGACCGCTCGTTCTTCACGCGCCGGCTGCCAGATCAGGAGCACGCGGTGCTGCTGACGGTCGACGAGTCCGGTGCCGAGCGCGTGCTGGTCGACCCGATCGCGTTGGACCCGGCCGGAACCACGACGCTCGACGGCTGGTATCCGTCGCCGTCCGGGCGGCTGATCGCCTATCAGATCTCCGAAGGCGGCACGGAGGAGTCGGTCACCCGGATCATGAACGTGGCAACCGGTGAGGTGGTGGACGGCCCGATCGACCGCACCCGGTACACCGAGGTCTCCTGGCTCGCCGACGACAGCGGCTACTACTTCACCCGCCGCCTCGCGCCCGAACTGGTCCCGCCCAACGAGGCCCAGTTCCATCGACGCGTCTACCTGCACCGCCTCGGCACCAGCCCCGATCAAGACGCACTGGTCTTCGGTGAGGGCACGAAGCTGACCTGCTATCACCACGCCTCGATCTCGGCGGACGGCCGGTGGCTTCAGGTCTCCAGCAGCGAGGGCACCGAGCCGAACAACGACGTCTATCTCGCCGACCTCTCCGGCGCCGACCCGGCCGCGCCAGCGTTCAAGCCGGTGCAGGTGGGCGTCGCCGCGACCACTTATCTCTATCCCGGGCGCGAAGACAGTCCGCTGGCCGGGCGGGTGCTCGTGTTCACGACCCTGGACGCACCGCGCGGGCGGATCTGCACCGCCTCGACGCACAACCCGGTACCGGACGCCTGGCAAGTGCTGATCCCCGAGGACGCGGAAGCCGTCATCGAGAACCTGACCGTGCTCGACGGCCCCGAGGTGGAGCGGCCGCTGTTGCTGGTGGCCCGTATCCGGCACGCGATCAGCGAGATCACCGTGCATGACGCGGTCACCGGCGAGCGGCTCGGTTTCGTACCGCTGCCGTCGGTGGGCACCGTCGCGTCTCTCACGTCACGGCGCTCGGGCGGCCATGAGGCATGGTTCAGCTACACCGACTTCGGCACGCCGCCGCGTGTCTACCGATATGACGCTCGCACCGGAGAAACCGCGCTGTGGGCAGACACCCCAGGTCAGCCGCACACACCAGCCGTTCACACACGCCAGGTCGAGTACGCCTCGACGGACGGCACCATCGTTCGTATGTTCATCGTCTCGGGTGAGCCGAAGGACGCACCGGACCGGCCTCGACCCACGCTCCTCTACGGCTACGGCGGCTTTAACATCAGCCTGCCGCCCGAATACACCGTCTCGGCGCTGAGTTGGGTGGAAGCCGGGGGCGTCTACGCGGTCGCCAACCTGCGCGGCGGCGGCGAGGAAGGCGAGTTGTGGCATCGAGCCGGCACGTTCGGCAACAAGCAGAACGTCTTCGACGACTTCCACGCGGCCGCGCAGTACCTCATTGACCAGGGCTGGACGACGCCTGACCAACTTGCGATCCATGGCGGCTCGAACGGTGGCCTTCTCGTCGGGGCCGCTCTCACGCAGCATCCGGAGCGGTACCGCGCCGTCGCCTGTTCAGCCCCGCTGCTCGACATGGTGCGCTACGAACTCTTCGGCCTCGGCGAGTCGTGGACCGTCGAATACGGCTCGGCTGCCGATCCGGAGCAGCTCGCGGATCTGTTCGCCTACTCTCCCGTGCACAACGTGCACGAGGGCGTTGAGTACCCAGCCGTCCTGTTCACCGTGTTCGACGGCGATACGCGGGTGGATCCCTTCCATGCCCGCAAGCTGTGCGCCGCGTTGCAGTGGGCCACCAGCGGTGATCCGGCGCAGCGACCGATCCTGCTGCGGCGAGAGACCGGCGTCGGGCACGGCGCCCGCGCCGTTTCGCGCAGAATCGACGTAATCGCGGACACCATGGCCTTCCTCGCGAATCACGCGGAGTTGGCCCTGGGCTAACCTGGCGGGGATATCCCCGGCACAACGGGTACACCACGATCGTCGGCCACCAGTCGAGGGTCGAACACATCGAGTCGAGACGCCGCGTGCCACAAGCACCGGGTCACCGAACCGAACAGAAAGGCGGCGACGGTGCCGTCGACGACACCGCGGGCACCCCTGCCCCCAACCGCTGACGCGGGAGCGTCTAACGCAGTCGCGGATGCGGGAGCAGTCAGTACGGCTGCGGTTCAGGCCACGGGTGCTGACCTACGCGGCCTTACCGAGCAGCTGCGCGCGCACCTGGCCCGAGTCCGGCTGGGCGGCGATGAGCGCTCCCGGGCGAAGCACACGGCACGCGGCAAGCTGCTGCCGCGCGATCGCATCGACCGGCTGCTCGATCCTGGCTCCCCCTTCCTCGAACTCGCCCCGCTCGCCGCGCACGGCCTCTACGCCGAGCACGGCGGTCCGGTCCCGGCCGCCGGGATCATCGCCGGCATCGGCCGGGTGCACGGTCGGCTGTGCGTCGTCGCGGCGAACGACGCTACGGTCAAGGGCGGCACGTACTATCCGATGACCGTCAAAAAGCACCTTCGCGCGCAGGAGGTCGCCGCCGCGAACCGGCTGCCCTGCGTGTACCTCGTGGACTCCGGCGGCGCTTATCTCCCGCTCCAGGACGAGGTCTTCCCGGACCGCGACCACTTCGGCCGGATCTTCTTCAACCAGGCCCGGCTCTCCGCGGCCGGTATCCCGCAGCTCGCGGCGGTGATGGGCTCGTGCACGGCCGGCGGCGCGTACGTCCCGGCAATGAGCGATGAAACGGTCATCGTACGAAACCAGGGCACGATCTTCCTCGGCGGGCCGCCGCTGGTGAAGGCCGCCACTGGCGAGGTGGTCACGGCGGAGGAACTGGGCGGCGCCGACGTGCACACTCGGTTGTCCGGAGTCGCCGACCACTTCGCCGAGGACGACGAGCACGCGCTTGATCTGCTGCGCGCCGCGATCGCCACCCTTCCGCCAGCCGAGCCCTGGCTGGTGCCCGAGGACCCGGCGCCCCCCGCTGAGGATCCGGCGCAGCTCTACGACCTCGTACCGACCGATCCGCGCATCCCGTACGACGCGCGTGAGGTGATCAGGCGCGTCGTCGACGGCTCGCAGATGCACGAGTTCAAGGCGCGGTACGGCGAGACGCTGGTGTGTGCGTTCGCGAAGATCCACGGGTATCCGGTCGGCATCCTCGCGAACAACGGCATCCTGTTCAGCGAGTCGTCGCTCAAGGGCGCGCACTTCATCGAACTGTGCCAGCAGCGCCGCATTCCGCTGGTCTTCCTGCAGAACATCTCCGGGTTCATGGTCGGCCGCGACTACGAGCACCGCGGCATCGCCAAAGACGGCGCGAAGCTGGTCACCGCGGTCTCCTGTGCGACCGTGCCGAAGTTCACCGTGGTGATCGGCGGCTCGTTCGGCGCGGGCAACTACGGCATGTGCGGCCGGGCGTACGACCCGCGCTTCCTGTGGATGTGGCCGAACGCGCGCATCTCGGTGATGGGCGGCGAGCAGGCCGCGACCGTGCTGGCGACGGTGCGCCGGGACCGGATCGAAGCCGAGGGTGGATCCTGGTCGGCCGAGGACGAGGACGCCTTCAAGAAGCCGGTGCGCGATCAATACGAAGCACAGGGATCGCCGTATTACTCGACCGCGCGGCTGTGGGACGACGGGATCATCGACCCCGCAGACACGCGCCGGGTCCTCGGGCTGGCCTTGGCCGCAGCCTCGTACGCGCCGCCGGCTCCCACCGGCTACGGCGTCTTCCGGATGTAGGGCGGGACGGAGACGATGAGCGACATCACCAAGATCCTGATCGCCAACCGAGGCGAGATCGCGCTGCGGGTTATCCGCACCGCACGCGCCATGGGCATCAGGACCGTAGCCGTGTACTCCGACGCCGACCGTGACGCGGCGCACGTTACCGCAGCCGATGAAGCGGTGCGCATCGGTGCCGATGACTCGGATTCGAGCGCGCCGACCGCGTCCTATCTCAATATCGACGCCCTTATGGACGCTGCGAAGGAGAGCGGCGCTGACGCGGTACATCCCGGCTATGGCTTCCTTTCCGAGCGGGCCGCGTTCGCGCGGGCTTGCGGCGACGCAGGGCTCATCTTTATCGGGCCCCCGCCGGACGTGATCGAGGCGATGGGACGCAAGGACTATGCGCGTCGCATTGCCGAGCAGGCCGAAGTGCCGGTGTTGCCGACGTATCAGGCTGATGATCCGGACATGCACCTCCCCGTGCTCGTCAAAGCTGCTGCCGGCGGTGGCGGTAAGGGCATGCGGATCGTGCGTAACGCAGCCGATCTGCCCGACGCGCTCGCAGCGGCACGCCGGGAGGCTGAATCAGCATTCGGGGATGGCACTCTGCTCGTCGAGCGTTACGTCGAGCACGGCCGTCATGTCGAGGTTCAGGTGCTCGCGGATGTGTATGGCACCGTGTTGCACCTAGGCGAGCGCGACTGTTCGGCACAGCGGCGGCATCAGAAAGTCGTGGAGGAAAGCCCGGCGCCGACGATCTGCGCCGACCTTCGCGAGCGGCTACTCTCCGCGGCGGTCAGGCTGACCGCGCACGTCAACTATGTGAACGCCGGAACGGTGGAATTCCTCGTATCAGACGACGAGTTCTTCCTGCTGGAGATGAACACCCGGCTCCAGGTCGAGCACCCGGTCACCGAACTTGTCACCGGCCTGGACCTGGTAGAGCTGCAAATCCGCATCGCGGCCGGTGAGCGGATGCCGCTGCGCCAAGAGGAGGTGACCTCGCGCGGCCACGCCATCGAGGTCCGCGTTTACGCCGAAGACGCGGAGCACGGATTCCTCCCGCAGGCCGGACGAGCCGGCGTCGTCAGGTGGCCCCGCGGCGAGGGCGTGCGCGTCGACGCCGCGCTGCGCTCGTTCGACGAGGTCTCGCCGTGGTACGACCCGATGATCGGCAAAGTGACCAGCCATGGCCCCGATCGCGAGTCCGCTCGGCAAGCGATCCTCGGCGCACTCGCCGAGACGCGCATCGACGGCCTGACGACGAATCTCGCGTTCCTGGCCACGCTGCTCGGCTCGGCGCAGTTCGCTGACGCGGCGATCGACACCTCGTGGTTGGACCGTCATCCCGACCTGCCGTTCCATCCGCGCCTTGGCGCGGATGGTCCTACGCCGTTCGATTTGCGCGATGGCTGGCGGCTCGCCGGTCCGCCGCTGCCCGCGCGTGCCCTGACCGCCCAGTCGCGCGTCGCCGCAGCGGTTGCGTCCGCTCCTGCTGACGGCGTCGTGCGCGCTCCGATGCCGGGGACGGTGATCACCGTCAAGGTTGCGGCTGGTCAACGTGTGTCAGCAGGCGAACCACTCGGAGCGTTGGAGGCGATGAAGATGGAACACACGCTTACCGCACCACATGAGGGAGTAGTCGCCAGCGTCGCCGCCGCAGTCGGTCAGCAGGTGCCGATCGGCGCTGAGCTGTTCGTCATCGATACCGCGTCGGGAAATCCAGCGCCGACAGCCGAAGTGCCCGCGAGCAAGGATCCGTCATGACCGCGCGGCTGCCCCAGGTGTTCCCGCACGCCGGGCTCCCCGCTCACGTCACCGTGTACGAGGTAGGCGCCCGCGACGGACTGCAGAACGAGCAGGCGACCGTCCCGACCGAGGTAAAGGCCGAGTTCATCGAACGACTCGTGGACGCCGGCTCGACGGTCATCGAGGCAACGAGCTTCGTGCACCCGAAGTGGGTACCGCAGCTCGCCGACGCCGAAGTTTTGTTCAAGCTGCTGGAGCGGCGCCCAGGGCTGCGTTACCCGGTACTCGTACCGAACCTGCGTGGTTACGACCGGGCTCTCGCCTGCGGAGCGAGTGAGATCGCTGTGTTCGCCTCAGCGACGGAGACCTTCGCGCAACGCAACCTGAACACCACGATCGACGGTGCCCTTACCGACATCGAGGCCGTGGTAACGCCAGCTCTCCGAGCCGGGCTATGGGTGCGCGGATACGTTTCGATGTGCTTTGGCGACCCATGGGAGGGCCCGGTCGACCCGGGCGCCGTGGCCACGGTCGTCGAGAGGCTGCTGACGGCGGGCTGCCACGAGATCAGCCTCGGCGACACTATCGGCACCGCGACCCCCGGGCACGTCAGAACACTCATTGACCTGCTCGGCACCCGGGGCGTGGACCCGGCGCGACTCGCCGTGCACTTCCACGACACCTACGGCCAAGCATTGGCGAACACCCTCGCCGCGCTCCAGGTCGGCATCACCACCGTCGACGCCTCCGCAGGAGGCCTCGGCGGCTGCCCGTACGCCGAGTCCGCCACCGGCAACCTCGCCACCGAAGACCTCGTGTGGATGCTGGACGGACTCGGGATCGACACCGGCATCGACCTGCCGGCCCTCGTCGAGACCTCCCGCTGGATGGCCGACCACCTCGGCCGCCCGGCCCCGTCCAGAGCCGTCCGAGCCCTCACAAAGGACTGATCACAGTGCTCGATCCGGAACTTCCCGCGGAGTACGAAGAGCTCCGCAAAACCGTCGAGGAGTTCGCTCATACCGAAGTCGCCCCGGTCATCGGCGACTATTACGAGCGGCACGCGTTCCCATACCCGCTCGTCGCGGCGATGGGGCGCATGGGCCTATTCGGCCTGCCTTATCCGGAAGAGTACGGCGGGATGGGCGGCGACTACTTCGCGCTCTGCCTCGCCCTCGAAGAGCTGGCCCGCGTGGACTCCTCAGTCGCGATCACGCTTGAGGCCGGAGTCTCGCTCGGTTCGATGCCCGTGTACCGATTTGGCACCCAGGAGCAGAAGGAGCGCTGGCTGCCCGATCTGTGCGCAGGCGAGCGGCTTGGCGCGTTCGGCCTGACTGAGCCGGGCGGCGGTTCCGACGCGGGCGCCACCAAGACCCGCGCGGTACTCGCCGACGGCTCCTGGCTGATCAACGGATCGAAGTCCTTCATCACCAACTCGGGGACCGACATCACCAGCCTGGTGACCGTGACCGCCGTGACCGGTGAGCAGCAGGACGGCCGCAAGGAGATCTCGTCGATCATCATCCCGAGCGGCACGCCCGGGTTCACGGTCGAGCAGGGGTACTCGAAGGTCGGCTGGTGCGCCTCGGACACGCACGGGCTGTCCTTCGAAGACTGCCGGGTGCCTGAAGAGAACCTGCTCGGCGAGCGCGGCCGGGGATACGCACAATTCCTGCGCATTCTCGACGAAGGCCGCATCGCGATTGCCGCCCTATCGACCGGCCTCGCACAAGGCTGCGTCGACGAGTCGCTGCGGTACGCGCGCGAGCGCGCTGCATTCGGGCGCCAGATCGAGCAGTATCAGGCGATCCAGTTCAAGATCGCCGACATGGAGGCTCGCACGCATACGGCCAGGCTCGCCTACCGGCACGCCGCCGCCCTACTGATCACCGGCAAGCCGTTCAAGAAGCAGGCCGCGATCGCGAAGTTGGTGGCGAGCGAAGCCGCGATGGACAACGCCCGCGAGGCCACGCAGATCTTCGGCGGCTACGGGTTCATGAATGAGTTCCCGGTCGGCCGGTTCTACCGGGACGCCAAGATCCTGGAAATCGGCGAGGGCACCAGCGAGGTCCAGCGCCTGCTGATCGCCCGCGACCTGGGACTGCCCGCCTGACGATCGTCAATCGCGACTGACTGACCGTCACACCGCGACCCGCCGAGTCTCCGCGCCCGCGATGCGTATGCGGACGCGGGGGCTCAGCGCGGGCGCACGTTCGCGCGCCCTCACCCCGAACACGCACCGTCCACAGTCCCGCACGCCTCGAATTGCCGACCGGCAATCAGTTCGAGACTCAGAAATACGACTCGACTCCTGAGTACGGTAACCTGTGCGGACCCTGAGTCGGGCGGCCCAAAGCGGCCCCGTCCGAGGGACACCCGGTCGCGCGCAGCTAATCCGACATGCAGTAAGTCCAACACGCATCCAGGCCACCGCAGCCCAGCGGCCGCACATCAGCAAGGCCCCAACCACCGAGGAGAAATACGCCATGGCAGCCACGCTTCAGGAGATCCTGCTCACGCCGGATAACCGCCCGAAGGTCGTCGCCGACTGCCAGACGCTGATCGACCAGGAGGTCTCCGACAAGTCGGGCATCTCCGGCACCGCGATCAAGCTGGCCTACAAGACCGTCACCGCGTTCGCCTCCGGCATCATCCACGACGCCGTGGACGCGCTGCTGCCCGACTTCGTGGCCAAGCTCGAGTCGTACTGGGCCGACTTCACCGCCTCCGGCGGCGCCGAGTTCGGCGACTACCTGGCCAAGCGCGGCGGCGAGGTTTCCGAGGCCCTGCTCTCGGTGACCGACGAGCGCGCCCAGAAGTCGGAGCGCGCCCCGCTGAAGAAGGCGTACAGCACCGTGCGCCCGAGCGGCGTGAAGAACGTCGAGGCCGCGCTCCCCCGCCTCGGCGCCCTGATCCAGAAGTACGCGGGCTGAGCGCTCAAGCTGCCCGGGAAAGATCCAAACTCGCATTCTCGCTGATCAAGCGTCAGAAACCGGTTCCCAGCGAACCGGCCATCTGACGCTTGATCAGTTTCTGTCGGTACCTCCTGTCATAGTCAGTGACTGGACGTCATATTTCGTCCGCACCCGACTGAAGGAGGAGAAATGTCCGCACCGTCCACCGCCGCCCCGCGCGCCGCCGCATCCGTCATCGAGCTCGAAATCGCCGCCGAGGCCGGCCCCGGCTGGCTCGGCTCCGGCGCCGAACCGGTCACGGTCAGCCTCGTCGCCGAGACCGTCCGCTTCGAAGGCGCTCACCTGCATTTCGTCACCGGGAACACGGTGGTGCGCAGCGTGCCCAGAGCCGAGGTCACCGCGCTGACCTGGCGGGGCAGCCCACCACGAGGTCGCGGCTCGGGGCCGTACCGCAACGCCGGGGTGGTCTGGACCGAGGAGGAACGCGCCCGGCTGACCGCCGAGGTACTCGGCGACCTGAGCTGGATCGAGATCAGCCACCGGCATGAGCGCAGCATCTCGGCGGTGCGCCGGGAGGCGGTCCGCATGCGCCTGGTCGACGAACTCGGCCGACGGCTCGACGAGCAGCCGGAACCCGGCGCCGCGCTCTCCCCAGGCGCCACGCACTCGTCCGGCGCCGCGCTCTCGCTCGGCACGGCCACACACGCTCTCCCGCCACGCCCGGCGCCTGCGCAGGCGCCCAGCAGCGCGCCGAGTGGATCCGGCACGGCCACACCCGGGCGAACGATCGCTCGCCCGAGGTGAGCGCCCGAGCTGTCCTGGACACCCTGCTAACGGACATCCCGTTCGGGAACGGCCGGGACGCGCTCGCGGCCAGCCCGAAGGCCAACGCCTTATCCGTAGAACAGCCGCTCGAACACGCCGCGGGCCCGACGCGCACGGCGGCGATGCGCGTCTAGCAAGGCCTCCTTGTCGGCTCGGTGATGATCGAGCAGGCCGCCGAGCGCCGGTGCCGTGCCCCCGCTGTCCCAGGGCGCGGCGCCGGCCCCGGGCCCCTGGCCGGGACCGGGACCGTGCTCGGCCGCGGGCACCGGGGCGCGATGCCAGCTATCCAGATAGCGCGCGATCACGGCCAGGTCGCGCGCGCCGGTCGGCACCTGATCGCCGGGGCGGCCGCGAACGAGGGTGATGCCGTTGCGCATGCGGGTCGTCTGGTACCAGGCGTCGTCCAGCAGCGATCGGTCATCCTCGCTGATCAACTCGGCCGCGGTCGCAGCCATCAGGGCCGCCCTGGTGCCGGTGACGCGCAGCGCCGGAGCCTGAGCGCCGTACCTCAACTGAAGGAGCTGAACCACCCATTCGACATCTGACAATCCACCGGGACCAAGCTTCGTGTGCAGGGCGCGGTCCGCGCCGCGCGGGAGCCGCTCGGCCTCCATCCGGGCCTTGAGCCGCCGGATCTCGAGCACGTCCGCGTCCGACAATCCCCTCGCGGGGTACCGGATCGGGTCGATCAGCGCGACGAACCGCGCGCCGACGTCCTTCGCGCCGGCGATCGGCGCGGCGCGCAATAGAGCCTGCGATTCCCAAACCCGCGACCAGCGCCGGTAGTACTCGGCGTAGGAGGCGAGGCTACGCACCAGCGGACCTTGCCGGCCCTCGGGGCGCAGGTCGGCGTCTATCGCCAGCGGCGGATCGGTTCCGGGCGCCTGCAGCAGCCGACGCAGCTCGTTGGCCAGCTCAAAGGCGACCGCGGCCGCCTGGTGCTCGTCGGCGCCGTCCACCGGTTCGTGCACGAACATCACGTCGGCGTCCGAGCCGTAGCCGAGCTCGCCGCCGCCGAACCGACCCATCGCGATCACCGCGAGCCGGGTCGGCAGCCGCCGCCAAGCATCGGATCCCGCGCGCTCGCCTGCCGCCGCATCGCCCTGTAGCTCCTCGCCCGCGCCGCCTCGAGGATCGGCGCGGCTGTCGTCGCGCGGGTTGCCCTGCTGGTCGCCACGCGAGTCACTTCGATCGCCTTCATGTGCGTCGCCGCGAGGGCTGCCACTTGAGCTGTCCTGGGGACCGTCATGCGAGTCGCCTCGATCGCCTTCACGTGCGTCGTCTCCGGGTGCATCGCCTGCGTCACCGCGCGCGTCACCTTGTAGGTCGTCGGGACCGTTGCTACTTGAGCCCTCACCCGACGCGCCTCCATCCGACGCGCCTCCATCCGACACGTCGTCACCCGGTGCACTACTGGCCGACGCGCCGCCTGGCGCCCCACGATCATCCACACCCCCGCCCACCGACGCGCTACCCAACACACCCGTGACCGACCGGCCGCCACCCGGCGCACCACTAACTGACGCACCACTAACTGACGCGCCGCCAGCTGACCCGGCACTAACTGACACGCGGTTGCCCAGTGCATCGCGGTCCGCGCGCGCCGCGCGGAAGGTAACGATCGCCGTCAGCGCCGCCTCGATCGTGGCCGCAGTCACGTCCGTCAGCGCTC
>Ga0134126_10004038_pt1 | contig 18346 bp, 14 predicted proteins | sample KB31752_FD_96881 | JGI IMG/M metagenome (GOLD analysis project Ga0134126, IMG submission 96881) | Terrestrial soil microbial communities with excess Nitrogen fertilizer from Kellogg Biological Station, Michigan, USA - KB3-175-2 | ecosystem: Environmental > Terrestrial > Soil > Unclassified ...
CGCCGCGCCGGCGTGCGGCACGATAAACGGGCCAATATCTTGTACGTCCGGCACGGGGCCACTTCTCCTATCAACCGACACTCGGAGGTCTTCGAAAATGAAGGTGTTTGTCCCGCGAATTGTAGTGCCTCTCCTCGGCTGCTTTGCAGCCGCATCACTGACAATCGCACACGCTCAGGCGCGCAACCCGCAGGTGAATCCCGGCGGCTCGGTGATTCTGGAACCGGGTCAACGTCCAGTGACCATCCATCCCACCGTGGAAGCGATGGCTAAGTTCCGCAAACAGGCGCGAGGGCAGTTCTGCCGGCATAACTGCGGGGGCGGCAGCAACGACCTCACGTATCACGGCGGAGTGGGGGGTATCGGCGTCGAGACAGCCCCCAAGGTCTATCTGGTTCTTTGGGGCTCGCAGTGGAACGGCAACGACCCCAGCGGCGAAGCGCAGACTCTTGAGAACTTCTACACCGGCGTGGGTAGCAGCTCGTGGAACAACAGCGTGACCCAGTATTGCCAGGGTGTGGCAAGCGGCACCATCACCTGCGGCAGCAGCGGTCAGCACGCCGGAAACCAGGCGGGCATTTACGCGGGCGTGTGGGCGGATAACGCCGCCGCTGCGCCGTCCCATCCCACGCAGTCGCAGCTTGCTTCAGAGGCGGTGAATGCAGCTGCGCACTTCGGCAACACCAGCTCGTCCAGCAACCAGACGGTGCAGTACGTGATTGCCACCTCGCATGGCAACAGCGCCAGCGGCTTCGGCACGCAGTATTGTGCCTGGCACAGCTCCACCAGCTCGAGCTACGGCAACATTGCCTACACAAACCTGCCGTACATGACGGACGCGGGCGCGAGTTGCGGCGCGAACTTCAACGGTCTGGGCGCCAACGCCGGCATCACCATCGTGGGCGGCCACGAGATGGCGGAAACCGAAACCGACCAGTTTCCGAACGGCGGCTGGCTGGATGGCGGCGGCTCGGAGAACGGCGACAAGTGCGCCTGGATCTCTTCCGGACAAGGCGCCTCGGCAAGGGTTACGTTCCCCAACGGCAGCAGCTTCCCGGTGCAGTCGCTGTGGAGCAATGCCTTCAACAGCAACTCGGGCGGCTGTGTATTGTCGTATTGACGACAAGCCAATTGGCTATCGCAAAAAGACGATAACTACCCATAAACCAAATCGCCGGAGTCTCGAGAGACTCCGGCGATTCTATTGTGCGCGGGATCGCTCCCCGCGGAAAATGACGGCAGCCTTAGTTGGGAAGCAGCCCGTAGACATCAAGTTCTCCGGCAGTGCTCGTGCTGGAGTCGTCGCCTCCGATGTTGTTGCCCCGGGTTCCGATATAGACTCTGCCGTTCGCGATGGTGGGCACGGTGAACTTGACCGCGTTGCCCGCTGCGTCCTTAGCTTTCTGGGAGCTGTTCCACAATTCTTTCCCGAGGTTCGAGGCGTCGAATGCGTGGAGCACCGCGGGGCCGCAGCCTCCCGATTGACTGGTGCAGTAAGTGCCGTTATCGAGCGCCCAGAGGACTCCGCTGGAGCTGCCGTTTGCGCTGATGGAGGGCGTGCTTCCGGGGAATCCAAACCCGTTTGCGGAACTTGAGGACGGAGAAGCGCTCACCTGCGCTGTTGCAGGATTCAGAGGATAGGCATTCATCGGGCCGTTGACGCCGGCGATGTAGAACGTCGAATTCCAGAACGCCCCGGTGCTGAAGATCGAATTGGCAGTGCCGACACGCTGCCATGCATTCGTGTCGCCCAGGCCGCCCAGCTTATCGCGGTTCAGCACATAAAGAGCGCCGTCTTTGCCGCCGCCAATGACCAGGTGCGTGGGGTTGCTGCCATTAGCCGGCAGGTCGACCAGGATTGCCGTGCCGCCCGAGCCGAAGTCGCTGTCGTTGAGGTTGTCGGAATCCTGGTCGCTGGGCGTGAAGTATTGCGAAACGGTCAGATCGCTCGCGAGCTTCAACAGGGAATCGCCGTAGTCGTGATTGGGAGCGGTGGAGCTGTCGGCATTGAAAACGGCATTGCCGGTGATGACGTAGAGATTGCCGGACGAGTCGGCCGAGGGAGCCGCACCACCCATCCAGATGCCGCCCCAACCGCTATCGGGCGTGTCGTTGAATACGCTCAATTGGGCCAGAGTCGAGGCATCGTACCCCATCACCCAGCCGTGGTAGGGAGCCTTGTCTTCATGAGCGGACCACGCGATGTACAGGATGCCGTTGACTAGCGCCAGGCCGGGACGCTGGTTCTGCTGTCCCGGCTGGAAGGTCGTCGTGGAGCCCCCGTCGGCGGAGCCTGGGAATGTGGCCGAGATGGTCACGGGACCTGCCAGCTTTTCTTTTCCGGTAAACACGTCGATGGCGTGCAACCGCTGGAAAAACGTGGGTCCGCCCGGTACCACCGATTTGGAAACGACATAAAGAGTGTGTGTGGCCGCGTCCAGGACGGGCGTGCCGGTAACGCCAACTTCCGGAGCGATGTCGCCGTAGCCCGCTCCCACAAGGGCGCCGGGGCCGGCAGAGGGAACCGTTGTTTCGCCTGCGCCCGCGCCGTGCGCTGTGTCGATAAGGTTGGCGTGCCAGAGCGGAATGCAGGCGCCTGCTGTCGAGTCGGCGTCGAATGCATAAAGGCTGTCGTGCTGCGTGGCGACGAACACCACGTTGTGAGCGGAGCCTCCGATGGTGAGCGCGGGCAGCCACAGCGGTTGCGCATACACGGCGCCATCCACTTTGCACGAGAAGAGCTTGCCGAAGTGGGACGATGCAACCGCCGCCGGAGTGAGCGCATATTCGCGGGTATTGGCGCCATCGCGCGCCAGACCGTTGTGATACGTCGTGACTCCTGCAAGGTCGGTTACAGCCACGGAAACCGACGCTGACTGAGTGCTGTCAACGGTGTTGGTCGCGGTGACGGTATACATGCCGGGCGCCGCCGGCGCCGCGTAGGTCACCGCCGCGCCGGTCGCGGTCGTCGCGGCGGAGAAGGTTCCGCAGGCGGAGCCGGAGCAACCAGTTCCGGTCACAGACCATAACACGGAATTCCCGTCGCCGGCGTTCGCGGTGAGCGAAAGTGACTGGTGTATCACCACGGCGGCCCGCGCCGGGCTGATGGACACCGGAGGGGCCGGCTGACTGATGGTCAAGTGGAGGGTGGCTGACTTCTTCTGCGCGGGGGAACTGGAGTCAGTAACCGCGAACGTGAGCAGCGTGGCATCGGCCTTCGCCGTGGGAGTGCCGGAGATGGCGCCGGTCGAGTGGTTGAGGGCAAGACCGGCCGGGAGGGTTCCGCCGGCGACGGACCATGTGTAGGGTGCGGTGCCGCCGGACGCGGCGAGCGTGGCGCTGTAGGCCACCCCGACCTGGCCGTCGGCGAGAGACGCCGTGGTGATTACCAGCGGAGGGGGAGGCGGCGTCGAGCTGCCGGATCCGCAGGCGGCGACCATGCAGCAAACGGCAAGTAGAACGAACGCGGCGAAGCTGCCAGGCAGCCCGGCAGATCTCTGGGCAGAATGTGCCAACACGATCCTCTCCGCAGAAGGGGTGACACGAGGGTATAACACCGCTCGAGCCATTGGGAATGAGACAAAACAAAAGCCCCGGGATCCTCGGGGCTTTTGTGGGAGAAAGGATTTCAGGCCATCGCCGCCAGCATGGCATCGGTGAATTTGGTCGTGCCGCAGGTGCCGCCCACGTCGCGGGTGAGGCACTTGCGCTCGGTGTAGACGGTTTCGAGGGCCTTCTGGATTTTGTCGGCAGCCGCTTCCTCGTCCAGGTGGCGGAGCATGAGGATGGCCGACTGCAGCAGGGCCGTGGGATTGGCGATGTCTTTACCCGCGATGTCGGGCGCCGATCCGTGGACGGCTTCGAAGATGGCGCAGTCGTGGCCGAGATTCGCTCCGGGCACCAGCCCCAGGCCGCCGACAAAGGCGGCGCAGAGGTCGCTGACGATGTCGCCGTAGAGGTTTTCGAGCAGCAGCGTGTCGTACTGGAACGGGTTCATGACGAGCTGCATGCAGGTGTTGTCAATGATGTGCTCGGCGTACTGGATGTCGTGGAACTTTTCAGACACTTTGCGCGCGCAACGCAGGAAGAGCCCGTCGGAGAGCTTCATGATGTTGGCCTTGTGAATGGAATGGATCTTCTTGCGGCCGTGCTTGCGCGCGTATTCAAAGGCGAAGCGGGCGATACGGGTGGAGCCCTTCTCGGTGATGACCTTGATGGATTCGACCACGCCGGGGACGACTTCATGCTCCAGGCCGACGTATTCGCCTTCAGTGTTTTCGCGGACGATGATCAGGTCCACGCCGGGCCAATGCGAGTTCAGGCCGGGAAGCAGCTTGATGGGACGGAAGTTCGCGAACAGGTCGAATTTTTTGCGCAGGGTGACGTTGATGCTCTTGAATCCGCCACCGATGGGGGTGGTGACCGGTCCTTTCAGCGCTACCTTGTTCTTTTCGATCGAGTCGTAGAGGGCCTGGGGAATGTATTCGCCGAAGATCTCGAAGGCCTCGGCGCCAGCGGCGAACTGTTCCCATTCGAATTTGACGCCGGTGGCTTCGAGGATGCGCACGACGGCCTGGGTGACTTCAGGGCCGATGCCGTCGCCGGGGATCAACGTGATTTTGTGGGTTTTCTGTTCTGACATGCGTAGCTTCTAGCTCCTAGCTGCTAGCTTCTAGGGTATCGCGGCGAGCATGCTGTCTCATGAGATTGGGGCTCGGAGTCCGATTTGATCGGCAACGTCGCCGAGACGGCGATCCCGGGTCCAGATGGAGAGTGACTGATCGAGGAGTGCGGAGGCTAGCAGATGCAGGTCGGTGATGCCGATGCCCTTGCGCTCAAGCTTGCGCGCTTCGACGAGGCGAAACAGGTCTTCGAAATCGGCAGTTGGAGCATGAGGCAATTTATCCAGCTCAGCCAAAAACACTGCTCGGTTTGCGATGGAGCCGAGTGCGAGTTCCAGCCGGACAAAGGGGTGTGTAACGATCTGATGGTGCAGGAGCAGCTTCTGGAGTTCCGGTTCCGGCTTGCGCAAGTGGTCGATCCAGACCGAGGTGTCAACAAGGATCATTCTGCGGATCTTCTTCGAGGCGCGGCTGTTGCCTTTGGATCGCTGCCGCCCAGAGCGGCCAGCCTCCGGGCCGCCTCACGCTGGACGAGTTGCCGGAGTGCTTCTCTTACCAGGGCTGCTTTCTCGGTGATGCCGGTATACTGCTCGGCTTGGCGAATCAGGTCGTCATCGAGAGCGATGGTGGTGCGCATGGGAACCTCTCTGGTGCTGATTGTAGCATCGGTTCGATGCTGATTCCTATGCCTCAGTGGGGCAAAGCTTTTGGCCCATCGCGGTGAACTGCCAATTGAACGCGGCGACGATGTACCGAGGATGGACAGAACTCCGGCGCAAACGGCAAGGGGCATGGCTATTCAGGACCGCGAGTGAAACGAGAAAGTACCCGGCGATGAGCCTAAGCTGCCTGGCCATCTGCTCCGCCAAACTGCTTTGACCCCGCATGTGGGCGCATGTCACTTCTTTCCTTTGCTCACGCGGTTGCCTTCCAGCAGCCCTTCCAGCTCTTCCTTGAATTCGCGGACGTCTTTGAAGTCGCGATAGACGCTGGCGAAGCGAATGTAGGCGACGGTGTCGAGGCCTTTGAGGTGCTCCATGATGAGCTCGCCGATCTCGCGTGTGGAGCGCTCGCGCTCCTGCGCGTCCATCACGAACTGCTCGGTAGCGTCGACCACCATTTCAAGCTGGCTGGACGAGACGGGGCGTTTTTCGCAGGCTCGCAGCAGGCCGCTGAGGATTTTCTGGCGGTCGAAGCGTTCGCGTCGTCCGTCCTTTTTCACGACCATGTAGGGGATCTCGTCGATCCGCTCATACGTGGTGAAGCGCCGGTTGCAGCGTTCGCACTCTCGTCGGCGCCGGATGGAGTCGGCTTCCTTGCTTTCGCGCGAGTCGACCACACGGTCCTGGGCAAAGCCGCAGTAGGGACACTTCATATCACGTTGATTCTAGAGCATCGGCCGCGGGGTTTGGGGGCAGCAGCACGGGGCTGAAGGCAGGACGGCTCCGGCGCGTTTAGGATGGCGCGCCGGAGCCGTTGGTTGGGGAGGGCAAATTCTCTAATTTATGGTGTAGGCGGCAGTGGCGACCGCGCTATTGGTATATCCCGGCTTAATCGCGATGGCCTTCACGGTTGTTGTCGCGGAAACGTGAATCGCCACGGTGTAAGTGGTTGAGGAAGCTGTGGGCGTGGTCCCATTAGTGGTGTAGTGGATGACAGCTCCGGGCGTGGCATCGGTGATAGTCACGTTCTGCGCGCCGGTGTACGTGCCGCCTATGGGCGCGAAAACAGGGGTGGCAACTATGCCGAGCGGGGTGATGGTCAGGGTTCCGCTCTTGAATGTGAACGAGTAGTTGACGGCGGTGAGAGTGCCCGCGGTGATGTTGATGGGGTAAGTGCCGGGCAGGGAACCGACGGCTGCGGTGGTGGTCTCAGTGGGTGCGCCGGAGAGAACCGAAGACGTATCTCCATTCACAAAGCCGGACGCAGTATAGGTAAAGGACGGGATGGCCTGGTTGTAGGCCACGCTGGCGTTGTTCGCCGTGATGTTGAGGTTCGCCTTGTTCACGGTGAGCGTGCCGTTAACAAACTTGAACGTGTAATTCGATGACGCGAGGGTGCCAATGGCAGCCGTGAGGGTGTAGCTGCCTACCGGCGAAGCGGAGGTCGCCGTGGTGGTGACGCTGGGCATGCCGGTGAGAGCGGTAGCTGCCGTGTCCCCGTTCACAAAGCCTGTGATCGCGTAGGTGAACGCCGGGTTCGCGGCTCCGTATGTCCTGCTGGCAGCCTTGGCGGTCACGGTTAACACGGCCGGCTGTACCTGGAGGGTCACGCCACCCGATGACTTGCCGTAGTCCGCTGCGTTGGTGGGCGTGAACGCGACCGACAGCATCTGCGAGCCAGGAGTCAAGATGGTGCCGGCGGGCGGGGTGTAGACGAAGGAGCCGGGGACAGCATTGCTGTTATTGTCGGTCGCCGTGGCGTTCAACTGAGTCGCGCTGAGCGCCGTGCCGTAGGTGATGGCCGAGGGGGTGGCCCAGTTCACCTGAGTGGGGATGATCACGCCGTTGCCCGACATCGGGATGGATTGCTGTGCCGTAGGGGTGGCGGCCTGCGCATCGTCGGTCATGATCAGCGAGGCGTTGATGCTTCCGACCGAAGCAGGGGTAAAGCTGATGTAAAACTCACAACTTGCACCGGCCGCGAGCGTCGTGTTGTACGCCCCAACGTTCAAGACTGGGCACGTTCCGGCTATGGAACTGTCGACTGAGAAGTTTGCGGGGATGCTTGGGTTCTGCCCCGACGAGGGTGACGGAATATGCAGGGGCAAATTCCCTGAGTTCTGGATGGTGACGATTTTCGGGCTGTCCCCGCTGGTTTGGTTCACCTGCGTGTCTTCAAACGCCAGGTTGGGCGGATCTCCGAAATCGCCTTCCATAACCTGGTTCAAACCGACATCAGCAACAAACACATTGCCGCGTGCATCGACCGCCACGCCGAAGGGCTTGGAAAGGCCGGTCATCGAGACCGCATGGTCGACGTAGGAATTTCCCGTCGGGGTGTACTTGAGAACGGTGGCATTGTCGCGCAAAGCCACGTAGACGTTGTCCATGGCGTCGACGGCAACGCCGAAGGCGCCGCTGATCCCGCTGACAAGAACGCTCTTCGTGTACTTGCCATTGGAATAGGTCAACTTCAGCACGTCATCGTTGGGCACATCCGCGACGAAGAGATTGCCGCGGCCATCGACAGCGATGCCGTAAGGATGATTGAGGCCGCTGATCGGAATGACAGTGCCGACGTATCCGCTTCCCGAGGGAGTCTCTTTCAGCACACGGCTATTAAATGAGTCGGAGATGTAGACCGCGCCGTCGGGACCTACGGCGACACCGTAAGGACTGGACAGCCCGGTTGTGACGACACTTTCCTGCCAACTCCCGTTCCCGGCCGGCGTGATTTTCACGACACGCCCGTTTCCATCGTCGGCGACAAACACGTTGCCGGCTGCATCCACCGCTATCGCTCTCGGTGACGAAAGTCCTGTGCCCACATTAGAGGACGTCCAGGAATTGTGAAACGGCACTTCTCTCCTGACGATGTTGTTATTGGTGTCGCAGATATACACCACGTCGTTTCCGTCCACTGCAACGCCTTGAGGCGGTGCCTGCCCGCTCGCGAGATAGGAAACTGAGCGCTCGTACGCTGGAAGATAGGTGATCTGGGGCGCGTTGCCAAATCCGTGCAGGTAGCTGGTCACAAACGTCTGCAGGTTCGTATTGCGGAACAGGACCGCCCCATTGCGATCGCCCGCGAATTTTGGTGAGAACTTCACGTCGAGGGTGCATCGAACGTTGCTGAAGTAGAACGAACCCTGCGCGCAGTTTCCTGTTCCGGCATTGACGAAATCCATTGCCGATACGTTCTGGGCCAATATCAACAGATTGTTCAGGGTTCCCGACACGCTGAAATTGAACATCAGCGTCTGCACCGGGCTGGTGCTTCCGATCTGCACCTTTCCGAAATCTGCGCCGGCCTGGTCGATTCTCAGCACGCGATCGTTCCCGGTGTCGGCGATCAGGACTCTCCCGTATCCATCCACTCCCACGCCCAGAGGCCCCTGATGTGGCGGCGCCGGATCCGTAAGGGAAGTAGCCGTGGGAAGTACGCTCTGCACATACCCGTTGCCCGATGGTTTTTCCTTGAACACCTTCGCTTTTCCGTAGTCGCAGATGTAGACGATTCCCGAGCTATCCACCGCGACGCCCTGGGGCTCACCCAGGCTGCTGCCGAGCGTGGTCTGGGAGTAGACGCCATTGGAAAGGGTTTCTTTAAACGCGTGAATGCCGTCAGTCAGGAAGACGTTGCCGTTGGAATCAACGGCGACGGATTGTGCACTGGTAACGTTGCCGACCTTATGCTCAATGTAGTGCCCGTTGGAGGGCGTCTCCTCAGAATGCCGGTGGTGAAATTGTCCGAGATATACACGTTCCCGGAAGAGTCCACCGCGACCCCACTCGGTTCGCTGAGTGCGCCCTTTACGAGGTTTTCCAGATATACCCCGTTCACATTCTTTGTGTCCTTGATGACCCGGTAGTTGCGCAAATCCGAGATATAGACATTCCCGGCGCTGTCCACCGCCACCGCATTCGGGGACTGGAGATTCGAGTCGATCACGGTCTGGGTGTAGCCGCCGGTTGTGTTCGGCGTCTCCATGACAACGCGATTGTTACCCCTGTCGGCGATGTAAATGTTGCCCGCCGAGTCGCTGGCGACGCCTGTGGGACCGGCCAATGAGGTGCCCATCGAGATTTGCGCTCCCAGGAACTGAGCGGTCTGGGCTCTGGCAGATAGGGTGAAGATGTTGCACAAGCCGAGCAGGGAAGCAACGGCCGCGGACACGAAGGCCGGCATACGGCCAGGCCGACAAAAGGCAGTGTTCATCTTTCGCAACTCTTTCTTCAGGCGAAGTGGGCAATCATTCACGCCGAAAGTCGTTCCATCGTGGGGGAGCCCTGGGATGCCGACGGAGGGGGAAGGTGCCCAGCGTGTCTGCCGTTAAGTGGGTCGTCAGGGGAATTCGTGACGGAATTTCTGGAGTTTCATCCGGAGGCCTCAGGAAATTGCTCGAAATGGAGGGGTTTGTGGGTGGGACCCGTGCGGCGAGTCCGGCGCTTGGATTGCCGGGAATGGGAATCCGCGTGTTTTCCGGCTTGGGGTCAACAGTGGGGAGACGGCGGCACGCCCCGGACCAGGGCGGGTGGAACGGCGCAGTTGAAAACCGGGCGGAATTCGCCTACAGTTGTTCATATTGCGGGATTTATGACGGTCTCCGGGCTTCGGAACCGCCCCCGCTGATTTGTCTGCACCGGAAGTGCTTACTCACCATCTAACGCGTACAGGAAAGTAGGAGATCGGCATCATGGAAAACAAGCCGGCACAGAATATTCAGGATACGTTCCTGAATACCGTTCGGAAGGACAAGACCCCCATCACGATTTACCTGGTCAGCGGCGTCAAGCTCACGGGGAAAATCCGATCCTTCGACAAGTACTCCGTTCTTTTGGAGAACAACAGCCAGGAACAACTCATTTTCAAGCACGCCATTTCGACGGTGGTGAGCAACCGCAGCGTGCTGCATGGCGAACATCGCCCGCCGGCGATGCACACCGGCCTGGGCCCGTCCCCTGTCAGTGTGCCGGCAAGCTCCTCCCCCAGCGGTGTGGCAGAAGGCACGCGAGGGGCAGTTTCGATTGGAAGCTGAGCCAGGAAGTAGCGGGCGGATTGCAAAGTGCGCGGCGTCTCCTGAGGCGGACAATACCGCCCCGGGGGCGCGCCGGCGCCTCGCGGAGCAACCCGACGGTCTCCGTGATTCGAAACCGGAACGCGCCATTCTGGTGGGAGTGGACCTTGAAGCCCGCCCCCGTCACTATCGTGCTGGTGCCGAAAGCGCACGCGGGGCTGCTCGTTCAAAAGACGATGCGGATCACACGCCGGAACCTCTGCGCACAACTGCGCCTTCTGCTGCCGGGCGCCCCACGGCACTCGATGCCGAGGAATCTCTGGCCGAGTTCCGCGAACTTGTTCTGAGCGCGGGTGCCGAAGTGGCAGCCGAGCTTTTGCAGCGCCGCCCGCGTCCGGATCCCGCGACGCTCATCGGGGCCGGTAAGGTCGAGGAGATCGCGGGCATTGCCGCCTCAACCCAGGCAGATCTGGTTCTTTTCGATCACGATCTGTCGCCGACGCAGCTGCGCAATCTGGATGCCGCGTTCCCCTGCCGGGTGCTCGATCGCACGCAGCTCATTCTCGACATCTTTGCGCGACACGCGCGCACGCGGGAGGGCCAGCTCCAGGTGGAGCTGGCTCAACTCGAATACATGCTGCCCCGGCTCACCGGCCGCGGCAAAAGCATGTCGCAGACAGGCGGCGGAATCGGCACTCGCGGGCCCGGCGAAACGAAGCTCGAAACCGACCGCCGCCGCATCCAGCGCCGCATCGACCAGCTCAAGCAGGATCTCGAAGGCGTGCGCCGCGTCCGGCACCAGCAGCGCCAACGCCGCGAGGCGGTGCCCGTACCCACGGTTGCGCTGGTGGGATATACCAACGCGGGCAAGAGCACGCTGTTCAATCGCATGACCGGCGGTCATGTGCTGGAGTCCTCGCGCATGTTCGCCACGCTCGATCCCAAGCTGCGCGCTATCGAGCTGCCCAGCCGGCGTAAGGTGCTGCTTTCCGACACGGTGGGTTTTATCCGCAACCTGCCGCACACGCTAGTGACCAGCTTTCGCGCCACGCTCGAAGAGGTACAGCAGGCTGAGGTGCTCCTGCACGTGCGCGATGCTGCCTCCAGCTACGGCGAGGAGCAGAAGGTTCAGGTCGAGAAAGTGCTTGGCGAACTGGAGGCACTCCAAAAGCCGCGCGTCGAGGTTCTTAACAAGATCGACCTGCTGGATGATGACGAACGCCGCGGCCTGTTCGAAGGTGCAGCCCCGGGCGTTCCAGTGTCTGCCCGAACCGGAGAGGGAATTGAAGCGCTGCTTCAGGCCATCGACCAGGCACTGCACTCCGATCCGCTCATCGACGCCGACTTGCGCGTGCCCCAGCACGAGGGCGCAGCGCTCGCGGCGATCGAGGCCGGCATGATCATCCACAGTCGCAACTACGAGGGCAATCTCGTGCACCTGTCGGTCACGGGACCTGCATCGCTTGTGGGCCGGCTGCGTGAATACCGGCTCCGCGGCTGATTCTCGTCACAATCCGCGCTAAGTCGTCGTATTCTCGTTCCATGTTTCCCCGCCACGCGCGCAGCCTCGCTTGCCGGGCCCTGTTCGTCCTCAGTGCTTCGTCTGCGGTTCTGCATCCCCAGCCTCCGCCGCCGTCTCACCCGGATGTCCTGCAAGTCAATGGCGTCGGTTCCGGCCTCGTTCCGCTCGACGGGCCCTGGCAATTCCATCTCGGGGACGACCCGGCGTGGAGCTCGCCCGCGTTCGACGATTCCAGTTGGGAACAGATTGCGGTGGACGAGCCCTGGGGCGCGCAGACGCATAACGGCTACACCGGCCGCGCCTGGTATCGGCGTCATATTGTCTTTCAGGGCGTTCCCGGCGCTGCTCCCGATATAGCTCTGTATATGCCCATCACGCGCGATGCCTGCGAAGTTTACTGGAACGGCCGGCTGGTAGGCGGATTCGGCAAGCTGCCGCCTCATGCTGTCTGGTATTACGATTCCGTTTGGCCGTATACCCTCGGCCTTGGCAAACCGACCGCGGGCGTGATCGCCATTCGCGTGTGGAAGGCGCCTTATGACGCTTACGGCGATCCCACCTCCGGCGGTCTCGAGGGGGCACCGCTGGCCGGCAACGCTGAAGCTGTCGCCAATGCCAGGGCCGCCCATGACTACCACTGGCTGCGTACCAGCGAGTTCTCCATTGGTCTGGATGTTTGCTACGCCCTGACTGCGGTCCTCTGCTTCCTTGTCTGGCTGGGAGATCGGCGCCAGCGGATTCTCGGATGGATGGCGCTCTATGCCGTCAGTCCGTTAGCCACCTTCCTTCTCGACAATCTTCCACTGCTGGTCCCATACCGCTGGGATTACGGCCTGCTCTTTCTGGCCTTTGCCGCCGGAGAAATCGGCCTCTGGTATGTGCTTATCGAACTCCTGGAACTTGACCGGCATACGCGTTTCAAGAGGATCACAGCCATTCTGGCTTGCATCGTTGTCGGTTGCGCCCTGCTCCAGGGCGTTCTCCATTTGCTCAACTGGGAAAGCGGTCCTGCGCGCCTCTACCTGATCCTGGACCACGCCTTTACCCTCGTCACCGATCTCGTCGATCTCTACCCGCTGGTATTTATCCCCTTAGCGTTCAAAAAACGCCTCGGCATATCCCGTTCCATCCTTGCGGTATTTGCCATGCTCAATCAGATCGTTCAGGTCATGCCGAGCATCTTCACCGAGCGCATTCTTTTCACGAATTTCCACGCGCTCGATCCGTTTCTTAACTTCGATCTCCATCTCGGCGGCTCGGACCTTGGCATTCAGGACATCGGAAATGCGCTTTTGTTTCTATGCATCGTCTACGCGCTGGTGAATTATCTCGATCGCAGCCGCACACGCCAGCACGAGCTCGAAACCGAGTTTCGCAGCGCTCGCGAGCTTCAGCAGTTTCTGATTCCGGCGTGCCTTCCCGATGTGCCTGGCTTCACGCTGACCAGCGCCTACCGACCCGCACGCGATGTGGGAGGCGATTTTTTCCAGATTATCGAAGTTGACTCCAGCGCCACGCTCATCGTCCTGGGCGATGTAAGCGGCAAGGGGCTCAAAGCCGCCATGGCTGTCTCCGTGATTGTAGGCGCGGTGCGGGCTCTCGCGTCCGCGCAATCGCAGCCGCACCAGCTTCTTCGCGAGTTGAACAGCCACCTCCATAGCAGCCTGGGCGGCGCGTTTGCCACGTGTGCTATTTTGCGCATTTCCGCCGCCGGCGCTTGCGCGTTCTCGAGCGCAGGTCATCCCCCGCCCCTCCTAAACGGGCGCGAAATGCAGGCCTCCGGCGCGCTTCCTCTCGGCATCGCTTCCGACGAATCGTACGAGGAGATCCGTTTCTCCGTTCAACCGGAAGATACGCTCGCCCTTTACACCGATGGATTGCTGGAAGCCCGCAATCACTCCGGTGAGCTCTTCGGCTTCGCGCGCCTCCAGTCGCTCTTCGCAACACGCCCCACCGCGACGCAGGCGGCGGACGCCGCGGAACAGTTCGGGCAGGATGACGACATCACCGTTCTTACTCTCACTCGCATTTCTGCCGCAGAGCTGCAGATTTCCCGCCTCTCACAAGGTCTGAAGGGGCGCGATTTCAGTCATGCCGGTTGATGTGTCTCCTGGGACACGCTGATGCCGGATGAATTGCAGGTCGCAGCGCGCAGGCAGAAAGACGTCGACGCTCGTTATTGGATCGTCTCGTGTGAGGCCGCCAGCACTTTTCCAGTCTTTCGATCGAGCAGCACCACCGCACCCTGCTGCGCCGGAAGCGAGAAATGCAGGCGCGCTTTGGTCGCCGCGTCCTGAATATCGACGCGCTGGTTGTCGAGCGATTCGTTGGAGAAGCTGTAGAGGATGGCGTCTTTCAACATGGTTGGAAACGCCAGAACGCCCGGCGAGAGTGGATGAAGCTGAGTGAACGCAGGCGGTATACCGGCTTTGGCCGCCGCAAAGGCGTAGAGTGCGGAAGGCGCGGCGTAGCCTTCCGCCAATTCCACCGGATCGGAAGCCCAGAGAATTGTGCCGGCGCCGTGATGAATCGTCTCCACCGACGCGCCATCGCTGAAGCGCAGGAATTCGATGGGCGATGTCTGGATCGTCGACGGATAGGACACCGGCAGAGATTGCGCGCTTCCCGGCAGAGTCAGGCTCGACTGGCGCACGATGATTGGCGCAGTCGTCGCCTTCACATGCAGCGGTGTGAGGCGGTCAACCCTTTCCCAGTACTCGTTGTGGTCCACCGGCCCTGTGATCAGCAGGCATCCGCCGCCGGAGACATAGTCGAGCAGCTTCTGCCACGCGGCATACGTTAGCGACTGTGCGCTGGGCAGGATTACCAGCTTCGGCTTTCCCAACTCCGCCAGGCGGTTTTCCGGAAGCATACGCAGCGGCTGGCGATCGTAGTATGCCAGCGCGCGCACCGCCTTCTTCTGCATTTCGACCGTGAGATCCCAGAGCGAGTACATCTCAGCCTGGGATACGACGATCGTGATTGCCGGCGGGTCGATTGTGGTGAAGGCGGCAGGATGTTCGCGGGCGAACTGCGCGTATACGGCGAGCACGCGCGCCTCGGGTTTCTCCGTTCCGTCCGGGCGAATGGCGCCGATAGTGACCTCCTGGGAATTGGACATCATGGAGTTCACGTTCCACACCCACTCAATGCCGCCAGCGCCTTGCGCGAACGAGACCGCCAGCTTGCGCGAGAGCTGCCACGACTCCTCTTCAGCCGACAGGCGCAGTTGGCCGTCTACTGTCAGGCGCCGCTGTTCGCCCGTCTCCTGTACGAGCATTGGTTCGCCGGGCATTTTAGCCATGAGACCGGCCCACAGAATGCTGTCGAAGTCCCACCACGTATGCGTCGTGGTGAAGCTCACGTCCGGGGAGAAGAATGCCGGGGAGAGACGTCCGGCCACGCCGCCTTCGTCTTGTCCGACGGTGGTCAGTTGCTGCGAGCCTGCATCGTGGATGGTCTTTTGCTGGCGGTCGATCCAATCGCGGAAAAAGGATTGCGTAAAAAGCTGGTAGTCGTAGAAGTGCGGCGGCTCAAGGCCGGTGTGCGCGGCGCCCTCGGCTAACTCGACGGCAGTCGGGAGTTTGTACCGACGGCCTTCCGGGCGATTGTGCAGAGTCCAGGCGGCCCATGCAGCGTCCTCGGTGGAATTGGGGACCGTTCGCCAGAGAAGGCGGTTGGGGCTTGGCTCGTTGATCAGGTCCCAGGCCAGAAACGGCACGTCGTGAAAGCGGCTGACGATGGAGGAGACGAATCGTTCCTGCTCCGCTTGCTGCGTGAGATAGGGATGGCCGTGGCCGGTCAGGTCAGGAATGAACGCGAACAGGTTGAACTGCACCGGCAGCCCGTATTTGCGCGCGGTCATGAGGAAGGCCTCGACGGAGCGCAGAGCCTCTTCGTTCATCGACTTGTCGGGGTTCGTGATCAAGCCCCAGCCCGACCAGATGCCCGAACGCAGCATGTTGATGCCGGCGGCGCGCATCTGATGCATGTCCTCGTCCCAGACGTAGGGGTTCGGTTCCCAAAGATAGGCACGGTCTACGTCGCCGGCCATGTAGGTGGTGCCGACCACGGGCAACGGCTTGCCGTCGAGCGCGAAATAATCTGTACCGACGGTGAGCCTGGGCCCGCTGAGCAGGTAGTCGCGATCGCGCATCCAGAACCCGGAGCGGTAGAACCACAGCGGCTCATTGTCGCGCACAAGCTGGGCCTCGACCGTGTGCAGGCCTGAACCGGCAGTTACGGAGGGCGGGAGAGTGACGGGCTTCGAGTGGTCCGCGGGAAACGTGAACGACTGGGCCGAGCCGTTTTCAGACCGGACAGAAATCTTGAGCTGGTCTCCAGCTTCGGCCTGGGCGGCGCGCGCCGGCTGGAAGCGGAACTCGATAGGTTCGCCCGGCAGGAAAAGCGCAACCCGCGGTCGGAAGGTGAAGCGATCGTTTTGGCGCAGGGCCAGGGTCTGCAGCGCGGCAAGGAGCTTCGGGTTTTCGAGCGATCTTGGGTCGGCGTCGCAGGCGACGAAGATCCAACGGCCGCCGGCGAAGCGCGCTGAGACGTGATCGATCAGGAATGCCGGAGCGGCCAGCTTGTGTCCGTCCTGCTCGCCCCAGGCAAGGGTCGTGAGCCACGAGTCCTCGTTGCCGGTCGATCCGGTTTCGGACGAGAAACGGGGCGCAGCCGACAGGCGGATCACGGGGCTGAATGCGCGTTGCCACTGAAACGCTGGCAGAGCGGGCTGCACGTCTGTGTTGGCGGCGAATCGCAGGGACTGCGAGCCGGGCGTCTGCTGGTAGCCGTCGATTCTCATCAGAGCAGTGGCGCCATTGGTTGGAGCGGCGAGGCGCCAGCCATTGGAATCGCGGACCGGTCGAGTGAACGGCTTGCCGCCGAGGACGATTAGGTTTCCTCCGCGGTCGAGAAATGCAAGAATGTCAGGCCACGCGGACTCGGGATAGGCCGAGCCGTAGGGCATGACCAGCAGGCGCGTGTGGGAGTCTTTCAGAGCGGCCGCGAGCGATTGCGCATTCGCTACGCGGGCGTCGGAAAGGCCGCTTTGCAGGGCGTCGAGCGATAGTGCGCCGGAGTCGGCGGTGGGGAAGCCCGGCTCGTGAAACAAGATTGTTTCCGGCTGCGCAAACACCGATCCAGTCAGACCCAGCAACGCGAAAGCCATCGTTATTGCGCGCAGACTATTTGCCATTACGTCTCCCATTCTCCAGCCTAACCACCGTCACGCCGGTCCGGCTTTGACGATTCGTCGCAATACTAAATCGAAACACCGGACTTAACGTAGATCGCCGATAATTCACTCGAGAGGTGTCGATGACGGCGACCACTGTTCAGAGCGCAACGGAGAGCTGCATCTTTTGTCAGATCATCCGTGGCGAAGCCCGGGCCGCCGTTCTATACAGCGATAGCCGCGTCATTGCGTTTGTGCCCATCGATCCGGTGACAGCGGGACACACCATTCTGGCGCCAACGGTTCATTACGAGAACCTGTTTGACATCACTGACGAATCTCTCTATTCCGTCATGCGGGCGGCAAAGACAATCGCTGCAGAACTGCGTGCGAAATATGGTGCGACGGGAGTGAACCTTCTGCATGCGACGGGCAGGGACGCACAGCAGTCCGTATTCCATTTTCACCTTCACGTTGTTCCCAGATATTTCGAGGATGGCCTGGATCTCTGGTTGGGAACCCGGCTTTAGAATCGGCACGCAAGATCGGAATATCCCCATTCACTACTCCGTGGCACACTACTGCTGTGACAGAAAACAATCAGGACAAGGCTGCCGCTCCTGTCCCGCGGCCTTCGATTACGACGTTGAGCAGCCGCGAGGTTTATCGCAATGCGTGGATGCGACTACGCGAAGACGAGATTCTGCGCTCGAATGGCAAGAAGGGCATCTATGGCGTCGTCGAGAAGGATGAGGCCGCCATCATCATCCCAATCGAGGGCGACCGCATCTGGCTGGTGGAACAGTTTCGCTACACGATCCAGGAGCAGGCGCTGGAGCTGCCACAGGGCGGGTGGGAGATGGCCGGGGTGGATCCCGAGGAGCTGGCGCGCGGCGAATTGCGCGAAGAGACGGGGATTCAGGCCAGCAGCATGACCTGGCTTGGCAGCTGCTGGATCGGCTATGGCTTCACCCGCCAGAAGCAGCATGTCTTTCTTGCGACCGGATTGACGCACACCGAAAAGGATCCGGACGAGGAAGAGCATGACATTGTCGTGCGCAACTTGCCGGTGGCGGAATTCGAGCAGTTAATGCTCGATGGCAAGGTGCGCGACGGATGCACGCTGGCGGCGTGGGCGCTGTATTTGCTGTGGAAGAGGGTCAAGTAGCCGCAGAAGTTGGACAGGCGGATTCCCGCCCTGCCATCCATCGTCCGCCGGAAAATGACAACTGCTTTTACGGCCGGTCTTCGAGCGGCTGCCAGCGTGTGGGGTACTCGGGCCCGATGTACTCGGCGCGCGGGCGGATGAGGCGGTTGTCGTCGAGCTGTTCGATGACGTGGGC
>Ga0134126_10004040_pt1 | contig 18344 bp, 16 predicted proteins | sample KB31752_FD_96881 | JGI IMG/M metagenome (GOLD analysis project Ga0134126, IMG submission 96881) | Terrestrial soil microbial communities with excess Nitrogen fertilizer from Kellogg Biological Station, Michigan, USA - KB3-175-2 | ecosystem: Environmental > Terrestrial > Soil > Unclassified ...
GCGAGGCCCTGCCGTGCCGACTCGAGCAGTGCCAGCGCTGACGGGGCTACCCGGCAGCGCAGCCGATCCGGGCGAATCTGCGCGGGAGTACTCATGGTCAGGTCCTCCATTCAGCTGTGGGCGGCCAGGCGGGGCGCTTCCCCACACCGCGCCTGGCCGAATCCTGGTAGCCAGAGGGGTTGGGCTACCAGGCATTCCCACACCTATATTCGAACATAAATTCGGTCTGCTGTCCAACTACTTGCTGTTGCGTTCGAAGCTATCGAATGGGTCTGACAATCAATCGCCGACGACGGGCCGACCGCGGTCAAGCGGTCGCGTAGGCTGGGCGAAATGGCCATAGCCACCACGCTCAGCGAGCTCACCAGCAGGCAGTTCCTCAGCCAGCTCGATACGTATCTAGCGATCTACGCGGATGCGATGGACGCCGATCGTTCGCTGCTGCCCGGCCGTCGCGAGCTGATGCGCAGGCACGCGGCCTGCCCCGACTTCCGCGCGCTGACAGCTCGCGAAGCCGACGGGACCGGCCACGGGCAAGTCGTCGGCTTCGCCTACGGATTCCACGGCCAGGCCGGTCAGTGGTGGTACGACGCCGTCTGGGGCGCGCTCGCGCAATCCGTCGGTGTCGGCTGCGCGGCGACCTGGCTGGCCGACTGCCTGGAAATCGCCGAGGTGCACGTATACAAGCGGCATCAGCGCGCTGGCATCGGCACCAGGATGCTGATGACACTGACGGGCGGCCGCCGCGAGCGAACCGCGGTGCTTTCCACACCTGACCGCGACACCACCGCCCGCAGGCTGTATCGCAGGCTGGGGTTCTCCGAGCTGCTGACCGGCTATAACTTCCCTGGCGGGAGCCCGCCCTACATCGTGATGGGCGCAGAGCTTCCGCTGCGCGACCCGGCGACCGCGGCGCCCTGGCCCCTGTCGGCCAGCCCGAGCGTCTCGTAGATCTCCCTGGTCGCCCGCGAGGTGTTGAGCGTGTAAAAGTGCAGCCCAGGCACGCCCTCGTCGAGCAGCCGCCGGCACATGCCTGCCGCGTACTCGACCCCGATCTCCCGTACCGCGGCCCGGTTGTCCGCATGCTCGTGCAGCCGGTCGGCCAGCTCGGACGGGAACTTCGCGCCCGACAGCATCACGATGCGCTCGACCATCGAGAGGCTGGTGATCGGCATGATTCCAGCGATTACCGGGACCGAGCAACCGCGCCTGGCGACCTCATCGGCGAACCTCAGGTACTCATCGACGATGAAGAACATCTGGGTGATCGCGAAGTCGGCTCCAGCGGCGCACTTCTCGACGAAGAAGTCGATGTCGGCTTCCTTGCTGACGGCTCTGTTGTGACCCTCAGGGAACGCGGCCACGCCGACGCAAAAATCGCCGGAATCCCTGACCAGGCGGACAAGCTCGGCGGCGTACCCGAGGCCTTGCGGGTGCGCTATCCACTCGGCTGACGGATCGCCAGGCGGATCGCCGCGAAGCGCTAGCACGTTCCGCACCCCGACCCCGGCGTAAGAGCCGATGACATGCCGGATCTCGGCGACTGAGTGGTTGACCGCGGTCAGGTGACCGACTGGGGTGAGGGTCGTCTCCTCGGCGATCCTGCCGGTGACCCGCACCGTGCGGTCCCTCGTCGAGCCTCCGGCACCATAGGTGACGGAGACGAACGTCGGCCCTAGCGGTTCAAGCCGCCTGATCGCCCGCCAAAGCTGCTGCTCATCCTCATCGGTCTTGGGCGCCATGAACTCGAACGAGAACGATCGAGCGCCGGAAGATAGCAGGTCTTTGATCGACGGCGCCAGCCGCGGCGCTAGTGTTGCCATTTTTCTAGGTTAGCCCGGCGCGGTAGACGACGCTCTGGCACCACTGGGACGAGCTAAGGTCGGGTTCATGGCGAGCAGCCGAGGCGACCTGGGCAGGATAAGGGCGCAGGTCGGCAGCGCGCTCGATGACTTTATCGGACGCCAGCGGGCAAACCTGACCGCGATCAGCGCAGAACTAGGCCCGTGCGCCGACGCGGTGACCGACTTGCTGGCTGGCGGCAAGCGGCTGCGCGCTGCTTTCTGCTACTGGGGCTGGCGCGCCTGCGGCGGCGCCGACGAGCCTTCGATTTTCGCCGCGGCGGCCGCGCTCGAACTGCTGCACGCGAGCGCGCTCGTGCACGACGACGTGATGGATGCCAGCGACACGCGCCGCGGCCAGCCATCTGTGCACAGGCGATTCGCTGCCTCGCACCGGGCGGCCGGCTGGCAAGGATCGCCGCAGCGGTACGGCGCCGGCGCAGCCATCCTGGTCGGAGACCTGCTGCTGGCTTGGACCGACGAGATGCTGAGGACGAGCGGCCTGACCCCAGCCTCGGTCGGGCGCGGGCTCGCCGTGCTCGATGAGATGCGAACCGAGGTGTTCGCCGGCCAGTTCCTCGATCTCGTGGGGCAGGCGTCCGCTAATTCCGCCGCGGAGAGCGCGCTGCGCGTCGTCACCTACAAATCAGCCAAGTACACGGTAGAACGGCCGCTGCAACTCGGTGCCGCCCTGCACGCCGACGCCGGAGCCGTCAGCGCCGCTTTCACCGGATACGGCCTGCCGCTCGGGATCGCGTTCCAGCTTCGCGACGACATACTCGGCGTGTTCGGCGACCCGGCGAGAACCGGCAAGCCGGTGACCGACGACTTGAGGGAGGGCAAGCGCACGGTGCTGCTGGCCATCGCGCGCGGGCGCGCTGACCACAGTCAAAGGCAGGTGCTCGACCGCGGCGTCGGCAACCCAGACCTCACCGAGTCGGCGGCAGAACGCATCAGGGCCATCATCACGGGCACCGGAGCGCTAGCCGAATGCGAGCGGATGATCAGCGTGAACGTGGACGAGGCACTCGCCGCCGTTGACGCCGCCCCGATAACCAGCGAATCGAAGTCAGCACTCGCCGACCTGGCGGTCGCGGCTACGAGCAGATCCGATTGACCGGCTGGACCACGGAAAACCACAGAGCTTGAACGAAATGTCGCTCACTGACTGTCGAGCACGCGGGCTAGTCTTGCCGCGGCCGCTCCTGGGTCCTCGGCTTCGGTGATCGCGCGCACCACAACGACCCGGCGAGCACCCGCCTCGATCACGTCGCCGATCGTAGCTTCGTCGATGCCGCCGATCGCGAACCACGGCCTGGTCGCCGCCAGCCCGGCGACGTAGCTGATCAGGCCGAGCCCGGCCGCCGGGCGGCCAGGCTTGGTCGGAGTGGTCCATACCGGTCCGGCGCAGAAATAGTCAGCATGCGGATCGGCAGCGGCGGCGTCAGCCTGGGCGCTTGAGTGGGTGGACAGCCCGATGACCGTGCGGTCACCGACGACCTGCCTGGCGATCCGCGACCGCAGGTCAGCCTGGCCCAGGTGCAATACGTCAGCGCCCGCCGCGTAGGCGATGTCGGCTCGGTCATTGACGGCAAGCATGGCATCGTGCCGGTCACAGACGGCACGGAAGACCTCGAGCAGCCGCAACTCGTCTGCCGCCTCAAGGCCCTTTTGCCTGAGCTGCACGATGTCCACGCCCCCGCCGACCACGCGGTCGAGGAAGCGGCTCAGGTCGCCTTGCCGCTCCCTGCCATCGGTACACAGGTAAAGCCGCGCCGAGGCGAGCCTGCCGCGCAAGTCCGCCCCGTCGCGTTCGCTCCCGCCGGAATCCGCCACCCAGTCATCTTGCCATTAGCGCGCGCGACATCGCGGCGGGGCGCTCCCTATGAGCCGATCCGGAGGCGAGCGAAGATCAGAAGGCCAGCGCCTGCGCCCGCCGGTTGACTTCGCTGCAGCGGTGCGCGGCGATCGCCTCGATCGGGCGGCCGGGTAGCGAGTCGTCCGTGGTGAACAACCAGCGCATCGCCTCGGCGTCGGTAAAGCCGCAGTCAAAGAGCAATGTCAGCGTGCCGTGCAGGCCGCGCACGACCTGGCCGCCCTCGATGAAGGCGGCAGGCACGCCGAATGAGCCGTCTGGCCGCTGCACTCCGAGCAGCCTGCGGTCTCGTACTAGCTGCTTGATCCGGCTTACCGGCAAGGACAACCGCTCGGCGACCTCGGGGATGGTAAGCCATTCGCCGACGCTAGCGTCGACAGGGGGGTCGATCTGTGCCACGTCCAAATCTTTTCCCCAGGATGACCAGCAGCCAAACCACAGAAAGACACCAGTTCACGCGCACTGCCGACCGATGACCGCAACCACAGCTAAGACAGCGCCGCCGAGCGGAGCTGGACGGCCGGGTCGGCCAGCTTGTCCGGATCGACCGGCGTGGCCGACTCGATCAGGCGCCGACCCTGCATCAGGTCCTTGGGCCGGTCGACCGTGAGCACGGCAATGAGCCGCTCGCCCATCAGCCAGCAGACCGTCCACCAGGGTTCGGTCACATCACGGCGCCAGACCAGCCGGTCGGCGCCGGCGTGATGCCCCGCGTACTGCATCATCCGGCCGAATTGCTCGGACCAGAAGTACGGCACGGGGTCGTAGTTCTCGGCACCGCCGAGCAGATTCGCCGCCAGCACGGCCGGTGCCCGCAATGCCCCGTCCCAATGCTCGGTCCGCATCCTGCGGTTGAATCTGCCTGACCAGAACGCCGCGCAGTCGCCGACCGCGTAGACGCCAGGCAGTGAGGAGCGGAGCCGCTCGTCGACGACGACGCCGTTGTCCAGCGCTATGCCGCAGGATCCGAGCCAGCCGACATCAGGCCTGACACCGACGGCCGTCACGATCTCGTCGGCAGCCAGCCAGCCGCCGCCTGCCAGGCTGAGCCCGCCATCTTGTACCGACTCGACCGGGCAGTCGAGCATGAGCTTGACGCCCGCTTGTTCGTACCACCCGATGGTCGCCGCGCCGACGTCGGCGCCGATCGCCGAGGAAAGCGGGGCGGCAGCAGCCTCGACGACGCTGACCTGGCATCCGTGGCCGGCCGCGGCGGTGGCCAGCTCGGCACCGATCCATCCGGCGCCCACGATGGCTAGCCTGCGCTCCGGCAGGAGCACCTCACGCAGCGCGAGAGCGTCGTCGATTGACCGCAGGAACCGCTGCTTGCCAGGCCCTGGCAACCCGATCGGCCGCGCCCCGGTCGCGATGACCAGCTTGTCGAAGCCGTACTCAGCCTCGGTGGTACGCACGCTGCCTGCCGTCAGATGCTCAGCACGCTCGGCAAGCCTGATCCGCGCGCCGAGTGAGTCAAGATTGGTGCGCAGCGTGGTGTCGTCAACCGCACCGATCATGAGCTGCTTGGAAAGCGGTGGCCGGTCGTACGGCGGCCTTGGCTCGGCACCGATCAGCGTGAGCGATCCTTCGTAGCCGCCTGACCGCAACTCTTCGGCCGTGCGCAGGCCTGCTAGCCCGGCCCCGACGACCACGATCTCCTCAGCGACCACCAGGTGACCATACCTTTCACCCATCGGGATCGCACGTGAACATCAGGTCGCCAGTCAGCCACGCGACGGCGGCCGGCGGTGGCGTCCGATCGGTCGCTTATCCCGCTAAGCTAGTGGTTTACGCGCGGGAGTCCGGTGCCGACCGGGCTGAGAGGGCGGCTACTGAGCCGCCGACCGCAGAACCTGATCCGGGTCATGCCGGCGAAGGGAGCGCGAAAGTGAACGACCCGCACGCCGGTAGCCATCACAGTGTCGGAAATAACGGGGCCGGCAACCAGGGGGGCGATGACGTCACGGCGGACGTGCTGATCATTGGCGGCGGTGTTATCGGCCTTGCCATTGGCTGGCGAGCGGCTCAGCGCGGGATGAGGGTCGCGGTCGCCGACCCTGATCCTGGCCGTGGCGCGTCGCACGCCGCGGCCGGCATGCTGACGCCGGTCGCCGAGGCCGCCTACGCCGAACGCGAGCTGTTCGAGCTTGGCCGGATGTCTCTGGCCCGCTATCCCGGCTTCGCCGCTGAGCTGGCCGAGCAGACCGGGCTCGTGGTCGGGTTCAGGCAAGCAGGCACTCTGCTCGTCGGCTACGACGCCGACGACATGGCCGCGATCGACGAGCACGCCATTCTGCGCGAGTCATTCGGAGTACAGAGCCAGCGGCTGTCGGGCCGCGAATGCCGCAAAGCCGAGCCGCTGCTCGGTCCGTCCATCAGCGGCGGGCTGCTGGTGGACGACGACGCATCAGTTGACCCGCGCCGGCTGACCGACGCCCTGCTCGCCGCCGCGCAGAAAGCGGGCGCCGTACACCTGCCCGAGCGCGCCGTCAGGCTGCTGACCCGCGGTGACCGCGCGACGGGCGCTGAGCTTGCCGACGGCCGCGCGGTCAGCGCTGCCCAGGTGGTACTCAGCGCTGGCTGGGCGTCGACCTCATTGGCCGGGCTGCCTTCCGCCGTCAAGCCGCCGCTGCGTCCGGTGAAGGGCCAGATCGTTCGGCTCCGACCGACCCAGGCGACGCTCGCCGCTGGCTTGGCCCCGTCGCTTATCGGCAGGACGGTGCGCGGGCTCACCCAGGGCAGCTCGGTCTACCTGGTGCCAAGGGACAGCGGAGAGCTAGTGATCGGTGCCACCCAGGAGGAAATGGGCCCGGACACCACGGTCACCGCCGGCGGCGTCTGGCAGTTGCTGCGCGACGCGCGCGCGATCGTGCCAGGCGTCATCGAGCTTGAATTCGCAGAGGTAGTAGCTGGGCTGCGGCCAGGCACGCCGGACAACGCGCCGGTGCTCGGCCCATCCGACTTGCCCGGACTTGTGCTCGCTACTGGTCATTTCCGCAGCGGCGTGCTACTCGCACCGATCACCGCTGATCTGATCACCGAGCTGCTGGTGACCGGCACAAGCCCGGCCGCCGCCACGCCATTCTTGCCGCAGCGCTTCGCCCGCCTAGGAACGTGAACCGTGATGGAAATAGTGATCAACGGCAACCCGCATGAGGTGCCTGACGCGACCTCGCTCGACCGGGTAGTTGAGCTGATATCGACGTCAGCCACCGGGATCGCCGTCGCGGTCAATGGCGACGTCGTGAGCAGGATCTCCTGGCCGCGAGTCAAGCTCGCGCACGGAGACCAGATCGAGGTGCTCACCGCGGTACAAGGAGGCTGACATGGCTGAGCCGCTGGCCGACGACCCGCTGCTGCTGGCCGGAGAAAAGTTCGGTTCCCGGTTGATCATGGGAACGGGCGGCACTCCGAGCCTCGACGTGCTCGGCCGGGCGCTCGCCGCATCCGGCACCGAGCTGACGACCGTCGCCATGCGCCGGGTCGACCCCGCCTCGCCAGGCTCGGTGCTCGACGTGCTCGCTGCCCGCGGCATCAAGGTACTGCCGAACACGGCGGGCTGCTTTACCGCCGCCGAGGCGGTGCGGACGGCGCGGCTCGCCGCCGAAGCGCTCGGCACGAACTGGGTCAAGCTCGAGGTGATCGCCGATGAGGTGACGCTGCTGCCCGACCCGGTCGAACTGCTCGACGCGGCCGAGCAGCTTGTCGCGCTCGGCTTCGCTGTGCTGCCTTACACCAACGACGACCCGGTGCTTGCCAAGCGCCTGGAGCAGGCCGGATGCGCGGCGGTCATGCCGCTGGGCGCGCCGATCGGGTCTGGGCTCGGCATCAGGAATGCGCACAACATCGAGCTGATGGTGCAGGCAGCTTCGGTGCCGGTGATACTGGACGCCGGCATCGGCACGGCCAGCGACGCGGCGCTCGCGATGGAGCTTGGCTGCTCGGCTGTGCTGCTCGCGACGGCGGTGACAAGGGCGCGCGACCCCGAGTTGATGGCCGCGGCGATGCGGTCAGCGGTCATCGCTGGCCGCCTGGCCTACCGAGCCGGCCGGATACCTCGCCGCCGCTACGCCACCCCTTCGTCGCCGCCGGTCGGCACCTAAACTCTCCAGATCCGCTCCAACGGCCGGGGAGTCGAGCGTCGTCCCGTGGGCTGGCACCGCTGATTCGCCGATCAGTAACCGGTTCACGCAGCGGGGCCTACCTCTACACTATTGCCGATGGATACCGCCCTTTCGCCACCTGTTGGCCAGTTGCTTGGCGGCAGGTACCACGTCGGGTCGCGGATCGCCCGCGGCGGCATGGCCACGGTCTACCTGGCCACCGACACCCGGCTCGACCGCGTCGTGGCGCTCAAGATCGCCCATCTTGAGCTCTCCGACGACGCCGAGTTCGTGCGCAGGTTCATCGGCGAGGCGCGTTCCGCCGCCCGGCTGTCGAGCCCCAACGTGGTCGGCGTCTACGACCAGGGCTCGGACGGACGGCTCCACTACATCGCGATGGAGTATGTGGCTGGCAGGACGCTGCGCCAGCTACTCAGCGAGCGCGGCAGGCTCAGCCCGGTCGAGGCGCTGGACATCATGACCGGCGTGCTAAGCGGCCTCGCGGCCGCACACCAGGCCGGACTCGCCCACCGGGACGTCAAGCCCGAGAACGTGCTGCTCACTCGGGGCGGCGAGGTCAAGGTGGCCGACTTCGGCCTCGCCCGATCGGTCGCCGGAGCTGTTCAGACCAAAGGCGGCATGATCATTGGCACGGCGGGCTACCTGGCACCGGAGCAGGTGAGCGGAGGAACTTCGGACGCGCGCACCGACGTCTACGCCGCAGGGATCATGCTGTTCGAGCTGCTCACTGGCACTCAGCCGCACACGGGGGGCAGTCCGCTCGCCGTCGCCTACAAGCACGTGAACGAGGTTGTGCCGGCACCTTCGAGCGTGCTGCCCGGCCTCGCGCCACCGCTTGACACCCTTGTGGCGATGGCGACAAGCCGCGACCCCGACCTCAGGCCAGCAAACGCCGGGCAGTTCCTCCGTGCAATCGACGAGGTGCGCGCCGGCAACTGGCCGACCGACTCGGGGCCGCATCGAGTCAGGCATCCGTATCAAGACCCGTACGGCGACGATCTCCACCACTCAGACCCAGGCCGGTTCGGTCCGCTAGTCCGGCCGGGCGCCGTAGGCGCATCGGCGTTGCCTTCGCTAAGCCCGCACTCGGCGTCAGTCGTGCCAGCCGATGAGACGTCGGCGGTGAACCACACGCTGGTGGTCCCGACCGAGTCCGCGTACGGTGACTACCCCCCGAGGTATCGCGGTCACCGGGCCGTGCGCCGGCGCGGGCGCGCCGAGCCTTGGCTGCACGACCTGCTGTTCGGCAGGCGCCTGCTTTTCCTGCTCGGCGGCCTCGGGCTAGTGCTCGTCGTCGCGCTCGCCACCTGGTGGCTAAGCTCCGGCCGCTACACGAAGATCCCGGCGATGCGCGGGCTCACCGTCAGCGCTGCCACGACCGACCTGCGCAACCTAGGCCTGCAGGTACGTATAGGCAAGGCAGAGCACGACTCGTTGCCTAAGGGCGAGGTCATCGCGACCAGTCCGGATGCCGGGTCGAAAGCCACCGGCGGTTCCACGGTCGCTCTGACCGTGTCGCTCGGACCGGTAATGCTCCCGATGCCCAACGTGACCGGTCAGCCGCTGACCCAGGCCGAGGCGCTCGTCACCCAGGCGCATCTCACCGTGGGCCAGGTGCTCAAGGCCACCTCGAGCTCGGTGCCTGTCGGCAACGTGATCAGCACGACCCCAACTGCCTACACCAACTGGCCGCAGAACAAGCCGGTCAGCCTGACGGTCAGCGAGGGTCCGGGCCTCGCGAGCTTCGTCGGCCAGCCGCTGCAGGCCGCGCAGGCGGCGGCGCAGGCCGGCGGATTCACGATCAATGCGACACAGGTCCAGAGCAACGAGCCGGCCGGCACGGTGCTGAGTCAGTCACCGGGCGCCAATACGCCGATCACGCCAGGCGAGGTCGTCAATGTCCGCGTCTCGCAGGGTCCGCCTGCGGTCCCCGTGCCCGACGTCCAAGGCTGGCCGCTGCAGCAGGCGATCAAGGCACTGCGGCAAGCCGGCTTCCAGGTTCAGGTGGATAGCGGCATCCTCGGCGACCGGGTGACCAGCTATGACCCAACCGGATCGCAGCCCAAAGGCACCACGATCACGCTGCACGTCGGGCTGGGCGGCTAGCCGGCGTCACAGATCTGGACCCTCACCCGGCTGCTCCTGGTAGGAATAGCGCTGCTCTTGCCAAGGATCGGCGTTGTTGTGGTAGCCGCGCTCTTCCCAGAAACCGCGCCGGTCACCGCTCAAATACTCGATCGCCCGCACCCATTTGACGCTCTTCCAGCCGTAGCGCGACGGCACCACAAGCCTGACAGGAAAACCCTGCTCTGGACTCAACTCGCGGCCGTCCCTGTGGGTAGCGAGCAGCGTGTCAGGTGCGGCGAACGCGTCGAGCGGCAGATTGGCGCCGTAGCCGAAGTTCGCCCATACCATCACGTGGGTCGTCGCCGGAGCGGGCGTAGCCGCGCTGATCAGGTCAGCGGCGGACACGCCTGACCAGGTGATGCCGAGGATCGTGAACTTGGTGACGCAGTGGAAGTCAGCGATGATCTCAGAATGTGGCAGCGAGCAGAAAGCGTCCCAGTCCCAGCTATGCTGCTGCCCTGACGCGGTCGCGCCGTATACCTGCAAATCCCAGGTCGATGGGTCGAACGCAGGCACCGGCCCGTAGTGCAGCACCGGCATGGCCGCCTGAACGTGCTGGCCAGGCGGCAGCCGTGGGCGTTCTCGTTCTGGTGGGTCGGAACGCTGAGGTGTCCACTTCGCCTGACCCGAGCGCGGGCACGGTAGGCCGGATGCCTCATACCCACGCGCGGCGGCGTCGGGCTGCCTCATTTCCGGCTGACCTGTCCCTCCTGAAATCGAACTAACTCCTGCGGTGCTGACCAGCAAACCTTACGCCCGCGTTCAGACCAGCCATCTTGTCACGCAGTTGAGGCGCGGGCGTCAGCGACCGGCCATCGGAGGGCCGTCGACGTGCGCTAAGCTACGTGCCGTGGGTATTGCGTACTGGTTCTTTTATGGCTACTCACCCGGTACCGGGGAGCTAGCCCGCTTAGGCGCTGCGCAAACGCACAGGCGGCAAGAAACTCCAAGCCCCCGGCCGGGAACGGCCGGGGGCTTTCGTCATTATGGAACAACGAGGTGGACGAGATGGTGATCGTGATGGCCCCCGAAGCGACTCAGGCGGACATTGACTCCGTCGTTGGCGTGGTCAGGTCCGCCGGCGGAGAGGCGTTCGTAAGTCGCGGTGTGTCAAGGACGATCATCGGTCTCGTCGGCGACGTCGAGCATTTCGGCTCGCTGAACCTGCGCAGCCGCAGTGGCGTTAGCGATGTGATTCGCGTCTCAGTCCCCTACAAGCTGGTCAGCCGGGAACACCATAAGGAGAGATCGGTGATCCGGGTAGCCGGGGTGCCGATCGGACCAGGCACGATGACCCTGATCGCCGGGCCGTGCAGCGTCGAGACAGCCGAGCAGACCCTCGCCGCCGCGGTAATGGCCAAAGCAGCGGGAGCCTCCTTGCTGCGAGGCGGCGCGTTCAAGCCGCGCACATCGCCGTACGCCTTCCAAGGGCTTGGCGCGACCGGCCTGAAAATTCTTGCCGACGTACGGGCCGAGGTCGGGTTGCCCGTGGTCACCGAAGTCGTCGACCCAGCCGACGTCGAGCTTGTCTGCGCGTACGCCGACATGCTCCAGGTCGGCACGAGGAACATGCAGAACTTCGCGCTCCTGCAGGCCGTCGGGTCGGCAGGCAAGCCGGTCATGCTCAAGCGCGGCATGAACTCCACGATTGAGGAGTGGCTGATGGCGGCCGAGTACATCGCCCAGCGCGGCAACCTCGACATCGTGCTATGCGAGCGAGGCATCCGCACGTTCGAGGTCGCCACTCGCAACACGCTCGACATCAGCGCTGTGCCGGTCGCACAGCGTCTGTCGCACCTGCCAGTGATCATCGACCCGTCGCACTCGGGCGGCCGCAGGGATCTGGTGCTGCCGCTGAGCAGGGCGGCGATAGCTGTTGGCGCCGACGGGATCATCGTGGACGTGCACCCGAATCCCGCCAAGGCGCTGTGCGACGGAGACCAAGCACTCACCGGCTCGGACATCGCCGAACTCGCCAACCTCGTGAGCACGCTACCCGCCCTGCTCGGCCGCACGCTTGCCGACGTCGCCGAGCCTGCCCCGGCGTTCGGGAGGGTGGGATAGGACCTAGCCTGGCCGGTACTCCTGGGCGGCGGCGGCCAACTCGGCGGCGAGTTCGTCGATCTCCAGCCTGGCTTCGATCTTGTGCAGGTCGGCGACCCTCGCGCGGGTCTCGACGTGCCGAGGTAGCAGCAGCGAGCAGCAGTCCTGGTCGGGTAGCTCAGACAACGCGAGCGTGCTGATCCTGCGGGCTTCGGCCATGATCTCGGTCTTATCCAGCCCGATCAGCGGGCGCAGGATCGGCAGCTCGACCGCCTCGTCGAGCGCGGTGATGTTCGCCAGCGTCTGGCTGCTTACCTGCCCAAGGGAGTCGCCGGTCACCAGCGCGGTCGCCCGCACCCGAGCGGCCATCGCCTGCGCCGTCTTGAGCATCAACCGCCGCTGCGCCATGATCTGCAGCTTGCCTGACCCTGACGAGGCCAGCCGCTGCTGCGCCCGCCCGAACGCGATCACGTACAGGCGCGACCCGCGCTGATACTTGTCGAGCTGACGGACAAGGCCGTAGGCCTTGTATACCGACTCTGGCCCAGTCAGCGGCATGCCAGAGAAATGCAGGAAGCTACAGTGAAGGCCGCGGCGCATCATCCGGTAGCCGGCCACCGGCGAGTCGATGCCGCCAGACATCAGCACCAGGCCGCGGCCGCTCATCCCGACCGGCAGGCCACCCTGACCGGCGCGGCCGTCGGTGTAGACGAAGACCTCGGACTGATCGACTTCCAGGCAGATGCTGAAATCGGGCTTGCTCAGGTTCACCGGATTGCCGTAAAACTCCCGCACCCGGCTGCCGATCGCGATCGCCAGTTCGGCCGAGGTCAGCGCGAAGCGCTTGTCGCGGCGCTTGGCCCTGACGGCGAACGAACCCGCCTTGTCCTTGGCCAGGTCGGCTGCCGCCTCAATCGCCGCCTGCGGGTCCTTGGCGACCCGTGACGCACGACAGACCCTGACGACGCCCATGACGGTCAGCATGCGGTCGGCGATCTGATCGGCGGCGGACTGCGCGGACAGGCCAGGCGGCAGCGAGGTCGGACTAAGCACGATGACGCCGTCTCGCTGCCACAGCCGCAGGCCGACGCCGAGATCGGCCGCGGCCAGCCTGATGTTGTTCTGCAGCAACCGCTCGAACTGCTGCCTGTTCCTGCCCTTGAGCACGATCTCACCGAGTTTGAGCAGCACGCACGGCTCAGGGGTGAAGCCATGAACTTCGGTGGCGCAAGCGGCGGCGGGCAAAGCGGTCATACCTAGAGTCTGACAGGTCTTGGCCACTGCGAGGGTTATGGCATCGTGGCAACGTGGAGCAACACGAGCAGGTCGCCATACGAGACGCGACCGAAGCCGATCTATGCGCGATCATCGAGATCGGCCAGGCGACCGGCCAGGTTGAGGACTGGACCACGGTGTTCCCCAACTACGTGCGGCACCTGATCAGCCGCGGCCGATTCCTGGTCGCAGTCAGCGATGCCGGTCTCGATGAGCACCGTGTGATTGGCTTCGGCGGCACCAGGCAGATCGGTACGTGGCCTACCGCGATCAGCATGCTCACCGACCTATTCGTCGATCCAGCGGCGCACGGCACCGGGACCGGCCGCGCGATACTCGACGTGCTGTGGGCGCGGCAGCCGCGCAAGATGACCTTCAGCAGCCTGCATTCGAACGCCCTGCCGCTGTACACCAGCTTCGGTCTCGACGCCTGGTGGCCCCTGCTCTACCTGACCGGCGACGTATCGAGGCTGGAGCGACCGGGCGGGTGGTCGGTCGAGGCGGCCGATCCCGCCGAAGTCGCGGCGCTCGAGCTGGCCTGGACGGGAATCGACAGGACGGCCGACCATGAGATGTGGGCCGCGAGGCCGCATGGGGTGAGCCTGATCGCGAGCCGGAACGGCCAGCCGACGGCGGCAGGAACCGGCGGCGGCGTTGGCGCCGAGTACGGCATCAATCACATGGTGGTAACCGAGAACGGAACGGCCGACCCCAGGCATGCCACTGACGCGGTCGTCGCGGCCCTTTCCTTCTTGAAGCCCGTCGACCGCCAGGCGCACGTATGCCTGCCAGCTCCCCATGCGGCCGTACGGAGGCTGCTCGCGGCCGGCTGGATGGTCAGCGAACTCGACCTCTACATGGCCTCAGAACCTGGGCTGATCGACCCGTTCAGCTCGGTTCCCTCTCCCGCCCTGGCCTGATGCCTCGGGCCCGACTCTTGCGCGCATGGTCGGAAGGACGGCTGCGAGCGCGTCAGCCAGTGCCCGGACATCAGGTTCAGGCAAGTCTGCGAGCAGGCCGGCGATGCGCTCGGCGTTGCGTTGCCGCCGCGCGACGAGCGCGGCCCTGCCTTGGTCGGTCACCGTGACCAAGGCCACCCTGCCATCGGCCGGGTCGGAACCGCGTGCTACCAGGCCACGCTGCTCAAGCCGTTGGATGAGCTGGGTCATCGATGGCTGGGACACCCCTTCGGCGGTGGCCAGCGTCGTGATGCGCTGCGGACCTTGCCGATCAAGCGAGCTGAGCGTCGCTACGGCGGTCAAGCTCAGATCGCGCCTTCCCGACCCTCCCTTGACGATGAGCGCGACGAGTTCAAGCAGGTCGTTCGCCGGTCGGCTGAGATCCATACGAGCATTTATATAGCATGCCTATCGACGGGCCTGACTAGCCCCAGAACGGGCCGTGGGGTCAGCCGAAGAAGATCTCGGCCTCGGCGTAGCGTTCTGGGGGGACGAGCTTGAGTTCGCCTACCGCCTCAGCGATCGGCACCTGAACGATCTCAGTCCCTCGCAGAGCCACCATGATGCCCGATTTGCCGTCGGCAACGGCCCTTATCGCATGGATGCCGAATCTCGTGGCCAGCACCCGATCGAAGGCAGTTGGCGTGCCACCGCGCTGTATGTGGCCAAGCACCGTCGCGCGCGCCTCATTGCCGGTCCGCCGCTCGATCTCTTCGGCGAGTAGCTGACCGACCCCGCCGAGCCTGGCATGACCAAAGGCATCCAGCCGTACGTCTTCAAGCTGCGCCGATGTCTTCTGCTGCGCGCCTTCGGCCACCACCACGATCGGCGCGTACCTGGTTTCGAAGCGCTGCCGCACATACTCGCAGACACCCTCGATGTCGAACGGGTGTTCGGGGATGAGGATCACGTTCGCACCGCCTGCCATCCCTGCGTGCAGCGCGATCCAGCCGGCGTTGCGGCCCATGACCTCGACGATCAGTGCCCTGTGATGACTCTCGGCCGTCGTGTGCAGCCGGTCGATCGCCTCCATCGCGATGTTCACCGCGGTATCGAAGCCGAACGTGTAGTCGGTGGCACCGAGGTCGTTGTCGATGGTCTTGGGCACGCCGACGACTTTGACGCCTGCCTGCGACAGACGGCTGGCCACGCCGAGGGTGTCCTCGCCGCCGATGGCGATCAGCGCGTCGACGCCGAGGTCGGCCAGGTTCTCCGTGATCCGTCGCAGGCCAGTCTTGCCGTCTTGGGTAGCCGAGTCAGCTAGCGGGTTGGTTCGGGACGAGCCAAGTATCGTGCCGCCACGCGGGAGTATGCCTCGGACCGCCTGAACGTCCAGCAGCTGAATATCCCTCTCAAGCGGACCCCGCCAGCCGTCCCTGAATCCCACGAACTCAAAGTCGTGGTCGTAGGCGCCCGTGCGGACGATCGCACGGATGACTGCGTTCAGCCCTGGGCAGTCGCCGCCGCCGGTCAGTACTCCGACTCGCATGCAAGCTCCTTCCATCATGGCCCGGTCGGCTCATGCGACGCGCTCGCTCGTTACCGATCTCGCTGTGCCTGCCCGGCAGCTCGACCAGCACCCGACAATCACCCTAGACCCATGACCGTCCGTGCGATCGACTCCGGTAACGACCGGGGTCACCGCGCCGATCGTCGACGCAGTGGCAGCTTCACGAGCTTGAGGGGTCCAGGGAATACCCGATATTGCCGGCTATTTGAACGGATTCTAAGGAGTTTGCGTCAAGCCAGAGCAAGACGTACGCTCTTGAGGGTTTGTGCGTGACGCTCGCGCCCTCTCTGCTGCCTTTCGTATGATCGGGATGTTGTGGCCAACTGCTTCGTGAGCTACGCAGCCGCCGACTCTGCGTGGGCGGAATGGGTGTCGGATGTCCTCAGGAAGGCTGGACACCGAGTCACGGTGCAGGCGACGGACTTCCTGCCGGGCGAGAACTTCGTGCTGCGTATGCAGGAAGCAGCATCTGAAGCCGACCATACGATCGTGATTCTCTCTGAGCATTTCCTGGCGTCCAAATTTGGCGCTGCCGAATGGACGGCAGCCTTCGCACAGGATCCCACCGGCAGGCAACGCAGGCTCATCCCAGTGGCAGTCGACCATGCGCGACCGACCGGGCTGTGGTCCTCGATAGTGCGTCTCGAAATCTGCGATCTACCGGAAGAGACTGCGCGCAATGAGATATTGCGTGCGCTCGTCCCTCTGGAGAAACCCGCGCCCGCCTTTCCTGGTTCACGGCCAGTTGAATTGACTTTGGCGCGCGCTACTGGCCCGAGGGTCGATGTCTGGCGTTTGTCAAGCTCTTCCGCGCATATGGTTGGCCGGACCGCTGAATCGGAGGCGTTGTCGCGGGCGTGGTTGTCCGGTCATGAGAACGTCGTTGCCGTCGTAGGCTGGGGCGGTGTTGGTAAGACTACACTGATCGCTAATTGGCTAGCTGAGATGGCCGCCTACAAATACCACAGCGCCGAGTGCGTGTTCGCGTGGAGCTTTGATGGCCAGTCAGATGGCGAGAACTGGGCAACGTCTGATCAGTTTTTCGACACTCTGATAAAATTCCTCGATATTGAGGGCGAATCGTCAGCGACCACATGGGAACGATGCCGCGAGGTTACAAAGCGCCTACAGCAGAGCAAATCTCTGATTATCCTCGATGGTCTAGAACGCATCCAGCATCCGCCCGGTCCCCTGGAAGGCACCTTGCGTGAGCGGGTCATGCAGATGTTCATTCGTGAACTCGCTGCCCTTAACGCTGGCATGCTCGTCCTGACAAGCCGATTGCCAATTATTGATATCGATACCTATATGGGCAAGACCTGTCAGCTCATCCCGATTCCCGAGCTGTCGCGCGCCGAAAGCATCGAAATCCTCACGAACGGAGGTGTTCAGGGCGACACAGCCCAGCTCAGCAGGATCGCGGACGAGGTTCGCGACCATCCGTTGTCCCTGCGACTGCTCAGTGGGTACTTGCAGACCGTATTCAACGGTGACGCCAGGATGTGGGAGTCGTCCGGTCTGTCGAAGGCCGTCGCAGCCGAAGGCGGCAACGCATCCGCCATCATGGATCAGTACGCGGTCTGGTTCGAAAGCAGGCCTGAGCTTCAGCTCTTGCATATGCTCGGTTTGTTCAACCGGGTAGCGGCCGACGACGAACTGGCCGTGCTCCGTGAGTTGCCTGTTCGCCAGGGCCTCAATGAGCAGGTCGCCTACATGACCCGGTCTGACTTTGCCTACACACTCGGCTCGCTGCGTCGCGCAGGACTAATTCAGAACATGGCCGCAGGAGAGGGCATCGACGCGCATCCGCTCGTCCGGGAGTACTTTCAGCGCAACTTCAGGCGGTACGACCGTGAGGCCTTCCAGGAAGGACACCGAAGGCTGCGTAACCTCCTGGCGGCAAAGGCATCCAGGCGCCCGCGAAATCTCGATGAATGCGTCCCAGTTATAGCTGCGATCTGGCATGGAACCCGGGCTGGAGACAACGTCGAGGCGCTCGATGACCTCTACGACCCTCGCCTATCGCAAGATCATCATTTTCTCCGCGATGGCCTAGGTGCTGCGGCGTCTAACCACGCGGCCCTCACTTACCTGCTTGAGGACACTGGCGGCCAACCCCTGACTGACGAGCAGACGTCACGTTTGCTGGCCGATCAGTCGCTTGACCTCCGCATGATGGGCAATACAGCCGAGGCGGTGTTCCCGCTGGCACAGGCCATTCGGCTCACCCGATCGTTGGGCGAATCGACCATCCTGGTAAACCAGCTCAGGCATTTGTCGCAATTGGAGCTGGCCCTCGGCAAGATGGACCAGGCGTGCCAGCATAGCGAGGAAGCCCAGCGGATCTGCGTCGACCAGCGGATCCGTGGCCTGGAATCGCTGTCCGCCAGGACTTCTTGCGCATTCGCCCTCCTGCATGCGGGACGCTATGGCGAGGCAATGCAATTCCTGGATCAGATTGACCTGTTGGCCCCCAATGCGGTCGAAGAAGTCACCCGGTATGCGTCGCGGGTCACGTTCTGCATCGCTGTCTACAGAACGGTCGACACGCTACTCGGCCTAGACAGCGTCGAGCCGCAAGGAAGCCGGTCC
>Ga0134126_10004041_pt1 | contig 18343 bp, 15 predicted proteins | sample KB31752_FD_96881 | JGI IMG/M metagenome (GOLD analysis project Ga0134126, IMG submission 96881) | Terrestrial soil microbial communities with excess Nitrogen fertilizer from Kellogg Biological Station, Michigan, USA - KB3-175-2 | ecosystem: Environmental > Terrestrial > Soil > Unclassified ...
ACAACTTCACCATTGAAGGCGTCGACAACAACAATGACAGCGTTACCGGACCGGTGGTCACGCTGCCGAACGACGCGGTGGCGCAGTTCACCGTGATCCAAAACCAGTTTTCCCCCGAATTCGGGCACTCCTCCGGCGGACAGTTCAATCAGGTGGTGAAGAGCGGCGGCAACAACTTCCACGGGATGCTCTATGAGTATCTGCAGAATCGCAATCTCAACGCCGCCGATCCACTGAATGTTTTCACGGGCAGCCCGACGCACCCGCGTTATGACGTGAACCGCTTCGGCGGCAACATCGGCGGACCGCTGAAGAAAGACAAGCTGTTTTTCTTCGCGGACTACGAATACAATCCGATCGGCCTTTCGGGCAGCGGCGATTACTATTACACGCCCACTGCCGCCGGTTGGTCGACGCTTGCCGGCATGCCGGGAATCAACCAAACCAATCTCAGCGTTCTGAAGAACTACCTCGGTACGGCGGGATCCGCTATTCCGGCGGCGAGCATCAACGGCTACCCCATGGTTGGCCCCGGCAATCTCAGCCTCGGCAACCAGACCGCGTCGGCGGTGCCGATTCCGGTCGGTCAGGTTTCGATATCGGCGCCTTCGTTTACGAATAACGAAACAGGACTGGTGTCCATCGACGATAACGTCTCGGAGAAGGACAACCTGCGCTTCCGCTTTATCCTGAATCGCAGCGGCACGATCGATGTCGCCGCCAGTCTGCCGATCTTCTTCACCACAGTGCCCACGAACTCCTACCTGACCACGATCAGCGAATTCCACACGTTCTCGCCGACGGTCACGAATGAATTCCGGCTGGGCTACAACCGCTACTCCAACAACTACCCCTCGGGCAACCAGGCGTTCCCGGGTCTCGACCAGTTTCCGAACATCAACATCTTCGAACTGAACGTCCAGCTTGGCGTCGACCCCAATGCCCCGCAGTTCGGCATTCAGAACACGTACGAACTCGCCGATAACATCAGCGTGACCAAGGGCAACCACTCCTTGAAGTTTGGCTATGACGGCTACCGCCTGATCTCTCCCCAAAGCTTCACACAGCGGTCGCGCGGCGATTATGAGTGGAGCTACCTTTCCGATTACCTGTTCGACTACACGCCGGATTACCTGGCCCAGCGCTCGCTCGGCAACGTGATCTATTACGGAAACCGCTGGTGGGATGGCCTGTACGCCGCGGATAACTGGAAGCTGCGGCCGAATCTGACGGTGAATATCGGATTGCGATGGGAATACCTCAGCGTTCCGAAGAGCGAGGAATCCCAAACTCTGAACGCCATTTCCAACGTTCCTGGGCTGATCACGTTCGGTTCTCCGAAGCCGCAGTGGGATGCGTTTATGCCGCGCGTGGGCATCGCCTATTCACCGGGCACCAGCGGCAAAACGTCCATCCGCGCGGGATGGGGCATCAACTACGACGTGCTGTATGACAACCTCGGGCTGCTCACCCTGCCTCCGCAGCTCTCCACCACCGTGGACGTCACCGGTGCGACGGCAGGCGGCTTCCTCGCAGGCGGTGGCATCGTGCCGAGCACGTCCGGCGGGAGCCTCTCGCTTGCGGATGCCCGCGAGGGCACAGGCGGTTACGTGCCGGATCAGCAGCGCCCCGAGTCCATTCAATGGAACATCGGCATTCAGCATGTGTTTGCCCAGAATTACACCGTGGAAAGCCGCTATGTCGGCACGCGCGGCCTTTACCTGCCGGTTCAGATTCAGTTGAATCGCCAACCCGTGGTAAACCCGCAGAACTCGCTGCCGGTGTTCTTCGGCGGTAACCCCGGAACGGCCGTCGCCAACTCTCTCACCAACACGCTGGACAAGATCAACAGCTCGCTAGCTGCCGGAGGCAATATCATTCCCGGCTACCTGGCCGCCGGTTTCACGGGCATCATCACCAGCTATCAGCCGTGGGGCAGTTCCACGTATCACGGCTGGCAAAACCAGTTGAACCGCCGGTTCGCCAACGGATTGACCGCTACGCTGGCTTATACCTGGAGCCATGACATCGATAACGCGACGGCGGACGTGTTCAGCACCTATACGACCCCCCGCCGGCCGGAAGATTCCAGGAACCTCAGCTTGGACCGCTCCAGCTCGCCGCTGGATCACCGGCAGCGCCTCACCGCTGCCCTGGTCTATCAGTGGATGCCGTTCGCGCATAGCAACTGGATCATGAAGAACATCGTCGGCAACTGGGAACTCGCTCCCATGTATACATATCAGACCGGCCAGTTGGTGACGGTGCAGAGCGGCGTGGATTCCAACCTCAACGGCGATTCCGCGGGCGACCGCACCTTCGTGAACCCCGCTGGCACCGTGGCCACGGGCAGCAACGTCGCCCCGCTGCTCAACAGCGCCGGTGCGACTGTCGGCTATTACGCCACGAACCCCAACGCCCGTTACATTGTCGCTCCCAAGGGCACGTTCCCGAACGGCGGCCGCGACACGGAACACCTGAACCCGATCAACGACGTCGACATGACGTTCGGCAAGGCGTTCAGCATTACGGAAAGGGCGCGTGTCCAGTTCGAAGGCCGGTTCCTGAATATTCTGAATCACCCGCAGTGGACTGGCGGATATTTGAACGATGTGGCGCCGATCGGATACACCGGAACATCTCAGCACAATTTCCTGATCCCGTCGTCGTCGCTCTTTATGGTTCCGCAGCACGTATTCTCGGGCAATCCGCGAAGTCTGCAGATTGCCGCGAAGCTGACTTTCTAGGTCGCTCCAGATAGCTCCAAGCACCTCCTGAACGGGCGCCCCTTCGCCGGGGCGCCCTTTTTTTGGCGCAAGCGGGCGCTGGCGCAATCCGCTATGCTTGGACACGGTGCGCCTTATTCGATGCGGTTCCAGCTCCAGTTCGCCCTGCTGATCGGCGCGTTCGCAGCCTGTGGATTCGCGGCGGACGAGGCCACTGTTTCGGGCAGGGTGGTGGACGAGACAGGCGCAGCGGTAGCCGGCGCACGGGTGGAATTGCGAGCCGGGGGCGAGACGGTAGGGGCTTCGTCTGATCCCGCGGGAGATTTTAAGTTGGCCGTGGCTGCCGGCGTGTACGAAGTCCGCGCCGAACGCCTCGGCTTCTACGCCTTCCACAATCCGGCGATCACGTTCGCCGAAGGCGCCAATCACCTCACCATTACTCTCAATCACGAGCAGGAATTTCCGGAGCGCATTGACGTCAAAGGGTCCCCCGCGGCGGTGGACCCGCAGCAGACCGCGGGCCGCAAGGAACTTGACAACACGGAAGTGCAGGCAGTGCCTTACGCTGCGCCGGCGGATTACCGCAGCGCGCTGCCGCTCTTCGACGGGGTGGTGCAGGATAACACCGGCCGCCCTCACTTCAACGGCGGGGCGAGCAGCCAGACAACATACGTGCTCGACGGCTTCAACGTCGCCAATCCGGTGACCGGACTACTCGACGCGCGCGTGAACATCGACAGCATTCAGTCGCTGGATTTGCAGAGCACGCGATTTTCCGCGGGGAACGGCCGCGGGTCGGCCGGCGTGCTGGAGTTGAAGACCAAGATGGGGGACGACCGCTGGCGCTTCGGCGGCACCAACTTCATTCCGGGCGTGGCAACCGATGGCGGATGGCACATCAACAAGTGGACACCGCGGCTGGAATTCTCCGGCCCCATCGTTAAAGGGCGCGCATGGTTCCACAACGGAGCCGATCTGTTCTACAGCAATGACGTGATCCACGACCTGCCTACGGGCCCGAATCGCACGCACGGTACAACGTTCAGCGACCTCACGCGCTTCCAGGTCAACGTCACGCCCGGCAACATAGTCACTGCGGGCGTGCTGCTGAATGTCGCCGATGCTACACGCAGCGGACTCAGCTTCCTGACGCCCGCGGAAGCGACGACGAATTCGCGGCAGATTCTGGTCATGAACTCGGTGCGCGACCAGCAGTACTTTCAGGGCGGCGCTCTGCTGGAGGCCGGATTCGCCGATACGCGTGGATTGCTCCGCAGCGAGCCGCAGGGCAGCGATATTTACGAGATCACTCCGTTCGGCAATCGCGGCAATTATTTCGAGAACCTGGACCGCCATTTCTACCGGCAGCAGGGTGTCGCGGGAGTGTATCTCCCGCTGGCGCACTGGCATGGGACGCACCTGGTCAAGATCGGCACGGATCTGGAACGCGAAGCGTTTCATCAGACGACGCTGCGGCACGATTATGAAGTGCTCGACGCGCAAAATGAAGTCGCGCGCTACGTGACGTTTGCCGGCAGTCCGTTCCAGACGCGCAAGAACTTTGAGGCTGCGAATTACATTCAGGACCATTGGACGGTGAGGGACGGCCTGAACCTCGAATTCGGCTTGCGCGCCGAGTGGAATGAGATTGTGAGGATCGTGGAAATGGCTCCCCGCGTAGCGGCAGCATGGGCGCCGCGATTGCTGCGCGGGACAAAACTGTCGGCGGGTTGGGGCATTTACTACGACGCCATCAGTCTGGAGTTATTCACCAGGCAACAGGGGCAGACGAGTTATGCGACGTTCTATCTTCCCGGTAACATCGTGCAAGGTCCAGTGCCTACTACATTCCAAATCGACGAACGATCGCTCAAGGCGCCTTACTATCGCAATGCAAGCTTTCAGATCGAACGTAAGTTGCCGTTCGACCTATATCTGAGCGCCGGATATGTGCGGCGCAGCGGACAAAACGGTTTCGCATTCAACCCGGTGTTACCGGCCGCTGACATCGCGGACGCGCAAGGCTCCGCCTATGCGCTGCGGAATAACCGGACCGACCATTACGACGCCGTGGAAGCAAGCTTGCATCGGACCTTCGCCGGGAAGTACGAATGCTTTGCCGGATATACCCGGTCGGAGGCGAAGACGAGTGCGGGCGTGGATTACAGCCTGGAGAATCCTGTGTTCGGTCCGCAGGGCCCTGGACGGGTCGCGTGGGATGCGCCGGACCGCTTCCATATGTGGGGTTGGGCGCCAGTCCCCACGGCCCCGCGTCCGTTACAGTGGATTACTCGCAACACCACCTGGAGCTATCTCCTGGAGTACCGAACGGGATTTCCGTTCAGTGTAGTGAGTCAGCAGGGCGTACTCGTCGGAGCGCCGAACGCGCTCAGCTTACCGGATTACTTCAATTTGAATCTTCAGGTAGAGCGGCAGTTTCGGGCGATTCACTACTTATGGGCGTGGCGTGGCGGATTCGATAACATCACAAACAGTCGCAATCCTAACTATGTCAATAATGTAGCTGGAACACCCGACTTCCTGACGTACGGCCGGGGACAATCGCGCGCCTTTAGTGTACGACTGCGTTTCCTGGGGCGGAAATAAGGTGCCGAAGCCGACAACTTAGTAAGTGCGAGCCGCCGGTAACGGCGGGGTGCCGGGCGATAATAAGGCTAGGAGGTCACCATGAGAGGACTAGCTCTAGCGGCCAGTGTATTGATAGCTTCCGGAGTTTGGGCGGCCGATGCACCGAAGGCCGATGAACGTCTTCGAGACGCCGCCGCGGTTTTGGATGAAGTCATGTCCGCACCGGACAAAGGAATTCCCCAGGACTTACTTGCGAAAGCAGAATGCGTCATTGTTATTCCAAGTATGAAGAAGGCCGCCTTCGTAGTGGGCGGTGAATACGGGCGCGGGTTCGCCGAGTGCAGGAACCCGGGCGGAACAGGTTGGGGCTCTCCGGCTGCAATGAAGCTGGAAGGCGGCAGTGTCGGATTCCAGATCGGCGGGTCCGATACCGATTTGATTCTGCTGGTGATGAATAAACGCGGCATGCAGAAGTTAAACAGCGACAAAATCACACTGGGTGCGGATGCATCGGTAGCCGCAGGACCGGTGGGCCGTACGGCGGCCGCCAATACAGACCTGAAGATGTCGGCCGAGATGCTCGCATGGTCACGGTCTAAGGGTGTTTTCGCCGGTATCTCGCTCAACGGCGCATCGCTGCGACCGGACAACAGTCGCAACGAAGAACTGTACGGGCACAAGATGGGCACGCGTGAGATCCTGATGAGCAACTCAGCTCCTCCGGCTGCCGCGCGGCCTTTAATCTCAGAACTTGATAAGTATTCGCGTTCGAGCAGCGCGGATCGATCGGCGCATTAACAGAAACAGCGCACTGGTGGGGGCAGGTTGGCCGGGCCTGCCCCACAGCAGACGTGCCGACAGGAATCCTTCCTGTCAGGTCGCGCGAAGCGCGACTGGTGCTGGTATGCGGTCGAACAATTCAGACTTCCGCAAATTTCCATCCCCGCGATACGATAGCTGAATGGTGGAGCAACTGGCCGGGCGTCCTTTTGCATTTTATCCGCCCATTCACAATCTCGAACACAACGAATGGCAGTTGCGCAAGGCCACGTGGTCAGAGTTGGTCGCAGTGGAGCGCCGCACCGGGCAGGAGTTGACCGTCCCCCGCAGGTTTGTCGCGGAGGTGTCCGACACCGGCGACGCTTTCGTGATCGTTGGCTTGGTACGGGAACTGGAATTTCGAGATGGTGCGGTGTGGCCGCATCGCCGCCGCGTCATCGAAATGCCCGTGGCGGTGGGCGGGAATCCCGGACCGGCCCCGGTGACTGTGCGTTCCTCGCCTGCGCCGGTGGTCGCCATCAGCCTGGAGTCGCCGCGCGACAGCCGCTACGTGAAAGTTGTAGGCGCCGGGTTGTTGCTCGCGCTGGCCGCTTGCCTTCACGTCACAGCTCTCAACCTGATGCACACCGGCGTGGGCCGGCAGCGTGCGACACTCGTGAGCGACCACTCGTATCTGGATCTGAACGGCGCGGATCGATACCAGGATGTAGTGGCCAAGCTCGGCGAGCCGGCCGCCGATCAGTGGACCCCCGCATCCGCCGGGCTTCGATATCGCGCCCTATCCTATCCAGTCCGGCATTTCACGGCAATTCTGCTGGGGACGGAGCGCGATACGGCCGCATACATCGGGTCTATGGACAGCGCGGGGCGGGTAATTCATTCCGTGCCGTTGGCGGCGGGCGGGACGACGTATCCGCTGCTGCGGAACTTCCGTTAGGAAAAGCGGCCGCCTGAGCGCCGTTTTTCCGGCGAGCTTGCCTCCGTTTAGTAGACTCGATACGTGAAGCTTCTCGGTCGAATCTTCTGGATCGCCGTGGCAGTTGGGGCGGCGCTTTGCGCGGGTGGGGTCGCTGTCTACCGGGGCGAGCATATCAACAGTATCTGGCTGGTGCTGGCTGCCGTTTGTACTTACGCCACGGGGTACCGTTTTTACGGCAAATTCATTGCGGTCCGCGTGATGGCGTTGAATGAGAAGCGCGCCACACCGGCGGAGCGGCTCCGCAACGGCCACGATTTCGAACCCACCAACAAATGGATCGTCTTCGGGCACCACTTCGCAGCCATTGCGGGTCCGGGTCCTCTGGTGGGACCAGTGCTGGCAGCTCAGTTCGGATATCTGCCCGGCACGTTGTGGATTATCATCGGCGCGGTGCTGGGCGGGGCAATTCAGGACTTCGTCATTCTGTTCGCGTCTTTGCGGCGCGACGGCAAATCGCTGGGGCAGATGGCGCGCGAGGAGATCGGCAAAATCGGCGGGTTTGCCTCGCTCCTCACGGTGCTGCTGATCATGATCATCCTGCTCGCGGTGGTCGCGCTGGTGGTGGTCAATGCGCTTCGCGGAAGCGCGTGGGGCACGTTTACAATCGGCGCTACCATGCCGATCGCGATCTTCATGGGGCTTTATTTGCGATATGTGCGGCCCGGGAAAGTGCTCGAGTGTTCGGCGCTCGGCTTCGTGCTGGTCATGGGCGCGATCTTCGCCGGTCGAAGCGTGGCGGCTTCGGGATCTCTGACGGCGTTCTTCACCTTGGGTGCGATGCCGCTCGCCATCGCCATAATCATCTACGGTTTTCTGGCGAGCGCGCTTCCGGTGTGGCTCCTGCTGGCGCCGCGGGATTATCTCAGTACCTTCGTGAAACTTGGCGTGATCTTTCTGCTGGCGGTGGGGATTCTGTTCGTGCGTCCCGAACTGCAGTTGCCGGCGCTGACGCGGTTTGCGGACGGCACCGGACCTATCTTCGCGGGCAAAATATTTCCGTTCTGTTTTATCACCATCGCATGCGGCGCCGTATCGGGATTCCACGCACTCATTGCATCGGGGACCACTCCGAAAATGCTCGCCAGGGAGACGCACGCGCTGCCGGTGGGATACGGGTCGATGCTACTGGAGAGTTTTGTCGCGATCATGGCCATGGTGGCGGCATGCGCGCTGCAGCCTGGAGTTTATTTCGCGGTGAACGCGCCGGCGGGTGTGGTGGGAAGCGCTCCGGCCGCTGCGGTGGCAACCATTTCAGGCTGGGGCTTTCCCGTAACCGCTCCGCAAATGGCCGGTCTCGCGAAAGACGTCGGCGAGCAAACGCTCTTCGGACGCACGGGCGGTGCGCCTTCGCTGGCCCTGGGAATGGCTCACATTTTCGCGCGGAGCGGCGGCGGCCAAGCCGTGCTCGGATTCTGGTATCACTTCGCGATCATGTTCGAGGCACTCTTCATCCTGACGATTATCGATGCGGGGACGCGCGTCGGCCGCTTCATGCTGCAGGATCTGCTCGGGCACATTGCGCCTCCGCTCGGCCGCACGAGCTGGATGCCCGGCGTGATCGCGACGAGCCTCGCCATCGTCGTGGCCTGGGGATACTTTCTGATTCAGGGCGTACGCGATCCGCTGGGCGGCATCAATTCCTTGTGGCCGCTTTTCGGGATTGCGAACCAACTGCTGGCTGCCATCGCGTTCTGCGTGGCTACGACGATCCTTTTAAAGATGCATGGTGCGCGGTATATGGCGATCACGTGCGTGCCGCTGGCCTGGCTGGTGGTGGTGACCTTTGCGGCGAGCTGGCAGAAGATCTTTTCACCGTCGCCGGCGATTGGATTCCTGGCCCAGGCGGAGAAGCTGTCGCACGCCGCCGGCACTGCGGCGAATCGAGCGCTGATTTTCAATGCGCGCTTGGACGCGGCACTGTGCGCGATTCTGATGTTGCTGGTAGCGACCATTCTGCTGGATTCGGTGCGCGTTTGGGTGGGGATCCTGCGCGGAACACGCGCCAGACGGGTCAGCGAAACCCCGTTCGTCGCGACGCAGCTTCGCGCGGAGGAATTATGAGGCGGGTCAGGGAAGGGATGAAGCTGCTGATGGCGATATTGCGCGAACTCGGCGACGAGAACGCCTACCGGCGCCACTTGGCCTGGCACAACCGCCAACACTCCGCCGAGGAGTGGCGGAGCTTTTCCGAGGAGAGACTGCGAGCCCGGTATTCGCGTGCGAAGTGCTGCTAGTATGTACCGGCCCCTGCTAGTACGCCCAGCGCCAGAGGCTCGCGCCTACGGTGAAGCCGGCGCCCACAGCGGCGTACAGCACCAGGTCTCCTTTTTTGAGGCGCCCTTGCTCGATGGCGTCGCGTGTGGCTAGAGGAATCGTACCCGCGGTCGTGTTGCCGTAACGGTCGATGTTGATCATCACCCGGCTCTCCGGCACGCCAAGCCGTTCGGCAGCGGCGTTGATGATGCGCAGATTCGCCTGGTGCGGAATCATGATCGACACGTCGTCCCCGGAGACGTTGTTGCGCTGCAGCAGGTCCCGGCACACTTCGAACATCTTGCGCACGGCGTACTTGAAAACCTGCTGACCTTCCTGGTGGACGTAGTGCAGGCGCTTGTCGATGGTTTCGTGCGTGGCGGGCATGCGGCTGCCGCCGGCCGGCATCTTGAGAAAGTCGCCGCCGGAGCCGTCCACTTCGCCGAGAAAATCGATGAATCCGAAATCTTCGTCGGCTCCGGCCGGCTCTATGAGCACGGCGCCCGCGCCGTCGCCGAAGAGAACGCAGGTGGCGCGATCGGTGTAATCGATGATGCGGCTCATGGTGTCCGCGCCGATCACGAGAATCTTTTTGTGGGTCCCGGCCATTACCAGGTGCGCTCCGGTAGTGCTGCCGTAGACGAAACTGGAGCAGGCGGCGATGAGATCGAAGCCCCACGCGCCTTTCGCGCCTAAGCCGTTCTGCACCAGGCACGCAGTGGAGGGAAACATCATGTCCGGCGTGACCGTGCAAACAATGATTGCATCGATTTCCTTGGCCTCGATGCCGCGCTGCGCCAAGGCGCATTTCGCCGCCTGAATGGCCATGTCGGAAGTCGCCATATCGGGAGCGGCGATGTGCCGCTCGCGGATGCCGGTGCGTTCGACGATCCATTGATCGTTCGTGTCCACCATCTTTTCGAGTTCCTGGTTGGTCAATACTCGAGGCGGCACATAGCAGCCCAGCGCGGTGATTTTGGCCTTTGGCAAAGTTTTTCCTTTAAAGGTTCAGAGTAACCCATCGCGGTGTCTGAAATCCAAGCGCTTTCGGCGATTTGGAAGGGGCTGGCGCGCGCTGGCGGCCGCGCGAGTTACCCTGTAAGGGATGCAGGATGGCGAGGGTCTGCTCGACACTCAGGGATTGCAGAGTTCGCTCTTCTTCGAAACCCCGGAGGAGATCTACGCGCGTGTTTTCCGCACGCTGAAGCCGCGCACTCCGATGCCTGAATTGCGCATCGAGTTCTGCCGCTTCGCCAATGTGGATAGCCACATCCGCCTGGAGAACGGCAGGCTGCACGTGCGCATGTCAGACCTGCTGGAGGGCGCGCCTGCTCCCGTGCTGGAAGCGCTCGCGCACATCCTTCTTGGGAAGCTCTATCGAAAACCGGCGCCGCGCGCCTTCACGCATCGCTACCGGTTGTACCTCAATCGCAAGGACGTCCGCCGCCAGGCGCATCTGGTGCGGCAGATCCGCGGGCGCAAGTTCATCTCAGGACCGCAGGGCGAGTGTCACAACCTGGAACAGATTTTCGAAGACTTGAACGCGCGGTTTTTCGACGGAATGATGGCCAGGCCGCAGTTGGGGTGGAGCCGTCAGGCATCGCGCGGCCTGTTGGGACATTTCGATCCGGCACACAACGCGATCATCATCAGCAGGATATTCGATCGGGCTGGAGTGCCGGCTCTCGCGCTGGAGTATGTGATGTTTCACGAAATGCTCCACTTGCGCTATCCGGTGGAGCATAGCGGAACCCGGCGCTGCGTGCACACGCGTGAATTTCGGGAAGCGGAAAAGAAATTCCCGAAATTCAAAGAGGCAAAAGAAATGTTAAAGCGGCTGTAGCGGATGAGCGATTTCGGGCGCCGGGGGATTATGCGCCGAGCATGGCTTGCGCCGGAACGAGCGAGCGCAGTTCAAGCCGCATCAGATCGAAGATCTTGACGACGCTGGTCACATCCACGCCGCAAACGCCCCAGCGATAGAGCAACAGCCTGCATTGAATGGCGGCGATGCCGCCCGCAAACAGCAACTGATTGCGGAGGAGCGCCGAAGCCAGATCCGGCCGGTCATGCTTCGACTGCATCATCACCAGTTTGATGGCGGCGCAGACGCGCGCAAAATCGGTATTCAGGCAGCGCAAATATCCACGGAAAATCTGGCATCGCTGAGCCCGTAATTTCGTCGCCATGCCGGGGGTAAAGCCGGGTTGCGACCGCAGAAACTCCAAATCGCCGCCGTCCAGAAGGCGCATCATAGGACGATAGCGTTCGATCGACAGTTCGTCGATCCATTCCGCCGTAACCGGTAAGTTGCGGCTGGACATAGCCTTCTGACGGACCAGCAGCACGACGGCCGCCATCAGGATCAGGCCCGCTACACTCGAAAGTGCGATCCACATTTGCATGTTACGTAAGTATCCCCACCTGCAAGCGTACGCGGTACACGGGAGAATTGCAATCTTAAGAAAGTAATATTGGTACTAATTAACCAAGGATATTAAACCTTATTTTCGAGCGGCTTTTAACAGGGTAGTGTTTAAGGCTTCCAACTGAAGGAGTGCGCGCCTCTCGTACTCGGGGCTGAAGGTCGGCAGGCTGGCGCGAACTTCCTCACCCTTGAGGTTGAAGACGAAGATGAACCAGGCAAACATGCAGAGCGCCGATACGACGGATAGCAGCAGATTCGCCTGCTCGTTCATAACGAGGCCGAAGACGCTTCGCAGTAGGAAGACGAGGAAGATACTGAAAAAATATACCGTGTAGATTGCCAGGTGGCCAAGGAGGTTCTGTGGCATCGGCACAGGGTAACGGCTTAAGAAAACCAGCAGGAGGAGCAGGAAGACAGCTAAGCCGAACGTGACTCCGCGCTCCGCGCCCAAGTACCAAGTCATTGTCGGACTCTGCGCCAAGCCGGCGTTCTTAAGAGACAGCGTCGCCAATGAGATCACGACCGAGCTTCCGACGCCAATATACATTGCCCACCGGCCAAAGGTGCTCACTCCCTTGTGTTTCTTAAAGATCAACGATGAGAGTTCTTGAGCCAAGAAAAAGAATAGGGCCCAAACCATGGGTTCGGTGGCAATCCAAAATCGGAAGTAGTTCCAAGACTTTACATTCATCCACATGGGGATGAGAGTGTCCGGAATTCTGAAAAGCAGGTAGAGGAAAAAAACGGAATACTTTCTGAAGAGGCCTGTTTTGAGGAGTTTGGCCGCGACCAAAGCCGATCCGGCAACAGACAAGATTTGGATCAGCGTAGCGGCCGGCATTCTAAAGCTCCCGGGCTAATTGTAACACCGGCCGCTCCCAAAAAATCGATTTAAATCGTTATTAACGGACAAACGGGCAGGGGGAGCAGCCAGGGATGGGCGCGTCCTTCTGCGTGGTGCGGGCGGTGGCCAGCATCGAGAGAGCAACGAGGGTGAAGAGCACGAGTTTTTTCATGGGTGTTTACTATCCTTTCCTTACTTTAATAACGTCAGTAAGCTTAGTACTATACTAGACGTGACTGTACCCTCATAAGGGGTTTCACCCAATTATTTTCCGAATATGGAACGTTATCGCTCAAAGGTCCTACCCCCAATCCGTGGTTATAGGATCGTACTAGGGCGCCTAATACGTTGTAGAATCGATATCGAGTGGGCTGCGGCTGTTCGACACGTTGCGGCCCGGAAGGAGTGCTGTGTCCGAGATCTGGCGCAAAGTCTTGGATCAGATCTCCACACAATTCGGAAAACTGGTTTTCCTTTCCTCGCTCCTGGATGCGGAGACGGGACGCTACTCTCACTCTATGTTATTGAATTATATGGGTGCTGAGGAGGTGGACCGCACCATCCGGCAAAGTCATCACCAGATTTTTCAGCAGTGGCTGGGGTTCAGCTTGATGGAACAGAAGGCGGATTTGGACGACTATCTGGCCGAGAGCCGCGGACCGCGCTACGCCCTGCCCTACCGCAAAGTCGTGCCGCCGCACGCGCGCGACGTCGAACGTCAGCTATACCTTACCGACTTAGAGACCCTGCTGGAACTGCTGCGCTTTGAACCCGGGAGCGCTTTCGCGACTCCAGAATCATAGCGACTCCGCAGACCTGGCCTAAGATATCCACGCCATTCTGATGGTCGAAAATCCTTGGCTTTTGTTGCGACGAAGGGTGGAATTGCACTACCAGCCGGCCATGATCGAGCGAGCACCAGCCGCATAAAAAGCCTTCGCGGGTCTCCAGAAAATAGATGGGCCGGTCAAGCTCTGTAGTCCACCCGCTATCGGCGATGCGGCGGCGGCTTTCGTCTATCGCAACCAGCGAACCCGGGTGGAGAATTGGATGCATCGACCAATCGTCCAGACCAATATAAGCATATCGCTGACGCCGGCATTCAGCTGAATTCAGTAGCGCTATCGGTAATTTCCCCCAACGGCGCATCAAGTGGCTAAGAAAAGTAGTGCGGCTGACGTCGATTTCCTCTTCAGGAGCATCGCTGTTGGGATGTGAGTGCGGCGGATCCAGAGGCAAATGGAAAATGTGGGTGGCCGAGATCCCCAGGTGCATGGCATCGCCGGCGAGATGTTCACGCGGAACGGCATACCAGCGCAGCACCTCGTCGAAATCCAGCCGGTAGATGGCACAGAGCGTATAAATGCGGAAGATGGAAGGGACTGTGCCTTTGTTTTCAACGTCTGCGAGGCGGCTCTTAGCCAGGCAAAATTCGTCCGAACCACGCCGTATGGCGATCTGCTGGCTAGCCCGTTCCACATCGCGGAATGTGAGGTTCAGCCGCTCCCGCGCCCGTTTGAGCTTTTCGCCTGCCCGCTCCATGCTATGATCCTCGCTGTATAGCGATGAACACGGATTATAGCTTTGAAGGAGCTACTCCGGCAATCAGTTTTCCCTGATTCTGTTCTAAAAACGGAACACGCGGGTAGACTGGAGAAAAGAATTGAGAATCGTAATCGGAATCTCGGGCGCGAGCGGTTCAATTTACGGCGTACGGCTCCTCGAAAAGCTACGGACAAGAGAGGGTATCGAGATCCATTTAATTCTGACGCGGTCGGGCGAGAAGACGCTGTACCTGGAATCCGGGAAATCCGCCGCCGAGGTAAAACAACTAGGACATTATTCCTATTCGAATGAGGATATTGCCTGCCGCCTCGCCAGCGGTTCTTTTCCCACGGATGCCATGGTCATAGCCCCGTGCTCTATCCACACCATGTCCTCCATCGCCACCGGGATCACCTCTAATTTAATGACCCGCGCGGCGGACGTTATATTAAAGGAGCGCCGCCGGCTGGTCCTGCTGGTCCGCGAAAGCCCGCTGCACCTGGGCCATCTCAGGAATATGACGGCTTTGGCGGAAATGGGCGCGATCATTGCGCCACCCGTGCCCGCGTTCTATAACAAGCCCCAAACCGTGCTGGAGATGGTAGATAATACCGTGGACCGCGTCCTGGACCTCATCGGTCTCCCCGCCCAGGATGCGCGGCGCTGGGAAGGTCCGGAGCGATGAAAGCGGCGAAACCGGTTGCTTTTCAAGGGGAACGCGGCGCTTTTAGCGAGGAGGCGGCCCGGCGGCTTCTCGGACCCGATGTCGAAGTGCTTCCCTGCGCCAGGTTCGAGGATGTTTTTCGCAGCGTCAAGGACGGCCGGGCGTCGGGCGCGGTGATCCCGATCGAAAACACCCTCGCCGGGTCCGTCCACGAAAACTACGATCATCTGGTGAATTTTGAGCTTCCGATCGTGGCCGAAACCAGCGTGCGGATCGTCCACAATTTAATGGCGCCGCAAGGAGTGCCATTTTCGAAGATTCGCCGGGTATTTTCCCACCCCGTGGCATTAAATCAATGTTTGGATTTCTTTGCCGCCAATCCGGAGATGGAGCGGATTCCGCACTACGACACCGCCGGAAGCGCCAAAATGATCACCGAGCAACGGCTCACCGACGCCGGCGCCATCGCATCGGCGGTCGCGGCCGAAATTTACGGCGCGCGCATTCTTCGCCGCTCCATCGAAAGCGACCGGCAGAATTTCACGCGATTCTTCCTGCTCAGGACGCCGCAATTCGCCAGGCGGAATCCCGTGGAAGCTGCCGAAGGCGCCGTCTGGAAGACATCCCTGGTCTTCAGCACGCGGAACATTCCAGGGGCTCTCTTCCGGGCGCTCAGCGCTTTCGCGCTCCGTGACCTCAATATGACAAAGATCGAATCCCGCCCGCTGCGCGGCAAGCCGTGGGAGTACCTGTTCTACCTCGACTTTCTGGGACGGGTGGATTCGGAAAACGCGCAAAATGCCCTGAACCACCTGCGGGAGCTGGCGGACATGTTGCGCGTGCTCGGCTGTTATCCCAAAGGCGCCTGACGCCCGCGGAGGCGCGGATCGCGAAATTTTTCAGAATCGCACAAGCGGGAAAACAGTTACAGTATCTCCGGCGGGCGCAAGGTAAGATTGGGCATGGCCGCCCAAGACCCTGCCGAACCTGCCGCTCCGGCCGAACCTCAACAACTTCCCGAGATCGAAGAACTGCCGGTTCTGGCAGTTCGCGATACGGTGATCTTTCCCGGCGCGCTTCAGCCGATCACGGTCGGCCGCCCGAGTTCCGTCGCGCTGGTTCAATCGCTCGGCGAGAACCGGCATATCGCCGTGATTTCGCAGCTCGATCCCCGCACGGAGACGCCTTCGCCCGATGACCTCTATCAAATTGGCACCGTCTGCGTCATGCACAAGGCGATTCGCGTGCCCAAGGACAATCTGCTGCTCTTCTGTGAGGGATTGTCGCGGATCCGCACGCGTGAATTCACCGCCACCGAACCGTACCTGCGCGCCAACGTAGAGCGCGTGCCGGATATAGAGCCGCCGCAATCGAGCGAAGTGGAAGCGCTGCGGCAGAACGCGGTCAGCCTGTTTCAGCAAATCGTCAGCGGCTCCCCCAATCTCTCCGACGATCTGGCGTCCACCGCCACGCACATCACCGAGGCCGGGCGGCTCGCCGATTTCATCGCCGGCAATCTACCCGCGTTGAGCCACGCCGAACGCCAGCACCTGCTGGAAATGTCCGACGGCAACGCGCGGCTGATCGAGATGCATCGCGCCCTGACGCGCGAACTGGAACTCCTGGAACTGCGCGGCCGCATCCAAAACCAGGTGCAGGGTCAGCTCTCGCAAAGCCAGCGCGAGTTTTATTTGCGTGAACAGTTGAAAGCCATCCAGAAGGAGCTCGGCGAAGGCGAGGAAGGCCAGCGGGACACCGAGGAGCTGCGCCAGAAACTGGAAGGCGCCGGCATCCCGGAGGCGGCGAAGAGCGACGTGATGCGGGAGTTGAACCGCCTGACCCGCATGTCGCCGGCATCGCCCGAATACGGAGTGACGCGCACCTACCTGGAGTGGATGGCTAACCTGCCATGGAACGTCTCGACGGGTTCGCAGGTGGATGTGAAGCGCGCCGCCGCCATCCTCGACGAAGCCCACTACGACCTGGAAAAGGTCAAAGAACGCATTCTGGACTATCTTGCAGTGCTGCAGCTACGCCCTGTGCTGAAAGGACCGATTCTCTGTTTCGTCGGACCTCCGGGCGTGGGGAAAACGTCGCTCGGCCGCTCCATCGCTCGCGCGCTGGGACGCAAGTTCGCTCGCATCTCGATGGGCGGCATGCATGACGAAGCCGAGATCCGTGGCCATCGGCGCACGTATATCGGCGCGTTGCCGGGCCAGATTGTGCAGGCGCTGCGCCGCACCGGCGTGAACGATCCCGTCTTCATGCTGGATGAAGTGGATAAGCTCGGCCGCGACTTTCGCGGCGATCCCGCATCGGCGCTGCTGGAAGTGCTCGATCCGGAACAAAACTCCACGTTCCGCGACAACTATCTCGATGTGCCGTTCGATCTCTCGACGGTCCTGTTCATTACTACGGCGAACGTGCTGGATCCCGTTCCGGACGCGCTGCGCGACCGCATGGAAATCATTCCACTCGAAGGCTATACCGAGCAGGAGAAGGTCATCATCGCGTTCCGCTACCTGGTTCCGCGGCAGACGGCGGAAAACGGCCTGAACGGCGAGGAAGACATCCGGTTTACCGACGAAGCCATGCGCTTCCTGGTGCGCAGCTACACGCGCGAGGCCGGGGTGCGCAATCTGGAGCGCGAAATTGGCACCATCTGCCGCAAGCAGGCGCGCCGAATTGCCGAAGGCACGCGCGAACTGCTGGAGGTAACGCCTCTGGTGGTCGAAAAGGACCTCGGCGCCCCGCGTTATCGGATGGACACCGAGGTGGCGGAACGCACGCGGCGGCCGGGCGTTGCAGTTGGGCTCGCCTGGACTCCCGTCGGCGGCGACGTGCTGTTCATCGAAGCCGGGCGAATGCCGGGCGGCAGTAAGGGACTCATCATGACAGGCCAACTCGGTCCGGTGATGCAGGAATCGGTGCAAGCGGCGCTCACCTGGGTGCGCAGCAGCGCGACCAAGTTGGGCATTGACCCGGATCTGTTCAAGACCAGCGACATACACATCCACGTGCCCGCGGGCGCGATTCCGAAAGACGGCCCTTCGGCGGGGATCACGATGGCGTCGGCGCTGCTTTCGATGCTGACGGACCGTTGCGTGCGCCCAAATCTTGCGATGACGGGCGAGATCACGCTGACCGGTCAGGTGCTGCCGGTCGGCGGGATCAAGGAGAAGGTGCTGGCCGCCAAGCGCGGCGGGGTCCGCGAGGTGATTCTGCCGTTCGAGAACGAAGTGAACGTGCGCGAGGATCTGAAGAGCGAACAGATCGGCGACATGAAAATCCACTACGTGAAGATGATGGACGAAGTAGTGGATCTAGCCCTTCAGCCCGAGTAGGTACCGGCCTCCCGGCCGGTACCATGCGCGCAAAGCGCGCACGTGAGCAGTTTGGCAATTAACGCTGTTCGGTCCGCGATGCGATCCGTCAGAATGCTTTCGTTCACCGCGTGAGCGCCTTCGCCGACTCCTCCGAGTCCATCGAGCGTCGGAATTCCGAGCGCAGCCGTGAAGTTGCCGTCCGATCCGCC
>Ga0134126_10004043_pt1 | contig 18340 bp, 14 predicted proteins | sample KB31752_FD_96881 | JGI IMG/M metagenome (GOLD analysis project Ga0134126, IMG submission 96881) | Terrestrial soil microbial communities with excess Nitrogen fertilizer from Kellogg Biological Station, Michigan, USA - KB3-175-2 | ecosystem: Environmental > Terrestrial > Soil > Unclassified ...
GCAGCCGCGACGGGCTGGGATTCGACTGGCCGATCAGCTACGACGATGTGGCACCTTACTACGACAAGGTGGAGATGCTGATCGGGGTCTATGGCGGCGAGAAGTCGCTGGAGAATACCCCGGCGGGCCCCGGCGACACTCTCCTGCCGCCGCCGAAGCCGATCGTCAGCGATCATCTCCTCATGAAATACGCGCCGCGGTTCGGCATCCCCGTGCTACCGGGGCGGCGGGCGGTGCTGACGCGCGCCCAGGACCACCGCACCATCCCGGCCAAGCTGCACCCGGGCAATGCACGGGCGCAGAAGATTCTTGCCGAGGCGATGCGCAAGCGCTCGCCGTGTCTGTGGGCCACACCCTGTGGGCGCGGTTGCGCCGTGGCCGCGAACTACCAGTCCACGACCGTACACCTGCCACCAGCGCTCGAGACGGGCAACCTCGACGTCATCACACACGCAATGGTGTACGAGGTCACCGTAGGGAAGGACGGCAAAGCGAACGGCGTACGATTCGTCGATGCCACCACGGGCCGGCACGAACATGTCAGTGCCCGGGTCGTCGTGCTCGGCGCCAGCGCCTGTGAGACCGCACGGATCCTGCTCAACTCCAAGAGCGGCCCGTTCCCGAATGGGGTCGCCAACTCCAGCGGGCTCGTCGGACGTTACGTGCTGGATACCGTCGGCAGCTCCGTTACCGGACAGATTCCGCTCCTCGAGAGTCTGCCGCCTCTCAACGAGGACGCCGCCGATGGCCTGCAGGTCTATGTGCCCTGGTGGCTGTACCAGCAGCAGCTGGCGCACAAGCTCCCGTTCCCGCGCGGGTATCACATCGAGTACGGCGGCGGGAAACAAATGCCCTCCGTCGGGACCTTCGCCGGGCTCGAGTGGCTGACGGGCGGCAGCTACGGCAGGAAGTTCAAGGAAGATGCGCGGCGATATTACGGCTCGTTCATCAATTTCGACGGCCGCGGGGCCATGGTGCCGAACGACAACTGTTATGTCGAGATCGATCCGAAGGTGAAGGACCGATTCGGCATTCCGGTGTTGCGCTTCCACTGGCAGTGGGGCGACTACGAGCAGCGTCAGGCCGCGCACATGCAAGAGACCTTCGGCGAGGTCATCGAGGCGATGGGAGGGCGTTTGCAAACGCCCGTGGTCACCGACCCCGTGAAGGCAATCGCGCCCGGCGGCTACATGATCCACGAGGTCGGCGGCACGATCATGGGTGCGGACGCCCGCAGCTCCGTGACCAACAAATGGTCGCAGACCTGGGACGTGCCCAATCTCTTCGTCGCCGACGGCGGTGTGTTCCCCTACAACGCGGACAAGAATCCGACGCTGACCATCATGGCGCTGGCGTGGCGCATGTCCGATCACATCCTGGATCGGATGCGCAGGAGAGAGATATGACCGACAGGCGTACGACTATCAAGCTGGTCATCGCGGCGGCGGCCTGGATGCCCGCGCTGCGCGCGCGGGCGAACTACAACGACAGGCTGGAGCCGGGCGCATCGGCTCCCGGACCCTTGCGGCAGTTCGAGCCCACCATGCGGGGCTATGGGCCGGACCCGGACCTGATCACGGGCTATGAGAAAGGAGCGTTCTGGCCCCTGACGCTGAATGCCGAGCAGAGACAACTGGCCGGCTCGCTGTCCGACCTCATCATTCCCGCGGACGATCATTCGCCGGCGGCGTCGGCGGTGGGGGTGGTGGACTTCATCGACGAGTGGATCAGCGCCCCATACCCGCAGCAGCGTGAGGATCGCGACATCGTGCTGAATGGCTTCGCCTGGCTCGATGCGGAAGCGCAGCATCGAGCCAAGCGGCCGTTCGCGAAGCTGAGCGAGGCGCAGCAACGCGCAATCTGTGATCCCGTGTGCGACATCAGCCGCGCCGCCGCGGACCTGCGGGTCCCGGCGCAGTTCTTCGCCATGTATCGCAACCTGACGGCCGCGGGGTTCTACACGACCCTCGCAGGCCGCAAAGACCTGCAGTACATCGGGAATGTCGCCCTGACTCATTTCGACGGCCCGCCCGTCGAATTGCTGAGAAAGCTGAAACTCGCTTGATGCCTTCCCCTCCCCGGGGAGGGATTTCGTTCGCTGGAGAGTGCAGATGAGACAACTTCGTGCGCGCCCGCCGCGCGCCCCGTGGCCCTTCGCCCTTTCGTTGCTTGCCACGCTGGCGCTGTCGTTGGGGAGCGCGGGGCTCGCGGCTGCGGACAGTCCGCCCGCGGCTCACAGAGGCTCCCAACAGACCGGCCAGGATCTGCAACGGGACGAGGACGGATGGCAGGCCCTCATTCAGGGCGACTCCGCGCCGCTGCTGACCGGCTGGAAGCATCCGGGACTTCCGGCGGGCTGGACCGTGCACGACGGGGTACTCTCAAAGGGCGGCCCCGTGGACGACCTGGTATCGACGCGAAAGTACAAGGACTTCGATCTGCGGCTCGAGTGGAAGATCGGCAAGGAGGGCAACAGCGGCATCTTCTATCGGGCGACTCATCAGTACGACGAGATCTACTGGACCGGTCCCGAATACCAACTGCTCGACGACCAGAACGCCCCGGATGGCAAGCACCGGATCACGGCGGCAGGCTCCGTTTACGGCATGTACCCCGCGCCGCCCACGGGCCTCGCGCACCCCTACGGCCAGTGGAACACGGCGCGCATCGTCGTGCGTGGGGACCATGTCACGTACTGGATGAACGGGCACAGGATCGTCGACTATGATCTGCACAGCCCCGAGTGGAAGAAGCGGGTCGCGGGCTCGAAATTCGCGGCGTATCCGGGCTACGGCATGGCGGCCGAAGGACTCATCGGGATCCAGGGGAATCACCCGGGGGCCGTCGCCATCCGCAACATGCGGATCCGGATTCTTCCCTGACGGGTTTCCAAGGTCGGCGGTCGGCCGCGCCCGCACGGTCGGCCGTCGCCGGTTCGGAGTACCGTCATAGCTGAGGGCTCTGCAGCGAGAATGAGCAGCACGGCCGGGGAGATCAGCGTAACGCACAGCGTCGGGGCCTTCCGCCTGGCCGGTGTCGATGCGCTCCGCGGCATGTGTGTGCTCCTGGTGGTGCTGCATCACATCAATCTGCGTTTTTTGCTGAATCACTTTGCGGTGCAGAAGGCGCTGCCCGCAACGGCCGAGCAAGTACTCTTCTGGTCGGGGTATTACGCGGTGGTCGCGTTCTTCGTGATCTCCGGGTTTCTGATCACGGGCCTGTCACTGCGGCGGTGGGGCAGCCTGGGCTGCGTGAGCATCGGCAGCTTCTACCGCATGCGTTTCGCGCGGATCGCGCCCTGCCTGCTCCTCCTCCTCATGACCCTGAGCGCGCTGCATCTCGCCGGCGCGGCGGATTTCGTCATCCGTCCGGAGCGCGCCTCGCTGAGCCGTGCCCTGGCGGCCGCGGTCACCTTCCACGTCAATTGGCTCGAGGGGCATCACGGCTACCTTCCAGCCGGTTGGGACGTGCTGTGGTCGCTGTCCGTGGAGGAGGCTTTTTATATCGTGTTTCCGCTCGCCGCCGTGCTGTTGGGCAGCGAGCGCCTGTTCCTGCTGCTGTTGGGGGCGCTGGTGATCGTCGGACCCGTCAGCCGTACCCTGCTGGGCGACGCGGACCCGTGGAGGGACTACGCCTATCTGTCGTGCACGGACGCGATAGCGTTCGGCTGTATCGCTGCCGTGGTCGCTCATCGCCGCCTCCTCGGGCCGCGACACCTGCGTCTCGCATTGACGTCCGGCTCGCTGATAAGCCTGCTCACGGTCGTGCTGTTCAACGAGAACGTGCACACGGGCCTGGCGCGATTCGGGCTCAACGTCACGGCCCTCGAGATCGGAATCGCGCTCATGGTCGTTGCCTTCGGCAGTGGCGTGGGCAACACGGCGCTTGCGAGAGGCACGGGGTGGCTACGGACCGTGGGCCGCTGCAGCTACGAAATCTATCTCTTCCACATGCTCATCGTGCTGGCCCTGATCGCGATGGTGCGGCAAATGCATGCAATCACGGGTACGTTCCCGCTCTGGTACGCGGCCATGCTCGTCGGCAGCATCCTGCTCGGCTATGTCATTGCACGGTGGTACTCGGAGCCGCTCAATCGCCGCATCAGGACGGCATCGGGATTGGTCTTCGGCGACGGCGCAACACAGCCCTACCCGGTTCGCGATATCATCGCGCCACCATGAATCAGGGCGCGACAGCGGCCGAATACAGCAGCGAGCCCGTCAAATACCCGAGCCTGCGGGTCATCGATCTGCCGCAGGAAGCGGCGGCGGTGACGGAGGAGTATCGCAATCAGGTACTCAATCGCGTCAATGACAGCTGTCTGCGACTTTCCGTTTTCCAGGGGAAGTACCGCTGGCACGTGCACCCGGCCTCCGATGAGCTCTTCGTCGTGCTGGAGGGCGCAATCATCATCGAGCTGAAGGATGGCTCATCGATCCGCGTCGGGCCGCTTCAGGCCGCAACCGTCCCGGCCGGAGTGGTGCATCGCACGATCGGGGTGGGCCGGACCGTAAACCTCTGCTTCGAGAAGGCTCAGGCTGAAACGGTTTTTCTGGACGAGTAGAACCCCGCACGTGCCTTGCTGAGGCGACAGGGTCCGCACTGGGATGTTGGGTATGTCTGATCTGAAAAACCGAGTGGCCCTGGTCACCGGCGCCTCGCGCGGCATCGGCAAGGAAATCGCACTGGCCCTGGCCGGGGCGGGAGCGGCGGTCGCCGTGAACTATCGCGAGCGTGGCGATGAGGCGAAAGCCGTCGCCGAAGCCATCTGCAAAGGCGGCGGCCGGGCTGCTGCGTTTGGCGCCGATGTGTCGCTGAGTGCCGACGTGCAAAGCATGGTGCGCGACATCGAAACACGGCTCGGCTCGATCGACATACTGATCAACAACGCGGGCATGGCCGCAACGCGCGGTCTCGACGACATCACGGAGGAAGACTTCGATCGCGCCCTGACCATCAATCTGAAATCCGCCTTCCTCTGCACGCAGGCCGTCCTGCGGGAGATGCGCAGACGCCGGTGGGGCCGGATCGTCAACATCTCCTCGATCGGGGCCCGCATCGGCGCCGGCTCGGTCAGCATCGCCTACGGCGCCGCCAAGGCGGGGCTGGAAGGCTTGACGCGTGCCTACGCATTGCGACTCGCTTCAGAGGGCGTGACCGTCAATGCGGTGGCTCCTGGCCTGATTGACACGGAGATGGGTAAGCCGCTGATCGACGCCGGCGTCGCCAACCGCATCCCGGTAGGGCGCCCGGGGACGGGAGACGAGATCGCCCAAGCCGTATTGCTGCTCGTGGGCAACGGCTTCATGACCGGCCAGACGGTCGCCGTCAACGGCGGATCGCTCTTTTCCTGACCCCCGCTCAATGCTTGGCGGACTCCGCCAGCAGCTCGAGGAGATACTGCTTCCACACCGCGGCGTGCGTGTGGGTGCCGTGTCCCCAGGTGTTCATGGAAGCCGGGATCAGGATGTACCGTCCGTGCGGGACGCGCTTGATCAGCTGCTGCGCGAGGCCCGAGAGCTCCGGCGGGTTGATGAAATCATCGCCGGAGTTGATCCACATGACGGGCGCGGTGATGGAGCCCAGGCGCGGCTCCGGGTTGTATTCGCGCGAGGAATCGAACTGATAGATGAAATCGTCGGCATCGAGGTGCGGAACGATCCTGTCGACCGTCTGGCGAAGATAATCCTCCGCCTGCTTGCGGGTGGGCAGGTCGTTCTGCATCTGCTGCGGCGCGGACCCTGCGATGATGAGCATGTCCGCGGCGCCCTTCAAACCTTCGATGGGCTCTCGCGTGTAGTTGCCCTGGTCCCACTTGGGATCATCGCGGATGGAATCCATGGCCATGTGTCGCCAGATGCGGTTGCGGCCGGCGATCTCGATGGGCATGCAGGCCAGGGGCATCAGCGCGTCGACGAACGTGGGGTAGGTCTCGCCCCAGACGAAGGACTGCATGCATCCCATGGATGTCCCGAGCACGAGACGCAGATGATCGACGTGGAGATTCTCGAGGAGCATCTGGTGTGTCGCCCGGACCATATCGTCGTAGGTATAGCGGGGAAATTTCATCCGCAGGCCGTCGGATGGCTTGCTGGCCTCGCCATGCCCGATCTCGTCCGGGAGGATGATGAAGTACCGCTTGATGTCGAGGGGCTGCCCGGGCCCGAAGAGTACGTCGGAAAACACCGGATTGAGCAGCGAATGCGCATCGCCGCCTGTGCCATGGATCAAAAGAATCGCATTGACGGTGTGCCCCGCCGCATCTCGCCGCGGCTTGCCGAGGGTCACGTAGTGGAGGCGTAGATCCGGCAGCGTCTCACCCGTGCCGAACCGGAAATCGTGAATGTGATAGGTACCGTTGTGGATGGGCCAGTGGGTCGGCGCATAGTGAGGCGGCGGCGGCACCTGCGCGTACGCGAGGCTGATCGAAGCAGCAAGGAATACGGCAGCAGCTGCAGCGCGAAGCATATGCATTCTCCTCGGAACTATGACTCGATTGCGGGGCGCCGCGCCGGGCGGCTGTCAGGGGCGAAGCCGCTCAGGACTTCCCCTTCTTGGCGCTTTTTCGATTTCGTCGGCTTCGATTTCGCGGACCCATTGAGCGCGACCGTCCCGGAGCGACCTCACACGCTCTCAGGAACGCCCGAGCCATCCGCCGCCCGCCGCCCGATGCGCCGGGCGAGGGAATGACCCAGCCCCATCGCGATGATGCCAACCAACAGATGCAGTACCTGGATCAGCCAGTGGCCCGCCCCGGGCAGCAGGCTCAGTTGCGTCACACCGAGTGCCGGGACGACCAGGCTCCAGATGAGGACCACGAGCGCGAACCCGCGACTGCCGGGCACGAGAAACCCCACGATGGCGAGCGCCCACATGCATAAGACGAAGAGACCGCCGAGCAGCATGTGGAGCGGGAGCAGCGACAAGGCGTGGCCGGTCCAGAAGAGGATTCCGAGCACGACGAGAGCGATGCCGAAGAGGCTGAGGAGTGAGCGCGCGATGAGAGTGACGGATTTCACGGCGGCCTCGCACCGGGCGGACGGCGGCAGAGACCTCGACCGCATCATCGCCCGTGACGCTAGGTTACCAGATCTTGGCTCGAAACCGGGCGTCGGCCACGAGCGTAATATCCCGACTCACCATGAGCATCACCAAGGTCGCAATCGCTGTCGGCGCCAACCACGTCGTATCCGGTCTGTTCGAGCGTCCTGAACCGGCACGGGCAGTGCTCGTCCTGGCCCACGGAGCGGGCGCGGGAATGGAGCACCCGGCGATGCGGAGTGTTGCCACGGGGCTCGCGCAGCGAGGCATCGCTACACTGCGTTATCAATTCCCTTACATGGAGCGCAAGAGCCGCCGGCCGGATCCGCCGCCGCTGTGCCACGCGACCGTTCGCGCCGCGGTCGCGGAGGCAGCGCGGCTCGCGCCGGATCTACCGCTCTTCGCCGGCGGCCGCTCGTTCGGCGGCCGCATGACCTCGCAGGCGCAAGCCCAGGGCGGCTGGTGGGTGTCCGCGGGCTCGTCTTCCTGGCCTTCCCGTTGCATCCGGCTGGTCGGCCCGGCACTGACCGCGCCGCGCACCTCGAGGAGATCCGCATTCCGATGCTCTTCATTCAGGGCACCCGCGACGAGCTCGCCAGCCTCGATCTGCTGCGACCGATCGTCGCGCTCCTGGGCAGCCGCGCCGCGCTGCATCTGCTGCAGGATGCCGATCACTCCTTCCACGTCCCGGCCCGGAGCGGCCTCACGGACGCCGAAGTGCTGGCGGCCGCTTTGGACAACCTGAGTGACTGGGTCGACCGCACGTGCGATTCCATCCGCAGCTGAGCCTCGCGTGGGCGAATTCATTCGGCGCTGAGCGCGGCTTGCGTGTCTGTTGTTGGCACTGCATGATGGAGACCCATGCTCATTCGCCGCCGCGAAGTGCTGACTGCGATCGCCGCATCGCCATGGATCGCGAGCGCTTCGCCGGCGCGCACCCGTCAGGAGCCTCACAGCATGTTTGGACTCATCACGAAGATCCGCGCGACGCCCGGCGCTCGCCCGAAACTCGCGTCCATTCTGATTGAGGCATCCAGGGCCATGCCGGGGTGTCGCAGTTACGTGGTGGCGGCCGACGCGACGGACGCGGATGCTCTTTGGATCACGGAGATCTGGGACTCGGCGCAGCTGCACAAGTCCTCCTTGCAGCTTGCGCAGGTGCGGGAAGCCATGACGGCCGGCCGCCCGCTCATCGCCAGCTTCGGTGACCGATTTCAAACAACGCCGCTCGGAGGAACGGGGATTGCAGCCGCCGCCCCGTAAACCCGGTCAATCGAGCTCGACAACCATGAAAAAACAGACGCTTCACGGATTGCCGCCCCTCGCCGCTGCCACGCTCACCTTTCTGCTGCTGGCGGGATGGTCCGGCCGGGCGCCCGCCGCTGGCCAAGGCGCCGGCGACGCTGCGTTGACGCGAAGCGATGATGCCGCCACTTGCTCTGGTGACGCCGGACTCAAACTTCCTTCCGGCTTCTGCGCGAGTATTTTCGCCGACGATCTGGGTCACGTCCGTCACATGGTGGCGGCGCCCGACGGCGTGCTCTACGTCAATACCTGGAGCGGCCGCTACTATGCCAACTCACCGGCTCCGCCCGGAGGCTTCCTGATCGCTCTGCAGGATACCGCCGGCCGCGGCAAGGCCAATGTCATCCGCCGATTCGGTGCGACACCCGCGACCGGCGGGCGCGGCGGCACGGGGATCGCACTGTACGGCGGCTATCTCTACGCCGAGCTGAATGACCGGATCGTCCGCTACCGGATGTCGCCGGACTCGATCGTGCCGACGGGCCCCGCGGAAACGGTCGTTTCCGGACTGCCGCTCACCGGCGATCATCCGATGCATCCGTTCGTCATCGATGCCAAGGGCTGGCTGTACATGGACTCCGGCAGTCCGAGCAACTCCTGCCAGCGGGAGAATCGCACGCTCGATTCACCCGGCCTCGATCCCTGCCCTGAGCTGGCGACACGCGCCGGCATCTGGCGCTACAGCGCGAAGCAACTGCACCAGGAGTTCTCGCCGGCGGGCCGTTATGCCACCGGCATACGCAATGGAGAAGGGCTGGCGTTCGATTCCACGAGCCAAGAGCTCTACTCGACCCAGCACGGCCGGGATCAGCTCAGCCAGAACTGGCCGAAGCTCTACACTCCGGAGCAGGGCGCCTATCTGCCGGCCGAGGAGCTGATGCACATCGTGCCTGGCGGTGACTATGGGTGGCCCTACTGCTACTACGACGAAGTGCAGCGGAAGCTCATGCTCGCACCCGAATACGGCGGCAACGGCCGGGAGGTCGGGCTCTGCGCGCGCAAACTCGCTCCCATCGCTGCCTTCCCTGGACACTGGGCGCCCAACGACCTGTCGTTCTATCACGGGAAACAGTTTCCAGCGCGCTACCGCGACGGAGCCTTCCTCGCCTTCCACGGCTCATGGAACCGCGCGCCCTTTCCGCAGCAGGGTTACGACGTCGTGTTCCAGCCGCTCGCAAATGGCAGGGCCGCGGGAAACTGTGAGATCTTCGCCGCCGGATTCGCCGGCGCAGAGAAGGACCCGGGCGACGCAGCCCATCGCCCGTCTGGTTTGGCAGTTGGACCTGACGGTTCGCTATACGTCTCTGATGACGTGCACGGACGCATTTACAAGATCATATACAAAGGTGGCCGCGACTCCGATGCGACTTCCAACATTACAGAGTGCCCGGATATGACTGCCGTCGGCAGCACCGGTACCGCCAACGCGCTGCCGCCGGAAGGCATTCATCCACATGCCGGAGCGACGGCGAGCATGCCGGTACCGCAGGGCGCCACCCGCGAAATGGTGGAGCTCGGCGATCGCATCTTCCATGGCCAGGTAGCATCGGGCACCTGCGCGGGCTGTCATGGAGCGGAGGGCAGAGGCACCCCGCTGGCCCCGGATCTCACTGCCGGCAAGTGGATGTGGAGCGACGGCAGCCTGGGCGGCATCGAGCGGACCATCCGTCACGGCGTGCCGAACCCCAAGCAATACCGCAGCCCCATGCCCCCGATGGGCGGAGCGCAACTCACTTCGCAACAAGTCTCGGCGGTGGCGGCGTACGTCTGGGGCCTGGGCCACTCACGGTAGCTCAGCCATCTTCCTTGGGGTCATCCGCCACGGCCGGTGACGGCCATGCGCAGCGGCTGCCGCCGGCGCTTCCCAAACGGGGCGCAGGTCGCCCGACGCCGGTCTCGGAGCGTGAAAAGCGGATAGGAATCGCAAGGCCCGGAATCGACGCGCTCCGATACCCTTCGGCGGGTGAAGTGATCACCATTGCGCGCTCGCGGGTGTTGCGATCACTGAGCGCCTCGGCGACGGTGTTGATGGGGCCGGAGGGCACCCGAGCTGCTGCGAGCCGTGCGAGCGCATCCTCGCGGCGCAGGACTGCGAAAGGCGGCGCCAGGGCTTGCTCCAGGGCGGCGCGATTGCGCACCCGCAAACCGTTGCTGGTGAACCGCGGATCATCCGCGAGCGGCGCACAATCCAATGCTTCGCACAGGCAGCGAAACTGCGCGTCGTTACCCACGGCGACGACGATGAATCCGTCGGCGGTGCGGAACTCCTGATAGGGTGCGATGTTGGGATGGGCGTTGCCCATCCGGGTCGGCGTCAGGCCGCCGACCAGGAAATTCATGGCCTGGTTGGCAAGAACGCCCATCGTGCAGTCGAGCAGCGCGACATCGACGTGCTGCCCACGCCCCGACCGCGCGCGCTCGGCCAATGCCGCCTGAATGCCGATCAGACCGTAGAGGCCCGTGATGATGTCGGCGACGGCGAGGCCAACCTTCTGCGGGGGACGTCCGGGCTCCCCAGTCACGTCCATCAGGCCGCTCATGGCCTGAGCCACGAAGTCGTAGCCCGGCCGATCCGCATAGCGCCCGTGCTGCCCGAAGCCGCTGATGGAGCAATACACCAGGCGCGGGTTGAGCCGTGCCAGGCTGGCATAGTCGAGACCGTATTTCTCGAGGCCTCCCACCTTGAAGTTCTCGATGAGCACATCGGCCTCGCACGCGAGCCGCACTGCCCGCTCGCGGTCCGCCACATTGCGGAAATCCAGCACGAGCGACTCCTTCCCCCGGTTGCAGGAATGGAAATAGGCCGCATCCGCCGCCGAGCCATCGGCGTTCGTCAGGAACGGCGGCCCCCAGCCGCGGGTCTCATCCCCCGCGGGCGATTCGATCTTGATCACCTCCGCGCCGAGATCGGCCAACGTCTGACCGATCCAAGGCCCTGCCAGCACGCGCGCCAGCTCCAGCACGCGAAGGCCCGCATACGGTGGCTCTTTTCGCTCGGATTGCACTGCTCACACCTCGCGGCGATTATGGCGCAGCAGCCACGCGCGCGAGGCTAAATCGGAACCTGCGGCGGCACAGCCGTCGGCCCAGTCTTGCGAGCCGGCGCCAGGCGGACCGCGTCTTTCTCACTCGGCGGCCCGGCGGCCGCTTCCGGGCACGTCAAGCGGATGCCGGCCCCGCCGCCATCGTCTCGACCCTGCCGGCTATCGGCTCACCGCGTTCAGCGCGCGCAATCGCGCCTCACGGCGCGCGGGGTTGGTTGATTGCAGCACTTGGACGAGTTCGTTAAGCTGGTTGGATTCCATTGCGCATGCAAACGGGCGCAAAGAGGAGCTCCTAATGATGATGAAGGTACTTGCCGAAGCGCAGGTCGTCCGCGGCAAATCTTTGGTCGCAGCCCTCGCGGCGCTGTCCCTCACGATCGCCGCACACGCTGCCACCCCGCATCAATTTCTCGATGGCAAGCTTTCCTGGCGCAACATCGGACCGAACATCGGCGGGCGGGTCGTAGCGGTCACAGGCGTTCCGGGCGAGCGCAATCTCTTCTACATGGGGGCCGTCGGCGGCGGCATCTGGAAAAGTACCGATTACGGCGTCGCCTGGCACAACATCAGCGACGGCAAGTTGCCGTCGGCGAGTGACAGCATCGGCGCCATTGCGGTAGCCCCGTCGGACGCCAAAGTCATTTACGCAGGCACCGGCGAGACGGATATCCGTAACGACATGATCGTCGGAGACGGCGTCTTCAAGTCTGTCGACGCCGGCAAGACGTGGAAGTATGCCGGACTGCGCAACACACATACGATCAGCTCGATCGTCGTGGCTCCAGACGATCCGAATATCGTCTACGCCGCGTCGATGGGACACGTGTTCGCGCCGAATGCCGAGCGGGGTGTCTTCAAATCCACGGACGGCGGCAAGAACTGGCACAAGATACTTTTCGTCGATGACAAGACGGGCGCCATCGACCTCGTGATGGACCCACATGACTCCAACGTTCTTTACGCGGCGATGTGGCAGGCGCAACGCACGCCATGGTCGCTCGATGACGGCGGGCCGGGCAGCGGCTTGTACAAGAGCACGGACGGCGGCGAGCACTGGTCGAACATCTCGCGCAATCCAGGATTGCCGCGCAATGTCCTCGGCCGCATCGGGGTCGCCGTCGCCGGGAGCGATTCCCAGGTGGTGTACGCGATCATTCAGGCGAAGGGCGGCGGCGTATTCCGCTCCGCGGACGCCGGCGCCACCTGGCGGCGCGTGAACGCGAACTGGAGCCTGCGCCAGCGGGCGTTCTATTACATGAGCGTTTACGTCGACCCGACGAATCCGCAAACACTATATGCCCCGAACGTCGACGGGGTTTGGGTGTCGCACAATGGCGGCAAGGCGTTCTCATTGCTGCATATGCCCCATGGCGACGATCACACCGTCTGGATCAACCCCACCGATCCCAAGGTTCTGCTCGTCGGCAATGACGGCGGAGCGACCGTCTCCACCGACGGCGGGGAGACCTGGAGCCCCGAGCACAACCAGCCGACCGGCCAGTTCTATCACGTTGCGCTCGACGACCAGTTCCCGTTCCACGTCTATGGCGCCCAACAGGACGAGGGCTCGTTCGAAGGCCCCAGCGCAGAGCCCGGCGGCGCCATAACGAATGCGGCCTGGCATCAGGTCGCACTGGGTGAGAGCACCTTCGTAGCGCCAGCGCCCAACGACGCGGATGTCACGTACGGCAGCGACTATTACACGATGATGCAGCGGTACAACTGGGTCACGGGCGCACGCAGGTCGGTCAGCCCATCGCCGGAGTACCTCGACGGCGTGTCCGCGGCGGAAATGAAATACCGCTTCGGCTGGACGCACCCGATTTTCTTCTCGCCGAGCGACCCGAACAAGCTTTTCCTGGCGTCACAGTACGTGATGACGAGTGATGACGACGGCCGCACCTGGAACATCATCAGCCCGGACCTGACGCGCAACGACCCGGCGACCGAGAAGCCGAGCGGGGGCCCGATCGATCTGGACCAGACCGCCGCGGAAGTATTTCCCGATATCTCGGCGCTCGCGACTTCAACGGTCAACCCGCAAGTGATCTGGGCTGGCTCGCAGGATGGCCTCGTCCATGTGACGGTCGATAATGGCCGCCACTGGCAGGCAGTCACGCCGCCACAATTGACGCAATGGGCGGAGATCACCTCGATAGAGCCTTCGCACGCCGCAGCTGGAACCGCTTACCTGACCGCGTCGCGCTACATGTGGGACGACTACCGCCCGTACGTGTTCAAGACGGCGGATTTCGGCAAGCACTGGACTGTTTTGACGAACGGGTTGCCTGACGATCAGTCCGTATTCGTCGTAAAGGAGGATCCGGACGATACTTCGCTCGTGTTCCTCGGCAACGCGAACAGCGTCTACGCCAGCTTCAATGGGGGCGCGCAGTGGAAGCCGCTCGGCATGGGTCTGCCGCACGCGGAGGTACGCGACATCGCGATCGATACGCGGGAGGGCGAAGTGGTGGCGGCAACACATGGCCGCTCCTTCTGGATCCTCGACGATCTGTCGCTGCTGGAGCAGTGGTCGCGCGATCCCGATCCGGCCGCGGATGCGACCCGGCTCTATGCCCCGCAGACCGCCTGGCTCACGCACGCCTACGGCAGGAGTGAGAGAGCGAAATATCGCGAGCCGATCGGTGTGAACCCGGCCTACGGTGCGACCGTATTCTTCCACATACCGGCGACCTACGACGGCAAGACGCCTGCGAGCCTCGAGATTCTCGATGATCAGGGTCACGCGGTGCGGCATTACACCCTGCATCTGAAGAAGAAGCAGAAAAAACTGGCGCGGACCGTGGAAGACAACCTGCTGCCCTCGCAGCAGAAGCACAACGCCACCGAGAAGCTGACAGCCATCTCGCCGGGCATGAACAGTCTGCAGTGGAATCTGCGCTACGACGATGCGACTGACGTGAACGGGTTCGAACCGCCGGAGGAGACCGATGGCCTGACCGCCGATGCGAGCGGCCCGCTGGTCAATCCCGGCCGCTATACGGTCGTACTCCACTACGGCGGCGACTCGTACCGACAGGCGTTCCAGGTCTCCCTGGATCCCCGGCTGTACACGACGCCGGCGGCACTGAAGCAGCACCTTTCCCTGCAGCTCGAGCTGCACCAGACGATCGACACCCTGGATCGGATCATCAACACCGCAATCGAGACCCGCCAGCGCCTGGTGCGGGCGGTCGCCGGTCACAAGATCGACGCATCCACGGCAACGCCGGCTCTCGACGCACTTCATGAAGCAATCGACGACGTCGTGCAGCTGAACGTTCGCTCCAGTGAAGGCGACGTGCTGCACGAGATGCACCTGCGCAGCCTTCTCGCATACATGCAGTCGAACGTCAGTCTCGATTACGGGCCGCCCGACGCTTCGATGATCGCTGAATGCAAGAGGCTGGAGGCAGATGCGCGCAGCAGCGAAGCGAAGTTGCAGGCAGCGACGGCTGCGGGCCAGCGCTTGCTCTAGCGGGTACCGCCGGTCGGCAGGCCCGCAAAGCACCCTGGTACACTGGCGGCGTGACGCACGCCGCCAGTGTACCCGCCGGACCCATTTCCGCCCGCGCCACCACCGAAACCGCGGCCGCGCTGGCATGTGAGGAGTCTCTGGTCGAGGCTACTGTGTTGCTCGTGGCCCGGCACGGAACGGTGCATGTCCGTGCCGGCCCGCAATCAAACAGCCCGCCACTCAGTGAACCGGCGCCGCCCGGCCTCCGCCCGTGCCCGGCCGCACCCACAGGAGCAGCGGCAGCAGCGCCAGGAACACGACTCCCAGCAGCTTGAAGTCATCCAGGTACGACAGCAGCGTCGCCTGCTGCACCGCGCTCTGGTAGATGCTGGCCAATGTCGCGGGTGAGTCGGGCGTGCTGCCGATCGCGGCGGCGAGGTGATGGGCATAGTCGGTGTAGGCCGGGTTCATGCCCTGCAGGGACTCCACGATGCGGCTCTGATGGAACTGCTCCCGCCGGGTGAGCATGGTCGAGGCGAAAGAGATGCCGATGCTGCCGCCGAAGTTTCGCGCCAAGTTGATCAGCGCCGAGGCGTTGTCGGTCTTGCCGGCCGGGACATCGCGGAATGCCAGCGTGTTGATCGGGATGAAGAGGAACGCGAGCGAGGCCGCCTGCAGCATGCGGGCGAGCACCAGCCAGCCGAATGAGATACCGAGATAGAAGTTGGTCATCCAGAGCAGGCTCAAGCCGCCGACGGTCAGGCCCACCGCGACCAACAGGCGCAGATCGATCTTGTTGAGCGCACGGCCGACCAGCGGCAGGAGCGCGATCATGAGGAACCCGCCCGGCGTCAGGACCATTCCGGCATCCACCGCCCGGTAACCCATGAGACTCTGCGTGTAGGCGGGGATCAGGTACGTACTGCCGAGCAGCATGAACCCCAGCATGAGCATCAGGCCGAACGCCACGGCGAAGTTGCGATCGAGCAGCAGCCGCACGTCGACCAGCGGCTCGCGGGCGGCGAGCTCCCGCCGGATGAGCAGCACGAAGGAGACCGCCGAAACCAGCGCGAGCGCGATGATGAAGGGAGAGGAGAACCAATCAGCCTCCTGGCCGCGATCGAGGACGACCTGCAGGCAGCCCAGGCTCAGAGCCACGAAACCGAAGCCCGTCCAGTCCATCGGCGATTGCTTGCCGGAGTTGCGGCCGGGCGCGCGCTCATGGATCAAGCCGCTCACCAGGGCGAAGACCCCGAGGCCGACCGGAACGTTGATGAAGAAGATCCAGCGCCAATCGTAACTGTCAGTGATCCAACCGCCGAGCGTCGGACCGATTGTCGGAGCAACGACGGCGGCGATGCCGTAGATTGCCGTGGCCATGCCCCGTTTCTCGGGAGGAAAGCTGTCGGTGAGAATGGCCTGGCCGACCGGCTGCAGACCGCCGCCGAAGGCACCCTGCGCGGCGCGCAGCACCACGAGCGCCGCCAGGTTCGGCGCGAGCCCGCAGAGAAGCGACGCCACCGTGAAGCCCGAAATGCAGGCCAGGAAGAAGCGCTTGCGACCCAAGCGGGCGGAGAGCCAGCCGGAGATCGGCATGACCGCAGCGTTGGTGACGAGATAGCTCGTCAGCACCCACGTCGACTCGTCCTGACTCGAGGAGAGCGCGCCGGCGATATGCGGCAGTGACACATTGGCGATGGAGATATCCATGATCTCCATGAACGCGGCCAGCGCGACCACCGGCGCGATGATCCATGACCCCGCGCCAGCCGCCCGGGTCGCAGTGCTCACGGGCGGCTCCGGTCGGCAGCGCGTGCGTAGAGCGCCTCACCGGCGAGGTGCAGGTTTGCCGAGACGATCTCATCGATCATCCGGTCCGCGCCGGCATCCTGCTCCGTGTAGACGTCGGTACGCTGTGCAGCGGGCCAGGCAGGCACTCGCGACAGGGCTGATCCAGCGACATTGCGGACATTCACGTCGACATCCGCCGAGAGCCCGAGGAAGAGCGGGTGCCGCGCCAGCTCCGCGGGCTCCAGGCCGATGCGCACCGGCAGGCGCTGCACGATCTTGATCCAGTTACCCGAGGCGTTCTGCGTCGGCAGGACCGCGAGCGCGCTGCCGGTGCCGGCGGTGAGGCCCAGCACTTTGCCGTGGTACTGGACATGAGAGCCGTACATGTCCACCGAGACCTGCACGGGCTGCCCGATACGCAGGCTCCCCAGCTGGTTTTCCTTGAAGTTGGCGTCCACCCACATCGAGGTCACCGGCAGGAGCGCGAGCATCTGGGTCGCAGGCGCGACCTGCTCACCCAGCTGCACGGCGCGGCGGACCACGTACCCGGATACCGGTGCCAACACGCGCGTGCGGTCCAGCGCCAGCCATGCGGCGCGCAAGTTGGCCTCCGCCTGCAATACCCGGGGGTGGGTCGCCGGTGTGGTTCCGGTGATCTCCGCCTGGGTGCTGGCGAGTGCTGCCTGCGCCTGCTGCAGAGCGGCACGCGCGCTGCGCACCGCGTTCTCGTCGTGGTCCAGCGTTTCGCGGGAAACACCGTGGACCGCCTGCAGCGAGCGGTCGCGCTCGAGGTCCTGATCCGACTGCTTCAACTGAGTCTGCCCGGCGGCGACCCGCGCGGCATCGCGCCGCTCCTGGGCGAAGAGCTGCGCCACTTCGCGTACGGTCTCAGCGAGGCTGGCCTTCGCCTGCGCCAGCGCGATCTTCGCGTCGCGTGGATCGAGCTCGACCAACACCTGCCCGCGCCGCACGTACTGCGTCTCGTCGGTATTGATGGCGATCACAGTGCCGGCGATCTGCGGCGTCAGGCGCACGAGATTGCCGTTTACATAGGCGTCGTCCGTGGTGGCGTGGTACCTCATGAAGAGGACGTAGTAGCCTCCGACGAGGACGGCGGCCACGGCCACTGCCGATACGAGGAGTCCGCGCCGCAGTAGGCTGCGGCCTTTTGCGGGCGCGTTTGCGGATTGCTGCTCAGTCATGGCTGCTTCCTGATGAAGTCGGGTTATGGCGATGGGTGTCTGCGGGGTCCAGGCCCGCCGCGCTGCCGAGCAGCGCGCGATCGGGGACATTCCACCAGCCGCCGCCGAGGGCGCGGAACAGTGCCGCGGTGTCCGTGAAGCGCTCGACGTCCGCCTGCACCTGCGTGAGCGCGGCGCTCTGGTATTGCTGCTCGGCGGTGAGTACCTGGAGCTCTGTGTATTTGCCGGCGCGATATTCCGCGGCGGCGAACTCCTGGTTCGCACTCGCTGCCTGCAGGGCGCGGTTGTGTGCGGCGTAGCTGTCCGCATCGTGCTGCAACGCCTGCAACGCGTCCGCTACGTCCACGAACGCGCCGATCACGGTGCCTCGATACGCCGATAGCGCCTGCGCGCAGTGCTGCCTGGCTTCATCGGCCCGGGCCGCAAGGGTACCGCCGTGGAAGAGCGGCGCGGCCAGGCCGAGGCCCACGGACCAGACGCCGCCCGGCTGAGTGAAGAGC
>Ga0134126_10004044_pt1 | contig 18339 bp, 15 predicted proteins | sample KB31752_FD_96881 | JGI IMG/M metagenome (GOLD analysis project Ga0134126, IMG submission 96881) | Terrestrial soil microbial communities with excess Nitrogen fertilizer from Kellogg Biological Station, Michigan, USA - KB3-175-2 | ecosystem: Environmental > Terrestrial > Soil > Unclassified ...
GGGAGAAAAAGCAAACGCTGCGAAAGCGCGCAGACCCTCAGATTAGCAGGAGTCGCGATTCGTACACAGAGGGCGCCGAAAGACGGTTGCGGTCACAAACCTTGTTATGCCTTGCGCCACGTTATTCCTGTAACCCAACAAAAAGGCCCGGTATTTCCACCGGGGATATAGGAATAGGCCGGCCAGGTGACGCTTTTGGCAACACCGGGTCGGCCTTTTCAATAGGCGAAGGCGCGGCCGAGGCTCGCTGTGGCAGCGATGCCGCTGAGCAGATATTCTATGTGGCGCATCCGACAAGGTATGACCTATCAGTCAGAGTTTAGGTCTCTGTTCTGCCTGATGCGGTCATAGACTTCCCTAGCGATGTGATCTTGAGCGGCCTGTCGAAAAGCTTTGTCACTCATTACGCGAGAAAATATAGCTTCGTTGCCGTCCATGCGATCGATGAACAGGTCTTCTAACACGCGGTCGAAATAGGCTGAGAAATTGGCGAAGTTGTTGGCTTGCGCCGCTTCGACGATCTTCTTGTCTTGTTCCGCTGTTGCTCGAACTTGGTCGAAAAAGAGCTGATCGGCATCGGTAAAATCGGTTCCGAAACGCTCGTTCAGCTTCGCAACGAGTGTCGATAGCGCGACTTGAACATCCTTCTCGGCGGCCGTACCGACGTCGGTCGGACCCTTGAGGGGTTGAATTTCGCCCTCGGAGAGATCGATCACGCCTTCGCTGACTTGCTGGAGCCGAAAAAATTTAAGTGCTACATCGTCATTGAGGTTGAACTTCTTCCCGTCTCCGGGAGGCGGCAGCTTGGCCGATAGGTTGCGCAGGAAGGCGTAAAGCCGTTCAAGCTCCTCGTCGAAGTAGGGCATAATCTGAGAGAGAAACGAGTACAGATTGCAGAACGCCGTCAGCTGGCCCCTGAACTCCTCCCGCTCTTTCTCTTCGATTTTCTTGAACCGGTCGGTGACGCGATCCAAAATTGCGTTCATCAGCCTGTGATCCTGGCCACTCGGATCACGCCGTGGCTTGAACCACACAGCGGCGAACTCGGTGACATCCATCGGTGTGAAGATAGCAGGCTGCAACAGCTGATGGTGCAGCTCGTTGAGCCGCTGCGGATCGGCGTTGTCGCCGACCGGCGTCGTCTCATAGTAGGGCTTGAAGGCTTTGTAGATGTCATCCTCGTCGTTCTGGAAATCCAGAACGAAGGTCCGGGTCTTGCCAGGCGCGATCCTATTCAGCCGCGACAGGGTTTGGACCGCCTGAACACCCGCGAGCTTCTTCACAACATACATCGTCTGAAGGAGAGGCTGATCGAAGCCGGTTTGATACTTCTCGGCGACGATCAACACGCGGTAGTCGTCGCTCCCGAAGCGTTCCGGCAGTTCTTTCTCCGGCAAGCCATCGTTCATGCCGACTTCGGTGTACGACGAGCCCGGCAAGTCGGGATCCTCGACCGAGCCGGAGAAAGCGACCAGCGCACGAATGCCATGATACCGCTTCGCCGCGATGTATTGGTCGAATGCCTTCTTGTATCTGACCGCAGAGAGGCGCGAGCCGGTCACCACCATTGCCTTGGCGCGTCCGCCCAGTTCATGCATCACCCGCATCCGGAAATGCTCGATGATGACGGCGACGACTTGCTCGATATTGACGGGGTGAAGCTCCAGAAACTGCCCCAGCGCCTTGGCCGCTTTCTTCTTTGGAACATCGGGATCGCTCTCGACGCGCTTCACCAGGCCGAAGAAGCGCTTGTAGGTCACATAATTCTGCAGCACGTCGAGGATGAAACCTTCCTCGACGGCCTGGCGCATCGAGTATTCGTGGAACGGAGAGGCTCCACTCGGCCCGGGCTCGTCGAACACCAGCTTCGTCTTGAATTTCGGAGTCGCGGTAAAGGCGAAGAAGCTAAGGTTAGGCTGCCTCGCCCGCTGCATCATTTCCTTTCGGAGCTTTGCCTTCGCCTCTTCCGAAAGGTCTTCATCCTCTTCGTCGCCCGCCAGATTGGCGATGGCGTCAGCGATGGCATCCTTGTTGAGAATACCCTTGAGCGCGGCAACCGTTTCGCCGGATTGCGAGCTATGCGCCTCATCGACGATCACGGCGAAGCGCCGGTCACGCGTCTCGATCTTCACGCCTTCGCCCTTGGCTTCCAGCGTCTTGATCGCCTGGCTGATGAACGGAAACTTCTGGATGGTCGAAATGATGATCGGCGTGCCGTTCGATAGCGCCTTAGCCAGCTGTTGGGTATTTTCGTCGATCTTCTCGACCACGCCGGTCTTATGCTCGAACTGATAGACCGTGTTCTGTAGCTGCTGGTCGAGCACGAGGCGGTCGGTGATGATGACAACCGAGTGAAAAACTTTCTGATCCTTGTCGTCATGGAGCGATGCGAGCCGGTGAGACAGCCATGCGATGGTATTCGACTTCCCGGAACCCGCCGAATGCTGGATCAGGTAGTTGTGTCCTGAGCCTTGCTCCCGTGCGTGTACTATTAGCCGCCGCACAGCATCGAGCTGGTGATAGCGGGGGAAGATCATCGCCTCCTTGCGGATCGTGCGCAGGCCCGTCGGCGTCTCGACCGTGCGCTCGGCAACTTCCAAGTGCATGAAGCGCTGCAGAATGTCGAGCAGGCTGTCGGCCTGTAGCACTTCATCCCAAAGATAATGCGTCTTCCAATCGCCTTCGACGGCTGGATTTCCTGCCCCGAAATTGTACCCGCGATTGAAGGGCAGGAAGCTCGTCTCTGCCCCTTTGAGCTGCGTTGTCATCCAGACTTCGTCGGGATCCACCGCGAAGTGGACGAGGGCACGTTCCTTAAAGCGGAACAGAAGGTCACGCCCGTCACGGTCGGTCTTGTATTGGTTGCAGGCGTCCTCGGCTCGTTGACCGGTCAACGGGTTTTTCAACTCGGCAGTCACAACGGGGAGCCCATTCACGGCAAGTACAACATCGATAATGCATTTGCGCTTCGCGCCGTCCGGTCGTTTGAGGACGTCGGACAGGAATTCGACTTGACGTGTGATAGTGAGCCGGTTGGCGGCATAGCGGGCTTGCGCCTCCGGGTTCATTCCGGAGTTTGGCCGGAAATAGGCCAAGCGCAGTGTCTTGCCGTAGCATTTGAAGCCATGGCGGAGCACGCCCAAAGCGCCTTTGCTTTCAAGCTCCTTTACGAGGCTATCGATGACCGTGGAAGGCATGCGCTCCTTGAGCGTAGCTTCAAGCTCTGCCCAACGGGCGAGCTGCGTGACGCGGATGAATTCAAGCGTCTGGCTGGGAAAGAGCGACGTCGTCGGGTCGAACTCCGCGGGGGTACCTTTCCGAAACTCGACATTGGCAGTCTTTGAGTAGAATCCCCCGGCGGCGCTTTCCCGAAATCCGCTGTTGGCTATCAGGCCGTGCTCGATTGCCGTTTCGAAGTCAAATTCAGTGTGGCCAGGCATATTCAAATCTCCTGTACCGAGCCGTTTACTAGGGTTGGCAGGGATTGGCCGTTCACTTCATCAAAGTGGTAATAGCGGATCGATGGGTCGGCCCTTAGTTGACGGTTATTGTTCAGATAGTCATCTGGATTCGCGTTGTCCGCAAAGACGAATTTGCGGAGTCGGACACGGCGCGTATCGCCGGTGTATTGCTCAATCGTTCGCTTCAAACTGATTACCCAGCAGGCACCTGCTTTCAGTTGAGGCACAATCTTTTCTGCCGCCAAACTTTTCGATTTGAACTCAATGCAATCGGCATGGAAGGCGCGATGGTTTACATAGAAGACCACAAAATCGCAGCGCTTCGACCACGGCTTCGCTGAGTCATCCAAAAAATGAAATAGCGGAGGTTTGTCACCCTTGTTCGGCGCTTTACTTTTGTTGAAATGGTCCGCATCAAGTTTGAATGCCATACCGAAACTTGGGATGAGAAGCTCAATCTTGCGGGTCTGCGGCTTCGCATCTTCTGGCCTAAAATACTTTTCGGTCAGCACCACTTTTCCGTCTTTGCCGTCGTGAACGATGTACTCACCGTTCACGTAGGCCCTCATATGTTGAAAATAGGTGGCAGCATCCAAGGTCATCGCAGTCCCCCGATCTGGCCGGTGACAGCAGCTGTGATGAGAGCTGAGCGGTATTCGGAGAGCTGGTTGACCGAAGTTGAGCAACGCGAGGTAATCGCGTCGATTTGCGACATCGCCGATGTAGTCTGATTGGCGATTTCCTTTTGTTCAGACAACGGCGGCAAGAGTACGGGAAGGTTGCCCAAGAGCGTTTGGCTGAGGGACGCGCGCGTTACAAGGTTCATCTCTTTGACGAGGAACGCTCGAAGACCTGTCTGCCGGAAATAGTATTTCGAAAACTCTGGAATGAGCGTGTCCGTCCACGGTCGGACCCGGATAAGAAAACCCGCAAAACAAGCGTCTTCGATGCCTTCTAGGCACACCGAAGAAAAACCAATTTCTTCGATTGTTTCCGAAGTACGCGTAAAGAAAATATCTCCCCGTTTGACCGAGTATCTTTTCCGATCTTCGGCGCTACTTTCGACCAGCCCAACGACCTCCCCTGGCAGAGCGTAATTGTTGTAGACATCGCCGTAACTCACAAAGGGATATCCGAAACCAAAAAACTCGCCTCCGATGTTGATGCCGTTCTGCGAACGGCCGACAAAGCGCAGCCGTTTCATCTCCCAATGCTTTGGGATTTGGCCCAGCCATTCGATGCCGCTGTCTTTCATAGGCACGGCGGGATTGAGGCCCTTGGTGACAGCTTGGGTAAAAATCGCTTGCCGCTCTTCGGCGAGGCGCTCCAGCAAGGCCCGCTTCCTGGCGATCAGCGCGTCAATCTGTGCCGTCTTCTCGTCGAGAAAGGCTGCGATTTTCTTTTGCGTTTCGAGGGAGGGCCATTTCCAAGGCAGCTTTAAAATATCGGCCGGATTCACGCGTTGATGACTGCGGGTGGTCGATTGCACGATTGCAGAAAGCCGATCCGTAACCTTATCGCTGGCCCATATGTAGAAGGCATAACGTTGATCGAACTTGTCAGATTGAATTGGGACAAACTCACCCGATGCCAGCGTTGGAAAATCACCCTGGGGTTCGGCGATGCAAATAGTTTTCTTGCGAGGGTTGAGCTTTGAGACCAGCAATGTGGGCTGCCGGATGCGCAGCTTCGTACTGTCGATATCATCCGCCGGTTCGACTAGCGGGCCGCCAGTCTCCTGTACTTGTGGGATTGAGTAATGCGCTACCAACTTCCCCTCGAAGCGTTCAGGAGAAACAGTTTCCCGGTAACGATAGCAGAGGAAGTCGGCGCGCAGCTCACGCCATCCGTCCGGAAAGCCGGCTAACCAATCTGCGTCGTTCACGCTATTAGCCCCTTTAAGAGACCAGCAATCTCGCCTTCGAGCGCTACAATGTCGGTCCCGATCTCGGTCAACGGGCGCGGTGGCTTGTAGACATAGAAATGCCGGTTGATTGGGATTTCGTAGCCGACTTTGGTCTTGGAGTAGTCAACCCACGCATCGGGCACATGCGGCATGACTTCGGCCGCGATATAGGCGTCGATGACCGGCTTCATCGCCTCAACCAGTTCATCATTCGGCATATCAGGCCCAAAGAAAATCGGCAGCTTGGCTCCGGCGTGCGCCCCGTTCTCGGGTTTCCCGATCTTCTCCAAAAATGACTTCGGCATTTTGAATTTGGCGGGCAAAGGCACATTCTCGGTATCCCGCAATTCGCTGTCCGGCTCCGGCCGGCCCTTTCCATCGCGGCAGATTTCTGCTTTTGGATCGCGTTCGCCCAGCGCCGCGAAGATCGCCTTCTTGATCGGCGTTGGCAGCGTCAATCCAGCAAGTTCGGCCGACGCATCCATATCGGCCTCGAAACGGTCGCGGTCAACGTAGCGCCCGTTGCGCGCCAAGGTCGCAAGCATGGCGCGGATGGCGTCTTGCTCCTTCCGACCCGCCGCTTCCTCTGCCTTCGCAGCCTTCGCATCCTTGCGCTTCTTCGATATCGCGAGAGTCGCGAAGGCAGATTGCTCGTCGAGCCTGGTGATGCGCTCAGGCGTCGCCTCGAAATTGAGCCGCAAGGGGCGCTCGACCGTAACTTTCAGAAAGCCGAACTCCCGGTTCCCGAAGATGCGAGAGACGACCCGTTTCTCTGTCATCCCATCGATCTTCACCCGTTCTGTCTCGCCGTCGCGGAAATTCCCGTAAATCTGAGTCAGCCGTTTAATTTGATTATCGCTCAGCTCGTTGCGCTTATTGTTTAGGCTCTTCTTCATCCTCTCAGAGAAGCGCGTGCCGTCGATCAGCTGCACCTTGCCCTGGCGTTCCGGTGCCTTGCGGTTGGTGACGAGCCAGACATAGGTGAAGATGCCGGTATTGTAGAACAACTGGTCCGGCAGGGCGACGATGGCGTCTAGCCAGTCGTTCTCGATGATCCAGCGGCGGATATCGGAAGGGCCGGACCCGGCATCGCCGCTGAATAAGGGCGAGCCGTTGAAGACGATGGCGATCTTGGAGCCCTCGCCGCCTTTTTCGGGCGGCAAGTGCATCTTGGAAATCATGTGCTGCAGGAACAGAAACGACCCGTCATTGATGGGCGGCAGCCCGGCACCAAAACGCCCGGCAAAGCCAAGCTCCTCATGCTCCTTGACGACGACTTTCTGCTGATCCTTCCACTCGACGCCGAACGGCGGGTTGGCCAGCATATAGTGGAACTGTCTGCCCTGAAATCCGTCGTGCGTTTTGCCGTCACCGAGCGTGTCGCCGAGCACAATATGATCGGTTTCTTCGTCTTTGATGAGCATGTCGGAGCAACAAATCGCCCAGGACTCGTCATTATACTCTTGCCCGTACAGGCCGAGATTGGCGCGGAGGTTCTGGGCCCGGATGGTTTCTTCCGACACCGACAACATGCCTCCCGTGCCGCAAGCTGGATCGTACACCTCGCGGTAGACGCCAGGCTTGTAGACATCTTCCTCGCCCGTATAGACGAGATGCGTCATCAGGCGGATGACCTCGCGCGGCGTGAAGTGGTCGCCTGCCTCCTCGTTCGCCTGTTCGTTGAAGCGCATGACGAGATACTCGAAGAGATATCCCATCTGAAGATTGTCTATGCCGTTGTCCGGGTGCAGGTCGATCTCGGACATCGCCTTGACGATGTTGAAAAGGCGGTTGCTGGCGTCCAGCTTTTCGATTTGCTCGCTGAACTTGAACTTCTCGAAGATGCTGCGGGCCGTGTCGGAGAAGCCGTTGATATAGGCGACGAGATTCGGCGCGATGTTCTCGCTATCGCCGAGCAGCTTTTGGAACGTGTAAGGGCTGACGTTATAGAGGGGGTGGCGGCGGCCTTTATTGACCACGCGCGTTAGGATGCGGGGGATGGCATCCTTCGGGGTCTTGGCCGCGACGAGTCGCTTATGCTCCTTTAGGATTGCGTCCTTAGTCGGCTCCAGCACGCAATCGAGGCGGCGCAGCACGATCATGGGGAGCATGACGAGGCGGTATTGTGGAGGCCGATAGGGTCCGCGCAGCCGGTTCGCGATTTCCCAAATCTTCCCTGCGATCTCCCTGTGACGTTCAGTAAGCAATTCGATCCCCCTTGAGTGTGCTATATCGCCAGCAGATTATTGTCCGATATATCATCAAGGCATCTCGATTTGCTAAAATTGACGATCCTCATGAAAGACGGCTTAATATTTAATATGCGGTTAGCAAACCTGTGACTAATGATACGCAGTATATGCGAAATATCTACTACCTCAATTCTTATTGATCGGCTTCGCGCTACATGCGGCGCCAAGACGCTATGCGCTGGTGTCTGAACGAAGTGCGAGCTTGATTCGCCGGATGTTCGCGTTCGAGATTCTGCGCCGTCCCGAAAGAACTCTGGAAATGAAGCTTGGGCTAAGGCCAAGAGCGTCCGCTACCTCGCGTAGCCCGAGGCGCTCACGTTCAGATCGCAAGTGGTCCAGCACCTCCGCCGTTTCGAGTGATTGGCGGGCCAGCGCAATATCTAAGCTCGAAACTGCTTTTTCGATTTTTGAAAACGTAGGGTCGGTGGCAGATGCAGCGCCGCCGGCAATCGCCCATATGTGCTTTCTGGACAGTCCAGCTTCGCGCGCAACCTGGGCTGTCCCGAATTGCTTCACAGCCCGGACAATGACCTTTAACCGGCCTGCTCTTGCCAGATCGACATGAAATTCAATCTGGGCGTCGGGATCGACGCCGGCCGCCGCCTGGATATCGAGCTTGTTCGCTTCCTTGCCAATATGAATGATGGATCGGGCAATGACGTGTCTCCGCAGCGTTGGGCCGCGATCTCCGCGTTCGCCGTTCAAGAATTTGGCTTCCGGATGGTTGTAATAGGTGCGGAGCGAAGCGGCATAGGTTTTGAGTTGCTTTGGCCGGACCGCCACCCCTGTATCGCGATCAAACGCCTTCCGTGCAGCCTTAGCAGGGTTGCGATTAAACGGAGCGATGACGCGCACTACTGTCGATGGATCGCCTTCATCGGCCTGCTGAAACATCACCATGAAGCCGAACGGCCTCACCAGCCGATGATAGGGCTTGCCGACGTTATATTTACGGAAGCTGCGTAGCAGGTCCGGCGTTGTCACCGTGTATTGAGTTACAGCCGGGGAACTAAAACCCTCTAGCCTCGACAGTTCAGGCGGCCCCAGCCTTCCTGCTAACGCATGCTCAATCACCAACAGCCAAAAATGCCGCTGCCAGGGCAGCACACCAAGAGATTTCGCCGAGGGCTGGCGGGCCGGCACTGATTTACGCATCGGTTGGTGACCTCAGGTGACCTAGGCCGTGCGCGGATGCCTTACGCAATATTGGGCGACCTTTGGCATCCCGGTTGAACAATGCGTAGCGCTTGCTGGAGATCGTGTAACAATAAAGTGGTTCTATGACTTTGGAATTGCGCAGGCTGAAATTGGCGTCTTCCAGCTTCAGCAGCGATTCGGCGTTGCCATACGGATTCAATGGCGTGAACCAATTCCGGATTCGTTCGACACGCGCCGAGAATTCCGCGTCGGAAATACCATCTGCCTTGGCGATGGCCATGCTATCGGTATCGCAGAAGGCCCAATCCAGCCCTTCATCCGTTATTAGTTTTTCGGTAATGGCCAGCATCAGGCGAGCGGCGCTAGTGGTGACAGCTCCCAAAAGTGGATGGAAGTATGGGCCGGGCTTTTCATAGCGACTCGAAAGTATTCGGTGCGCCCGCGCACGTGGACCAAAAATGTCAATGTATTCCCGCTTGTCAAAGTCCGCCGGGTCGATCTGCACCGAGATGCCGTAGGCGGTGCTATTGGCCAAAATCTTGAGGAATTCTTGTGCAACATCGAGCGCGCTCCTGGCCTGACCCTTGAGCCCTTCCATCGTTCTTTTGACTTCGATACGAAGCTGGATCAGCCGCTTGAATAAATCATCGCGGACCGGATCGATCCAATAGTCGGAGTTTCCAGCTATAGCGATAGGCTTGAGCCCGTTCTGAACTGGCCCTGGCGTGAACGTAATGGCCTCAAGTACCTTTGGAGATTTGCCAGCGCGCATCTTGGAGGCGATACAGTCAGCCAAAGTGAACCAGAGCGGTTCTTTCAGTGTCAGATAGTTCTGACCGATGGTGTAACTGGCGTCCTGCTTGACGCCATATTTGGCGCGAATGGGAAAAAGATCACCCTCCGGCTGGACCCGCACCAATACCAAAAGGCTTTTCCAGGTATTTTGGTTTCGCAAGTCCGCCAGCGTGATGCTGTCCAGGAAGGCTGCGGTATTCTGCGTCGTGTCAGTCCAGGTCATTCCCTGCGCGGTGATGAACCGCCAGAGGTTCATAAGCGTGCAAACGGTGGGATACATGGAGAGGAAGTCGCAATAAAGAACCTGGCTAACCATGCGCCGGAGGTGGACCTCAGAACGCCCCCCGTAATAGGCGCTCATGATATGACCGATAAGTGCGGGAGGCATATCCGGCTGCGTGACGGCCAGCGGCTGGATGCCGATTTCCCGGAAATAGGCTTTACCCATGCTAGCGACCGAATGGATGTTCTGAATCTCGGTACCGACCAGCCCATGGGCGGCATACCGGTCCCTGAGCTTCACAAAGCATTCCCAGGTGACCAAGGTATCGCGGAGTGCGTATTCGACAGTCTCCTCGGTCAGAGGGCCTTCCAGCACGTCGCTGGATAGTTTTCGGTGCTTGGTTTTGAGAAATTTTGCCAGGGACTTGAGGCTGAAGGGCCTATTGGTCAAGGCTGCTGCCAAAGCCCGCAGGTCCACGAAATGGCCTTGGCTGGGCGGGACCTCATTGTCACGGCGTCTGCGGACCCGGTGCTCGGGACTGGCGAACCGTATACTTGGAGCCGATCCAGACAACATCTTGACCTGTACCCGGCCACGCCGGCTGTCATGAGATAAGGCAAAGGAAAAGCCGCCCGCCATAGAAGGTGTCTTGGCGGTGCTGTGGCGCCAAGCAATACGGGAAATATCGAAAGGTAGATTGAACCCGACAATTGTAGAGCCCAGATCATAGCCGATGCCGTAAAATACCTTTTCAATGAAATCTTCCAGCGCGAGACATTTCAGGCCACTGCGCGTCGCGTAGCGATGCAGCACCCACAATTCCCGCTTGGAAGTCGTGTGCGGGTCATAAAACAGTCCCTGCTCGTCAAGCCTGTCGTCTACATAGACCTGATAGGTTCCAAACCGAAGGTGCTGGGCCTCGTCCAGGTCTGTCTCGGTATCGAAGACCAATACGACATTGGATGGCTTCACTGTGTTCCGTCGAGTCCTGGGCCTCCTGATTTTTGCGGTTTGCACACGGCGCACATATGCGCGCACGGCTATGGCGACCGGATCGTCTTCTGCCGAAGCCAGCGGCGAATATTGACGGCTAAGCTTCACTGATTGTCCTCACCTGGCTCAATCACGTCCTTGCGTGACAGTTCATGTAGCATGCGCGCATCCGCCCGCCGTTTCGTGGCCAGCCGTTCAAATAGGTCAGCTTCGCCTTGGAGCGCCTTGCTAAGGCTTTCGACTGCGTCTGGCGGTATCCAAATAGGCGGCAAGTGATCGCGTCTGGCATCTTCGAGCTTGCGATGGCAGTTACGGCAGATGATGACGTATAGACTGCTGTGTTTCCTACCGCCTGGCTCGTGCTTTTCAAGGCAGAAGGGACTGTCTTCCCCACAGACCGAACAAGCTGGGTTCGAAGTACCTAGTCTCCGGTATGCAGCCAGAATGCGTGATCGCCGGCGCTTTTCATATTCGTCCATGGGCGCACCCTATTTTCTTTTGATGATTTCGTAAGTGATTTCGAATGGCTCAACGCCACCGGCGTCCAAACGGAGCAGAACGTTGGGGCGCGTCTCAAAGACGTATCGCTTGCCGTTGATGTCCGGCACGGAAAGATCACGGAACGGTTCCAAGTGAAGAATTTCTTCCGTTGAAAAAAACAACCGGACAGCTCTCATGTAGGTGCCAATCAGGCTGGCCGTTTTTCCGTTATGTACGGTGATCACGGCGCGCTTGCCGCCGCTATAAATCGGCATGCGCCGAAAGCGCCTATCTCTCTTGAAATGCCACTTTCTATTCTTTCGGATTACGATACCGGTTGCCGCTGCATAACCGCGCAACTTTGCTGGCGTAACGCCAATCTTCTTGGAGGCCTCAGCAAGAGAGATACCCTCACGCATGTATTTGAGGCCGAATTCCAGCCGGTGGTCATAACGACGGGCGCGCGCAGCGTGCCGCTTGGCTTCTTTTATCTTTTTGTTACGCCGAGTTTTATAGCCCTTGTGCCGCTTAATAAGTTTCTGTTTTGGCTTTTTCGCCATGCCCATTTACTCCAATTGAGCAACCGGACAGGGATATTAGTCAGGACTGAAATGGCGTCATCAACAACCTTGTACAGGTACCCTGCATAAGCGAGGCGGGTTCCTGTACGGTTTGGAAGGGAGTCCTCAGCCCGATGCAGCGGGAAAGTTCAGACGGGCAGCGCGCATTGCGCTAGCAATCTGTCTTTCGGAGACGTTTGGATCGAGCTTGCCATACCCCAACTGACAAAATCTGAAGGCCACTGATCTATGATCAAAGGCCTTTTCCGAGTGATCACGCCAGAACAACATTGCGCTAGTAATCCAGCTCAGGCGCGCAAAATCTTGCGGTTGGCCACCAGTCTGATTCGGTAGAGAATTTGCGACTAGCGTGGCTAGGTTCTCCACGACCTGTATTGCTTCTTTAATATCATCGGGATTCATATAATGAATAGAGAAGCCATCCTCCCCATGTTTGTATTTCTTGATTGTCAGGCCAAATGTCGTTTTTTCCCCGTGTTTCATCATGGGGTTGATAAATTGCGACATGTGACGAAACGGGTGCCATAGCCAGGTAGCCGCTATGTCGGTCATGTCCGTCAAGGTACCCCTTAATTTCGATGCGTATTTCGCAGCTGTTTCGAGCTGTTCACGTTCCACCGCATATGATGCGCGTGGATGCCGATCATTCTTATGGTCGGCATACCAATAGCCAGCCTTCAGCAAAAACTCTTTCGTATCCGAGATGTCCTTTTCGGAAGTGAAATGAGAGGCCTTGGCAATCTCAGCCACTGCCTCGTCCGGATAGAGCGCGGCGATCCAGGCTTTTCGATCTGCGATTTCTTGGGACGTTAGAAGCTCCGAAACGGTCGAACCCCGATCCGAGGTTAGGTCTGCATCCCAGCCTTGCTCGAATGGGCTGTTTAAATCCCCAGGATTTTTCGCTTTGGTCATTTACAACGTGCTCGAATTGCGGCGGTTAGGACGCCTTGAATTACGAGGGTAATTTTCTCACCAAAAACCAAAATTTGCCCGCTGGGGGGGATTTTTCGGCCACTGAAAGCGATTTTATGCCAGCCAAAGAATAGTAATCATAGCATAATCAAAGACTTACCGTGCATTTGCGCGGTCGCGGCATTAAAATACAAACATGCCTACCGTCCCCAAATTACAGCGCCAATACTCTGAGGATAACCTCGAGTGGCGGGACCGATGTGATTATTGGTCGAATTATCGCCCAATAAAGCGAGGGCGAAAAAAGAAATACACTTTTCGCGAGCCGTTAATTCTCGCGGGCCACGGAGTTCGAATTTCCGTGCATCGAAATACCCTATTGATCCGGCCGGGTCTCACGCACTTTCCCCAATATCGGGAGGAAATCCGCTTTTTTCCTGGTGATCCAAATTTGCCGGATCGAATAATTGTTTTAGACGCTAGTGGTGGCATTACGTTCGACGCACTTTCATGGATGTCCGACCAAAAAATAGCCATGGTTCAATTAAACTGGCGAGGTCAGGTCCAGTTCAGCGGAAACGCTGGATTTTCTGCAGATCCGAAATTGGTCAGATGGCAGACCGAAATCCAAGGTTCAAAAAAAGCACTCCAATTAAATCAGAAATTAATTGCGGCCAAATTCGATGCTTGTGCTGCAACTCTACTATCGATCTTCGGCAATTCCAAAAACGCCAGCGAAGCAATTTCGAAAATAAAGTTCTGGAAATCAAAAGTTCTAAACTCCACCACCTCAAATTCTCATGGTCGAATTCTCGGCTACGAAGGGATGGCTGCCTCGATATATTACCGTACATGGCACGACCTTCCACTAAAATGGGCCGGGCTTTGGAAAAAGCCAATTCCTACAAGCTGGGCGAAAGTCGGCGCTCGATCTATGGCCTGGCAACGTGAATCCAATAATGCCCGCCACCCCATAAATGCCATGCTCAACTATGGTTACGCCATGCTAATTTGTCAGGTTCAAACTGAATTGGTAGCGGCTGGCTTCGATCCCGCGATAGGATTTGCACACCGCCGCGCATGGAATCCCATTCCACTTGTTTACGATTTAATGGAGCCACTGCGGCCCGAAATAGATAGAAAGATTCTTGAATTTTCGCTCGCAAATACTTTCAAGCCGGGGGATTTCACCATCAATGGCAAGGGTGGGTGCAGATTGAACCCAGAAATGGCGAGGGTGGTGGCGCGGGAGGTCAGCAACATCGAAGTAACCCCTTTGATTAATTCTATACGTTCCACTTTCTGAAAAGATGGGGAGCGACACGGCCGACAAATACAGCTTCGCGCTTGAGGCCCCCCCGACGGTGCGACGTTCCCCTGTGACTTTGCTCAATGCCCCCCGACCTCCGTAACATCACTAAGCCGATGCGGTTTCCACGTCGGCGATCTTGCGAAACTCGGTCAAGACTTCTTGGTGATACGTATTCAAGTAGCGTGTTATCCGAGAATTTCCGAGCAGCCTCGCGAGATATCCCTTAGCCAACACCAAGTCTAGATGATCCGTTCCATATGACTGTTCGGCGATTTTGAATTCGCGCTCCAGATTGGTTGCTTCACGCTCCATCAATGAGACCTGTTCGTCGGTCAAGCCCTTGAGTTTGGGATTGCTTGACTTGACCAGCTGTTCCCTGGGGGTTGCGGCCAAAAGGGCACGCGCATAGCTACCAGTAAATTTGTTCATGGCTATCATAAGTTCGGCGGCCTCGATCTGGCGAATGGGTATCATCTTGCGGAGTTCGTAGAACGAGTTGCTAGCGACATACTTGTCCTTCAGAAGTTCAATTGCTTCTGCGCAGATACCATCCAAAAGGCGCACCTTATGGCGCAGCGTGTTTACGTCGATATTTAAGGCAGCCGCGATGCGTTTCTCCGGTGCACCACGGGCGATGGCCTTTAAGATCATCTTGTGCTCTTGAATGATCGCCAGCCGGTTCACTCGTCGATTGTAGGTGAAGCCCTCATCATCTGTGGAGATGAGGCAAGTAATCTCTGTCTCGCCCATGTCCTTGAGAACCTCCACTCGCAAATGCCCGTCCAAAAGAAGATAGTGGCCGGGATTGTCCTTACATTTTGCGACAACGGGCGGTTCGACGATTCCGACTTCGCGAATAGAGCTGACAATCTGGCTATATTTGCGTGACTGTTTGGCACTTGGCGACACCGCATGAAGCGGGCGCAGGGCAGCAATTGGCAAGCGCACGCTGCGGCGCTCAAATCCAATTCCCACCCGAGATGGTTGGTTCTGCGGACTGTTCATGAGTCTAATCCATTCAATCGGACACCAATATTGCCCGGCAATGTTTCCAGACCCTCGGTGCGAAGTAGGTTGACGAAGTTGTCGTCGCTGAAGAGTTTGCGCAAGGCTTCGACCACGAACAGCAACCGGCCTTTGGTGACATCCGCCTTTCGGACCATGGAACGCTTCTTCTCGGCGTCGTCTCGGTACGTTCTTAAGAGACGTTCAACAGACAAAACACGCCGGGCGCCACCCTTATCTAATCCCTTACCGCGACGTTGCCGCTGCGCAAGGAGGCGTTTTACGGCGACGAGCTTGTTTCCCCGCAATAGCTTCCGCTCATAGGCCTCGTGAAGGACACGCTGGACTTCAGTATCGTCAGCTTCGGCAATCTCCACTGCGACGCTTACGGGGAGATGGCCTGACTCGACTGCTCTCAATAGGCGGTGTTCGCCTGTGTCTAGCAGCCGAACCACGGCTCGAACGTACTCGAGCGTAAGACCGGTTTTGGCAGCTATATCTATCTCGTCGTAGCCACGCTGCTTGAGCCCGCCAATATCATGGAGCATATCGATTGCACGGTGCTGACGGCGAGCCAGATTCTCGACAAGGCTCATGACCATGCAATCTTGTTCTGAAGCGTCGATTATAAAAGCGGGTATCGCGACTTCTTTGAGTGCGCGAAACGCCTCTAGCCGACCCTGGCCGCACACCAGGTCAAAGCGTGCCTCACCGGTGCCGCTTTTCCTCGCAACGGTAATTGGCCGCTTAAGGCCGATGGTCGATATATTTTCGACGATCTCCTTGAAGACGCGCTTGTTCCTCACGCGCGGATTAACCACCTCGATCGCGTCAAGCAAAATCATTTCAACCACGGGCGTGGCATCTGCTTTCATCACGCGACCTCCTGAAGATTGATGCGCTGGCACAGCTCAAAGAGATAATCGAGGTTGTCAAAGCGGTAGCAGTCCAACGAAACTCCGTTTGCTTCGGCCAACCTCAGGCGTTCCGTCGTCATGTCCATGGACGGCAAAATGTAGTAGTCAAGAATGTCACGATTGGTTTCGCCCATGCGGGCCACAATCGTAATATCAGGCAATAGACTGGCATCAAATCGGATGTGCCAACGGCACGTTCCCGAGTCCGCCATCGCACACCGCACGATGACAATGGAAGCGGAGAATTCATGATTGATCTTGATGAGACCTGACGGCAACTGTTCGGTATGCGCTCCAGCTTGAGCGATCCCGGCCTCTACCTCTGCCAGGACTGCGGGGTGTAGGGCTCTAAGCGCACGATTGTCTTCGACATAGCGATAATCCCGCTCGGGGCTGTAACCGATCAGGGAATAGGCTCGTAGGAGGCTGCCAAATCGATTCCGATAGATGCTACTGGAGGGTAAACCATCGGCCTCATCAATGATAATTCCGGACAACTGGCCGCGCGCTTCAAGCAGCCCCGCTGAGGGCAGACAACATGTCTTGATCGGGCATTTTGTAGGAGCGTTCGGCGACGATTGCTTGCGCCGCGTCGAAGAGCTGGCGGTCAACAATGGCCCCGAACACGCCGTCTGCACGGACCCAGATGTCCGGGGCGTTGACAACGTGCTTTCGTTTCAACTTAAAAGAAGAGCGATTCCAAACATTGTTTCCGATATACTTTTCATTGATCAAGACCTCATGGATCGTACCTTTGGTCCACGGGCGGTTGAGATCGGTATGAATTCCAGCCGAATTTAGGTCAGCCGCGATATGTACCTCCGATCGACCATCGTGGACAAACGATTTGTATATCCACCGCACTGTATCAATTTCTGAGATTGGGCCAGGAACGAGGATCACTCGGTCGGTCTGGATGCTCTTGTGCTGACCTCGATCGAGCAGCTCTTTCGGAGACCCCGTTTGGTCTATTAGTTGACGTCGAAGCCCGAAACCCGCCTGCCCACCTTGTCGATAGCCGAGCTCTATCAACCGGCATTGTCCGGCGAAAACCTTGGCCGATAACTCGCGGCTATATTCGCCCGCCATGGCGCGCTTAACGCCTTTGACAATGGTAGAGACCGGACTGCCGTCATTCTCAAACTGTTCGGCGCAATATTGGACGCTGATTCGAGCCTGCTTGCAGCGGTATTCATAAAAGGCGCTTTCGTCAGCGTCCTGGAACCGGCCCCAGCGACTCACATCATAGACAAGGATCGTCTCGAAATCCGCTTGCCCCGATTCTACGTCAGCGAGCAGTTTTTTCAGGCCATCTCGCCCATCTAAGCGCAATCCACTCTTGCCGGCATCGGTATAGGTTCGAACAATTTCAAGACCACGTCGTGCAGCGTAATTACGGATGGCTTCAGATTGATTTTCGGTTGAGTATTTTTGATGCTCTGTAGACATTCGAACGTATTCGGCTGCCCGGATAGGTGCTTGCTCTGATGAGGGTCTACCGAACGCGCATTCGGCTTCACGCCGTCCAGGTGCCATACTTTATGTCCAATCAAACGGGAGCGTCCCAGGAGTTCTGTTCAGTGTAACTGCGGAGAACGCGCTGAGGCGGGCGAAGATGGGCAATGGATTTCCAAAGAAGGGCAATACGTTGCCCCTTTCGGCTACGGAACCACAGAAAATGGCCTATGAGGCAATGGTCGCCGAGGCGGTAAGACTGGAACTAGGGGGCAGCCATCAGGCCATCAAGACCTTGATGAGGCGCACCGGCGCGAGTTCTCGGACTGCAAAGAACTGGTTGGCTGGCTCGACGGGTCCATCTGGTGCCCACCTTGTGCAACTAATGCGGTCGTCGGATTTGGTGTTTGAGGCGGTCCTTAAGATGGCAGGTCGCGAACGAGTCCTTACCAGTCCCAGGCTAGCAGAAGCGCGGCAACTGGTGAGAAGGGTCGAGGTATTGCTGGGAAGCAGCAACTAACGCCATGATTTTAGTTCCAATCGGTTTGTTGGTTGAATTTTACGGGTGACCCAGCGCGCATCCAAGTTTGCTAACGTTGCGATGGCCGTGAACTGCATTTCTATTTCAACAAAAAATAAGAAGAAGCCCAGGTGTTGCCAAAAGCGTCACCTGAGCTCCCTTTTCCTATATCCCCGGTATTTCCACCGGGCCTTTCCGCATTTCTGATTGAACAACTGGATTTAGAAATCCATGTCGCCCATGCCGCCCGGCATTCCGCCGCCCGGCATGCCGCCCGCTTCCTTCTTCGGACGGTCGGCAACCATCGCTTCCGTCGTGATCAGGAGCGAGGCAACCGAGCCCGCGTTCTGAAGCGCGGTGCGAACGACC
>Ga0134126_10004045_pt1 | contig 18335 bp, 19 predicted proteins | sample KB31752_FD_96881 | JGI IMG/M metagenome (GOLD analysis project Ga0134126, IMG submission 96881) | Terrestrial soil microbial communities with excess Nitrogen fertilizer from Kellogg Biological Station, Michigan, USA - KB3-175-2 | ecosystem: Environmental > Terrestrial > Soil > Unclassified ...
AGCAGGATGATGCCGTGCATTGGCACTCTTGCTCGATCGACCTTAGACCGCACCGTGAAATTGAGTAGTGCTTGGCTTAGCAGGCGATCCTTTATCCCCGAGTCAACGTGAATGGCATCCCAGAGTGAGGCGAACTCCTTTCTAGGGAGTTTGTGTTCGACGTGAATTCCTTGGGCTGAAATACGAACCTCCTGACGACTTCGATGAGTGCCATTCACGGTTGCTGATGGAATCTCTACGTGGTGAAGCTATCTCCAAAGATAACGCCCCATGTAGCAATCGCCTGATCCATGTCGCCCGAGAGTTCTCGTGTGACTGCATTTGCCATGAGTGTTTGTACGGAACTTAGAAACTGGTGGCCAGATGACACCAGGGAGGGCGCTTTCACAGACGGCGCATCTTTCACGAGCGATGCAATATCGCCAGATAGTGCAGCCGCGCGCAAGGCTTCAAAGGCCAGAAGCACACCAACAGAGAGTGACGCTACTGGCGTGTTGGTCGTCTTTAGGGCCCAAAACCGTAACCCGATTGCGAGTTCGATGTAATAAGAACCGAAGGTATTCCAAAACTGGGTTTGGTTCCAGTACTTCACTAGCTTGACGATCTTTCTATAGAGGCCGTTATTAAGCGCCTGAAGCTCTTCTGTCATATAGATGTCCAGTCGCGGATTCGTCCTCATCCAGCCGTTCTTGCCATCGGGCATGAGATAGAAGTCGAAATCGCTGCTGGCGTCAGGTCGCAGAAGGAAACACGGAACAATGTCGTAGCCAAGTCCATCCGAATTTGGGGAGGAACCATGCGACATCCTGACAGCGACGGAGCAGCCGGGGGTGTCGATCTTGGTCTCTGCGGGATAGTGGCGTCTTAAAACCTGCGCGAATTCACGTAACAGCCGGTCCGATGACACATAGGAATTGACCATCCAACGGGCACCCAACAGCGGATTGTAGAGAAGTCGGTTGTCGGAGATTACGGTGTACGGGAGGCGGGCACCACTTTGCGAGTAGAACAGGTCTTTCCCGTCCAGTGGCAGATAAACATCTATGTCGTCCAAGGGCCAGATCTTTGTGTGCCGCGCGAACGATCCACCGAGGAAGTCAGAATCTGCCGAAGACAAGATCCGAGGAAAGCTCGAATCGCGCCGGTTCTCGTCGATCAGAAAGCCACGAAGATTATTTTGGCTTGCACTGGCAGCGCTGCGGATTCCGGGGCCGATGTTGATCTGTCCGGCAAGGAGCTTTTCAAAGACTCCTGAGACCGTGCGGGTTTCCCTTAATGCAAACGGCATGGCTGCGCTCACACAAACCTCCGAAGCGGCTGGCAGCTCGTATGGGGTTCAGGAGAATGGAAAATGCCGTCAGCTACATACGCTTCAGGATAACATGGCACCCCCATAAATGCACATTTCTATCGGAAACCCACTATATGTTGTGGCATTTCCCCGGATGCCGCCATAGTGGGGAGGACTAACGGGTAGAAGACCCAGTCTAGTGGCGCTGCCCATAGACACATTGAAACGTGCTCGATCCTTAATTCAGCCTTCCTTTGCGGAAATGGTTCCTCGATGCTCTGAAGACTCTCAATCGCTAAAAGTGTGCCGGCCTAGCGGATGCCCAGAGTGATGCCTAACGACACTGCATGGCTTTCTGGCTTGGAGAGAGTTATCGCAGAGGTTTTCGTCACGTCTCGGCTAAGATTTTTGAGGAGCAGCGCAGTGTTGTTCGTGTAGATATGTGCGTCGTGTGAGGCACGCGAGACGGACACGTAGGCGAACCTGCTGTTTATCAACTCGGGATGAACTTCGGTATCCATATTCACCAAAACGCGCTCGGAAGTGAGTCCCTGTGAGCTGTGCGAGGTCATAGCGTAGCCATGATCGAAGTGCCGCATCTCATGCGCATCGAAGCGCACGATGCGTTCTTTTGTGCCATCCATGCGAACGCTAATCTTGCCATCGTCTCCGATGTTCTGAATGGTGCCGAGGTCACGGTTCGCAACCTGCAAGTCCCTTGATGGAGCTGTGAACTGGATTTTGTCTCCAATGGCAAACTCGCGCTCGATCTCGCGGTAGGCGGCAATGCCGCGCAGCCGCGACGGGTCGTAGGTCACTTGCTGGCCGTCCTCTTTCCGTACGGTAACGAGATTTTCAGCCGGGTTTGTGGTGACGACCTGGGCGTAGCTTCTGGCCTCAATGCCATGCTCCTTGCTGCCGCGAACATAATGCAGCACATCGCCGGGTTGATAGCGTGCGGCCCATGCGCGGTCAGCTCCCGTCATATCGTTGCGTGGCGTGAGAACGCGCACGGAATGGTCTTTGCCGTCCACAACACCAAGTGTCTGCAACTCCTGCCGCACAGCATGATTGATAGCACGGCGCGAAGCGTTGTCGGGTGAAATGATGAGAGTGTTTTCAGGATGTGCAGCATAGTTCCTTGCAATGGCCGTGACACGTTCCTGCGGGTCTTCAATCTGTGTAATCCGTCCCTGCTGCGAAAGCATCTCGATTCCAACTGCGGTCTCGTTGTTGGATAGATGCTCGACTGCTTGCAGCAACGCGGCGTCCTTCTGACGCATAATCTGGTCGAGCTGTGCCGTCCTCATGCCCGCTCCCTGCAACTGCTCGAAGGGCTTTCCGGCATCGACGCCCTGATGCTGGCGTGTGTCGCCAATCATAAGCACCTTATCCTGTGGAGCAATCTTATTCAGGAAATCGCGCATCTGTTGCGTCGATGCCAGAGAGGATTCATCGACCATATAAAGATGCTTGCTTGCGGGATCGCCGGCGGCCTGCAGGCCGCCGCCCGAAAGGAAGCGTTGCAAAGTATCCGCCTTAATACCAGCATCACGGAGTTGCTTCGCCGCCCTCGAAGTCGGTGCAAAACCTTCCACGGTGTAGCCGTTCCTTTCGGCTCCCTCGCGTATAGTCGCCAAAACGGAAGTTTTGCCACTACCAGCCCGTCCCTGTAGTCCCTGCACGCGGTCATAGGACGTAAGAACTTCTTCGACGACCCTCTTCTGAGCAGCATTGAAATGAGGGCGTGAGTCCACAAGAGGGACTGCGTTTTCAATGGTCATGATCTGCGGTGCGCGGCTTTGTCCATCCCATACCTTCTGAACGATTTCATTCTCGGCTTTGATGGTCGCCGCGGTGGTGAACCTGCGCCCGGCCTCGTGCGTGTTCGCCGTAACTTCCTTGAACTCGCCAGAGGCAATACGCACCTCGAAGCTGGCACGGACCTCCGGGTAGGTCATCTCACCCATACCTCGACGCAAGGCGTCCACGTAAATGGCCCGTTCGTCAATGACCGCCTCGCGCTCGAAGCTCTTATCGCGGGCAAAGGTGATGGCTCCTCGCACCTGTTGATGCCGCTCATTTGCGGGCCGCTCCTGCGACTGTTCCTTCCGGCGTTCGCGGGCCCCCGCCACAACCCGGTCGGCCTGATTACCAAACTCGTCGGCAATCTGTTTATGCGCGGCCAGGATCTCATCGGGAGACAAAATGACTTTCTTATCGCGGGTATTGTGTGCGGCAATCTGTGCGGCCTCCGGGCCCGCGAAGCCGCTGCGCGAGAGGGCTTCTTCGATCTGCTGGCGGCGCGGACTGGAGGCGTCAAGATATTCCTGCGTGTAGCCTTTGATCTCCGGCGCTCCGCTCTTGCCGGGTTCAATTTCATACCCGAGGTCACGCAACTTGTATGTCAGATGGGATTGGTAAACAGCCGTAGCAAACTGCTGGCACTCGAATAATGAGTGCGGCTGCAAGGCCCGCATTTTGCCGTTGTCGTGCTCGGTCATATTGAAGACGACAACATGCGTGTGGAGCTGTGGAGCGGCGTAGCCGTCTACGGGGCGAGCTGTGTCATGCTCAAACTTTGCCGCCGCAAACTTGCCGGTGGTCTCGGTCGGATTATTGCCGCCGATGCGGGCCTGTGTGTACTTCTCCAATTCATTTAAGGCGACGTTGACGGCCTCACGGTGCGCTTCACGCACCCGGTCGTCGCCACCCACCAGCGCGGTCAATGAGATAGATTTCGGAGCCGAAAAGGTGGCGTCCCAACCGGCGCGATGCTCGACGGGAGACACCATCTTGCCCTCGGCGTTCTTGTACTCATTGACGACGCGATGCGTTACCAACTGCTTGCCGGTCTCCGGGTGCTGCCCTTCGGAGAGACGGGCAAACTCTTCTGCGCCCACGGCTCCCGACAGACCAAACTCAGAGGCCAGGTTGCCATGCCATTCGCCCTGTATGGTGTCGCCCTGCTTCCAGTAATTTTGCTCGGCAGCCGTAAACTCTCTGGCGTGATACGTCTGTGCCTGGGATGCGGAGAGCGGTTTCGAGATGTTCAGCATGGCGTCACCTCAACCGTGCGTGATCACGTTCTGTTCTTCGTGGTCGGTAGGAACGGTGGAAAGCTCCGGCTCGATCACTTCGACTGTGGCAGGTTCATTTGGTTCCGGTGCCGAGGCAGAGGCTTCAGGCTCCTGCTTCAATTCCGCCTGCGGTCGGCCTTCGCGCAAGGCCGTGGGGTCGTATGGCAGCTTGTCGTTGGTGCGCTCGCGCAGCTCGAAAGGCCTGGCTACTTCCGGCATATCGAAGTACGGAAATGAGAAGTACGTTACATAGTTTTGGTACTTCATGAATGCGTGCAGGTCGGGCAGGCCCGAGATTTCGGACTCCAATACCAGTGGCTCAACCTGCCTCTCGATGGTGAAGTTGTGGCCTGATCTCGTACCGTCGAAGTGCGTCTCGCGCAGGCGTTCAATCTCTACCTTGCCAATGAATTTGCTTACCCACTCGCCCGCGTTCGGCTCCTTTGTCGTGAGCCAAACACTCGTCGCTGGCTGCGATAGCATCACTTCGGCCAGATGGCCGTACAGGTACTCCAGTTGCGCCTTTCCCTGAAAGCCAAGCACGACCGGATTCCGGCTCTTGCGGCTTTCCGTGATGGCCGTGTGAAGCTGCGGTAACTTCTGCAAACTTGCCAACTCATCAATGACAAACCACACGCGCTTTTGCTCTTTGGTTGGCTCATTCAGGAGCCGCAACACCAGCCAGTCAATCCAGAGACTTTGCAGTGGACGCAGCGCCTCGCGCTCGGCTGGAAGCGAGGTAATGAAGATCCAGCCCTGGCGTTTCTCGGCCCATTCTGTTGCCGTCCATGTACCGTTGCCTTCACCCTTTCTTGGCAATAGCCGGAGGCTGTCCGCGACCAATCCGAGTGAGCCGAGGACGCCCGCACGCTGCTGGTGCGCTCGTGGGTCGATCAGGTGGGCATGTTCGGTGCCTTTCAATCTCCGGTCGATCTCCTCCGGATTCGACATCCACTGCACCAGCTCATCCGGCGTCGGCCCATACGCCATCAGGAAGGCAAAGATTTTCTGCGGCGACTCGATGAAAAACTCGCCCTTCCGGTCCTGTGGCGGCTGGAAGAGAGAGGCGGCTAGGGCTTTTGCTTCGGAGCGACTGCGCAACTCCTCGGCTGGCCCCCAATACGGGCAGCGTTTGTCCAGAGGATTCAAAATGACATCCCCACGAGACGGGTCATAAAATCTCTTCACGAACTCGCGGGCAGGATCGTAGACGATGGCAGAATCTTCCCGACCCCGCACCTGCCGGAGCACCTGAAAGAGCATGGCGGACTTGCCCGCGCCAGTGTCCCCGATGATCTGCATGTGCTGTGCCTCGGCCTTCGCGGGAATCCGAATCATCTCTTTCATGTCATCCGTTTTGAAGCCGATGCCGTCACCCTTGACGGCGCGGTTGAACGCCTGGGGCGTGAGCCGTTCCGGGCCTTTCAAGCGCCGTCCATACTTCAACGCTTTTTGCCGCTTCACGTCCAGCGTGACGGCGAACGGCAGCAGTACGAGAAACAGTCCGGCTCCACACAGTAGAGGCGGTTTCAGGATGGCGGACATATCGCGTCCCTCATAGATGGCGGCCTTCAGGTACTCATGGAGTCGGGAATCTACATAGCTCCGTACCGGCCCGCGAAAGAGCAGGTCGTTCCCACGCTGAAGTGCTGTGACAGAGAGCGCCAGAGGGATGATGCGGCCACCGGGTTCCGGCGTCTTTCCGTGCACGACATCCCCATTCATCACCGGCCCCGGCTTCAAACCGTGGCCGGTAAGAAAGAGCATCCGGTACTCACTTCGGTGTGTCCGCCTGAAGCTGCCGAAGACAGACGTGCGGACATAAACTGGAGCGTAGAACCACTGCAACGGCTTCGTGAAAAACCGAAGCCATCCAAACACAAACACGACCGTCAAAATGATTGCGGAGAAGATTGCCGCATAGGTATAGATAGGCCGGTTCTGCGGCCAGATGATTGTCTCTTTGCGGCCCCATGTAATCTTTGCCATTGGCTTATTTCCTTCCTTCAGCCAGGAGTTTTCCAGCCATCTCGTGTTTCAAATTGCTGATCTGGTCAAGCAGTTTGTCGAAAGCTTCGAGCGACATGCTCTGTCCTGCGGCCAGCGGCCGCAGGACGTTAACCAAAAGCAACCGGACGCCAAGAATCTCAGCCAGCGAAGGATCGGAGGCGGGCTCCGAACGTAGCTCGCGGAGAATCACGTCGCGCATCCATTCGCTTCGCGGCACACCTTTCGAGGTGGCGATTTCATCGACCAATCGCGCTTCGTCTTCCGTCAACTTGAGGCAGCGCGTCGTGTTGCGGAAGACCGTTTTGCTGGTCTTCTTGTTTGTGTCGTTTGGTGGAGTGAGGAGCGCCATTTTGATAGCTCCGTGCCGGTATACCTGCGTATACCGGCATCAGCGTATTTCCTGTAGTTTGTGCGGGTTTACGTTGGTATACCTGCACGACCCTCGGAGGGGTGGAGTGTCGAAATGCATCCGGTGCGAAGCACCGCTCTGGTACTGCCACGGATGTAGGCGGAGAATCATGCTCTCGATCCCGCCACAGATGCCGGGGTTTGGGATGCCGATGATGCAGCGGATACCGGCTTCTTCGGGGATGCTTCCGCACCATCATAGGCATTGGCACGACGCACGCGAAGCGTCGGCGTAATCCGCTGTGCTTCCGGCGACTTCAGATACTCCTGAAAGTCGCGGTCTTTGGCGAAGACATGCTTCAAGGATTCTTCGACAACATTGTCTGCCGGAGCCTTGATGAAAGCGGCGTACTGATCGACCAATACTGCCGTCGAATCGGTGAGCCGAATCGAGGCGCTGACGTGACGGGTTTGGGTGACTTCTAGCAGTGGCATTGCATTCTCCTTTAGCAGTGAAATCAAGCGGTCTTTTTGCGGGCAATCATGCGTTGTGCAGTGACGGCAATTTCCCGCGCACGAGCGGAGCAAAGCGCGACAGGAAGCTCATGGCAGCGGCGGGATTCGAGCATCGTAATCACGTCCTCAAAACTGCTGCCTTCAATAAGCCAGAGACGGGCGGGAGCCACGTCGATGGTGCGCTGCGCGTAGTAGAGAGGATTGGGCTTGTCAGAGCGCCGCGAAGCCAGCTCGTGCGTGAGCGTCACGGCATCCTTGCCGTGGGCAAGCTCATGCAAAACCCATGACCAATCCGATTCCGAATGGCTGCGCTTCAACGACGGCTTGCGCGACGATGAAGCACAGGCAAAGCGCATGGCATCAACCGCGACCGAATCCAACTGAAAGTCATCGGGAGTCCAGATGGAATCGTCGGGATATTCGACCGTGACTTTGTACGGCGGGTCATACTTCCGATTCAGGAAACCGGGGACGCGCAGGACACGGTTGCAGTCCGTGCAAGCGGGATCGCCGCCGAAGGCGATGGCGAGCAGCTTGAGCGTCTGTTCCTGCCGCGCAAAGTCGAAACCTTCGACCCGCCAAAGCACCTGATATTTGCCGCGAGATGTGGAGAGAATGGAAGTCGGCGGCGGCACCAACTCCGATGCCCGGAGCGCAGCGAGTCGGGCATCGCCATCCGTGTCGATATCTATATATAGATGGCGGACAGATGCGATGCTTTCTTTCCTCCGCTTGTGGCTGCCACGGCGGAGCGGATTGGCGGCGGCATAGACATTCGCGCCAGTGCCGTTCTCATACGAGAGCCATGCCATATACCGCATCTCCAATACCGGCTCCAAGCGCACGACACGTTGCATCGGAGCCGCTGCATCCTGCCTGCGAAGCAGGATCGCAATGGTCTCATCCGGGGCGAAGCAACGACGGAGAAAGCTCGCGGCAACTTGGCTCATAGCGGCTCCTCTTGCGAGTGCAATCATGCGGGTCTTAGCAGCAAAAGAAGCCCGGTGACGCCGGGCTTCGATGCTGGAGGGAGTAGCCTATGCGACCGCTTCCTCTTCGGGGATCTCATCGAACTCCTCCTCCTCGGCGGCGGCGTGCTCTTTGCGGTCGAGATTGCGGAGGAATTGCACGCGAATCTGATCTCTCTTCACGCCCTTGGATACGGTGTGTTCGATCTTGCCTTCGATGAGGATGTGTCCGCCCTTCTTGAGATTGGCAGCATAGTCACCGAGCTTGCCGGAAACGATCAGGTTGTGCCATTCGGGAACATCCTTGTACTTGCCGGTTTCGCTGTCCTTGCGCCGCTCCTGAGTGGCGAGGGAAAGAGTAGTGAATGGCTTGTTGTTTTTGCCGATGCGAACGACGGCATCGCCGCCGAGATAGCCTTCGAGGATTGCTTTGTTCATGATGGTGTCTCCGTTTTGAATTCCCGATCTGATCGGGTCACACTTTGGCGAAGCCTGGCGAGTGGGTCCGACTCCCAAGGCCGAAGTTCTGCATTTGCGAAAGGTTCGGGAAATCTTTTCGTCCGCGTTCTATGCGGAGGTTTGTCGAAAAGATTTTCTGAAAGCCGTAAAAGCAGAAGAACGAGCTTGCCGCAGGGCGTCGGATAGACCCCGAAGCCGTGACCGAACAGAAGCGGGATGCTGGTGGGAGACACGCACCTGAACAATCCTCTTCATCGGCTTTCAGGCGATGCAATGTACCGGCAAGTCGCCATTCACTCTCCCGGCTCAGAAGATCGCTAGACAACCGCAAGTGCGCCCCGAAATGGTCTGTCTTCCGGCAAATGTTGCCAAGCTCAAGGGCACACTCTGAACGTCTAAGACTCGATACCGGATTGGGGGCGTGAAAGAGCATCTGAAATTCGCTTTCATCCGCAACTCATGCAGCAGCCGTCGGAGCGGGAGCGTGATAGATTTCCTCGGTCTCAAAGGACTGGTCTGCATGGCTATATCCCTTCACGCGAATCAACTCGCGCACCCGGCGTCGGCCCGCATGATCTCGCTCGCAGTACAGGACAAAGTCGATGGCCTCCGCCGTCTCCGAACGGATGAAGGAGTGGTTGAGATTCGCCCTGGCACTCAGGGCCAGATCGGAGAGACGATTCAGAGCGTCCCACGCGCTCTTGGCATGGATGGTTGAGAGCGTTCCACCGTGCCCTGTATTCATGGCTTGCAAGAGGTCGTAGCCGCACTCGTCCCGTATCTCGCCCATGATGATGCGGTCGGGGCGATGGCGCAGAGCGGCAGCTACAAGCTGACTCGGAGTGACGGCGACCTGACCGGGGATGGCCTCGACAGCTTCCCACCTAACGGCATTCGGATGCGTTATCTTTAGCTCGGCTGGTTGCTCAATGACGATGAGCCGTTCATGCAGCGGCACATGGTCAAGTAGTGCCTTCATCAGAGTTGTCTTCCCGCTGCCGGTTCCGCCGCTGATAATGCCGTTCTTTCGTTCGCCAATGAAGCCGATTACGATATCCCGAATCTCCTCTGGCAGACTGCCGGATTGAATCAACTCATCGGATGTGAACCACCGATTGAATTTCCTGACGGTGAAGGTGGGGCCATTGATCGAAGAAGGCGAGCCGACGACGGCGACGCGGGAGCCGTCCGGCAGGCGGGTATTCAGGATGGGATTCTGGCTGGTAAGGTCTTGTCCGAGGATGCGGGCGACGCGCTCTATCGCGGCCTGCAAGCGGTCGTTGCTGTAAGGCGCGGAGAGCATAATCTGCTCGACAACACCGCCGCGATCCGCATAGACGCCGGTAGTCCCGTTAACCATGACATCCGAGATGGACGGGTCAAGCAGCAGCGCCCGCAGCTCGTCGGGAAAGAATGGAAGTATCAGCTCGAAGCTCACCGTACCGCTCCTGCTGTTGGCGTGGCAATTCCGGTGGCGGTCGGGGCCGAAGCCCCCGGCACAATGGGATCGACGGAGACGCGGTTCTCATGGAACTCTGTAACGGTCAATCCAAGCGGATTGATGGTCTCGAATTGCGGGAAGATTTTGGCCTGATCGCTCACCTGGGCCGGATTGAGATAGTAGGTCACACTCAGCATCCAATGCTCGGTGCGGGGCTGGCGCGAGTGGTCGGGAGAATAGATCCTGTCGATGGCTACCAGTGCTGTGCCGCGAGCTACCTTAGCCCGCTGGATCGTCTGGACAGACATGGACGTAATGGTTACGTCCCGCACCTCTACATCGCTCTGCTCGATCTGGCCGCCCATGACCTGCGATACAAGATGGTTATGGTTGTCGTCGGCCATCAACTGTGAGGCGAGCGATTGCGAAAGGAAGTAGTAGTTCAGCGGATACTTGCTGGCAATCGTATCCCGATTGATTGTGTAGCGGTAGTTTGCCCAATCTGTGAGATACGTCCGCACCTCGCCCTCGCGCGGCGTGTAGTCAAGATCGCTGTACTGGATGGCCTGGGCACGGCCCATTTCGTCGATGCGGATGTATCGGTTTACCAGAGGGCGGCGGGCCAGCGAGAAATTGAGCCACATGGAGCCGCAGAGCAAAACCGTGCCACACGCGAGGATGAAGCGGTAGGCTTTTCGTTCGGCGTAGTGCGAGGCGTAAACTTCATTGCCGATTTGGTCCGTGAGCACGACGTGCTCAAGACTCAATGGCTCAGTGGTGGATATGGTGTGACTGGACATGAGGCGTAGTCCTTTGCTGAAGGGTCATGAACAAATCGGTGGTGTAAATCAAGACAACGATGGAAAGAACAGCAAGAACCACCAGAAAGAAATAACGCAATGGTCTCGCTAGTCCGAGTCGTCGAAGCATCAGAAGTCCAAGAATGTATTCCCACATGGTGCTATGCTCCTCCCATCATGGCGGCCGCGGATGCCGCAACACCGATGGCCTGCGTGATATTATTGGCCATTCCAGCCGCGCCGCCAAAAATTGCCTGCGTCATGCTCGGAATGAAGAGCATGTTCACAATAAAGGCTACGAAGACCATGATGCACGGAATCAGATTGGCAAGCCACATCTCAATCGAGTAATTTCCATTGAACGTCTGCTGGATAAAAGCGTTCATAAAGCCGCCCCAAACGAAGATGAAAGCGGCTGCGACGGCGCGAATCATCGCAAAACTAATTAACACGTCGAGGAAGTGAAAGAACTTCGCTCGGAAGGTCTTTGTCATTAAGAGCGGAACGAAGATAGGACCGAATAGGGCGGTTACGCCATAGAGGATAAACGCACTGCAATTAATCAAAAATAGGATGGCTGACGCAATGCCAAGAAGCGCCTGAACGACGAAGTAGCAGAGGATCTGAACGGGAGCCATCAGCGACGGCATTGCGGTGCCGTCGCCGGCGGTCTTGAGAAGCTGGAGAAGGTTGTCGAGCGAATTCTGATCGAACGCGGCGACCATCGCCTGCGCTATATACGAAAAGAAATGGTTGATGCCGAAGCTCGCACCCGGAAATGGATTCACCCAATAATTCAGGAGCAGGCAGCAGATGATGAGGCGAACGAGGAAGTTGACCAAATCGCCCGCATGGACGGGCTGAGCATGGAAGCGGAGCGTCATGCTCTGCGTGTTCCAATTGACAACCATGCTGATGAGAACAAAGAGGGAGATGCAGGCCAACTCCGTGAGTCCAAGCTGTGTCAGCGCCCCGCCGTTCTGAGTCGTCAGATTGGTTAGATTGTTTGTGAACTGGTACAACCAATCGACACCGGAACTTGCGCTCGGAAGCGCCTGCGCTAGTAAAGCCACGGAAACCATATCGTCCTTCCCTCAATCCCATTTAGGGAATGTATTTCTGCCAGGTCTTACCTTCATTGGCGGCAGCGGAGTTGTGCTTTTTCTTGTCCGCCTCTACGCGCTGCCGGAACGCCTCATCCTCAGCTTTGCGTTCCTCGGCCTCCTTCTGCTGTTGCTGAAGGATGGCCGCTGCTTTGGCGGCGGCAGCGGCGGCTTTCGCCGCCTCGTGCCGCTGGTAGGTAAGCGCGCCACCCAGCGCGATGAGAGCTGCGAGGATGGCGAGCAGGATTTTCGTATTGATCGCTTTCAGCATCACGCTCTCCTTATGGGAGGTAGCTATCCCAGGTGTTACCTTCATTGGCGGCACTGGTGTCGTTGGCCGAACGTTGTTGTTGCACGAAAACGGCGGTGTTGAGGTCTTCGGCGGCGGCATTACGCCGCTCCATGTTGGCAACGGTCATCTGCGACGCGAGACACGCTTGCAAAGCACCCTGGGACTGCATCTCGGCCATCTTCTGCGCCTCAGCAGCATTCAGAAGATTGAGTTGCTGGACCTCGCTGTTGGTCGAATCAGAGACATCGAACTGTGAAGAGAGAAGCGAGGTGTTGGCCGTTGCATTCGTGCTACGATCGCTCCGGTACTGACCCACAGCGGTAAGGCAGTCGGGAGAGACGGCATCGGACGTTTCAATCAAGGCAAGCTGTGAGGTGCGGGCGCTGCCAAGTGACTGACTGGCAAGATAAGTAGGTGCGCTGCCGTTCATGGTGATGGTCGCGGCTTTCCATGCGGTTGACGACGCAGAGGGCGAATTGGTGTTGAGCGCAATGCTCATGCCCGCCGTCTCCCCGAACATATTGGCGACATTGACATTTTCAAGAGCGTGCAAGGTTGTCTCCCACTGCTGCTTGAAGGAGAAATGGATGATGTTGTTCTTGAGCATGTTGTACTGCGTTTGAAGCGTGGTCAGTTGCGAAACGAGACTGCCATAGCTGGTTGGGTCGAAGACAATATCCCCGATCCCGAACAAGGCGAAGCTAGGTGTTGCCGTGAGCAACACTGCCGCGCCTCCTATAAGCCACTTGCGACGTTTGGTGAGAGTGAGTTTCATGCTGCCTCCTGCGGTTGGTGTTTACATCCAATGCGGGCAGGTCGGGTCCAACCTGTCCAGGGGAAATCCATGAATGTGTATCGCGTTTGCAAGCGCGTCCGTAGACTGGAGGTACATCCACGCGAGCGTGCTTCTTCCGGTGTCCGTCCCAAAGAGCAGAAGGGCAAGCAAGATAGCGGCAATGATTCCAGACACCTGACTGAACCGATGGAGCGTAGTCGTCTGCATGGTCGTCACTCTTCCTCCGCAAGCTGGCGGGCAATCTGCGGAATGATTGCTACCCAATCCGCGCCGCTGCGTTCGATAGCTTCGGGAATCGTGTAGCTGATCGCGGCCAGCCAATCGGCACGATTGAGGACAAGAGCCACGGCGACCTTCTCGCCTGTAGACTGCACACCCCATGCGTCCCTTCCTCCACGCTTGGCATCGCACGATTTGCGGAGTAGATGTTCGTAACGGTCGTTCAATGCAACCTCCTGCTCTACAGCGTGGGATCGACGCGATGCTCTGCGTAGGACGGAATCAATAGGTCTGTTCCGATGTACACGCGGGCGCGGGAGCCTTCTTTGAGAGTGATAATCGGAAGCCGATTCAAGAAGTGGTTTAAAACCTGTTCACCTTCCACGGCGGACTGTTCGGAAATCCCGTTACGAATCTGCACGGAAGGATCGAGGACACTACCACCATTCCCAATCTGCGCTAGCCCGCCTAAGCCACCGATGGCTGCGGCGGCGACGAACGCCTGCAAATAGCCGTGGTTGACTTTGGTAGCAAGGCCGGTCGTGCCGATCTGGTCAAGACCGATGTATTTGGCAAACTCCAGCGAAAAGCCGTCGGGGCAGATAGCGCGATGAAAGGTGACGAACATCTTGCGCTGTTGTGCATTGCCGACACTCTGCACATCGCCAAGCAGCCGCGTACCTTGCGGCAAGAGAAGTTGCTGATGGTCATGGGAGTACAGGTCGGTCGTCAGCGAAACCATGATGGGTCCGCTAAACCCGCCGTCAATGTGGTTGGTCACAACACCTTCGAGTACCGTTCCCTCGAAGACACGATAGAGACGGCCATCGTAGGTATCAAAGCCGTATCTGGCCATTGGGTTCTTTGGGGTATCAACTTTCGCTCCCGTAGTGACTGATTTTGGCGTAGCCGCGCCGCCGGCTGCGGTAGCAGCCGTCTCTTGCGCGGCTTCCGCTGCAACAGGGACGGGAGCGGTATGCTCAAAATCAATCGCAACCGTATCGCTGTTGATGGCGTCCTGTTGCTGTTTCTCAATCGCAAGCTGCTTCTGCTTGGCCTCGGCCTGAGCTTCTGACATATTCGAGGTATGCTGCGGCGCGTTGGGACTGTCGCCATAGATCGCTGCCCGCTGCGCGGCGGTCATCGGCGGTGCGCCTGCGGCCTCCGGGCCGGGAGCGCCTTCGGTTTGCTGAAGCTGTTGGAGAGCGGCGGCAAGCTCCTGTTCGTGCTGCCGCGCCTCGGCGTCACGCTGCGCCTGCAACTGCTGCTGCGACTCGAAGCTGTTTACCTGCTGCGCGTTCGGCGCTGCCGGACGCATGGGCATTGTGCTGGCCGGGGCAGTCTTCTTGTTGCCGCTCAAGAGGCTGGAGAGATTGGCGATACCGATGAACCCGATGATGACGATCAGGGCAATCACCACCGGCATACTCTTCTTGAGCGGTGGCTTTGCCTCCGGCTGCTCCGGCACGGTTGCAGGGACGTTCTGATTTGGTTCCGTCATGGCTACCTCGCGTCCCCGGTGCGGTGAAACTCTACCTTCTCCTTGCCGATAGCGAGATAGCCGTTGTTCAGCTCCTTCGGAACGGTATAGAGGCCGTTGCTGAAATCGAAGTTGATGAGCGAAGGCTTTTTATCCTTCACCTCGTAGAGAGCGGGCGTCTCCTGAAACTGCCCACGCAGGTAGGTGAACTTGTCATCGCGCCATATTGCCTGTAAGCCAAGTTCTTTGCCCTTCGACTTGTCCCATGTGTAGTCAAAGTGAAGGGTGCCGGGATACTGGCTGCGATAGGTCTCCTCTTTCGTTTGTTCCGCTTTGAGCGTGGCGGCTTCTGCCGCTTTTGCCGCTGCGATCTGCTGCTTGGCCTGGTCCAGTTCCGAGGCGGGGACGAATACAGGCAGTTCAATCAATCTCTCTTTGGCGGCCTTGTCGCCCGGCGCCAGGAAGACTTTGGAATCAAAGTGCGGGTCGGGGTCGCCGGAGATTTCCTCAAGCTCCAAGGTGTACTCGTTGCCATGATCGGAGACGATGTGAACATCCGTCGTACTGTTGGCAACTTTGGGCTTGATGCTGACGAAGCGGCTGGCGACGTGCCCGCCATCAAACACCCAATCCACCGTGTCTCCGGCGAAGACGTTGGCGACCTTTTCCTGCTCTGGAAGCACGATCAACGTCGATTGCAGGAGAGCGCCGCGGACCACAGGAGGGGTAGAAGATTCTGAGACCATCACCGTGCGCGGCGCGTTCGCCTCAAGGTGTTTGGCTTCCGGCTCTGCATGGATCGTGGATGCGGCTGCAAACATAAGTCCAAGGCTTACGGCGATCGGGATAAGTGGTTTCACGGTTCTGGTCCTTTCGTTATGCAGATTCGTTCTGGGCAAAGCGCGTGATGCCTTCGGTGAGCCCGTACTTGGCAATCAGCTTCGACCGGCGCACGCGGTCTTTGGGCTTGGTGGAGAACGTCGCGTAGCTGCGTGCGTCGAGATTGAAACGAACAACCTTAGTGAGTCCGTCGCGGCGCATGTACAGTGCCTCGCGGTCCTGCAAGCTCTCGAAGAGAGCGAGCTGCTGTTCGTTCATCTTGAACAACTCGGCGTATCGCTTCCGGTTGAACGTGGCATCTTTCAGAAACAGGAACGACGTGCAGGAGTTCACGATGCTGTCGGCGTTTTCGCCCAAGTCCTCAGCCGATTGACCAATCATCGTGACGCCGCCAAGATTCTTGCGAACGGTCTTGATGGATGCGAGCGCCCCTTCGAGCAACTGGCGATTCTTCATGGAAGAGAAGATTTCTTCGATGAGGATGTGCTTAGGGACGCCAAGATTGGCGGGGTCATACAGCACATCGTTGATACGCCGTAGCAGCCATACCATCAGCGGCTCAATAAGATCCGCATACTGCGCGTTATTGATGCCCTGGAAGTCGAAGCACTGTACGCGAGACAGTGAGAGACTGTCGTCTACGTTGTCGAAGATGGCACTATAAATGCCTCGCCCAACCCATTTCGAGAGATAGCGGTCGAGCTTCTTGGGAAGAAAAAGATTGGACAAGCGACGGTTTTCCGGGTCGAGCAGGTACATATCCCGCACGGCCTTGTGGATCACGTCATCGTCTTCCGGCTCTAGCTCTGCACCGCCGTTAGTAAGCAACAGCTTGATGAAGCTGTACAGGAACTTGATATTGCTGTCGGTCGGCTCCAGGGCGAACAATGCCACGCGGGGGCCGTCTTTCCCGATGCGGTCAACACTCCCCCCGTACAGCTCGACCACGCTTTCGTAGCTGCCGCCGATGTCGAAGATGTAGGTGAAACCACCGTATTTCTGCTCCAGCGCAACGGTCGCATTCCCAATTACGCTTTTGCCCGAACCCGTGGGGCCGATGATAAGCATGACCCGCACTCCGTCTACATAAACGTCCTGAAAGAACGGTGTCCGGGTGCGGGTCTCAAAAACATTCAGATATTCCGAGTCCAGGTCTTCCGAATGCGGATGGCCGACGTGTGGGGAGAACACGGAAGACAGCCGCGCATGGTGTTCCTCGGACAGCCACAGGGGGAAGACGTTGAACTTCCCATTGCCGGGGAACATGGCATAGAACGCGCACAGGTTGCCAAGCGTCTCTTCGATCACCTGGGCGCGAGCATCGACGAAGATCCGATGCACGGCAGGCGCATTGTCACGAAGCTGCTCCGCGCTGTCGGCTGCGAGCAGCAAGCGCAGCGAGTATTCGCCCTGCGCCTTCTTGTCCAGCTCGCGGATGACAACGCTCAGGTCATCGACGCTGCTGTTCGCTGCCTTCGCTCCTGCTCCGGTATCGAGCGATGCTATATCGCGTCCGCTCATTACACGGGTAAGCAGGCCGACTTTGAAAAAGCTAATGAACTTCTCTTGCGCGTCGATCTCATGCCGCGCCGCCGCCGCGGACTTGGGCCGCCATGTCGAGCACAGGACGCTATCGCAATCGAGAGTCAGTAAACCGGAGAAGAGACACGGCCTCGATGCCTCTGGCGTTGTCTTGAGCGAATACATCTGGACATAGCGTTTGCCGACGCGCAGATGATCGCTGTGCCATGCGACGGGATTACTGACGATCTGGCGGTCTACCCCGGTATCGTTGCGGAGCTGCGACTGCGAGGCCCATTCCTCAAGGTTGTAGAGATACGAAAAGAAACGAAATGTACTGTTCTTGTCGAGCATTCGCAGACCCAACAGGCTGCCGAGATGCCCTTCCAGAATCGTTGCCGTCTTCTGTAGCTCCGCCAGCATCCGCGACGTGTCTGCGGAGTGTTCCTGCGGCTTGCGCTCGAACGCCTTGAGCTTGGGCGGCTCTAACGTCAGGCACCAATGAAGATCAATGCGACGGAAGCCTGCCGAGTCTTCAAGGAATGTCAGGCGGTCGTCAACGAAAACCTCTGTAACGGGATTGCAGTAGGTCTTTTGGCGCGGAAGCTCATAACCGGACATGATCCGGGTGTATTGATACAGGCAGGAGCCTTCGGGCAAACCGCGCAATGCTCCTTCAATCGACCGCATCCGCGACTCAAGCTCCTGGTCTGTCAAGCCCTCTTCATCTATGCCGGTGAGCGCAAACAGGCATCCGTAGCCGCCGCCTTTGAGAGCAAACACATCTGCGCTGATGAAGCGCGAGATTGGTACGATCGAGCACGCAGCTCCGGCTCTAGCGAACCACGGTACGAATTTGGCTTGCTCAGTGTTTGCGCGGGTCATAGTAAGACTTCTGGCTGAGGCTCAGGCCCCAGAGTTGAAACATCTTTGGGTGTTTGCGAACAATGAACCACGCGGCGACTGCAAGCGTGGGGAAAGCCATCATCGCCAGCAAGCGAAAACCAACGAGGAAAACCGTTACGCAGACGAAGACAATCGCCATCCATGCGCTGAGGTCGAGGCCAAGTTTGGCCCGAGGCCGGTTGAGCGCCTGATTGATCGGTAACGGTTCTCCCCGCTTGGTCATGGGCGCACCTCACATGGACTGGCCGGTTAAACTGCCGATCCA
>Ga0134126_10004046_pt1 | contig 18329 bp, 21 predicted proteins | sample KB31752_FD_96881 | JGI IMG/M metagenome (GOLD analysis project Ga0134126, IMG submission 96881) | Terrestrial soil microbial communities with excess Nitrogen fertilizer from Kellogg Biological Station, Michigan, USA - KB3-175-2 | ecosystem: Environmental > Terrestrial > Soil > Unclassified ...
ATAAAGACCGCAACAGTTGGGACGATATAAAGGCCGATACCCTCGTATTACCTGTAAATCATTCCATACGCATAAATCTGCATGCCCTGGATGTTATTCACAGCTTTTACCTGCCGCATTTCCGTGTTCAGCTGAACGCCGTGCCGGGCTTGCCTACCTTTATAAAGTTTGTCCCTACGATTACCACCGCCGAAATGCGGATGAAAACAGATAATTCAAAATTCGAATACCTGCTTTATTGCAATAAAATATGCGGCACTGCCCATTATAATATGCAAAGAGTGGTACGCGTAGTTTCGGAAGCAGAGTACCAGGATTGGATAGCACATCAAAAACCTTATTTAACGGATCAGTTGAAAAAAGAATTGAAATTTGTGGATGCTAAATCCGCAAATTTTAAACAACTGCCATCAACCAGGTTAGCGTTAAACAATTAATATAATAAGAAATAGCGATTATGTCAACATTAGCAGTTCACGATCACGGAGTTGTACATCACGAGGAAGGTCACGAACACCACCATAAAGCAACATTTTTAAATACCTATGTATTTAGCCAGGACCATAAATATATTGCCAAGCAGTTCCTGATAACAGGGATCATCATGGCATTTATTGCCATGTCGCTGTCTATCTTATTCAGAATACAGCTGGCTATCCCGATAAATCGTTTCCGTTGCTGGAAACATTGCTCGGCCGCTTTGCGCCCGGCGGTCGTTTAAGCCCCGATTTTTACATGTCGCTGGTAACTATTCACGGTACCATCATGGTATTTTTTGTATTGACGGCTGGCCTGAGCGGCACCTTCGCCAACCTGCTGATACCATTACAGGTGGGCGCCCGCGATATGGCGTCGCCGTTTGTAAATATGCTGTCTTATTGGTTTTTCCTGACCGCGTGCATCATTATGCTTTCGTCGTTCTTTGTACAAAAGGGCCCGGCAAGCGGCGGCTGGACAGTTTATCCTCCGTTATCCGCTTTGCCTAAGGCAATGAACGGATCGGCTGAAGGTATGACCTTGTGGCTCATCAGCATGATATGTTTCGTTGGCTCGTCGTTAATGGGCGGTATTAATTATGTGAGCACGGTATTAAACATGCGTACAAAGGGCATGGATCTGTGGAAAATGCCTTTAACCGTATGGGCATTGTTTCTTACTGCTATCTTAGGTGTATTATCGTTCCCTGTATTGGTTGCAGGTATCGTATTATTGATTTTCGACCGCAGCTTTGGTACCAGCTTTTACCTTTCAGATATCGTATTGAACGGGCAGGTACAGCCTTTTGTAGGCGGCAGCCCGATATTGTTCGAGCACTTATTCTGGTTCCTGGGCCACCCGGAGGTATATATCGTTATTATGCCGGCAATGGGTATTGCATCCGAGGTCATAGCGGTAAACTCGCGTAAGCCGGTATTTGGTTACCATGCAATGGTTTACTCATTGATCGGTATTACGTTATTGTCATTTATTGTTTGGGGGCACCACATGTTTGTGACGGGGATGAATCCGTTCCTGGGCGGGGTGTTTATGATCACTACGCTCATAATAGCGGTCCCGTCCGCGGTAAAAACGTTTAATTGGCTCGCTACGCTGTGGCGGGGCAATATCCGCTTTACCCCGGCAATGCTTTTTTCTATCGGGATGGTTTCATTCTTCATATCTGGCGGCTTAACCGGTATTTTCCTGGGGAATGCAGCTTTGGATATCAACCTGCACGATACTTATTTTGTGGTGGCGCACTTTCACCTGGTAATGGGCTCGGCGGCAATTTTCGGGATGCTTTCGGGCGTTTATCACTGGTTCCCTAAATTGTTCCGCCGTATGATGGACGAGCGTTTAGGCTATCTGCACTTCTGGCTGACCTTTATAGGCGCCTACCTGGTATTTTTCCCGATGCACTTTATGGGCCTTGATGGCGTTCCGCGCCGTTACTATGCCTTTACCGAATTTGAATCGATGAAACGCTGGTTAACTGTTAATACGTTTATTACCTGGGCGGCTATCGTTTCGGGTATGGCGCAGGTAGCATTCATATTCAACTTTGTTCATTCCATTTTTTGGGGTAAGAAAACGGTTCAAAACCCATGGGGCGCAAACACACTTGAGTGGACGGCTCCCATTGAGCACATACACGGTAACTGGCACGGCGAAATCCCTACAGTTTATCGCTGGCCATATGATTACAGCAAGCCGGGAGCTGACGAAGACTTTATACCCCAAACCGTGCCGTTTTCACAAACCATGAGCTCAAATCTTCCTCATGATTTTGAAGATAACCCGGCAGGGCTTGAACAGCATACACAGTGGGAGAACGCCCGAAAAGCTAACGAACAGGTAAAATAAGTCCTGAGTCTAAAGTCGTGGGTTTTAAGTCCGGGGTAAAAGCATCAACAACTTTTAACCTCGTACTTGGAACTCAAGGCTTATCAAAACGATGAATATATCCGCGTCCAAAAACAGGTTTCAAAAGGTAAATCTTATAACAATTATCCTGCTTTTTGTATTGATTTTGGCTGGCGGAGTGGTGCGCAGCACAGGTTCGGGTATGGGTTGCCCCGACTGGCCTAAGTGTTTTGGAAGATATGTGCCGCCAACCAGCAGTGCCGATCTGCCAAAAAATTACAAGCAAAAATATGTTGACGGCCGGCTGGCTAAAAACCAAAAGTTCGCAAAAACATTGGATATTTTTGGATTCAGTGACCTGGCCCGCCGCATCCGCGGCGACAAATCCATTTTAGTGCCCGAAGAGTTTAACGCCGCTAAAACCTGGACAGAATATATTAACCGGCTATTAGGCGCTACGTCCGGCTTGTTTTTGTTGCTGACAGCGTGGTTCTCTTTTAGTTACCGGAAGGAAAGTAAACTAATCCCGTTCTTAGCGGTGCTCAATCTGATATTGGTTGGCTTTCAGGGCTGGCTTGGGTCTATCGTGGTATCAACCAACCTGGTGGCATGGATCGTAACGGTTCATATGCTTTTGGCCCTGGCCATACTTGCGCTGGCTATAGCAACTTATCATTTAGCAAAAGCACACGGCAAGGATAAATTGAATATTAGTCCCATATTACATGTAGTTGCGGTATTCGCCCTGGCGCTAAGCGTGGCTCAAATTGCCTTTGGTACCGAAGTGAGAGAGCGTATCGACGCTGTTGCCGGCCGCTTAGAAGAAGGTTACCGGGCCGATTGGATAAGGAATGTCGGTTCGATATTTTACCAGCACCGCGACGTAGCGATACTGGTGCTTTTGGTAAACATTATATTATACGCGTTAGTAAGAGGAAATTTCAACCGGCATTCTATACAACAACAGTTAATGAGCTTTATATTCCTGGTTATCATGCTGCAAATTGTAACGGGTATATTATTGTCGTACTGGTCCTTGCCGCCGGCGGCCCAGGCTGCTCACGTAGTGCTTGCCAGCCTGATATTCGGCGCCCAGTTTTACCTGATGTTGAATTTATATCAAACCGCTAACCTAAGGGGGGCAACCAAATGAAGCTGGGCGATTTTTCGAAGCTGATAAAATTGCGGCTCACGTTCCTGGTGGTATTTTCGGCGTCGATATCTTTTTTAATAGGCATCAAGGTTAACGGCCAAATTGTTTGGAAAAACTGGTTCATGTTAATTATCGGCGGTTTTTTAGTTACGGCGGCGGCAAACTGCTTTAACGAAATTATAGAAAAAGACTTTGACCGCCTGATGAAACGTACGATGGACAGGCCCATACCTGCCGGCCGTATGACGACCGGGCAAGCCCTGGTTCTCGGCCTGTTCATGGCCATATTTGGCACCTATTTATTGGGGCAGCTCAATTTAACGGCAGGTTATCTTTCTGTGTTTTCCATTTTATTATATGCGTTTGCATACACACCGATGAAGCGGAAATCGCCGGTGGCCGTTTTTATCGGCGCTATACCCGGTGCTTTGCCACCGCTGATCGGGTACGTTGCGGCACACGAAAAGATCGATGCCATAGCGCTTATTTTATTTGGGATACAGTTTATTTGGCAGTTCCCGCACTTTTGGGCTATCGCCTGGGTTTTGGACGATGATTATAAGCGGGCGGGCTTCAGGCTGCTGCCATCCGGAAAACGGGATACAACCAGCGCGGTGGTTACCTTCATTTCTACGTTAATATTGGTACCCGTAAGTTTATTGCCAACATTTTATGGTTATGGCGGTTATTATGTGGGCATAGTATCGCTGATATGCAGCCTTGTTTTTTTGTACTTTGCTTTTATGCTCCTGCGTACACTTCAAATCGGGTCGGCAAAAAAGCTCATGTACGGTTCATTTATTTATCTGCCTGTGGTACAGTTAATGTTTTTATTTGATTTTATAGGAAAAGCGAAATGACAGCGCGGATACAACAAGAAGACAGGCAAAACCTGGGGGCAAAAAAATTCAACATGTGGATATTTATTTTCACATCGTTTATGCTTTTTGCGGCCCTGTCCAGCGGGTTTATCGTTTACAGCGGGGGCAAGGGGCACGGCCTGGATGTGATTATGCCCAGGGCGTTTTTATACAGCACCCTTATAATTATTGTCAGCAGCATCACATTGTTTGTGGCGTCGAAGGCGGCCAGGCAGCTGAATTTTACGAAACAGAGGCAATTTTTGTGGATCACCTTTTTTTTAGGCATAGGTTTTTTTGCTATGCAGATATATGCATGGTATGTTTTGGTGTATAGAATGAATATTCATTTTGTGGAACCGAATGCCGCCCGGTCGTTTATTTACGTATTTAGCGGCATCCATTTATTGCACATAATAGCTGCGCTGCTGGTGGTACTTAATGCGATCAGGGCGAGTTACCGTAACGTACCGCAGGCAATAAATTTATTTAAAATGGAGATGACGTCGATTTTTTGGCATTTTCTCGATATAATGTGGATTTATATATATGTTTTTTTACTTTTGAACCAATATTAACGACAAATGAGCACAACAGCTGCACAACAACTCGATGAGATAAAAACGACGCCTTGGTCGGGGGGCCGGTCGCCCTTTGATGTGGAGTACGGTAAAATGATGATGTGGTTTTTCCTCCTTTCGGATGCGTTTACCTTTTCCACCCTACTGATCTCCTATGGCGCTTTGCGTTTCAGCGCGCCGGTATGGCCCTCAGCTTCTATCGTATTTAAGGTGTTCCCGGGCGTTTCAGAAAATGCGCCGCTGGTGTTTGTAGGTTTAATGACCTTTATCCTCATCATGAGCTCGGTTACAATGGTGCTTGCCGTTGAAGCGGGCCATCGCAATGCAAAAAAGGAAGTAGTGATCTGGATGTTATTTACCATTTTGGGCGGTTTAATGTTTTTGGGCTGCCAGGCATTGGAGTGGGCACACTTACACAGCGAAGGTTTTTGGTGGGGGCATATCCCCAATAAGGAAACGATGCAGGAATTTTTTGCCCTCAGCGTCCCGGTTTCGCAGCAGGCCATGACGTCGCACCAGTTTGCTAACCTGTTTTTTACCATAACGGGCTTCCACGGTTTCCACGTTTTTTCGGGAGTGATCATCAACATTATCATTACCATCAATGTGCTGATCGGCACATATCAAAAGCGCGGCAGTTACCTGATGGTCGAAAAGGTGGGCCTTTACTGGCACTTTGTAGATTTGGTATGGGTGTTTGTGTTTACTTTCTTTTATTTAGTTTGATAATTTAACCTGATTAAAATATGTCATCAGAAATTACCACTGCTCACAATGAAGGCGCAGAGCATGTTGACCACGAAGGAATGACCAAGCGTAGAATATGGAAAGTATTCTTCGTGTTGCTGGCTATTACCTGTGTCGAGTTTTTTATTGCGCTGGTTGTTGCGCCCCATTATCAGCACGCTAACTGGATCAACCCGTTGTATATTGTATTGACGCTGTTTAAGGCGTTCTATATAGTAGGTTATTTTATGCACTTAAAGTTCGAAAGGATCGGGCTGGCCCTGGCCATTATCGTGCCCATCCTGTTCATCATCGGTTTAATACTGGTACTTACCAACGAGAGCCATTATTGGATCGATCTGAGGCTGTAATGAAACAAGCCCGTGCGCTGAAAAAGATTTTGATCCTGGTAATTGTGTTAGCAGTGCCAGGATTTTTATATTATTTACTAACCGCCGAAGGCAAAAACAGGTATAAACCCCTGCCAATATTCGGCCCGAAACAGCTGGCCAAAACTTATCACCGGGTTAAAGGAAGGAATATTCCCGATACACTCTATCATACCATCCCTGATTTTTACCTGACCGACCAAAACGGCGATCCGGTGTCTTTAAAAACATTCGAGAACAAGATAATTATCGCAGGCTTCTTCTATACACGTTGCCCCACGGTTTGCCGGGTAATAAGTAAATATATCAGTCAATTAGATTCGGTTTACGCAAAAAATAAACGGGTAAACTTTGTTTCGATTACCGTTGATCCGGAGCATGACACCCCGCAGGTTTTAAAAAATTATGCGAAATCGTTTAAGGCGTCGCCAAAGTGGCTGTTTTTAACAGGGGATACCACTACGATATTTAACCTGGCCCGTAATGGCTTTTTGGTGAATGCCGTGCAGGCAGGTAAGGACGAATTTATATATAGCGATAAACTGATCCTGATGGATCCGGAAAGGCGCATCAGGGGCTTTTATACCGGCGCTTCCACAACTGACGTAAACAAGCTGGACGATGAAATAAAGGTATTGATCTCCGAAGGGTTGCGTAAGAAAGATGAGCCACTTTATTAAATATCGGCGCGGGATCAAAACCAATCCCAATCTCTTAATAAAAACATGACTGATAAATTTATATTCCGTTTTATTGCAGCCGTTTCGGCATTTGTATTTGTGGTGGTGTTGGTTTTAAATCGCAGGATTATTCCGGCGCCCGCTCATGTGCCGTCGTTCACGCATTATTTACCTATGTTAGACGCCATAATAAACGGTACCTGCTGCTTACTTTTGCTTACTTCTTTATATTTTATTACGCATGGCAATATAACGGTGCATAAGCGTATTAATATATTAACCTTTTGCCTCTCCTGTTTATTCCTGGTGTCGTATATTCTATTCCATTACCTGGCCCCCGAAACCCGTTACGGCGACTTGAATGGCGACGGGAAATTATCGGCTGGCGAGATTGCCGCAGCAGGCAATGTACGTTACGTTTACTACGTGATATTAACCTCGCATATTATCCTCGCAGCCGGTGTCCTGCCCTTAATTTTGCTGAGCTTTTACCGGGGTTTGCAAATGCAGGTTGAAAAACATAAGAAACTGGTGCATTGGGCGTTTCCTATATGGTTGTATGTTACAATAACCGGCGTTATCGTATACCTCATGATATCGCCTTACTATCATTTTTGAGTTTGTTGGAATGTTGTAACGTTGGAATGTTGAAAGGTTTATAATACCAAATAAATCTGACACATCTCCACCGATTGATTTAAAGTAATTTCTTCATACATTTAAGTCACTTATCGGTGGCTTTTTTGTTTTAAAATAGGGGGTAAATATGAAGCAAGAATATTTTATAGAATATCGTTTTAAGGAAGGAAGCGCACTATCGTGGTGTAAAAATATTTTCGTGGTGCCTGAAACGATCGAAGAAATATTAGAAAAAGAAGATATAGTATTAAACTCCATTGTAATTTATACAGAAGAAAAGGTGGGCGATACTTTTAGTGACTTAAAGGAAAAGATAAAATCTTTTAAAAAATAAAATTCAAACTGACACTACCCCAACTTTTCAACCTTACAACATTCAAACATTTTTCGCTAAATTTGCACTATGAAAACCTGCTTAAAAATAGTTTTTTTCATTCTTGCATTTGGCTTTATAATGCTTGACGTAAAGCCGGTTAAGGCCCAATGCGAGCAATGCGCCGCTAACATAGCTACAAACAAGCAAAGCGGCGGCACCACGGCGAACGGTTTAAATAAAGGTATCTTATTTTTATTGGCTTGCCCATACCTGGCAGTGGCCGTGGTTGGTGGTGTATGGTATAAAAAATATCGCCGCAAAAATATCAATCTCGATATCCGCGACGAAAAACTGCACTTAAATTAAGATTACTTTCAGGTCAATTCCGGAGCCGGAAACCAGCTATGGCGAAAACACCAAAATCATGGGCAATGCTGCATACCAAATGCCCGCGTTGCCGCCGTGGCGGTATGTTTGCCGGGGGCATATATAATTTTGGTTCCAATAAAATTTACGATCATTGCCCGCACTGCAACCTGCATTTTGAAATTGAGCCGGGTTATTTTTATGCAGCGATGTACGTGAGCTACGCCCTGAATATCGCTGAGGCGTTTGCTGTTGTCGCGCTCACGTTTTTGTTAACACACAATACTACTTCTCCCTGGCTGTATTGCGGCGTTATATTTGCCGGATGCCTGTTGTTTTCGCCATTGAATTTCAGATATTCGCGGGTTTTGCTATTATACTGGTTATCGCCAAAGATTCATTATCAGCCCCATTTAGACATCGATGATTCAACGCCGTACCTTTGAATTTTTAAAAGAACTGGTTGAAAACAACAATCGCGACTGGTTCCAGGCAAATAAGGAACGTTATGAGGCCGCCCGCGAAGACGTTATCGTATTCACTGCCGGGTTGTTAAAAGAGTTGCATAAGATCGACCCGGGCATTGACGATACCCTGGAGGCAAAGAGATGTGTGATGCGCATTTATCGCGACATAAGATTCAGCAAAGATAAAACCCCCTATAAAAATCATTTTGGCGTTAGCGTCCCGTCAAAAGGGACAAAAGCCGGCAGGGCCGAATATTATTTGCATATCTCTCCGGGGAACTCTTTTATTGCCGGCGGTTATTGGATGCCCGAAGCAGATCACCTGAAGGCGATAAGGCAGGAGATCGATTACAATGGCAACGATTTAAAAAGGATCGTCGATCACCCGGATTTTGTGAAACTATTCGGCGATTTCAGGCAGCAGGAGCGGCTTAAAAACCTGCCAAAAGAATATACGGCTGATAATGAAAATATCGGCCTGTTAAAACTCAAAAGTTTTGTAGCTTTCCACCAATTAAATAATAATGAGCTGTTTACCGAAGATGCGATTAACTTTGTAGCATCGGTGTGCGCTAAAATATATCCGCTTAACGTTTTTTTAAATAATGCCCTGGCTTAACCATTAATCACTGGTATCATGATGAAGATAAAATATTGTTTTTTTGCCGCTTTTGTATGTGTTTCTTTACACTCGTGCGTCATCTTGTCGCCTAAAAAATATAAAGCCCTGGTAGCCGAACGCGATTCACTTTCAACCCGCACAGGCAGCCTCGAAGATACAGTGTCCCGTTTAAGAGCCGATATTATGCGGCTGCATCACGAAATTACCGACCTGCAGGGGACTTATAACTCTTTAAGCGATAAATATAATTCGCTAAACAGCAGCTATAACGCGAGCTCGACCAAGGTGGGCGAACTATCCAGCGACCTGAAAAAGCGTGAAGCCCGCTTAAAGGAAGTTGAAGATATATTACGTAAACGGGATGAAGCCACCAACGCCTTAAAAAATAAATTGCAGCAGGCATTGCTCGGCTTTCAGCAAAATGGCTTGACTGTTGACATCCGAAATGGGAAAGTTTATGTTTCGCTGACCGACAAATTGTTGTTCCCTTCGGGCAGTATTGTTATAGATGCGCGGGGCAAGCAAGCCTTGCAGCAGCTGGCAGTCGTACTGAATAAAGAAACGGATATTAATATCGCTGTTGAGGGTCACACCGATAATAAAAAGGTGGTTAACCTGGGCCAGATAAAAGATAACTGGGACCTAAGCGTGCTGCGGGCAACTTCAGTTGCCAGGTACCTTACCGAAGTTGAAAAGGTTGATCCGCACCGCATTACCGCAACCGGGAAAAGCGAATATCAGCCGGTCGATCCTTCCGGCACACCCGAGGCGCTTGCCAAAAACCGGCGCATCGAAATTGTGCTTACCCCAAAACTGGATGAGTTGTATAATTTGATCAAGCAATGATTTTGTGGTAAATGAAAGTTTTAATTTTAATTTTCATTTACCACGAAATCAACTAAATCACATAAATCAGCGGTCAGAAATTAAACGGGCTTTGAAATGCTTTAAATGCAGGAAGCAGTTCGTCTTTGGGGGATAGCAGTGCCTCATTTTTGGCAATTCCCCAGTCGATAGCCAGGTCAGGGTCATTCCAGATCACACCAATCTCAGATTCTTTGTTATAGTAGTTGTTTACTTTATACGTAAAGATGGTGTTATCTTCCAGCGTGGAAAATCCGTGTAAAAAACCGGACGGTATCCAAAGCTGCAGTTTGTTATCTCCGCTTAGCTCAACGGAAACATATTTGCCATAAGTGGGCGAGCCCTTACGGATATCCACGGCCACATCGATCACACTACCGTTGATTACCCGAACAAGTTTCCCCTGCGCGAACGGATCCGCCTGTCCATGAAGTCCCCTTATAGCTCCTTTTTGAGAAAGCGACTGGTTATCCTGCACAAAGTCGGCGTCTATACCAGCCTCCCTGAACTTGCTTTTATTATAACTTTCGTAAAAATATCCCCTCGGGTCGTCAAATACCCTGGGTTCAATAACCAGCAATCCTTTAATGTCGGTTTCGGTAATCTTCATTAGTCGACCGTTTTCATTAACGTATTAAACAGCACAAACTGGTTTTCGAATTGACGGTTATGGGCATCCTGCAGCCGGTGCAGGTGCTTTGTATAAAATTGATTAAAGCTTTCCAGGCTGTCGGTTTTGTACTGGATACAATAGGTCACCCCTTCGTTAGGCGAATCGATAACGCTTAAAACCTGGTACGAATTAAAATAGCCGGTTGCCATTACGGAAGGGATATGGACCTCCTGCATCCATTTAAGCCAGTTTTGGTGAATGGCTTCCTCTACGATTACGGTGTCGTTAAATATGATCATCAGTGCCAAAAATAAGAAATTGATTGATTAGTCAGGCGGTTACCGCGTGGATAATTAATGGTATAGCCGCGCCTAAGAAGAAATGTCGTTTTTATCGCCCCGCAATATTCTGAAACGTTTCCGTGCTTCATTTATCCACAGGCTGCCGGCGTAGTCGCTAATAATTTTTTGGTAATAAACCTTAGCCTGTTCTTTGTCAGACAAATGATTTTCATAAATATCGCCAAGCATGAATACGGCATCATCCGCCCATAGGTCAAAGCTGTGTTCGTTGGCAATTTCTTTCAACAAGGGCACCGCTGCCGCATATTCTTTTTGCTGGATCAGCAAGCGTGCTTTTGCCATCAGAATATCGTCGGTAAGCGAATTTCCCGGATATTTTCTGTCGATGCTATCCAGTGTTTTTAACGCTTTTTCCGGTTCTTCGGCAAATATCAGCAAGTCGGCACGGGCATACATTTTTAAGGCGGCGCCTGACGTATCGGCAGAAATATTGTCCGAGATCAGGAGCGATAAATTTAAAGCGTCGTTGGCTATCAACTGGGATGTTGCCGCTTTCAATACATCCAGCTGCCTTTTTGCCCAGTTAAAATCGCCGGTGTAATAAGCAAGCTTTGCGTTCCGGTACCTCGCATCCTGCCCCACCGAAGTGTTGGGATAATCGTCTTCCACCTGGCTGTAAAGCAAGGTTGCATCCCATGGCTGATCGTTCAATAATAAAATATCGCCAAGATCGAGTTTACAGTTAGCAAGCAGAAACGGTTTAACACCGGGTATTTTTATAGTTTCTTCCAGTAAGGTTTGTGCATCGTGCAGCTTATGCAGCTTAAAGGCCTGCAGGTTGGCCAGCTTTTGCATAGCGAAAGCTGTGTTGCTATTTTTGCCAAATTCTTTTAGCAAGCCGATATAATCCGATTCAAGGTTTAAAAGATCGGTATTGGCGTATTTTCCGGATGTTATCCGCAAATTCCTGGTATTGATGAGTTCAATTTTAGCAGGTATATACAGTTGCTGGTCTTTCCCTTTATTCACCAGGTATTCGTAACCGCGTATAGCCGTATCATAGGCCTGGTTGGCCACAAAAGTACCGCACAATTCATAGATGGCGCTGCCATCGTCGTCTTGTCGCCTGCTTAATGCAAGGGCCTGGTTAAGCGCCTGGTCGAACTCCTTTTGCTGCAGATATTGCCAGGTAAGCAGTTCGGTATACAAGGTTTGCTGCGGGTCCTTTTGTATTTTTTTCAATAAGGCCTGCTTCAGTATATCGTAGTCAGCAGCGCCTTCGTACATCGTTGAGAGCGTATTTTCGGCCTGGTTTATAAATGTCGGGTTCGAAGGTAAAAAGTTCAGATATTCCTCTGTCAACGCGGCTTTGTCCCTTTTGTACCGGTAAAGATTTATCAGCTCGTATGAAAACAAAGCGTCGCTATGCAAAAGCTTGCGCCCCTGGAGGAATATTTTTATCGAATAGTCGACATTGCCGCTTTGATAAAACTCTGCGGCAAGCAGCGCAATCGCACTTTGATCGGGAGGCAGATTTTTAATTAGGTCGTCATAGAGCGCATCGGCTTTTTCAATTTCGCCCTGCTGCGTATAGATCGTTCCTAACTGGATAATATATTGGCGGTCGGCGGGATACTTGCGTATCATTTTTTTTGTGATACTCGCCGCGTCGTCAAATTTCTTAAGCCCGAGTAAGCTGCCTACATAAACAGGATAATACGTTTCGTTATCCTGTTTGTATAATTTTTGATAAATATCAAGCGCTTTTTGCTGCTCGCCATTGGTCGAAAATTGTTTTGCCAGCTGCAATTCGTTTTCCTGTGCAAACAATTTAGAACCACCGGTAAAAACTAAAAGAAAATATAAGCAGAGACGCTTCATCAGTTCAAAAATAAACAATTAATTATATAACATTTCTCACCGGGTAAAATTGTGGTGACAGTTTGAATACCTTGAGTTATTTGTATAATTTAACCTGATAATAAAATTCAACGTAAGTGAAATGTTGAAGCATTTAAGAATATTGCTTTTTGTTTATATAATAGCGAACGCGTGTGGATGCAATAAGCAAACCACAACACAAATACCTATAACCGATTTTTTTAAAGCGCCCGAAAAAAGCACGTTCCGGATATCGCCCGACGGGAAATATATATCCTACTTAAAACCTTATAAGGACAAACAAAACCTTTTTATTCAATCACTGCCCGATGGAAAGGAGCAAATGGCCACTTCCTTCACGGACTATTCTGTGAGAGGCGATTATTTTTGGACCTATGACAATAAAATAGTTTTCAGCCAGGATATTATCGAGCGTGATGAATTTAAACTCTTTACGCTGGATATTCCAGATTTGACGGTTAAAAACATCCTGTCGCAAAAAAAGATCAGGATAAGCCTGCTTAACCGGAATAAGGAAGAACCGGACATTATTACCATAAGGATGAACCGGCGGGATTTGGGGGCGCTGGATATTTACCGGTTAAATGTAAATACAGGTGCACTGACGCCATATTTGATAAATCCGGGTAATATTACCGACTGGTATCCCGATGCTGACGGCAAAATACGCCTGGTTACGGCATCAGACGGGGTTAACAAAACGATATTGTACCGATCTTCTGAAAACAGGCCCTTTGTACCCATCATACAGAACAATTTTAAGACCTATGTAAGGCCCATCGCATTTACAGGTGAAAAAAACTATTTCTATGCATTGTCAAACGTCAACCGGGACAAAACGGCGCTGGTTGAAATTAACGCGGTTGATGGCAGGGAACGAAAAATAATTTTCGCCTCGGACAATGCCGATATACAAAACGTAGAATATTCAAGAAATAAACACCGGATAGAACTTGTATCGTGGGAAGCGTCGAAACCGCAAAAATATTTTTTAAACGACGACATTAAAAACATTTATGCCCGGTTGCTCAACGTTTTAAAAGGGGAGATAACAATCACAGACCGGGACAGCGCTGAGGATAAATTCATCGTTATTTGCTACACCGACCGCAATCCGGGATCATACTATCTTTATGAAAATAATACCGGGAAACTTAAAAAGCTTGGCGATATCAATTCGAGCTTAAAACCCGAGATGTTATGCCAGGTGCAGCCCGTTTCCTATAAAGCCAGCGACGGTCTTACTATTAACGGTTACCTGACGCTGCCATTAGGGACAAAAAAAGCCGGGTTGCCATTGGTTGTAATGCCGCACGACGGATTATTTAACCAGAGTTTTTCGTGGGGATATTATCCCGAGGTGCAATTTTTAGCCAACAGGGGCTATGCGGTTTTGCAGGTGAATTATCGCGGGTCTACCGGTTTTGGAAAAACGTTTCATAGTGCCGGCTTTAAGGAAGTAGGCGGAAAGATACAACAGGATATAACCGATGGCGTTAACTGGCTTATTAAAAACAAAACCGCCAACCCCAAAAAAATAGCCATATTCGGCGCCGGCTTCGGCGGATTTTCAGCTTTGTACGGGCTTTCGCATCACCCGGGATTGTACAATTGCGCGATAGTGCAGCATGCGCTGATCAATTTTTTCACTTACATTAAAGACGCCCCGCCATTCAGAAAACCATATGTAAAGATGATGTATGAGATGGTGGGCAATCCCGAAACGGACGCCAGCCAGTTAAGGGCGATATCGCCAGTGTTCCATGCAGATAAAATAAGGGCGCCGCTATTAATCTTCCAGGGGGCAAAAGACGACCGCGCAAATATTAGCGAACTGAACCAGTTTGTGAGGGAATTACAGCGGCAAAATGGTAAAGGAATGGCGGAATATTATCTTAAACCGAATGAACGTACGGTTTTTAGGAACCAGGCTAACCGGACGCAAATGTATACCGAAATAGAAAAGTTTCTCGATAAAAACATGCGGGATAAGCCTTAACCGGTATGGAGCATACGCGAAACATTTACCGCAAAAACTTCTCACTGATCATTATTTTCCTGGTATTGATCTCGGTTATCTTTGTAATCGCCTTGTTTGTATCCTACGATCTTAACAAAAAGTACGTCGAAAACGAATTCTCAGCGAAGAAGATCGATGTTTGGGAACAAACGATCAAGCCCTATAACAACCTCTTTTTAACTAAGATACCCGAGATAACATCGTACCAGGGATACCTGGATTCAGCATCGGCAGCCAGGTACGCGGATGCGGTGCTGCGGGATTACCCCTTCGTAAAAAGACTGCTCTTTTACGAGATACTGATCGGAAGTCAAAGGAAACCCAACGGTATAAAAAACAATCTTTCTTTATCGGTGAAAGCGAGTTATCAATACCAGCTTTTGAACGGCAAAGTTGTAGGCACGAAAGAACGAGGCAATGCAAACGACATCGATTTTAAACAAATGGCCGAAAAACTGGGTAACTATATAACTTTTTCGGATACTACACGCGGATCGACCCAAAATGAAATTTTCAGAACATTTTATGATGTTAAACCCAACAAAATAAGCTATTCGAATATCCTGAGGCGGCAGGATATTAAAATGTTCAGGGAACTGCAGCGGCATCCTAATCCGTCATCATTTTACAAACAAAACATGATGACTTTTTTCCTTGACCCCTATTTATTAAAGGTTAGGAATATCCATAAAGAACTTTATCAAAATATTACGATACAACCTATCGTATACGATCCGCTTGATAATGAGAGCGGTAACCTCGTAGATGATGTGGCCCTGCCCGGCGCATTGGCAGACTCTAAATTGTATTTCAGCTCCGCAAAAGACTACCTGACAGCTGAAATTAATCGCCGGTTTATGCCCATTTGCGCTTTAGCAGTATTGATCTATTTGTTTTTGCTGCTGATAGGGTGGCTTATTTACCGCAATTTAAACGTGAATATTAAACTGTTTAAACTGCAATACGATTTTATTAACAATTTCACGCATGAGTTTAAGACGCCGGTAAGCGTAATAAAAATAGCCGGGTCCAATTTAAGCGGCGATAGCGAGTTAAGCGAACGGCAGCGCAAGCAGTACGGCAAAATATTAAACGAAGAAGCCGATAAGTTAAACGACCTGATGAATAAGCTTTTGTCTTTTACTCAACTGGAAAATAAATCGATCGATATAAAGAAGGAAAAAATTGATATAGATGAATTTGTAAATAAATATAAAGACACCTTTAAGTTAAAGTACCCCGACTTTAATATTCATTGTGGTGTACACGACGTTAAATTTTTTTATACCGATCCGGTGTTGTTGGGCAGCGTTTTTCAAAACCTGATAGAGAATGCCTATAAGTACTCGCCGGCCAGTAAAAAAATACTTAATATAAATGTAAGGCACGAAAAACGGAATATTATCTTTTCATTTGTTGATAAGGGCATTGGGATACAGAAAAATGAATTGAATAACGTATTTAAAAAGTTTTACAAGATAGAAAACCAGTACAACCAAAATGGCAGCGTGGGATTGGGTTTGGCATTTTGTAAAGAACTGGTTAATTTTATGGACGGCGACATAAAGGTGAATAGCCAGGTAAATAAAGGGTCGGAGTTTGTTGTTATCTTACCATACGAAAATTAATATGAGCAAAGAAATAAAAATAGCACTGGTTGAAGACGACGAGAATCTCCGTTTCCTGGTAGCCGAACGCTTACAATCCGAAGGTTATAAGGTGTTGGAAGCAAGCAATGGTGATGACGCCGAAAAAATGATCCTGGCCGAACAGCCGCATATTGTTTTGCTGGATTGGATGCTCCCCGGCAAACAGGGTTCGGAAGTTTGTACCAATATCCGAAACCAGGGGTTTGACAATGTAGTGGTGATGATGACTGCAAAAGGCCAGGACGTCGACAAAATTAAGGCGTATAATTTTGGCGTTTCAGACTATATCATCAAGCCGTTTAATATGGATGTTTTGGTAGCGCTGATCGATAACAAGATCAAATTTTCATTGAACAGCGAAAAATCCGAATCGTACCGGTTTGCCAATATGGAGCACCTGCCAAATACCCATCTGCTGATAAAGGATGGGAAAAAGGTAGAATTAACCATCCTCGAAAACCGGATACTTCTTTATTTCCTGAAAAATAAAAACAAGGTGATCAACCGCGAAGAGCTGATGATGGAAGTTTGGGGCTATAACGCCGATGTAAATACCCGCACATTGGATATGCACATTGTGCGCCTCCGCAAAAAGATCGAGGCCAACGCCGATTCGCCGCAATACCTCCAAACCGTGCGGGGGGTAGGGTATAAGTTTGTGTACGAAGCATGACCTTTTTGTAGAGACGCAAAATTTTGCGTCTCTATATGTTTATTAATGTAACGATATCCCGTACATACAGTCACAATATCTACAAACCGTGGGGACGGTGGGTATAATTTTGTGTACGAAGCATGATCTTCATAGAGACGCAAAATTTTGCGTCTCTACTTCCTATACACCTTCGAGATCACGAAATCTTTGAAGAACGTACGGCTTTCGACAATGGTATACCCGTGTAATTCAAATTGCCTTTCCACATCGGGCAATTGCGATGCTTCGATATGGCATATTACTCTGAAGAAATTAAGCATCGATTTGAGCAATAGCCGTTGCCACCGTTTTTTGGCCAGCCTAAAATCAGAATACAGCCAACGGCCTCCCGGTTTCAGCAGGGAATGAATATGCCCGAATACCCATTTCATGGTTAGGTCACTAAAACTGTCGAATAAAAAGGCCGTTAACACCACATCGAAGCTCGACCCGAACGATACATTCTCAATGGCATCATTTATAAAAACAATGCTGTTACCGCACGCATTTCGTTTTTTAGCCTGCGCCATCATCTTTGTCGATACCTCGACATAAGTTATCCGCAGCCCGGCCGGATGCCTCTTCGCGATCTCATCCAATATCCAGCCCGACCCGCCCCCAACGATAAGCACAGTCGCATCAGCCGGAATAAACTCCAGCAAATAAACCTGCGCCCTGATCAGCGCATGGCCATAAACTATTCGCGAAAGCCGGTCGTAAAACCAGGCGGAGTTATCGTAGTTGGCGGACATTGGCAATTAAGTATAAGTAGTCGAAAGGGCCGCAAACCTGTAACCTATAAAGTCTGAAAAAAATAACCTTTACAACTGCTTGCAACTTTTTTGCTAAATTTAAACACCTGACTTCAACAAATATGAAAGTATTATTTCAAAGCATCACGCTTACCACAATTTTGCTGGTTGCCACGGCCAATCTGTTCGCTCAAACAAGGCCCGACGATAAATACAGCCGGCAGGAAGTAATGATCCCCATGCGCGACGGTATTAAGCTGCATACAATAATCTTCACACCCAAAGAATCTTCTGATAAGCTGCCGTTCCTAATGCTAAGAACCCCCTATGGTGTTAACCGGTATCCCAGCCCCGAAAGGATAGCATATGTTAAGGATATGGCCGAAGATGG
>Ga0134126_10004047_pt1 | contig 18326 bp, 13 predicted proteins | sample KB31752_FD_96881 | JGI IMG/M metagenome (GOLD analysis project Ga0134126, IMG submission 96881) | Terrestrial soil microbial communities with excess Nitrogen fertilizer from Kellogg Biological Station, Michigan, USA - KB3-175-2 | ecosystem: Environmental > Terrestrial > Soil > Unclassified ...
GCCCGGGCGAGCGCACGAGTGCGGACACTCAGGCGCTCGAACCAGTCGGAGTGCCGGAATGCCTCCCAGCAGTCGAGCTTGGTGTATCGCGAGGGTGGAGTCGCGGTTCCGATACCGTTCAAGTACACACGGGTAGGTGTCCCGCCGATGGCACAGGGTTTACGGGCGTCAGAGAATATTCGCCAGGAAGTCGGCGACGGCCGCGACCTCCTCGGCCGGAACCTCGTGACCGGCAGGGTATACGTGCCACTCGACCGCGTAGCCGGCCCGACGCAGCAGATCGCGTGCCAGCTCGCCCTCTTTGAGTCTCACCACGGGGTCGGCAGTGCCGTGTCCGAGGAAGAAAGGCGTCTGCCGATTCGCCTCGTGCCGCTCGGTCTGCAAGGTCGAGGCGATGAGGCGATAGCCGGAGAGCGCGACGACTGCGGCCAGCGTCTCGGGAAATCGTGGCCCGACATAGAGCGCCATCGAGGCGCCCTGGGAGAAGCCGCCGAGCACGATCCGATCGGATGGGATACCCCGCTCGCGCTCGCGCAGGAGGAGGGCGCTGATCGCCGCCTGGGAGGCGCGGATCGCTTCTTCGTCTTGCCCGACCTGACGGTCGACGTTGCGCAAGTCATACCAACCGCGCATCGGCTGGTGATTGCAGAGCGTTATCCGCCGGATCGGAGCGTGCGGCAACACGAATCGCAGCGGTGGGCTCGCGGCTCGCGTCAGTTGGCCGACGAGCGGCTCGAATTGATGCCCGTCGGCGCCGACGCCGTGCAGCCAGATGACGGAGGCGGTGGGACGCGCGCCTGTCTCGACCTCGACGGTCTCGAGCAGTCGCTCGCTCAACCCACCAGATCCCGGTAGGCATGCCAGGTTGCATGCCCGAGGAGCGGCGCGACCACGATCATGCCGAGGAGGAGCGTCGCGAAGCCGAGCGCCGTGAGTGCCACGATGAGCGCCGCCCATACGATCATGGCGGGAATGTTGTACAGGCAGGCCTTCACGCTCGCCCACATGGCCTCGGCCGCGGTGGCATGCCGGTCGATGATGAGCGGCACCGCGACGACGGATAACACGAAGACGGTGACGGCGAAGAGTGCGCCCGAGGAGAAATATGCGATCACTTCCCGCGTGCTGGCGAAATCGCCGGCGCCGCCCCAGAGAGCAACCGCCAGACTCGGCACGTGGATGCCGAGAATCGATTGCAGCAGCACCGTGGAGGCGATGAACCAGACGATCGCGATCAGCGCCAGGATGCCGCCAAACTGCATCAGTGCATCGGGGTTGCGGGTGACCGCCTCCAGCGACTCATCGAACCCGCGCGGCTCGCGGGCGGCCCGCCGCCGCGAGAGCTCGCAGACACCCGTGGTCATGATCGGTCCCACCAACAGGTAGCCGGTGACCGCGGCGGCAATGAGATAAGGATGAGTGCTGCCGAGCATCAGCAGCACCGCGCCGATGATCGAGATGATCACACCGTGCGCGAGGCTCGATCCCTCCATCTGGCGGAGGTCCTCCCATCCGCCGCGCAGCCATACGATCGACTGCAGCGCCGGAACGTGGCGCACTTCGACGTGAAGAAAGCGACGCTTCCCGAGGCTAAGGGATGTGTTCATCGGAGCTCCCGGAACCCACTGCCCGAGTGAGCATACTCCTGTAAACTCGCGCCGGCGGCGCCCCCGTAGCTCAGTGGATAGAGCGACCGCCTCCTAAGCGGTAGGTCGTCGGTTCAACTCCGGCCGGGGGCGCCATTAAATCAATGGCTTGTGGCGTATTTCTCGACGGCTTCTAGCGACGCCATCACTTCCCCGTCGGTGCCTCGATATTGCCGATCATGGGCAGTACTCCCTTATCGCTCATCACCGTCGGAAGGTGCCCGTCCCATTTGGTGATCGCCTGCTGCTGGATGATCTCGGGTGTCAGGGTCTGTTGCAGGAGCTTCTGGGCCTCGGACTGTGCCTGAGCCTCGACGACGCGCTGCTCAGCGCGGACTCTTGCCTGATCCAGCTCGTACTTCGCCTGGAAGGCGCGCTGTTGGGCGATCTGCTTGCGCTCGATGGCCTGGGCGAACTCCTCGCTGAAGTGGAAGTCCGTGATGTTGACGGAGTCGACCACCACGCGATAAGGCTGCAGCTCCGAGGTCATCTGCTCCTGGATCTGACTGCGCACCTGATCGCGGTGGATGATCAGGTCTTCGGCGTTGTAGTGCGCCGTCACGGCCTTGACGGAGTTGCTGATCGCCGGGCGGATGATCTTGTCGACCAGATCGCCTTCATTGCCGATGTGCTGGTAGACCCACTCCGCATCGGCAGGCAGGATGTGCCAGTTGGTGGCGACGGTGGTCGACACGTTCTGCAGGTCGAGGCTCGCGGAGGTCTCGGCGGCCTGGGCGTTCTGCACCTGCACGTCCATCCTGACGACCGACTGCGCGAAAGGCAGCTTGAGATGCAGGCCGGGATCGAGGACCCCCGTGTGCACCGCGCCGAAGGTCATGAGCACGCCGCGCTGCCCGGGACCAATTTGAACGAATACCCCGCCGAGGATCAGCAGGGCGATGATGACGGCGCCGCCGATGATCACCGCGGGGCGCAGAGTCTTGGCATTCGGCAGCGAGGAAATTCCGGTGTTCATGGCGATGGCCTACGGTTGGGGGCACTGGCACTGCTCGGGCACAGTCTTAGTTTAACTCAGAATCGCAGGCGGACCGTCGCACCGCCCCCTGGGGTGTCCGAAACATCGACGCTCGCGCCGTGGGCCGCAGCGATCTGGCGCACGAGGGTGAGGCCGATGCCGCTGCCCTGGCGCTTGGTCGTGAAGAAGGGCACGAAGACCTTCTCCCGCTGATCGGGCGCGATGCCTGGGCCGTTATCCGACACCGAGATCGCGATCCGCCCGTCCGTCTCGCGGCAGCCCGAGAGCGCGATGTGCCCGGTGGGCGTATCGCGCAGCGCCTCGAGCGCGTTGCGGACGAGGTTGATGAGCGCCTGATCGAGGAGCTCCGCATCCATCGCGAGCTCGAGGGTGCCGGGCTCCACCCGGGTCGTCATGCGAATGTCGCGGTCGGCGAGGTCGCTCGCGAGGAGGCGCTGGATGCGCGCGAACAGTCGCTCCACGGGCGCCACTTCGATCCGTGCCGCCAGGGGCTTGGTGAGCCGCCGATGGCTGCGCACGAAATGCAGCAGTCCCTCACTCCGCCTGGAGACGGCCTCCAATGCATCGCGCGCATCCGCCAACGCCGGGGCGCGGGGGTCATCCGCCGGGAGTTGCTCGAGAACGTCTCTGACCAACCCGTGCGCGGTGGCCGCGAGCGACGATACCGGCGTAAGGGAGTTCATTACCTCATGCGCCATGACGCGGATGACGGTCTGCCAGGCCTCGAGCTCCTGCGCGCTCATCTCATTCTCGATGTTCTGCAGGGACACGAGGCGCCAGCGCGCTCCGCGTGCGGCAATCTCGGTGGCTGCTCCCTTGAGGAGCAGCGTGCCCGAGGAGCGCTCCATTCGCAGGATCGCGGTGCTCCCCGGCAGGAGCGCCTCCATGCTCACCGCAAAGGGCTCGCCGTAGCGTGAGAGCTGGCTGCTGCGGGTGAGCGAGCTCTCGAAGAGGCGCCGGGCTGCCATGTTGAGCAGCTTCACCGCGCCTTGCTCGTCGATCGACAAGAGCGCCACCGGCACGTGGTTGACCAGTGTTTGAAGATATTGCGCCTGCTCGTCGCGCTCCGAGCGGCTCGCGCGAAGGCGTGCGAGCACCCGCTCCATCGCCGTGCCGAGCTCGTGGTGGGCACCGTCAGCGACGAGCCCGCCGAAGCTCTGTGACAGGTCATCGACGGAGAGCGCATCGAGGAAGCGGGCGATCTCGCGGCTCGACTGGGACGCGAACCGTACCAGGGCGACCGTTTGGTAAAGACCCATGGCAATGAAAAGGGTGATCGTGACGTACCACTGTGTATTCGCGATCATCCAGGCGACCGCTCCGATCGTGAGGCAGAGCGCAGCCGCGCGCGCGAGGACACCGGTGCGGAAGGGGCTAGAGGCCATGTTTCTGCATGCGCCGGTAGAGCGAGGGACGCGTGAGGCCGAGCGCCTCGGCAGCGCGGCTGATGTTCCTGCCATGCGCCTCGAGCGCGCGCAGGATCGCCTCTTTTTCCACGGCATCGAGCTTGGAGGCTTCTGCCGGGAGAGAGGCGGGCAGGGCGCCGGCCCCGGCCTGGCCCGCCGCGGAGGGTGAGAAGTCATCCGGCTCGAGCATCGTCTCTTCGCTGAGAATGACGGCGCGCTCGACTGCATGGCGCAAGGCGCGCACGTTGCCCGGCCACCCGTGGGCCGTCAGCCGATCGAGAGCCGCCGCACTCAATCGCTTCGGGGGGACGTTGTATTTCTCGGAATAGATCGCGACGAAGTGCTCGAGGAGCGGAGCGATGTCCTCCGGCCGCTCCCGCAGCGGTGGCAGGCCGATCTCCACCGTGTTGATGCGGTAGAGCAGATCCTGCCGGAACACGTTCTCATCGGCGAGGCGGTGCGGTGAAAGGTTGGTGGCACTGATGAGCCGCACGTCGATGGGCTGAGCCTTCTCGCCGCCGACCGGCGTGACCTCGCGCCGCTCCAGGGCCGTGAGGAGCTTGCTCTGCAGATGCAGTGGCACGTTGCCGATCTCATCGAGGAAGAGCGTGCCGCCCGAGGCGGCGCGCAGCAACCCGACCCGGTCCTGTTTGGCATCCGTGAAGGCGCCGCGGCGGTGGCCGAAGAGCTCGCTCTCGAAAAGCTGCGGCGAGAGTGTTCCCAAGTCCACCCGGACGAAGGCCTGCTCGGCGCGGCCCGAGAGCCGGTGGATCTCACGCGCGACCAGCTCCTTGCCGGTGCCGTTCTCCCCCAGGATCAGCACGTTGGCGTCGGTCGGTGCGGCACGGCGGATGATCTGAAAGACGCGCAACATGGCCGCCGACGTCCCGATCATCTGCCCCTCGATGCGGGTCGCTTCCGCGAGCCCCTGGCTGCGGACGCGGAACTCGGTGGCCTCGACCCGCGAGCGGCGCAGGTTCGACGCCGCGAGCAGTGTTGCCAACAGCCTGTCGTTCTCCCAGGGCTTGGTGACGAAATCCGCCGCCCCCTTCTTCATGGCCTCGACCGCCAGCGAAACATCGCCGTGCGCCGTGATGAGCACGACGACTGCCTGCGGATCGAGCGCCAGCACCTGCGCGAGGAGCGCCAGTCCTTCCGCGCCTTCCTCGGCGCCGGCCGAGAAGTTCATGTCGAGGAGCAGAACGTCGAATGCATTGCGCTGCACCAGCTCCGCCAGGGTAGCGGGATCGCGCAGGGTCACCACCGATGCGAAGTGCCGCTTCAGCAGGAGGCGCGCGGCGAGAAGGATGTCCTCCTGGTCGTCGATGATGAGAATCCGCGCGGGATGAGGAGCGGTCGGTGCCAAGTGTCCGAATCCGAACGGGTGTCCGGATAGTTGTACACGATCGGACACCCCGTTACCACGCGTCCTCGTAAGCCACTGAAGATACGGGCCGATTCACCCTGGTACGGGCGTTGCAAAATCCGGCTGCCGTGCAACGGCGCCGAGTCGGGCGGTGTTGTGCACCCATTTCAGCAGAGGTGAGCGATGAGAAGTGAACGACCGTCTGAGCGCGAGAAGGCCGCTCGAGTGCGCCGCCGCGATTTCCTGACTTCCATGGCCGCCGTGAGCGCCGGTTGCGTGGCGGGCTCGGTCCCCTGCGCCGGCGTCGCGGGTGCGACAGACGCGGCGACACGCGCCAAGCCATTCAGTCGCCACCAAGCCGCGAACATCATTGCCAATGCCCGCAAGGTCGTCACGCCGAACGGTATCGAGCGGCTCGAAGCGATCAGGATCGGTGGCATCGAGCAATGGGTATCGATCCGCGGAACGGACAAGCGCAATCCGGTGCTGCTCTTCCTCCACGGCGGTCCCGGCTACGTCTCGATTCCGATGAGCTGGTGGTTCACTCGAGGTTGGGAGGAATACTTCACCGTCGTCCAATGGGATCAGCGCGGTGCCGGCAAGACGTTTCTCTTGAACGGTCGCGCCGCGCTCGCCCCGACGATGTCGCTCGATCGCATGATCGCCGATGCGCAGGAGATGGTGAGCTGGGTGGCTCGGGAGCTCGGCAAGCAGAAGATCTTCGTGCTGGGACACTCATGGGGAAGCTACCTGGGTCTGGAGCTCGCCAAGCGGCAGGCGCGCTCGCTTCATGCCTACATCGGTGTCGGTCAGATCACCAACGCGCCGGAGAGCGAGCGCCGCGGCTGGCGGTTCGCCATGGAGGGCGCCCGGCGGGAGGGGAACGGGAAAGCCGTGAGGGAGCTCGAGGCCATCGCGCCTTACTTTCCTGCCGGTCGCTCCTCGCCGCTGAAGGATCTGTACGTGCAGCGGCGATGGCTCGAGTACTACGGCGGCTCGATGGCCTACCGGCACGATAGCGCGGCCGAAGGCGATCTCAGCAAGTTGTCTCCGGACTACTCGGATGCAGAGCTTGCGCACATCTGGGATGGCAACGACTTCTCCGAGCATTACCTCCTGCGGCAGGTCGTCGGCATCGATGAGTCGGCGACGCGGCAACTCGACTGTCCGCTCATCGTGTGCGCAGGGCGCCACGATTTCGTCGTCAACTCGGAGCTTGCGGCGCAATGGTGCGCGCAGGTACGTGCGCCGCACAAGCAGCTGGTCTGGTTCGAGAATGCAGGACATCTCGTCATGACGGATGAGCCGGGAAAATTCCTCGTTTCCCTTTTGCAGCACGCGCGGCCGATCGCCGAGCGTGCGGGAGATGCGCCGCAGCCTGCCTGAGCACGCTCGGGAGTGACGAACAATGTGATCTTCGTGCCGCAGCCGCGAGCGCCAACCCTCGGCGCCCTCGCAAGCGCCTTGCCGAGTGTCCGAATTCGATCAGGTGTCCGGCTGCCTGTTCGACAACGAACACTCGATGACTGAGGGATATCCATCTAAGCTACTGATATTACTGGCTTTCGCATGTGGTACGGGGGTTGCACCAGGCCTGTTCGTGCAATCCAGCGGACAGTCATCCGAAAGTCGAGTCGTGGACGTCAGGTCCAAGCGGGCAGGCGAGGCCGAGCCGGCTCCCCATCCGGCCGGTGGTGGCATGGACAGGCCTCTCGCCCCGCCACCCGCGTGGCGCCGCTACGGGCCATACGCCGCTGCGGCGCTGCTCGTCCTCGGCATCGCTGCGTGGCTGCTCCACGGGGCGGCCATCAGCACCTACCGCGTCCCGGTCGACCAACTCACGATCGGTACGGTGACTCGCGGGCAGTTCGAGGACTACATCGCGGTTCGTGCGACGGTGGCGCCGCTCACGACCTACTATCTGACGACCGAGCAGGGCGGCACGGTGAAAGAGGTGCTGGCCGAGGATGGCGCAATCGTCAAGGCCGGGCAGCCGCTCATCGGGCTCAGCAACACCGCGTTGCGGCTGCAGGTCGCCTCCCGCGAGGCGGATACGGCGAGCCAGATCAACGCCATCGAGAACACGAAGCTGCAGCTCGAGGACACCCGATTCAAGTATCAGAGCCAGCTGCTCGACGTCCAACATCAGCTCGCGGTGCTGAAGAGCGATCTCGTGCGCGACAAAATTCTGCTCGATGGGCACGCCATCGCGCCGACGCTCTATGCGCAGGAGCAGGAGCAATACCGCTATGAGCTCGAGCTGCGGGATGCGACGATCGCCTCGCGCAATACCGAGCAGCAGGTGCGCACGACTCAGCTCGCGCAGCTGCGCAAGACCCTGGCATCGCTCAATGACAGTATCGCGACCGCGCGGGCGAGTCTCGATGCGCTCGCCATTCGCGCGCCGACCGCAGGTCAGCTCACTGCGCTCGATGCCCGCGTGGGTCAGTCCAAGACCCCCGGAGCCGTGCTCGGGCAGGTCGACTCGCTCGATCGCTTCAAGCTGACCGCGCAGGTGGACGAGTTCTACATCGGCCGGGTCGCGCGAGGCCAGACGGCGGTCTTCAGCCTGGGCGATCGGGACTTCCGGGCGACGGTCGTCAAGATCTACCCGCAAGTATCCGACGGCACATTCAAGGTGGACCTCAACTTCACCGGTGCGGTGCCCCAGGGCATCCGAGTCGGCCAGGCGATCGACACCCGGCTCGAGCTCGGGGGCACGGCCACCGCCGTGATGTTGCCCAACGGACCTTTCTATCAGGACACCGGCGGCAGCTGGGCGTTCGTCGTGACGCCGGGCGGCAAGGACGCCGTTCGCCGCAGGATCGAGCTCGGCCGGCGCAATCCCGAGCAGATCGAGGTCCTCCAGGGTCTCGAGCCGGGCGAGCGGGTCATCGTCTCGAGTTACCAGGGCTTCCAGCGCGTCGAGCGGGTCGAGCTCGAAAAACCGAATCACCAGAACTGATCATGCGGGATGAGTCCATGCTGTCACTGAAACACCTCTCCAAGGTCTATCGCACCACCGAAGTCGAGACCACCGCCCTGCGCGCTGTGGATCTCGACATCGCGGGGGGCGAGTTCGTCGCGATCATGGGGCCGTCAGGCTGCGGCAAATCGACCCTGCTCAATATCGTCGGCATGCTCGACAACCCCTCTGCGGGCGAGTACTGGTTCGCGGGACAGGAAATTGCCGGCTGGTCGGAAGGCCAGCTCTCGGACCTGCGCAAGAACAGCGTGGGCTTCATCTTCCAGAGCTTCAATCTGGTGGATGAGCTGACTGTGTTCGAGAACGTCGAGCTCGCCTTGCTCTACCACAAGGACGTCTCGGCGCGTGATCGCAGGGCAAGGGTACGGCAGGCGCTCGAGCGGATGAAGGTGGCGCACCGCTCGAAGCATCGGCCGCAACAGCTTTCCGGCGGACAGCAGCAGCGCGTGGCGATTGCTCGCGCAGTGGTCTCGCGGCCCAAGCTGCTGCTCGCCGATGAGCCCACCGGCAACCTCGACTCCGCCACGGGCGAGGAGGTGATGCAGCTCCTCACCGAGCTCAACGGCGAAGGGACCACCATCGTAATGGTCACTCACTCCCGCCCGCACGCCGAGTACGCGCACCGTATCGTCAATCTGCTCGACGGCGCGGTGCTCACGGAAAAGGTGCGGATGGTGGTTTGAGCTGCCGCCCTCCTGGCACTGACATGATGCTGCGACATTACATGCTGATGGCGATGCGGGGGTTTGTCCGACACAGGCTCTACAGCTTCATCAACGTGGCCGGGCTCTCCGTTGCGATGGCGTGCGCCATCCTGATCCTGCTCTTCGTGCGCGATCAGCTCTCGTATGACGACTGGATTCCGGGCACGGAGAATCTCTATCGGCTGCAGGTGACGTGGTATGAGCTGGGAGGCAGCCTTCTGCCGACCGCACTGAGCCCATTTCCGACGCTGAATGCAATGAAGGCAGAGATCCCGGGCGTGGAGGCCGTCACGCACCTCGTCCCCGAGCAGATGACGGTCCGGGCCGGAGAACGTCAGTTTCTGCAAACGGTCACGGTCGTCGATCCGAACTTCTTTCAGGTCATCAGGCTGCCGCTCATCGCGGGAAATCCGGCAACCGTGCTCGCCCAGCCCGAATCGATCGTCCTTTCGCAAAGCATGGCGCGCAAATATTTCGGCAGATCCAACCCCGTGGGCCGCGTCCTGCAGGTGAGCGGGGTGGCGCCGTTCCAATGCAAGCCGAACGACAATGACTGCTTCTCCGCCACGCATGCGCTTCGGGTGACGGGTGTTCTGCGTGATTTGCCACACGACACGCAGCTCATCGCCGATTTCGTCATGCCGAATACATCGCGGGCGGACCAGCTGACACCCGACGAGAAGACGACGGGGTGGACGGGGACTTTTGGAAACAACAGCTACATCAGGCTGGCACCAGGTACCCGGCAGGACAAGGTACTGGATGCGCTGCGGCCGATACTCGACCGATCCATCAGGATCCGGCCGCCGCAGACGGGCAGCGGGCTCGAGCACTATAGCCTCACGCCCTTTCGGGATATTCACCTGACGGGCGGGCGAGTCGGCGAGATGAAGCCGACCGGAAGCCGCACCACGGTATACGGCTTTGCGCTCATTGCAGCGCTGATCGTATTGGTTGCAGGCTGCAATTTCATGAATCTCGCCACCGCGCGGGCGATCCTGCGCGCCCGGGAGGTCGGAGTCAGAAAGGTGGTCGGAGCGAGGCGTATGGAGCTCGCCGTGCAGTTCCTGGTAGAGGCGGTTTGCACGACCTTGGTGTCGCTCGCGATCGCGCTCTCGCTGGTCGAGATTTTGCTGCCCTTCTACGACCGCTTCCTCCAGGAGCCGATCCGCCTGCACTACTCGAGCGATGGGATGCTGCTCGTAGGCGCCGCAGTCGCCGGGGCCATCCTCCTGGGCTTGCTGAGCGGAGCTTATCCTGCAATGGTGCTGTCGGGATTCCGGCCGGCCGCGACATTGAAGTCGAGCGGCGGGGCACATGGCGGCTCCGGCCTGCTGCGTTCGGTGCTGGTGGTGGGGCAGTTCGTGGTCTCGATCGGGCTCGGCATCGCCGCCATCGTCATCTTCCGGCAGATCCACTTCGCGCGGACGCTCGATTTGGGATTCGACCGCTACGACATGGTGGTCATCAAGAGCACTGCGAACATATCCGCGGACGCACGCGTGCGGTTGGCGCGCGTGCTGAGCGCGGGTCCCGGGATAGTCGGCGCCGCTCTCTCCAACGTAGTGCCGTTCGATACCGGATGGTCGTTCAACGAGGAGGTCCATGCCCCAGGGGAGGTCACCGGCACCACGGCCCACCTCGTGACGATCAGCCCGGAGTTCCCTGCGCTTTACGGAATGCGGCTCCTCTCCGGGCGGTTTCTCGCCGAGGATCGCGGGCAGGACATGCGGACGGGCCTGAGCGGTAAGGGTGTTCTGATCAACGCCGAGGCCGCGCGCCGCCTCGGATTCACCGTCGCAGGGGCCGTGGGCAAGGAGATCGATATCGGCACCTCACCGCTGCAGGTCGTCGGCGTGCTCAACGATGCGATGAAGGAGGGCCTGAGAAGCGCCGAATGGCCGGTGATCTATGTGGCCGATACCAACGACAGCACTCTTCTCTCGGTGAGAGTGCGCGCAGATCATCTTGCGCAGGCGCTCGCCTTCATCGATGGAACATGGCGGTCGTTCGCTCCTGCTGCGGCAATGCAGCGATATTTCATGAGCGATGCCTTCGATGACCTGTTCACCTCCGACGAGCGGCAGAGCACGATGTTCATCGCTTTCGTGACGGTCGCGATACTGATCGCCTGTCTCGGGCTTTTCGGTCTGGTGGTGTTCACTGCCCAGCGCCGCACGAAAGAGGTCGGCATTCGCAAGATCTCGGGGGCCAGTACCACCGATATCGTGAGGCTGATGCTGTGGCGCATTTCGGTTCCGGTCCTGTTGGCCAACCTGATTGCCTGGCCGCTGGCGTACTACTACCTGCAGCGCTGGTTGCAGGGGTATGCGTATCGGATCTCTCTGGATCCGCGCTACTTCCTTGCCGCCGGGGCTGCTGCGCTGCTGATCGCCTGGGCGACGGTATACGCAAACACGCTGCGTCTGGCGCGTGCCAATCCCGTGCGTGCGCTGCGCTACGAGTAGAGCTGATGCTTCAACACTACCTCCGGATGGCGCTGCGCGGATTCGTCCGCCATAAGCTCTATACGTTCATCAACGTTCTGGGGCTCTCGGTAGCCCTCGCATGTGCCATCCTCATTCTTCTTTTCGTGCGCGACCAGCTCTCCTACGATGCCTGGATTCCGGGCACTCAGAACCTCTACAGGCTGGCGGCCACCTTTCAGCTGCCCGCCAGCCCGCCGTCGCCGACGACCGGCTGCCCGTTCCCGGTCCTCACGGCGGTAGGGGAGAAGATCGCGCAGGTCGAGGCGGTCGTTCACGTGGTTGCGGAGAAGATGACCGTCATGGCCGGCGAGCGCCAGGGACACGAGACGGTTACGGTGGTCGATCGCAATTTTTTCCAGGTCGTGAGAATTCCACTGCTGCGCGGCGACCCGACGCGCGCCCTGGCGCAGCCCGAATCGGTCGTTCTCTCCGAGAGCATGGCGCGCCGGTATTTTGGTGGCGCCGATCCAATGGGCAAGATCCTGCGGGTGAGCGGCAAGCTCATCGACTGGTGCGCGCCACACGATGCTTCCTGCTATGGCTATGGCGTCACGCACCCATTGACCGTTACGGGCGTGATGCGCGACCTGCCGCACAACACGCAGCTGATCGCCGACTTCGTCGTACCCAACGGCTCGCAGGCCGATGAGGTGACGCGCGCCGAGAAGGACGGCTTCTGGACCTCGACGCTTGGCGCTTATGGATATGTGGAGCTTGCACCCGGAGCGAGTCCCGCCGCCGTGCTGGCAGCGCTCGTTCCCATACTGGACAGCTCCGTTGACTTCAAGGCGACCCTGGGCATGCAGGTGCGAGGCAGCCAGGGTGAGCGCTATCGCCTCATACCCTTCCGTGATGTGCACCTGGACAGCGACCGGGAGGGCGGCATGACGCCGGGAGGGAACCGCACGATGGTGTATGGATTCGCCGTCATCGCGCTCCTGATCGTGCTGGTGGCCTGCAGCAACTCCATGAACCTCGCGACGGCGCGCGCCACGCTGCGCGCGCGGGAGATCGCCGTGCGCAAGCTCGCTGGCGCCCGGCGGACTCAGATCGCGTTGCAGGTCCTGAGCGAGGCCGTGGTGACGGCGCTCGTGTCCTTTGCCATCGCGCTCTCGCTCGCCGAGATCCTGTTGCCGCAATACGACCGCTTCCTCGGAGAGCCAATCGGCCTTCATTACCTCACGGACGGCTGGCTGCTGCTCGCCATGGCCGGCGGTGCCGTCGCCGTCGGTCTCGTGAGCGGAATCTATCCGGCCCTGGTGCTCTCGGGATTCCGCCCTGCGGTGGCCCTGAAGTCAGGCAGGGCTGAGAACCGGGGCTCAGGGCTGCTGCGATCGGCGCTCGTGATCTCCCAGTTTGCGGTCTCGATCGCGGTGGGTATCGCCGCACTGGTCGTATTCCGGCAGATCAGCTATGCGCGCGGCGTCGACCTCGGCTTCCATCGCGACGATGTGGTCGTGCTCCGCGGGCTCACCAACGTATCGCCCGATGCGCGCGCGAGCCTGGCACGCATCCTGCGCTCAGGTCCCGGGATCGAGGCGACGGCGCTGTCGGACACCGTGCCACTCGATCTCTGGTCGTCGTTCTTCCTGAGAATTCGCTCGAGTCGGGTTCCCGAGGGCACGAGTGTGCGGTTCATGCGCACCGGCCCTGGCTTCGCGCCGCTCTACGGAATCCGCCTGCTGGCCGGACGGTTGCCGCCGGAGTCGCAGGCCGATGAAAAGCGGGGGTTACCGGCCGGGCAGGATGTTCTGCTCAATGCCTCGGGTGCGCGCCAGCTCGGGTTCTTACCCGATCAGGCCGTCGGCCAGACGCTCTCGAGTGCATGGGGAAGTCTGAAAGTGATGGGTGTCCTCGAGGATGTCGCGATCGGCGGGGTGAGTGGGCTCCCGGAGCCCTCGGTGTACCTGCCTGATGGTGGCGAGGCGAGATTCCTCTCGGTACGGGTGCGCGCTGCCGAGCTTCCCCAGGCTCTGCGCTTCATCGATGGAGTGTGGCATTCACAGGTGCCGGCCGTCGCCCTGGACCGCTATTTCCTGACCGATGCCTTCAACGAGCAGTTTGCGGCGGACGAGAGGGAGGGGGCGATATTCGCCGCCTTCGTGGCGGTTGCCGTGCTCATCGGTTGCCTCGGACTCTTCGGCCTCGCAGTGTTCACCGCGGAGCGGCGAACCAAGGAGATCGGCGTGCGCAAGGTCTCCGGCGCGCAAACGCGGGACATCGTAGGGCTCATGTTGTGGCGCATCTCGGTTCCGGTGCTGGCGGCCAACCTCATCGCCTGGCCGATTGCTTACTACTACCTGCGCCAATGGCTCGAGCACTACGCGTACCGGATCAGCCTGAACCCGAGCTACTTCGCAGGGGCGGGCGCCGTGGCGCTCCTCATCGCCTGGGCGACCGTCTATGCAAACACTCTGCGCCTGGCACGTACCAGCCCGGTGCACGCGCTGCGCTACGAGTAGAGGCTGATGTTGCAGCACTATCCCGGGATGGCATTGCGGATTCTCTTCCGCCACAGGCTCTACAGTTTCATCAACATCGCCGGGATGTCGATTGCTTTGGCCTCTGCGATTCTCATACTGCTCTTCGTCAGGGACCAGCTCTCATATGACGCGTGGATTCCGCACACCGCGGCTCTCTTTCGCCTGGAGGAGACTCTGCACATGCTCGGTCGGCCGGCCATGCCGCTCGCGAAGAGCCCGGCCACGCTGCTCACCGAGATGAAGGCGCAGATTCCGCAGGTCGAGGCGGTCACCCACGTGGATCTGGCCAAGGTGACGGTCCAGGGCCGCGGCACGGTGTCTCTCGACACCGCGACGGTCGTCGATCCGAACTTCCTGCAGGTCATCGAGCTGCCGTTGCGCGCAGGCGATCCGGCAGAGGCGCTGCGCAATTCCGGCTCCGTCGTGCTCTCGCAAAGCGAAGCGCGACGGTACTTCGGCAATGCCGACCCGATTGGGAAGATCCTGACCATCGGAGGGCTCGCCAGCGGAAGGTGTAGCACCGCCGCTTCGGCCTGCACCGCCGTGGCTCGTCCGTTCACCGTGACCGGCGTGTTACGAGACCTGCCCCACGATACCCAGCTCGTAGCCGACCTCGTGGTGTCGAATGCGTATCGATCGCAGCCGGCACAGAGCCTCGAATACAGCTATGTGAAGCTGGCGCCTGGTGCCGACCGCAACAGGGTTCTGCAGCAGGTCAGGTCGATATTGGATCGGTCCTTCGACCTGCGGAAGTTCGGCATCAATCAGAGCGCGAGCGATCTGGAGCAGATGCATCTGATCCCGTTTCGCGATGTGCATCTGACGGCCGGCCGAGGTGGTGAGATGAAGCCGGCGGGAAGCCGCGCGACGATCTACGGTCTCGGCGTCATCGCATTGCTCATCGTCGTGGTGGCCTCATGCAACTTCATGAATCTGACCACAGCGCGGGCGACGCTGCGGATGCGGGAAATCGCCCTGCGCAAAATCTGCGGAGCGAGCCGTGGGCATCTGTTTCTTCAGTTCCTCGCCGAAGCCATCGTTACGGTGCTGCTGTCGCTCCTCCTCGCGGTGGCACTCGCCGAGATGCTGCTGCCGACCTACGGAAAATTCCTGCACACACCGCTCGAGCTGAACTCTCTGCGAGACTGGGGGACAGTCGCGGCGATCCTGGTCGGAGGCATCGCAATCGGCGGCCTGAGCGGTATCTACCCCGCTCTCGTACTCTCTGATCTCAGCCCCGCCGCGGCGTTGAAAGGGGAGAGTTCCCGCAAGGACTCGACGATGGTGCGGGCGGCGCTGGTCGTTGGGCAGTTCGCGGTATCCATCGGACTCGGTGTTGCCGTCCTCATCGTGTTTCGGCAGATCGACTTCGTCCGCAGTCTCACGCTGGGGTTCGATCGCGATGACATCGTCGTGGTTCGCGGCGAAGATCGGATGACGGCCGGGCTCATGGCAGAGTATGCCCGCGTCCTCGATGCCGGACCGGCCATTGCCGGGACGACTCTCTCGAGCGCGGTTCCCTTCGACCCCACCAACTTCGCCGATATTCTCGTCCGTTCGCCGGCAGGGGGAGGTCCCCTCACGGCGAAGTTCGTCAGTGTCGGTCCACGGTTCACTAGCGTGTACGGGGTCAGGGTTCTTGCCGGAAGGCCGTTCTCGGCGGCATTCGGCGGTGATACGGAGGTCACCCATAGCAGCCGCAATGTCCTGATCAACTCGGCTCTGGCCCATCGCCTCGGATATTCCCCGGCGGGGGCGATCGGCAAGACTCTGAGCGAAGGCCAGGTACGGCTCGACGTGGTCGGCGTCGTGGACGATGCCATCTTCGACGGCTTGCGGGAGCCGGTGCAGCCGATGGTATTTCTCGATGACCCCGCCGCAGCCCTCTTTCTTTCCATCCGCCTGCGGCATGGGCAGATTCCCGATGCGCTCGCCTTCATCGATACGACGTGGCGTTCGCTCGCTCATGGTGTGGCTATCGATCGCTATTTTCTCAACAGCGCCTTCGACGGCCTTCTTACTGACGATGAGCGGCAGGGTGAAATTCTCGGGGTGTTCGTGGCCATCACGCTGCTCATCGCCGCTCTCGGGCTCTTTGGTCTTGCCGTGTTCACCTCGGAGCGGCGTACCAAGGAGATTGGCATCCGGAGAGTCTCAGGAGCGCGCACGAGGGATCTCGTTTGGCTCATGCTGTGGCGGATCTCAATTCCAGTCGCGGTGGCGAACCTGATTGCCTGGCCGGTTGCCTATTACTACCTCGGACACTGGCTGCAGGGGTATGCCTATCGCATCCCGCTCAACCCGCTGTACTTCCTAACCGCCGGGGCGGCTGCGCTCCTCATCGCCTGGGCGACGGTGTATGCGAATACGCTGCGCCTGGCGCGGATGAGCCCCATTCATGCGCTGCGCTATGAGTAGCGAGCGTGAGGGCGGGATGAGGAAATTGCGAGAGCGGTGCATCGCGGCAGCGGCCGCAGTAGCTGCGCTCCTTACGGGCTGTGCGACCTCGCCGCCGCACGCGTTGTCGCCGCAGCTCGTCCCCAAGGCCTTCGTCGGGCAGCCATCAGTCCCGGAGCCGGTCTGGCCCCACGCCGGGTGGTGGCGTGAGTTCGATAGTCCGGAGCTCTCCAGCCTCATTGCGCAGGCCCAGGCCGATAACCGCGATCTGGCGGTCGCCGCCGCTCGGCTGGGGGAGGCGAGCGCGCAGGTGACGATTCAACGGGCGACGCTCTTCCCGACAATCGACGGTGTGGCGCAGACGGCGCGGTCAGGGGTAGGGCGCGCGGCGCTGTCGAGCAACGGACAGCAGGGCTCCACCACGCGCAATTCCTTCGGCCTCAGCGCAAATGCGAGCTACGGGCTCGATATCTGGGGGCTCTCGCGCGACAATCTCCGTGCGGCGGAGGAAGCGCTCGCGTCCTCGAAGTTCGCGCAGCGGGCGGTTGCCCTCACGACCATTGCGGCCGTCGCCGACACCTACTTCGCGATCCTGGCGCTGCGCGAGCGGATCGCCATCGCCAACGAGGACATCGTGGCGATCGACGGGATCCTGAAGATCGTCAAGCTCAAAGTGCATGCGGGCACGGCCTCCCATCTCGATCTCGCGCAGGAGCAGGCGCAGATCGAGGCGGTGCAGGGAGAGCTTCCGCTCCTCCAGGAGCAGGCACTCGAGGCGCAGGTGGCGCTCGCGGTCCTGATCGGCCGGCCGCCCGAAGGTTTCGCCGTAGAGACACAGAGCGCGGGCGCAATTCGGTTGCCGGAGGTGTCGCCGGGCCTGCCTTCGCAGCTCCTTCTACGCCGGCCCGATGTGGCCCAGGCCGAGGCGAATCTCGCGGCCGCACATGCCAACCTGCAGGCGGCCCGCGCGGCCTTCCTGCCTCAATTCGCCTTGAGTGGCGGTGCCGGCTTCAGCAGCGCTGCGACCAACGCGCTGCTTCACGGGCCGAGCTTTCTCTGGGAAGCCGGCGCGCAGCTCGTGCAGACGATATTCGACGGCGGCAAGCTGATCGGGCAGAAGGATCTCGCCTACGCCACACAGGAAGAGCTCATCGCGAGCTACCAGAGCGCGGTGCTCAATGCCTACGGCGACGTCGAGAGTGCGCTCGGTCAGGTCCGCAATGACGCACTGGAGGTGCAACACCTTCGTCGGGAAGTGGGTGCTGCCCGGGAGGCGTTCCAGATCTCGCAGCTCCAGTATCGCCAGGGCGTCGCCGATCTATTGAACGTGCTGCAGGCACAGCAGACCCTCTTTGGGGCGAGGGATGTGCTCGCGCAAGCGGAGCTCGCCCGCCTGCAGGCAACGGTTCACCTCTACACCGCGCTCGGTGGGGGCTGGCAGGAACCAGCGGGCGAGCGCACGCAGTTCATCGCTCGAAGGGGACTCCAAGTGCTGCGCCATTCTGCTGACGGCACAGAGTGAGGACGGCTCATGTGGCGTCACAATCTAACGATGGCCATCCGGCTTATGTCTATCTGCGCCGCTGGCTCGAGGGTTATGCGCCGGATTCCATTGAGCCCGTTATATTTTCTAATTGTCGGCGCCGCGGCGCTGCTGATTGCGTGGGCAACCGTGTGGGTGAGCACGCTGCATCTTGCACGCACGAGCCCCGTGCACGCCCTGCGCTACGAATGAGCGGCGACTGCATATGTCGGAGGCCGGATACGAGGCGCTGGGCGGGACCCTTGGGCGCCCCGCGCGACCGCGCTCGGGTTACTGCTGACCGTCCTGTTGTTCCGCCTGCTGGTGCGC